>Ga0182006_1000175_pt1 | contig 67518 bp, 64 predicted proteins | sample Sormic07211104_1_FD_123022 | JGI IMG/M metagenome (GOLD analysis project Ga0182006, IMG submission 123022) | Rhizosphere microbial communities from Sorghum bicolor, Mead, Nebraska, USA - 072115-104_1 MetaG | ecosystem: Host-associated > Plants > Roots > Rhizosphere | place: USA: Nebraska...
CGCTGCCTCCCTGTCGGCACAAAATTCGATCTCGAATACCCAATCCAAACTGTCGACTTCGATGACGCGCCTGAGCACCGGCTTCCGCATCAACTCGGCCATGGACGACGCTGCCGGCCTGCAAATCGCCACCCGTCTGAAAGCACAAACGAGCGGCATGACCGTTGCGATGAACAACACGCAAAACAGCACCTCGCTGCTGCAAACGGCTGAAGGCGCGTTCGCTGAAGTGACCAACATGCTGGTGCGCATGAAAGACTTGGCTACCCAAGCTTCCGATGCCTCGTCGACCGCCAACGACAAGACCGCCATGCAAGCTGAATACAATGCATTGGGCCAGGAACTGTACAACGTCATGACCAACACCACGTTCGGCGGCACCAAGCTGCTGGGCGACGGTTCGGCCGCTGCCGCCGGCACGCTGTCGACCTCGATGACGTTCCAGATCGGCGCCAGCTCGACGGAAAAAATGAGCTTCGACGTGTCGGGTAACCTGACCGCGCTGAACGCCGCCCTGACCGGCCTGAGCAAAAACTTCTCGTCGGCAGCATCGACGGGCGCAACGGAACTGACCGCCACCGCCAACGCCACCATCGGCCTGCTGGCTACCGCCATCGACAGCGTCAGCACCGTGCGTTCGGCACTGGGCGCGACGGCTAACCGTCTGGACCACGTCAACACCAACCTGTCGAACATCGCCACCAACACCAAAGCCGCTACCGGCCGCATCATGGACACCGACTTCGCCACCGAAAGCTCGAACATGACGTCGTCACAAATGCTGCTGCAAGCTGGCACCGCGATGCTGAAACAAAGCAACAGCATGTCCTCGATGGTCATGTCCCTGCTGCAATAATTTTTGCCGGGCCGCTTGCGGCCTGATAAAGACAAGCCAGACTCCGGTCTGGCTTTTTTTTCGCCTGCCGCGCGACGCATTCGCGCAGTTTGAACTAAATTGCCATCACGTTTAACGATGTTGCCGGCATAGTCGCCTGTACAAGGTAGTACCCCGAACAATCGTCCACTGGAGCCGCCGCGTGCTGAGCATTCATACCAATACTGCCGCACTGTCAGCCCAGCGGGCCATGGGCTGGGCGCAGCAGCTGCTGTCGACGTCGATGACGCGCCTGAGCACAGGATTTCGCATCAATTCGGCCATGGACGACGCGGCCGGCTTGCAGATCGCCACCAGGCTGAGCGCCCAGACCAGCGGCATGGCGGTGGCCATGCGCAACACGCAAAACAGCACCTCGCTGCTGCAGACGGCCGAAGGCGCATTTGGCGAAGTCACCAGCATGCTGGTGCGCATGAAGGACCTGGCCACCCAGGCAGCCGACGCCTCGTCGAACCAGAAAGACCGCGACGCCATGCAGGGCGAATACGATGCGCTGGGCGCCGAGCTGTACAACGTGATGACGAACACCCGCTACGGCGGCACTTTATTGCTGGGCAACGGCAGCGCCGGCAACGGTACCTTGTCGCAAGCCATGACCTTCCAGATCGGCGCCAGCGGCAGCGAGACGATGCAGTTCAGCGTGGCGGGCGACATGGGGGCGCTGGATGCGGCGCTGCAGGCGATCTCGGCCAATTTCGCGCCGGGCGCCACGCCCGGCAGCGAATTTGCCAGCAACAGCAGCGCCAACGGCATGATCGACCTGCTGGCGGCGGCCGTCGACAAGGTCGCCAGCGTGCGCTCGACGCTGGGCGCCACGGCGAACCGGCTCGGCCATGTCTACAACAACCTGTCCAACATGATCACCCACACCAAAACCGCCATCGGCCGCATCATGGATGTCGATTACGCGGCCGAAAGCGCCAACATGAGCTCGGCGCAAATGCTGATGCAGGCGAGCACGGCCATGCTCAAGCAAAGCCAGAGCATGAGCAAGCTGATTCTTTCTTTACTACAATAGTGACTGGCAGGGCGCGATGACGGATCGGATGAATATGTATCAGCAGGAAGCCATGGCATGGCGATAGACCGCATTGCATCGGGCAATCCGGTGCCCCTGATTACCCAGCGCTTCGACGTCAGCCCCGCGACGCCGATGGTGCCGGGCGTGGTCCAGCCGCTGGTGCCCATCGGGCCCTACATGGCGCCCGCGCCCGATGCCGGCACCCTGCCCGCCCAGCTGCAGCAGCAGGGCCAGGACAGCCTGGCGTCGCTCATCAAGCCCAATGCCGATGGCACGGGCGGTGCCATGCCGCGCGACAGCAGCGCCATGCAGGTCAATCAGCTGTTCTTCACGCGCCAGCTGGTCTGGCAGCCACCCGACGCGGCGCAACTGGCCGCCTCGTGGCGCGTGATGGTCAAGACGTATGGCGAACAATATGCGGCGCTGCAGGAACAGGCGCGCGGCCAGCACGTGCCGGGCAACCTCTTCATGGCCGAGCAGCAACCGGCCCTGCTGCGCGAAGGCGCCCGTCCGCCCCTGACCGTCGACAGCGAAGCGTGGCGCTTTGCCGTGTATGGCTGGGGCGGCCAGCGCCTGCTGCTGCGCGTGCTGGCCAGCGACGAGGACGACGAGGCAACACCGAGGCGGCGCGGCAAGGTGGCGCTGCGCGTCGAGCTGATCATCATCGGCATCGGCCGGGTCGTGATCCAGATGGAACCGTCCGGCGACGGCGTGCTGCTGGAACTGGCCGCCGACGAGGAAGCCGCCTTGCGCCATCTGCGCCTGGCCCTGCCCGAGATCGCCGACGCCGTGCGGCGCGCGGGCCTGCGCGTGGTGCGCTGCCGCCTGAACCGCCAGTTGCATGCGCAGCGCGTGCACGGCAATTACCCGATGCAGGCGGGCGCCGCTGCGCTGTCGCTGCCCCTGTTCCGCGCCATGGCCGAAGTGGCGCTGCTGCTGACGCAGCCGGAAGCGGAAGCGGCGGCCGATCCCGATGCGCCCGCAGCGCCCCCGTCCGCAGCCGAAGAGGAGACCGTCGCCGCCTCGAAGGAAGTGGCGGCGCCGCTCGGCTACGACTATGGCGACGAGGAAGAAGCGGCGCAAGGCGGCGCCGTGCTGCTGCTGGCCGACGGCCAGGAGCACGAACTGCTGCCGCCCATCGACGAGCAGGATTGATGCAGCACAAAAAAAACGGCGCCCGCAGCGCCGTTTTTCTTTTCATCCCGCCGTACTAGCCCACCGTGCCGATGATGCTCACTTCGCGGTTTTCCGGGATTTCGTTGTACGACAGCACGTGCAGGCCCGGCGCGAACAGGCGCGCGTAGCGGGCCAGCAGCGGACGGATCTGCGGCAGCACCAGCAGCAGCGGCGGCGTGGCTTGCTGCTTCATCTGCTCGCGCGCCACCGGCATGTTCACCTGCAGCTGCGACAGCAGGTGCGGGTCGATCGGATAGTTATCGAGCGTCACCTTGCCCGACTGGCGCGCCTGGTTCAAGGAGCCGAGCAGCATGTTTTCCAGCTCGCCGCCCAGGTTAAACGCCTGCATTTCCATCTTCTGGCCGAACAGGCCGCTGACGATCTGGCGCCGCAGCGCGCAGCGCACTTCGGCCGCCAGCAGGATCGGGTCCTTGGTCGTTTCGGAACTGTCGAGCAAGGTGGTGGCGATGGGCACGATATCCTTCAGCGACACGTTTTCTGCCAGCAAGACGCGGAACACGCGCAGCAGCTGCGTGTGCGTCAGCGCCTTGTCCAGCGCGCCGGCCAGCTTCGGCGACAGGGCCGTCAGGCGCTCCATCATGTTCGACACGTCTTCGTGGCGGAACAGTTCCGGCAGGTATTCGCGCACCATCTTCGACAAGTGCGTGGCGATCACGCTGGGCGCCTCGATGACCTGGTAACCGAGGCCCAGCGCATGCGCCTTTTCGCTCGGTTCGATCCACGTGACGGGCATGCCGTAGGCAGGCTCGATGCCGGGTATGCCGTCCAGCTGGCCATACACGTTCGGCGACGGGATCGCCATCAGCCGGTCGGCCTGCACTTCCGCCTGCGCCACCACGGTGCCGGACAGCACGATGGCGTATTGCGACGGCTTCAGGGCCAGGTCGTCGCGCACGCCGATATTCGGCAGCAGCAAGCCCATCGCCTCGGACAAACTCTGGCGCACGCCCTTGACGCGCTTGTTCAGCGGTTCGCCCTGGGTTTTATCCACCATGCCGACCAGTTTATAGCCGAGCATCACCATCAAGGGCTGCACGGCGGGCAGTTGCTGCCACTCCAGTTCGGCGGGCTTGTCGTCGCGCAAGGCCGCCTCGATGGCCGCCATGCCGGCCGCGTCGGGTCCCTTCACGCGCTTGGTCAGGCGCCAGGCAACAAAGGCCAGCACGGCCGCGAAGGTCATGAACATGAACCACGGCATGCCCGGGATCAGGGCCAGCGCCACCATCATGCCGGCCGCGCTGAAGATCACCGTTGGCGAGGTCAACACCTGGCCCGCCACCTGCTGTTCGAAGTCGCCCGAATCGCTGATACGGGTCACCAGGATGGCGGCGGCGGCCGACAGCAGCAGCGCCGGGATCTGCGCCACCAGGCCATCGCCGATGGTCAGCAGTGCGTACTGGCGGAAGGCGTCGCCAAACGACAGGTCGTGCATCAGCGAGCCGATGGCCACGCCGCCGACCATGTTGATGATCAAAATCAGGATACTGGCGACGGCATCGCCGCGCACGAACTTCGACGCGCCATCCATGGCGCCATAGAAATCCGCTTCGGCGGCCACGTCCTTGCGGCGGATCTGGGCTTTTTCCTGGTTGATCAGGCCGGCGTTCAGGTCGGCGTCAATCGCCATCTGCTTGCCCGGCAAGGCATCGAGGGTAAAGCGCGCGGACACTTCCGAGATACGCTCGGCGCCCTTGGTGACGACGGCGAAGTTGATGATCATCAAGATCACGAAGACCACGATACCGACGACGAAGTTACCGCCGATCACCACGTTACCAAAGGCCTCGATCACCTTACCGGCCGCATCCGCGCCCGTATGGCCGTGCAGCAACACCACGCGCGTGGACGCCACGTTCAGGGTCAGCCTGAGCATGGTGGTGGCCAGGATCACCGTCGGGAAGACGGAGAAATCGAGCGGCCGCTTGGCCGATACGCTGACGAGGATGACGATCAGTGCCAGCACGATATTGAAAGTGAACAGGATATCGAGCAGCACGGGCGGCAGCGGCAGGATGATCATCGCCAGGATCACCAGCAGGAACAGCGGCGTGGCGAACTTGTGGCGGCGCATTTCGGCAACCAACCGGTTCAGGAAATTCATGAAGGTACTACCTCGCTCAAATGAGATGGCACGACCACCTCGGTGGGAAATGGGGGCTGGGCGGCACGCTGCCCAGTACGGAATGCTTTCAGCTGCAGGATGTAGTTGAGCACCTGCGACACGGCCTGGTACAGCTGCACGGGAATCTGCTGCTGCACCTGGCTGGTGTTGTAGATGGCGCGCGCCAGCGGCGGCAACTCCAGCGTTTCGATGTTGTGTTCCTTCGCCACCTGCCGGATATACAGCGCCATCTCGTCGACGCCCTTGGCAACGACAAACGGCGCCTCGGCGCGGTCCTGGTCATACTTGAGCGCGACGGCGTAATGCTCGGGATTGACGATCACCACGTCGGCGTCGGGCACGGTCTTGCGCACGCTGCGCCGGCCGATCTGCTGCTGCAGCTGGCGGATGCGCTGGCGCACTTCGGGCCGTCCTTCGCTGCTCTTATGTTCTTCCTTGACGTCCTGCTTGCTCATGCGCTGGTTGCGGGCAAAGAAAAACGCCTGCGCCGGCACGTCGATGATGGCGAACAGGACGAAGACGGAAATGAGCGCCATCAGGCCGTCGAGCATCAGCGCCGAGCCATCGAGCATGGCCTGCTGCAAGGGCCGGTGCTGCAAGTCCACGTACTGCGTCAGACTGGAGCGGCTCACGTGCGCGAGCACCATGCCCAGCACGGCGGCCTTGGCGATGGACAGGCCGAATTCAAAAGCATGCTTGGGCGACACCAGGCGGCCCAGATTCTTGGCCGGGCTCAGGCGCTCCATCTTCGGCATCCAGTTCTTCGTGCTGATGACCCAGCCGCCGGGGATCAATGAGCCGAGCACGACAAACAAGGGCACGCAGAACAGCGGCACGATCATCTTGATCAGCAAACCCACCGAGGTGGTAAACGCCATCGACATGGCATTGTCCAGCGCGCCCTTGCTGTCGAGCGGCATGAAGGCCATGGCGAACAGCTCGCGAAAGCTCACCAGATAACCGGGCAGCAGGTAAATGAAGACCTTCATGCTGATCAAAATGCCCAGCGCCGTCGACAGGTCGCGCGAACGCACCACCTGCCCTTCCTGGCGCGATTTCTTCAGCTTCTGGGCTGACGCCTTTTCTGTCTTGTCGCCCGTGCTGCTATCCGCCATGGGCCACCCGCATCTGTTCGGCGATCATGTCGAGCACGCGGTTCGTCATGGCGACATAGTGTTCCGGGATAAAACGCACGATCTGCATCAGCATCAGCAGGCCGAACATGGTGATCATGGAAAAGCCCAGCGAAAACAGGTTCAGCGACGGCGCCACGCGGTTCAGGAAGCCAAAGCCCAGCTGCACCACCATGGTGGAAAAGATGATGGGCAAGGCCAGCAGCATGGCCGCGGCGAAGATCCACGCCACGTTATAGGCCACCGTCTGCAGCAGCAGCGCCCCGTAGCCCTGCCCCACGGGCCAGGCCTTGAAACTGGCGCCGATCACGCCCGTCAGCACCAGGTGGCCGTCGATGGCGAAAAACACGATCATGCACATGATGGTGAGCAAACCCGTGATCACGTCCGACGAAGTGCCGTTAAGCGGGTCGTTCATGACGGCCATGGAAAAGCCCACCTGGCTCGACACCAGGTAACCGAGCACCGACATGACGGACATGGCGAAGTGGAAGGCCAGGCCCAGGACGAAGCCGATGACGGCCTGCTCCAGGGTGGCGACGAGCGCATGCAGGGAAAACGGATCGATCTTCAGCAAGTCCTGCGACACGCCCGAGGCCTGCATCACGGGCAGCATCAGGATCGCCAGCACCAGCGACAGCAGCACCCGCACGGGGACGGGCACCATGGCGTCGCCGATCACGGGCGAGGCGCTGAGCATGGCCAGGATGCGGCAGAACGGCCACCACACGGCCAGCAGAAACGGCAGCACCTGATTGAAAATCTGATCCATGGCGCGCGGCGCTATCCGACCAGGGTGGCGGCGCGCTGAAAAATGGACACGCAATAATCCATCAGGTAACCGGCCATCCAGCGTCCGGCCAGGATCAGGGCCAGCAGGGTGACCAGCAGGCGCGGCAGGAAACTCATGGTCTGTTCATTGATCGAGGTGGCCGCCTGCACCAGCGCGACCAGCAAGCCCATGAGCAAACCGGGCACGACCAGGATGACCACCAGCAGCATGACCACATGCAGCGCTTCGATGATCAGGTCGACGGCGACTTCAGGGGTAAACATGGATCAATAGCCCTGTATGCTGGTAACTAAGGTGTTGACGGTCAGGGTCCAGCCATCGACCAGCACGAACAGCAGCAGCTTGAACGGCAACGAGATCACCAGCGGCGAGAGCATCATCATGCCCATGGCCATCAGCACGGACGCCACCACCAGGTCGATGATGAGGAAGGGGATGAACAGCATGCAGCCGATCTGGAACGCCGTCTTGAGTTCGGACAACACAAACGCGGCCAGCTTGACCGTGAAGCTGTGGTCTTGCGGACGCATGCTCGACGGTTCGCCGGCCAGGTGCGCGATCTGCGCCAGCGCGGCCTTGCTCGTCTGCGCCAGCATGAAGCGCGAGATCGGCACTTCGGCGATCTTCAGGGCTTCCTGCATGCCGATCTGGTCGCGGTCGTAGGGCACGAACGCTTCCTTCCACACCTGGTCGCCGATGGGGCGCATGACCAGCAAGGTCAGGATCAGGGCGATGCCGGTGACGATGCGGTTGGGCAACCCCTGCTGCAGGCCCAGGGCCTGGCGCAGCAGGGACAGCACGATGACGAAGCGGGTAAAGCTGGTCATCATCATGACCATCACGGGCAGCAGCCCGAGCAGGGTCATGACGACGAGGATCTGCATCTTCACCGACAGGTCGGTCTTTGCGCCCGGCACCACGCCGGACAGCAGGTCCTGCGCGCCGGCGCCGGCGCAGCACAGCATCAAAAGAGGGACAGCCAGCGCGGCAGCCAGCGCGCCGCGGCGCCGGCTCAAGCCGGGTACCGCCAGCTTCATGCTGTCATCAGGTCGAGATTGAGGCCGTCGAGGTCGATGACTTTGAGGCCATAGTTCTCGCCGGCCACCACCACTTCGGCGCGGCCGATCGGCGTGCCGTTGACCTTGATCACCAGCGGTTCGCCGGCCAGCATGTCGAGTTCGATCACGCTTTCCGGGCCGATGGCCATCAGCTCTTCCAGCGAAATGCGGGCCGAGCCCACTTCCAGGGTCAGGGTGACGGGAATCTTGCGCATCATTTGCGGAATGTCGCGGCGCGCGCGGGTGCTGGCCACGTCGGAGACGTCGCCCTGGTCGATGATCATGTCATCGCCCAGGTCTTCCAGCAGGGTTTCGCTCTGGTTGGTATCGGTCATATTCATATTATTCGACATCTTCAAATGAGGTTAAACAGAGCTTGCCCTTATGTTCGGAAACAGCCGCTGTAAATAAACGGGAATCGTCCAGCATGACGTCGGTACGGCTGAGGCTGACGGGAATCACGTCGCCCACGCGCAAGTCGAACAAGGCGCCCAGCTGCATCTGCTTGCTGACCAGCCGGCCTTCCAGGGTCACTTGCAGGCGCGACGCGAGCGGGCGCACGCTGCCGCGCAGGGCTTTCTTCGCCTGCGCGCGCTCGGGCAGCAAGCCGCGCAGCACGTCGGCCATCAGGCGCTTGTCCAGCGAGAACCAGAACTGGCCGCTCTGCCCCGCTTCGACGTCGCTGAGCGCCACCGTGATGATCCAGCTGCCGCGCGCCGGATGCACGCCCGACTGCACGGCGACCTCGGCACTGGTGTCGATGTCGCTGCTCTTGCCCAGGGTTTGCAGGTTCTTGTGGATGCGGGCAAACAAGCTGCCCACCAACTGTTGTCCCAGCACCACAGCGAGGCGTTCTTCCGTGGCCGTCACGCGCACCTGCGCCGGATCGGGCAGCGCGCCCTTGGCGCCGGCACTACCATAGCGATAGTTCAGCACGCTCAAGAGTATCTGCCGCTCGAGCGCAAAGCCCGGCTGTCCGGCCGGCGCGGAAAAACTCAGCCAGCGGTTCACGCCGTCCTCGTTCTCCACGCGCGACAAGCTCACGGCATCGATCTGGAAATTGCCCCAGTAGCGACGGCTCATGGGCTGGCGCAGGGCCACGGCCAGGTCGTCGCGCAACTGGGCGCCGAATACATGCAGCAAATGGACAGGACGTCCAAGCAGACAGGAATCGAGGACTTGATGGCGCGCAGTTTGATCTGTCTTGGTAGTGATTGTCATGTAGTGGTCATGTCGGTATTGCGGTGGCAGAACAAATTATACGGATCGCCCGAAATTAAATACAGCATCATCTTGGCCTTGCCGGCAGGCCCGCAAGCAAACGATTGCGCTTCGTATCGCATGGTAGATGACTACGGTGCTGAACAATACATGAAAACGCTAAATATTGCCATGTATCAATATTCCTTGAGCCAATCCTCTCTTTACTTTATAGTTGCCGCGAGGTAAGCTTATAGCGACAAAATAGTGATTTGCAGTGCGCCATTCCGCTTACCTGATTCCGGTTTTTATGGCAGTTTCCATTCCGTTATTGCCACCAGCAGAAACTTTTATCAGTTAAATATTAGTTGTCATGGCCATGTAAATCATGTCGGCGTGGGTTTGCTGAGTTTGTTTGATTGAATCTGCTTGAGCGGATGGTGTGGCAACTGATAAAACTGATGGGCCCTGCGGATCGGGCCGGGCAGGATGGCATTTCATGCGATGTCTGCCGGATTGGCAACACCAGTAATTCTATTGATACGTCACCGCATATTGAAAGTAGAGGGCAAGATGAGCAACGAACTCGCAGGTCTGATCAAGGCCGATCTGGCAGCACTGAGCAATGACGCGCGCGCCCTGGGCGCCAGCATCGCGCCCGCCGCCCAGTTCGGCGCAGGGGAACCATCCGGCTTCTCCTTTGCGCAAAGCATGCAAGACGCCATCGGCAAGGTCAACGGCGACGACCGCCTGGCCGCGCAGAAAATGAGCGACGTCGACAGCGGCAAGAGCGACGACATGGTCGGCGCCATGCTGGCCAGCCAGGAAGCGAGCCTGTCCTTCTCCATGTTGATGCAAGTGCGCAACAAGGTCATGGGCGCCGTCGACGAACTCATCAAACTGCCTCTGTAATCTTCACGTCCTGATCCACGCCCAGCCTCCCAGCGAAAGTTACCCCAAGTGATTACCACCATGAAGTCCGCATTTGCGCGCTGGCGCCCTGGCGCCCAGCCCGCCATCCCGCCCGCCCTGCTGAAGAACCTGGTTCCCATCGTCGTGCTGGCCATCGGCATCACCGCCATGGTGACCATGTATGCCTGGCGCGACCAGGCCAACTACAAGCCGGTGTTTGGCGCGCGCGAAAAAGTGGCCGTGACGGACATGATGGCCACGCTGGACGCCGAGCACATCCCCTACCGTTTGCATCCGGACAGCGGCCAGGTGCTGGTGCCCGACGCCATGCTGGGCAAGGTGCGCATGCTGCTCGCCTCGAAGGGCGTGACGGCGCAGCTGCCGGCCGGCCTGGAACTGATGGACAAGAACGACCCGCTGGGCGTGTCGCAATTCGTGCAGGACGTGCGCTTCCGCCGCGGCCTCGAAGGCGAGCTGGCGCAAAGCATCATGACGATGGACGCGATCGCTTCGGCGCGCGTCCATCTGTCGATCGCCAAGTCGACGTCGTTCGTCGCCAGCGACGGCGACAAATCGTCGGCTTCCGTCGTCGTGGCGCTGAAGCCGGGCCGCACCCTGGCGCCAGAACAGATCGCCGCCGTCATCAACATGGTGGCCGGCAGCGTCGCCAGCCTGGCGCCTACGCGCGTGAGCCTGGTCGACCAGGGCGGCAACCTGCTGTCCTCGCACGTCGACCTGACGGACGGTTTCGATGCGTCCGCCGCCGGCAATGAAGGCGCGAAACGTTTTCAGGATGAAATCCGCCACAACGTCATGGGCTTGCTGGGCCCCGTCATCGGCGAAGACAACTTCAAGCTCAGCGTGACGGCCGCCGTGAACAACGACCGCGTGGACGAAACGCTGGAAAAATACGGCGAAGCCCCGAAAGTGACGAGCGAGGCGATGCGCGAAGAGCAGGAACGCAACCGCACCGTGGCCGGCATTCCCGGCAGCCTGTCGAACCGTCCGCCAGCGGCCGCCGTGCCGGCACCGGCCGACGCCGCCGGCGCCGCGCCAGCCGATGGCGCGCCGAAACCGTCCGACGACGGCACGGCCCGCAAGAACGCCACCACGCGCCAGTACGCGTATGACCGCAGCATCACGCAGATCAAGCGCAGCCGCGGCCGCCTGGAAAAACTCAGCGTCGCCGTCGTCCTCAACAGCGCCGCCGCACCGAATCCGAAAACGGGCTGGACCCCAGCCGAACTGGGCAATATCGAAAAAATGCTGACCAGCGGCCTGGGCATCAACGCCCAGCGCGGCGACAGCCTGAGCCTGACGGCGCTGGCCTTCCCCGCCAAGCCGCCCGTGGCGCAGTGGTGGGAAGAGCGCGATACCGTCGTCGATTTCAGCGGCTGGCTGCTGTACGCCCTGGGCGCCGTGCTCGGCTACTTCCTGATCCTGCGTCCGCTGCTGCGCCTGCTGACCTCGCGCCTGGCGCCGCCGCCACTGAAGCAGCTCGATCCGGCCCTGGCACTGGGCGGCAGCAGCGCCGCCGCCGGCGCCAATGGCGTGGCCGCCGCCGGCGCGCCGGCCCTGGGCGTGAATGGCAGCCCGCTGGCCCTCGAAGGCGAAGCCGCCGCCGGCAACAGCATGCCGGTCGTGCCGCTGCTGGAAAATTATGACTTGCCGCCACCAGGCTCGGCGGTCGACGTGATGGTCGACCACCTGAAAGTGCTGGCTGAAAAAGAACCCGAGCGTGTCGCCGAAGTCGTCAAACAATGGATGCAGAAAAATGGCCGAACTCAACAACAATAATCCCTCCGACGGCGCCGAATACGAAAGCGTCAGCCTGAATCCCGTGGAACAGGCCGCCATCGTGCTGCTGAGCATAGGCGAAGAACAGGCCGCCAATGTGCTGCGCTGCCTGTCGCGCGAAGAATTGCTGGAAGTCACGCAAGTGATGTCGCGCATGAGCGGCATCAAGGTCGAATCCGTGAAAACGGCCATGCAGACCTTCTTCGACGACTACCGCCAGCAAAGCGGCGTGCACGGCGCCTCGCGCAGCTATCTGAAGCGCTCGCTGGACATGGCGCTGGGCAGCGATATCGCGAATAGCGTGCTCAACAATATTTACGGCGACGCCATCCGCCCCAAAATGGCGCGCCTGCAGTGGGCCTCGCCAAAATGGCTGGCCGAATACATCGTCAACGAACACGTGCAGATGCAAGCCGTGTTCCTGGCCTTCCTGCCGCCCGCGCTGGCCGGCCAGATCCTCGACGCCCTGCCCGCCGAAGGCCGCGACCTGGTCTTGCTGAACCTGGCGCGCCTGGACGAGATCGACCGCGACCTGCTGGTCGAGCTCGACGAACTGGTGGGCCGCTGCCTGGGCACGCTCGACACGCAAAGCACCAGCGTCGAAGGCATCCGCCAGGCGGCCGAGATTCTCAACCGCATGCCGGGCAACCGCGCCGCGCTGGTCGAACTGCTGCGCGCGCACGATCCTGACGTCGTCTCGGAAATCGAACTGAGCATGTACGACTTCCTGATCCTGGCCACGCAGAGCGACGTCACGCTCACGCGCATCCTGGAAGACGTGCCGATGGAACAGTGGGCGATTGCACTGAAGGGTGCGGAACCGTCGATCCGCGACGCCGTGCTGAAAACCATGCCGCGCCGCCAGGCGCAGAGCTTCGAAGACATGATGCGCCGCTCCGGCCCCGTGCCGCTGTCGCGTATCGAACAAACGCGCCAGGAAATCATGGCCACCGTCAAGGGCCTCGCCGATGCGGGCGAGATCGAAGTGCAACTGTTTGCCGAAGCGGTGATCGAATGAAACACTTCCGCTCGTATCGTTTCCCGCCCCTGTCGCAATTCATCGCCGCCGGCCAGCGCGCCGCCAGCGAGGACACGGATGGCCAGTGGCAGGCGTCCGTCTCGGAAGGCTTCGAGCAGGGCCAGCGCGACGGCTACGAAGTGGGCCTGGTGCAAGGCCAGCAGGACGGCTACGACGCCGGACGCAGCGATGGCATGGCGCAGGGCCGCGAAGAAGGCCGCAATGAAACCCTGGTGGCGCTGGACCGCCTGGCCCGCCCTGTCGACGCCATCTTGCGCGACCTGAAGAAAGTGCGCGCCGATTACCGCGAAGCGCAGCGCAAGGAAGTGGTCGACCTGGTGGCCAAGGTGGCGCGCCAGGTGATCCGCGCGGAACTGGCGCTGCAGCCGGTGCAATTGCTGGCCCTGGTCGACGAGACCCTGGCCTCGATGCCGCCTACGCGCGAGGAAATCGATGTCTTCCTCAATCCGGAAGAACTCAAACGCATCAGCGAACTCGATCCGAAGCGCGCCAAGCGCTGGAACCTGATCGCCGATGCGCGCCTCGACGCGGGCGAATGCCGCATCAAGGCGGGCGACAATGAAGTCGACGCCGGCTGCCATCAGCGCCTGTCGGCCTGCATGGAACAGGTCAGCAGCCACCTGGCGCTGGCCGCCGAACACGCAGACCACGGCGCGCCTGCATGATCGCCGACACGCTGCGCAGCTTCGAGATCGGCGATATCCCGGTCGCGACCCCCACCGGCCGCCTGGTCGGCGCCTCCGGCCTGCTGCTGGAAAGCGCCGGCTGCCGCCTGCACACGGGCCAGCGTTGTCAAATTGAAACTGTAAGCGGCGAGTGGCTCGATGCGCAAGTCGTCGGTTTCCGCGAAAAACTGTCGTATTTAATGCCGTTCAAGAAGGCGACGGGCCTGACCACGGGCGCCAGGGTCCTGCCCCTGCCCGACAAGGCCAGTCTGCAGATCGGCCCGTCGTGGCTGGGCCGCATGGTCAATGGCCTGGGCGAGCCGATCGACGACCTGGGCCGCCTCGGCGGCGAACACGTCCTGGAAGTGACGCCGCCGAAGATCAATCCCCTGAAGAAACAACCGGTCGTCGAGCCGCTGGACGTGGGCGTGCGGGCGATCAACAGCATGCTGACCCTGGGCAAGGGCCAGCGCGTGGGCCTGATGGCCGGCTCCGGCGTGGGCAAGAGCGTGCTGCTGGGCCTGATCACGCGTCAGACGGTGGCCGATGTCGTCGTCGTCGGCCTGATCGGCGAGCGGGGCCGCGAGGTACGCGAATTCGTCGAAAAATCGCTCGGTGCCGAAGGCTTGAAAAAGGCCGTGCTGGTGATCGCGCCGGCCGACGAGTCGCCCTTGATGCGCATCATGGCCACCGAACTGTGTCATTCCATCGCCGCCCATTTCCGCGACCAGGGCAAGCACGTGCTGCTGCTGGTCGATTCGCTGACGCGCTATGCGATGGCCTTGCGCGAAGTGGCGCTGGCCCTGGGCGAGCCGCCGGCCACGCGCGGCTATCCGCCATCCGTGTTTTCGAACCTGCCGCAACTGGTGGAAAGCGCCGGCAACGGCGCCCACCCGCAAGGCAGCATGAGCGCCATCTACACGGTGCTGGCCGAAGGCGACGACCAGCAGGACCCCGTGGTCGACACGGCGCGCGCGATTCTCGACGGCCACATCGTGCTCACGCGCGAACTGGCCGAGCGGGGCCACTACCCCGCCATCGACATCGCCGCTTCGATCAGCCGCTGCATGGCGCAGGTGATCACGCCGAACCACATGCAGGCGGCGCGCGCGCTGAAAGCGTCGATGGCGCGCCATGCGCGCGTGCGCGACCTGATCCCGCTGGGCGCCTACGTGCCCGGCGCCGATCCGATCACCGACCGTGCCGTGCAGCTGCACGCCCCCATCGAAGCCTTCCTGTGCCAGGGCACCAAGGAAGAGGCGCCGATGGGACCGTGCATCGAACAACTTGAACAGATCATGGCCTAGGAGCATACGTGAGCGACGCGCATACCATCCGCAACCTGACCACCCTGGTCGGCCTGCGCAGCACCGAAGTCGAACGCTTGCAAGGCGAAATGGCGGCGCAGACGGCCGTGCGCGAGCGCTACCAGAAAAACCTGGAGCGCCTGACGGGCCTGTACACGGATAGCGGCCCCAGCGGCGCCCTGCCCCTGGCCCTGTCCGTCAACTGCGGCAACTTCAAGCAGGCGGTGATGCAGATGGCCGACCAGCACCGTACCGACCTGCACTTGCACGAAGCCAACATGGCCGTTTCGCAACGCGCGCTCAATACGGCCTGGGCCAAACGCGAGGTGCTGGACCAGGTGCTGACGCAAAAACAAAAACATGTTGCAAATGAGCAACACCGAGTTGATGCCAAGCGACAAGACGAACTGGCGACGCAATTCTGGTTCCGCGGGCAGGTAAAATGAGGTTTGTGTAAGTTTCTTTCAGGAAAACTTCACGAAACGGGAATGGGGGTCGCCTTGTACCGGTATATCCCTTTATTCAGGAGTCTGGCATGGCAAACGCAATTACCGCACCACGATACGATCCGCTCGTCACGGCACAACAATTGGCTACCAAATCGGTGGCGGCGCAAAAGGCGGCCCTGGCGGAGCAGACCGCGCTTGCCAACAACACCTCCAGCGCGCTGGGCAACCTGAAATCGGCCATCTCGGCATTCCAGCTGGCGATGACGACCATGACGTCCAGCAAATCCGTGCTGAGCCAGTCCGCGACCTTCAGCAATACCGCGTATGGCACGGGCACGGCCGGCATCAAGGCGGCGCCGGGCAGCTATGCGTTCTTTGTCGAACAGCTGGCCACGGCCAGCCAGACTTCGTATGGCGGCTTGAGCAGCACCACGCCCGCCAACGGCGGCAACATGACCATCCGCATCGGCGACCCGGCAGCCGCCGTCACCGCCGACAACGCCTTCGACATCGACCTGGCCGCCGCCAACAAGGATGGCGACGCCTATTTGACGCCGCAGGAGCTCGCCGCCGCCATCAATGGCAACAGCAAGAATAATGCGCGCGTCACCGCTTCCGTCATCAATATCGGCAACCAGGCGCAACTGGTGCTGACGTCGAACCTCACGGGCGTGGCCAATGCCGTCTCGATCGACACCGGCAGCGTGACGGATCCGGCGCTGCAGACGGCGCTGCAAAGCGACATCAAAAGCCTCGCGGCGCCCAAGGATGCCATCGTGTGGCTGGGCGCCCAGGGTACCGGCACCAAAATCACGCAGGCATCGAACACGTTTACCAACGTGCCCGACGTGAAGATGACGTTCACCAAGGCCATGACGGCCGGCGAAAATCCGCTGACCGTGACCGTCGGCACCGACAGCGCCGGCACGATTGCCAATGTGCAAGCCTTCGTCGACGCCTACAACAAGCTGAAAAGCGTGATGGATGGCCTGGCCAGCCCCGGCAATCCTGAAAAGAATATTGCCGCAGGCATCTTTGCCCACGATTCCGGCCTGAACGCCCTGCGCAGCAGCATGGGCGATGCCTTGCGCCTGAACGTCGATGGCGTATCGCTGGTGGCGTATGGCATTACCGCCCAGCGCGACGGCACGATCAGCCTGAATACGGCCAAGCTGACTGCCAAGCTGGCCGACAATCCTGGCGGCCTGGACAAACTGTTCGGCAACAACAGCCTGTCGGCGCCTGCCGGCGTGCTCGGCGGCCTGGACAAGGTGCTGGGCCAGTGGAGCAATATCACCAAGGGCCAGATTACCCAACGCATGGCAGCGACGGACAAGTTGCAGAAGAGCCTGGCCAAGAGCGGCGAGCGTCTGACCGACCAGTACAACACGGCCTACAGCCGCTTCCTCGATCAGTACTCCCGCCTGCAAGTATTGCAGGAGCAAATGATCAGGAATTCCGACATGTTCGATGCCATGTTTAATGACAGTAAATCCTAAGGCGGACGTGCCAGCCGCGCCGCCACAGTTAACATAGCGAGAAGATAACAATGTTGAACAATGAAGCTTACGGCAGCTACCATGCCGTCAACCTGGACTCCCAGACCGCCCGCGCCACACCGGTCGAGCTGGTGCTGGTGCTGACGGACGGCCTGCTGGAAGAACTGGCGCGCGCGCGCGGGCACATCGTGGGCAAACGCTACGAACAGAAGGCCATCAGCCTGGACAAGTGCACGCAAATCATCAACGGTCTGTCGAGCTCGCTCGATTTCGACAATGGCGGCGAAGTGGTGGTCAACCTGGCGCGCCTGTACGACTACTGCGTGGCGCGCCTGTACACGGCCGGGATCAAGCTCGACCCGACCCTGATCGACGAAGTGACGACCTTGATGACCACCATCAAGCGCGGCTGGGTGGGCGTCCAGGCCAACAATGCCTAGGCGCGCCGCGCTGCAGCAGCTGAGCCGGCAATTGAGCGCGGCGCTTGCCGAGCTGGACTGGCAGGCGATGGAAAAACTCTCGGCCAGCCTGGCGAAAAACATCCCGCTGCTGGCCGAGCGTGGCGTGTGGACTGCGCTGGAACAAACAGAATTGTTGCAATTGCGCAAAATTCACGCGCAAGCGGTTAAAATTTGCTCTGAGGAAAAAGAACGCCTGGGCTTACACCTGGGTGCATTACAGGCAAATAAGGAAGGTTGGGTCGCCTACGCCGCACTCGGCGAATACGACCCGGACGGGAATCAAGCATGATCATGAACTTCAACACGGCGCCGGCCGCTCCGGCACAGGCGGCCCCTGCCGCGCCTGCAGCAGCATCGGCGCCAGCGCCGGCGCCGTCACAGGCCGCCTTGCCCGGCGCGCCAGGCTATGGCGGCAATGGCGCCGCCCCTTCCGCCCTGCCCCTGTTTGCGCAGGTGCTCGACGTAACCGGTGCGGAAACGGCCGACGCGGGCACGCCCGCGCCCGCTCCCGCCAAGGATGGCGATGCCGACAGCCAGACCGACAGCAGCCTGCCGGCCATGGCCGCCCCCGTCATCGGCTTGCCGGTGACCATGCAGCCGCCAACAGACGCGGCCGCGGCCGAAGCGCGCGCCAGCGCGCAGGCACAGACACAGACACAAGCGCAGGCGAATGTGGCGCAAGCCAACCCGGCACTCAACATCAGCCTGCATCCGGCGGCGGTCACCCTGAACGCCCCGGCGCCAGCAACGCCGCAAGCGGCAGGCCGCGACACGCGCGAACCGCTGGCCGCCGCCAACCCGGCGACAGTTGCCAAGGGCAGCGCGCCGGCACAGCCGTTCGAATCGCTGCTGCAGCAAGCGGCGCCGGTGACGGCCGCCGTCCCTGCCGTCGCCGCGCGCGAAGGCGAACGCGGTGCCGCGACGCCGGCGCCAGCCGCGCCCAACCTGGGCCTGGCGGGCGCGGTGGCCAATACCGCCACGGCGGCCCCGGCCGGCGACACCATCAAGCTCAACGGCCCTGCCCAGCAATGGCAGGAACCGCTGCGCGAAGCGCTGGGCGAACGCCTACAGACGCAGATCGGCCGCAACAGCGAACACGCGACGATCCGCCTCGACCCGCCCATGCTGGGCCGCATTGAAATTTCCATCCGCCACACAGCCGGCGCGCTGCAGGTGAACGTCACGGCATCGAACTCGGAAGTGTTGCGCCAGTTGCAAGGCATCGGCGACAACATGCGCAGCGACCTGGCGCAGCGCCAGTACACCGACGTGGCCGTGAATATCAGCGCCACCCCGCGCAGCCCCGCCGCCCAGGCGTTTGCCGAAGGCGATGCGCGCGGCCAGCGTCAGCCGGGCCGCCAGCAGGACGATGCCGAACCGGGCCGCGCCCTGTCCGACGGCAGCACTGCCGCCACCACTTACGCCATGCACGAGCGAGAGACCGCCTGATGAATATGAAAATGAAACTGATCGCCGGCTTTATCGGCGTGGCCGTACTGGCCGCCGGCGCGGCTGGCGGCGCCATGTGGTACCTGGCCAAGCCGGTCGCCGGCCATACCGATGCCGCCGAAGCGAAAGCCCCGCCGCCGCCCGCCACGGGCAAGAAAGCGCGCAAGTTCATCACGCTGGACAAGGTCATCGTGATGCTGCGCCGCGGCCCCGGCGAAGGCGACACGCATTACCTGTCGGCCGACCTGGTGATCGCCACCACCGAGGAAAAGGAAAAGCTGACCAAGGACCACTTGCCGCTGATGCGCTCGATCGCCGTCAGCACCCTGTCGAGCTTTCCGCTGGACAAGGCGCAAACCATGACCGTGGAACAGTATGCCGAGCAGATCAACAAGGCCTTCAATGTCAGCTACGAGCGCGAACAGATGGAAAAGCCGTTCACCGAAGTGATGGTCGGCAAGCTGATCATTGAATAAGCCAACACGCCAGCCGACCTAGTGGGAGATCCCTTGGCCTATGTAGAGCAATACCAGGAAGCGTATGGCGCCGGCGAATATGCCGCCGCCAGCGCTTGCGCGGCCGTGCTCAGCGTTGCTGAAGAGCAACAACATCTGGTGGCGTACTCCCCTTTGGTGAAACGCATCGTGCGCCAGCTCAATTCGCAGGTGTCGGGCGCCATCGACCGCGACGACATGGAACAGATCGGCCTGATGGGCCTGCTCGAAGCCCTGCGCCGCTACGGCGTGCCGGACCAGTCTTTCGGCAGCTATGCCAGCCTGCGCATCCGCGGCGCCATCCTCGACGAACTGCGGCGCCAGGACTGGCGCCCGCGCGCCGTGCGCCAGGAAAGCCACCGCCTGCGCGACAGCGTGCGCGCCCTGACCCGGCGCCTGGGACGCGAGCCGCAGGAGGCGGAAATCATGGCGGCCCTGAAGCTGACGCCGGAAGCCTTCCAGGAATATCAATTGGCGGAAAACGCCGAGCTGATCGCCAGTTTCGACGAAGTGCTGCAGGAAAGCCTGGGACAGGCCGACAGCGCACCGAGCCCGGAAGAGCAATTGATGGTGCGGCGCAGCCTGGAGCAGGCGCTGCGCGCGCTCGACGAACGCGAGCAGCGCGTGATCCAGATGTATTACGAATTCGAACTGAGCTACAAAGAAATAGCCGCCGTGCTGGACCTGAGCGACGCCCGCGTCTGCCAGCTCAACAAGACGGCACTGGGCAAGATGAAAGCCATGCTGCAAGACGCATAAGTTTCAGCACTATCCATCAAATTGACGCAGCACAATGACGCAGAAAGGCAGTTGACATGGTAATTATCGGTATCTTAATCGTGATGGGGTGTGTATTCGGAGGCTTCGCCCTGATGGGCGGCACCGTCCACGCGATCTGGCAACCGGTCGAGTTGATCATCATCATCGGCGCCGCCGTCGGCGCCCTGGTGCTGGGCAACCCCAAGCATGTACTCGGCGAAATGCTGCACCAGATGCGCAAGATCGTCACGCACAAGAAGCAAGGCTCGGAATTCCAGCGCCAGTTGCTGCTGCTGATGTATGAACTGCTGCAAACGGCCGCCGGCGGCCTGAAGGCGCTCGACGCCCACGTCGAGGCACCGCGCGAAAGCGCCCTGTTCCAGCGCTATCCGCTGGTGCTGGAAGAGCCGAAGCTGCTGGCCTTCATCGTCGACAACTTCCGTTTGATGGCGATGGGCAAGATCAACGCGCATGAACTCGAAGGCGTGCTGGAACAGGAACTCGAAGCCATCCACGACGAACTGCTGCAACCGTCGAAGTCGCTGCACAAGATCGCCGAAGCCATGCCCGGCTTCGGTATTCTGGCCGCCGTGCTCGGTATCGTGATGGCCATGAATTCCGTGGCCGACGGCGCCGATGCGGCGGAAATTTCGGAAAAAGTGGGCGCCGCCATGGTCGGTACCTTCATCGGCATCTTCTTTTGCTACGGCGTGCTCGATCCGATGTGCAACATGATGAAACAGCTGGTGGGCGAGGAAGGCTCGACCATGGAATGCGTGAAGGTCGTGCTGGTGACGCACGTGGCGGGCAAGCCGCCCCTGCTGGCCATCGATGCGGGCCGCCGCCTGGTGCAGCTGAACATCAAGCCGAGCTTCGCCCAGCTGGAAAGCTGGATCAATGCGCTGGAAGATGGCGGCGCCGAACAAGAGCAAGGCCAAGGCCGGGGAGGCCGCCGTGCTAAAGCCGCATGAGAAACATGAACAGGCCATCATCAAGCGTGCCGGACGCAAGCACGACGACGATGGCCATGGCGGCGCCTGGAAAGTAGCGTTCGCCGACTTTTGCCTGGCACTGCTGTCGCTGTTCCTCGTGCTGTGGCTGATGGCCGCGCGCGAGCAGCAGGCGATGAAGGAAATCATGATGGATGCGTCGGCCAGCAGCCGCCAGGGCGAAGGCCAGGGCGTCATGCCGGAACAGAGCGGCGGTCCGCGCGGCAGCCTGATCGAGCGCTTCCCCATGCCCCGCAAGGGCTCGGGCGACACGCGCACGGAAGGCAAGCAGACGCAGGAAGGCAAGGCCGGCGCCGCGCCGCAAAACCAGACGAAAGTGAGCTACCAGTCGCCGGAAGACTTGCTGTCCCTGTCGCGCGCACTCGACAAGCTCAGCGACGAAGCGGGACTGAAGAGCAACCTGCAATCGGTGATCACGCCATACGGCTTGCGCGTCATGCTGCACGATACGGACAAGCAAGGCATGTTCGTGCGCGGCAGTGCCGTGCCGACCGACCGCTTCCGCAAGCTGCTGCGCCAGATGGGCCCCGTGTTTGCGCAAATGGAGAACCAGATGCTGATCGTCGGCCACACGGACTCGATGCAATACGCCAATACCGGCTATGAAGGCTTTTCGAACTGGACCCTGTCGGCCAACCGCGCCATGTCGGCGCGCGCGCAATTATTGATCGGCAGCATGAGTCCGGACAGCGTGCTGCAAGTGGTGGGCATGGCCGACCGCGCGCCGCTGGACGTGAAAAATGCCGGCGCCGGCATCAACCGCCGCATCGAACTGTTAATATTGACGCGTGGCCAGGCCGACAGCATCGCCGCCATGTTCGGCATGGCCGGACAAAAGCCGCAAGGCGACGAGTTGCAAGTGGGTGAACCGGACTCGGGCACCTTGCAGCGCCTGCGCGACAAACTGGGCCTGCCCGCAAAGAAGGAACGGGACGAGCATGCAAATTAAGGGCAAACAACGTATGAAAATCTCCTCCGGCAATACCGGTGCCGCCGTGCGCAGCAGCGCCGTCGCACCGGCCGAGGCGATCGCCGAGAACGCGGGCGCCGCTGGCGCCATGGGCGGCTCGTCGGCCGGGGCGGAACTGCAATCGGCCGTGCTGCAACCGGCCATGGCCGCCCTGCGCGCCATGCCCGAGATCGACCACGAGCGCGTGGCCATGCTGCGCGATGCGCTGGCCAAGGGCGAATTGCCGTTCGATCCATCGAAGCTGGCAGGCTTGATCCAGCGTTTCCACGGCGGCGAATCGTGACCGCGCCGCGCAAGGGCATCACGCGCCAGGAAGCCGTGCGCCGCGTGCTGCAAGGCATGACGGATGACCGCGCCGGCTATGCCGCCCTGCAAACCTTATTGGAAGAGCAATTCCAGGCCACCCTGCAGCACCAGAGCGCCCGGCTGACGGCGCTGGCCGACCAGGTCATCGCCGCCGTCGAACCGCTCGATGCGCGCCGCCGGCAGCGGGTCAGCCTGGTCACTGCCCTGCTGGGCCCGCAAGGCGATATGGCGCAATTGTTTGCGCTGCTGCAACAAGACGCGCGCACGACCGCCCAGCGCGACTGGGCCGCGCTGGAGCAGATGGTGCTCGAATGCAAGCGCCTGAATGCCCGCAACAGCGATTTATTAACAGAGCAGTACAGCATCATGCAGCGCGTGCTGCATGGCGAGGAAGATACGTATGCGCCAGGCTGATTTCCTGACCACCCGCGCCACGGCGGCGACGCCATCGACGGCGGCGACCCATGCCGTGCAAAGCAATATGCGCGCCACCGAATCCACGGCCTCCGGCGACAGCTTTGGCAGCGTGTTCCGGCAAGTGCAAGGCGAAGTGGCCCGCTTCATCGAACAGGGCGGCGGCAACGCCACCAGCCTGAGCCCGCAAGGACGCGCCTACCTGGAACAGAGCCAGCCCGTCAATGTGCTGGGCGCCATCAGCCAGGGCGGCGAGATCGGCGAAACGCAGCAGCAATTCCTCGCCTCGATCAAGCCGTGGACGCAGGAAACGGGTGCGCGCCTGGGCGTGGCGCCGGAAATCGTCGCCGCCCACGCGGCGCTGGAATCGGGCTGGGGCCAGCGTCCGCTGCGCCAGGGCACGGGCGCGGATACGAATAACTTGTTCGGCATCAAGGCCGGCGGCAAATGGCAGGGCGACGTGGCCAGCAATGTCACCACCGAATACGAAGCGGGCAGCGGCACGGCCCTGAAGAAAACGGAGCGCTTCCGCAGCTACCCGGACCAGGCCAGCGCCTTCCGCGACTATGCGCAAGTGCTGCTCGACAACCCACGCTACCGCGCCGCCCTGAATACGGGCGCCGACGCGGGCGCGTTCGCGCAAGGCCTGGCGCGCGGCGGCTATGCCACCGATCCCAACTACGCCGCCAAGCTGACGCAGCTGGCAACGCGGCTGCAGCGCACGGCCGCCGCCGAGTAAGTTCCCCTCAACGGCCGGGAAGTTCGGCCGGTTCCACCACGCCCGCATCGACCACCCTGGCACGTATCACCGTGCCGCTGGTGGCGTTGCGCACGCGGATCACCTCGCCCAGCGCGCCCGGGTCCATCGCTTCGCCGGCCATGCTCACTTCCACCTGTTCCTTGCGCGCCACGATATTGACCGCACTGCCCCGCTTGATCAGCACGGGCGAGGCCAGCTGCCCTTGCCGCAACACTTCGCCCGCGCGCAAGCTGCGCCGGCTCGACAGGCCAATCGCGCCAGGCAAGGCAGAAATACTATCCGGCACCATCGTCACGTCGCGCCGCGCCATCGTCACGTCGCCCGCCTGCAGCGGCGTATTCGCCGTGACGGGGGCGCTGGTGACGGCCACTTGCGCCGTGATGCTGCCGCGCGCCAGCATCTCGTAACGCCATCCGTTGCTTCCAGGACACACCGCGACAAAGCGCATGCGCTGCGCCGAGCGGCTGTCCGCCGTTTCCAGCGTGACGGGCGCCGCGCACGCCGGCACGGGGCGCGTGCTTTTCACGACGGCCACCTGAAACTGGGGTTCCAGCAATCCTGCCGTGGCCGCCTGCTGTGCCAATTGCTCCCGCGCCAACTGTTCCACACGTGAAAATATATTGTCGGCTGGCAATTCTGCGCGACCTGCACTACTATATAGGCTGGTCAGTAAAAAGAGGCCAGGAAGCAGTATGTAACGACATTGCGCCTTGTTCCACATCACGGAATAGTTCTCAAAATGAATCATTGCTAACCTTAATCAAAGATACTGAAGCGGCATGACCTTACCATGCGTCAACATGACCAGGCTGGGATTTTACCTCTGCACCACCTATTTTCTGGCCCGAACCGCAAAAAGCACGATCGAATTCAATACAAAGGATGACCATGGGGATTAATTTCAAGGATGCGCTGGGCGTGCACGCCGATGCGCTCGCGCTGCGCGCCGATCGTACACGCGTGCTGGCGGCCAATATCGCCAATGAAAACACGCCCGGCTTCCAGGCCATGGACATGGATTTCGGCAGCGCCCTGCAGCAGTTGCAGGACAATGAAGCGGGCCTGCTGTCGACCGATGACGACGCCAGCGCCCTGTACCGCGTTCCCTACCACCCCAGCCGCGACGGCAATACCGTCGAAATCGGCGTCGAGCAGGCGGCGTTCTCGCAGAATGCCACCGACTTCCAGACCAGCCTCACTTTCGTCAACATGAAACTGAAGGGTCTGTCCAAGGCCATTTCCGGACAATAAGGATCAGCATGAGCTTCCAGGATATTTCCAAGATCGCCGGTTCGGCGATGGCGGCGCAAACCGTGCGCCTCAATACCATCGCCAGCAACCTGGCCAATGCCGATTCCGTTGCCGGTTCCGAAGGCGAAACCTACCGCGCGCGCAAACCCGTGTTTGCGGCCGTGATGGATGGCCCGGGCGCCAGCGGCGCCGGCGGACGTGTGCAAGTGCTCGACGTGGTGCAAAGCGACGAGCCGCTGCGCAAGGTGTATGAACCGGGCCACCCGATGGCCAATGCCGATGGCATGGTGTTCTACCCCAACGTCAACCAGGTGGCCGAGATGACCGACATGATGTCGGCCTCGCGCGCGTTTGAAACGAATGTCGAAGTTCTGGGCCGCATCAAGTCGATGCAGCAATCGCTCCTCAAATTAGGTGAAGCATAATCCATGGAAACCAATCTCTTTACAAACAACAATAGTGGCGCCAGCAACAACGGCAGCAATGCCGTCAAGTCGCAAGGCAATGCCACCCAGGACATGTTCACCAAATTGCTGGTCGCGCAGATCAAGAACCAGGATCCCCTCGCGCCGACCGACCCGAGCCAGTTCGTCAATCAATTGACGCAGCAGGCGCAGACGGAAGCGATGCAAAACCTGTCGGCGCTGACCAGCGCCAATGCCAGCGTGCTGCAATCGATGCAAGTGCTGGCCCTGGGCGCGCAAGTGGGTTCCGAAGTCATGGTCAACACCGACACGGTGCAGCTCGACAAGAGCAAGGTCAGCGGCAGCATCGCGCTGGCCGCCGGCACCACCAAGACCACGGTGACTCTGAAAGGCATTGACGACAAGGAATACAAGATCGAACTGGGCGCCAAGGGAGCCGGCACGGTGCCGTTCACCATCGACCCAGTCGCGCTGGGCTTGCCTGCTGGCACCTATACCATGGCCGTGACCACCAGCGGCACCGAAAAGCCGACGGTCGATATCGCAGGCAAGCTCAACAGCGTGCGCCTGTCGTCCGGCGGCAGCATGATTCTGAGCGTGTCGAACCTGGGCGAAGTCAACCCTGGCGCGATCACCGGTTTTAACGGCAAGACGGCCTGATCCGCCCTTTCCTTCGTTTCCTGAACACTAATCTCGTCCTTCACTAAAGGAAGTCAACATGAGTTTCGACATCGCCCTGTCCGGTATCCAGTCCATCAACCAGCAGTTGAACAGCACCAGTAACAATATCGCCAATGCCGGCACCTACGGCTTCAAGAGCAGCCGCGCCAACTTTTCGGCCATGTACGCCGGTTCGCGCGCGACGGGTACGGAAATCGGCTCGCTGACGCAAAGCATGTCGCTCAATGGCGGCGTGCTGAACACGGGCCGCGCGCTCGACGCGGCCATCGACGGCCGCGGCTACTTCGTCACGCGCGATGCGCAGAACACCATGACCTACAGCCGCGTCGGCATCTTCTCGGCCAGCAATGATGGCAAGCTGATCGACTCGAACGGCCGCCTGGTGCAAGGCTATGCCGCTGTCAAGGGCAGCACCACCCTGGGCACCATGGGCGATATGCTCATTCCCACGGGCCAGATTCCCGCCGTGGCGACGACCAAGCTGGCATATGCCGCCAACCTGTCGTCCGAATGGACCGTCAAGACCCCGGCCTTCGACAAGACCAATGAACTGAGCTACAACAGCGGCAAGTCCTCGATCGTCTACGATTCGCTGGGCGCCAAGCACTCGCTGGGCCAGTACTTCGTCAAGACGGCGACGGGCGTGGACGTGCACTACACCTTCGACAACGCCGACGTGACGCCGGTGACGAGCATGACCTTCGACACGAACGGCAAGCTGGTGACCGGCACGTCCGCCTCGCCAGTGCTGCCGACGCCGCCTGGCGCGGCAGCGATGACGGTCGCCATCGATTACACGGGCACCACCCAGTTCGCCGGCGAAGCGACGACCTCGACCGACCGCGCCGACGGCTATGCCTCGGGCACCTACACGGGCGTGGAACTGGCTGACGACGGCTCCGTCGTGGCGAAATACACGAACGGCCAAAAGCAGAGCATCGGCGTGATCGCCCTGGCCACCTTCCCCGACGAAGGCGCGCTGACGGCCGTCAACGATACCAGCTGGGTCGCCTCGACCACCTCCGGCACCGCCATGTATGACCGCCCGGGCGTCGGCATGGCCGGCAAACTGGTGACGAGCTCGCTGGAACAGTCGAACGTCGACATCACCTCCGAACTGGTGGGCCTGATGACGTCGCAGCGTAACTACCAGGCGAACTCGAAGGTCATCTCGACCGAGAACGCCATGCTGCAATCGCTGATGCAAGCGCTGTAATCCACGATACGCAAAGGTAAAGAGCAATGGATGCGCTGATTTATACCGCCATGAGCGGGGCCGACCGCGCCCTGCGGGCACAGCAGGTACACGCCAACAACCTGGCCAATATCGAGACGGGCGGCTTTCGCGCCAACATGGAAGTGTCCACTGCCCAACCGCTGCAAAACGGCTATGGCTACGACGACCGCCACATGACGCAGACGCAGTCGAGCGCCGTCGGCACGCGCACGGGCGCTATCAAGGAAACGGGACGCGAACTCGACGTGGCCGTCACGGGTCCCGGCTTTCTCGCGGTGCAATGGCAAAACGGCGAAGCCTACACGCGCGCCGGCGCCATGGACCTCGATGAAACGGGCGCGCTGACCATCAATGGCCGGCCCGTGCTGGGCGAAGGCGGTCCCATCACGATTCCCGAGCACACCAGCCTGTCGATCGGCGCCGATGGCACGATTTCCATCCAGGTGCCGGGAACGGCGCAGATGCAGACCGTCGACAAGCTCAAGCTGGTCAATGCGGAAGCGGGCGAGCTGACGAAGAACGAGGCGGGCCTGATCGTGGCGCGCAGCGGCGAAGACTTGCAGGCCGATCCGGCGGTGCGCCTGCGCGACCGCCACCTGGAAGGCAGCAACGTCTCGGCCGTCGAGGAAATGGTCGCCACCATGAGCCTGAACCGCAGTTTCGAGATGCAGATGAAAATTTTCAAGGCCAGCGACGCGATGACCGAATCGGGCAACCGTCTTCTGGGCGCATAAGCCCGCAGCCAACCAACTCAAGGAGTAACCATGAATCCAGCAATGTGGATCAGCAAGACCGGCGTGCAGGCACAAGATGCCAAACTGCAAGCCATCGCGAATAACCTGGCCAACGTCAACACCGTCGGTTTCAAGCGCGACCGCGTCGTCTTCGAAGACCTGTTTTACCAGGTCGAGCAGCAGCCGGGCACGCAGCGCGCCGACAATACCCTGTCGCCATCGGGCGTGCAGCTGGGTAACGGCACCCACATGGTGGGCACGCAAAAGGTGTTTACCACCGGCAGCCTGCAAACGACGAGCCGCGAATTCGACGTCGCCATTACCGGCAACGGCTTTTTGCAGGTGCTGCGCCCGAACGGCGAAGCGGCCTACACGCGCGCCGGCCAGCTGGGCATCAATGAAAACGGCGTGATGGTCAACGCCCAAGGCTTGCCGCTGGTGCCGCAGATCACCGTGCCGAACAATGCCACGGCGATCACCATCGGCGAAAACGGCATGGTCACGGCCACCGTGCCGGGCAATGTCAACGGCACCCAGCTGGGCCAGCTGAACCTGACCAGCTTCATCAACCCGACGGGCTTGCTGGCACTCGGTGAAAACCTGTTCCAGGAAACGGCATCGAGCGGCACGCCGACGGAAGGCCGTCCCGGCGAAGGCGCCCTGGGCAAGCTGAAGCAGTTCGCGCTGGAAGGCTCGAACGTGCAGGTGGTCGAAGAGATGGTCGACATGATCGCTGCCCAGCGCACCTATGAAATGAACACCAAGGTGCTGTCGGCCGCCGACAATATGCTGCAATACCTGGCGCAAGCGGCACGCTGATGACGGTCGCCATGAAAGCCACGGCGGCCCTGCTGCTGGTGTCGATGGCAGGTTGTGCCAGCCAGCCGGCCGCGCCGGCGGCGCCCAGCTTTTCCGACACGCCGCTGCCCGTGGCGCCGCGCAGCGCTGCGCGCGGCGGCGTGGGCGGCGGCGTGTTCAATCCCGACGCGGGCCTGGACCTGATCTCGGACAGCCGCGCCTTCCGCGTGGGCGACGTCGTCACCGTGGCCCTGCAGGAAACCACGCAGGCGAGCAAGAAGGCGGGCACCTCGTTCAACAAGGGTTCCTCCGTCGGCGTGAATGCGGCCAACATCCTCGGCAAGACCTTCCCGAAGACGGGCATTGACCTGTCCGCCGACCGCAACTTCGCCGGCGACTCGACCAGCACGCAGCAAAATGCGCTGTCCGGCGCCATCACCGTGATCGTGCAGGAAGTGCTGCCGAACGGCTTGCTGCGCGTGCAGGGCGAAAAAACGCTGACCCTGAACCAGGGCGAGGAATTCGTGCGCCTGCGCGGCTACCTGCGCGCGGCCGACATCGATTCCAACAACCAGGTCTCGTCCTTGCGCATCGCCAATGCACAGATCGCCTATTCCGGCCAGGGCACCCTGGCCGAAGCCAATACACCAGGCTGGCTGACGCGCTTCTTCGTCGGCCCATGGATGCCGTTTTAAGGTGAGCTCATGAAATTTCGTTCCGCCCTGCCCCTGGCAGCCATGCTGGCCGCGCTCTCCGGCTTTGCCCTGCCCGCCAGCGCCGCACAAGTGCTGCGCAATCTGGTCAGCATCGAGGGCGTGCGCGACAATCCGCTGGTCGGCTACGGCCTCGTCGTTGGCCTGAACGGCAGCGGCGACACCACCCAGGTGAAGTTTTCCAGCCAGTCCGTGGTCAACATGCTCAAGCAGTTCGGCGTGAAGATGCCGGACGGCGCCGAAGCGAAAAGCAAGAACGTCGCCACCGTCATGGTCAGCGCCGTGTTTCCACCAGGTTACCGCCGCGGCCAGGCCATCGACGTTACCGTCTCGTCCCTGGGCGACGCGAAAAGCTTGCGCGGCGGCACCTTGCTGCTGACGCAGCTGCGCGCGGCCGACAATGAAACGTATGCGCTGGCGCAAGGCAACGTCGTCGTCGGCGGCTTGAACGCCACCGGCAAGAGCGGCTCGTCCGTCACCGTCAATACGCCCACCTCGGGCCGCATTCCCAACGGCGCCAACATCGAGCGCGAGATTCTCAGCGATTTCTCGACCAAGCCGACCGTCACCCTGAACTTGCGCCATCCGCATTTCGAGACGGCCATCAATATCGTCGAGGCCGTCAACCGTCGCTTCGGCGCCGTCGCCACCACGCGCGACGCCACCAGCGTGGAAGTGCTGGCGCCGGAAAACCCGACCCAGCGCGTGGCCTTCATGGCCAAGCTCGAAGCGTTGTCCGTCGATGTGGGTGTCGATACGCCGAAAGTGGTGTTCAATTCGCGTACCGGCACCGTGGTCATCGCCGAAGGCTTGCGCGTCAAGGCCGCCGCCGTCACGCACGGCTCGCTGAAAGTGGTCATTTCGGAAAGCTCCGCCGTCAGCCAGCCGGCGCCGTTCGGCCGCGGCCAGACCACCGTCACGCCGCAATCGAAGGTGTCCGTCGACCAGGGCAACGGCAATATGTTCAAATGGCCGGCCGGCGCCAAGTTGCAGTCGATTATCGACGTGGTCAACAGCCTGGGTGCGTCGCCCGATGACATCATGGCAATTCTGCAAGCCCTCGACCAGGCCGGGGCCATCGAAGGCGAACTGGTGGTCATATGATGAATATCAACGACAGCAGCAGCGCCCTGCCCTCGGCGCTCGACGACCGCTCCCCTGCGGCAGCCACGCCGGCCGATCCCCGCTATGCGGCCAAGGCCACCGAGGCGGCCGTCAAGTTCGAAGCCTTCTTCATCTCGCACATGCTGCGCCAGATGCGTTCGGGCACGCGCGAGATGGCGGGCGAAGACAGCGTCTTCAAGGACCCCGTCAACAGCGACATGCTGGAAATGGCCGACAATCTGGTGGCCGACAAGATGGCCGGCCAGCGGGCCTTCGGCATCGCCGACGCCATCCTGCGCCAGCTGCTGCCGCCTGCCGGCGCCCCTGTGGCGGCCCGTGGCGCTGTCAAGACCGACAATATTGCAGCGCCGCTTAATAAATCCGTCTGAAGCGTCGCCTGTACAAGGTAACAACGATTCAATGCCTGCCCACCCGCACGCGCCACTCTCTTCACGAAAGAAACTTGCCCAATGAGCATCATCAGCAATGCATTGTCAGGCAGCATCGCCGCCCAGGCCGCACTCAATGCGGCCAGCCAGAACATCGCCAACCTGCAAACGGCGGGCTATACGCGCCAGGGCGTGCTGTTGTCCTCGCTTGGCGCCGGCGTGGGTGTGCGCTCGGCCGGCAATGGCGTGGAAGTGTCGGCCCTGCTGCGTTTTGCCGATGCCTATAAAAGCCAGCAGATGTGGCGCGCCGCGTCCGACCAGGGCGCCCGGTCGCAGACCCAGCCTTACCTGACTCAGCTCGAGCGCGTGATGGGCGACGATGCCTCCAGTATCAGCAACGGCATCGACGGCTTTTTCGCCGCCCTGAACGCCTCGGCCGTCGACCCGACGTCGACGCCGCTGCGCCAGCAGATCGTCACCTCCGCCGACGCCATGGCGCAGCGCTTCAACAGCATCAGCACCGTCATGAGCAACCAGTTGCTGTCGGTGCAGCAGCAACGGGCAGCGATCGTGCCGCAAGCAAATACGACGCTGGCGAATATCGCCGCGCTGAACCAGCGCATCAGCACGTCCACGGCCTCGGGCACGAATGTGTCGTCGCTGATGGATGCACGCGACCAGCTGATCGATGGCCTGGCATCGCAAATGGGCATCGAAGTGCTCGACCAGCCGGACGGCTCGCGCAATGTCTCGCTGAAGTCGGGCCAGCCGCTGGTCATCGGCAGCATCGCCGGTACCCTGAGCAGCAACATGACGAACACGGGCCAGCAAACCCTGAGCCTCGATTTCGCCAAGTCGACCTATACCCTCGATGCGGTGGCCATCGGCGGCCAGATGGGCGGCCTGGGCGAGTTCGAGCAAAATACGCTGAAACCGCTGCAGCAATCGCTGCAGGACATGGCCACCCAGCTGACCAGCAAGGTCAACGCGCAGCTGGCACTGGGGAAAACCATGACCGGCGCGGTCGGCGGCCCCCTGCTGGCCTACGCGAATGGCAAGCTGAGCATCACTCCCGGCTTCAACGCCAAGGACCTGGCCCTGTCGCTGACGGGCCAGGCCGGCGACAGCGGCAACTTGCAGAAATTGATCGATATCAAGAATCAGCCGATCACCGTCAGCTGGGTCGGTTCCGTCCTGATGAGCGACGCGGACACGCAGCTGGTCGGCAAGCTGGGCATCTACAGCCAGCAGAACCAGGCCTTGCTGAAGACGGCCAACACGGTGCGTTCGCAGGCGATCGACGACTGGAAATCGACCAGCGGCGTGAACAAGGATGAAGAAGCGATGAGCCTGGTCGAATTCCAGAATATGTATCAAGCAAACATGAAAGTCATTTCCGTGGCGAACAGCTTGTTTGACGCCACCTTGCAAATGATGGGTTAAGGAGAAGATCATGCGTGTCGCCAGTAGCCAGTACCAATCGCTGATCAATATTTCGCTTCAGCAAAATCAGGAACGCATCAACTTCCTGACCCAGCAGATGTCTTCGGGCCTGCGCATCCAGCTGCCATCGGACGATCCGATCGGCAACGTGCGCATTTCGCGCCTGACGCGCGAACAAGCCATGGTCAGCCAGTACCAGGACAATATCGCCACGGTCAAAGTGCGCCTGCTGAAGAATGAAAACTACCTGTCGAGCATGGTCACCGACATGGGCCAGGCGCGCGACCTGCTGGTGTGGGCCGCCGACGGCAGCAACACGCCGGGCGACCTGAATGCGATGACGCAATCGCTGACGGCCATGCGCGACAGCGTGCTGTACACGGCCAACCTGAAGGACCAGGAAGGCCGTTACATGTTTTCCGGCACCGCCACCGACCAGCCCGCGATCAAATACGACCCGGCGGCAGCCGTCGGCTCGCGCTACAGCTACATAGGCAATACCGACACGCAGACCGTGGTGGTGGGCAATGGCGTGACGCAGGCGGCCAACGTCGACGTGAAGAACCTGGAAGTGTGGCTCAACAAGATCGATCAGGTCGTCGCCACCCTCGGTGCGCCGGGCGTGAACCCCAACGATCCGGCCGTGCGCGCCATCGTTAACGACGGCCTCGGCGGCACCGACGATGGCATGGATTTGCTCTCCGGCAAGATCGCCATCTTCGGCGGCGCGCAAAACATTCTGTCCACCTTGTCCGGCAACCTGGCCAATGTCTCGCTGTCGAACGATTCGGCCCTGCTGGACCTGAAAAAGACCGACATGGGCGCGGCGGCCATCGAACTGACCGGCTACCAGACGGCCCTGCAGGCAACATACAAGGCCTACGCCAAGGTTGGCACCATTTCCCTGTTTGATCTTCTCTGACCATCATGCAAATCGTTCAGACCTCCTCCTCTTCCGGCGTCAATGCCAAAGGCGCCGGCACCGCCCGCGTCGTCGATGACGCGTCCGCCGCCATCAACGGCAGCGCCAGCGCGCGCAGCGAGGCGCCGGCGGCAAGGAGGTCGACGGCGAGCCTGCAGCGTGGCCTGAGCAACTGGGATCACCAGTTGCAGGGGGAGATTTCCAACGCACAGCAAACACTCGACTACCTGGAACGCAGCAGCAGCCAGCTGCAGGCGCTGAAAAGCGAGCTGGCGGCCAAGCTGGCCGCGCGCCAGGGCCGCGAAGGGCAAGTCGAGGCAAGAGTACGCCAGTTCAGCAATACCTGGCGCCAGCGCGCCAGCGCCTCGGGCGGCACGCTCGACGCACAGCTCAGCTATACCAGCCCGCAGGCGGCACAGCAGCAATTCAGCATCCGCGGCCTGACCATGGCCAGCCTGCAGGAAGGCCCGCAGGAAGTGCTGGCGTTTTCCGTCGGCGGCGCGAACCAGGCCTTGCGCTCGGTCAATATCGAGCCTGGCCTGAGCGCGAACGAAATCGTCTCGCGCTTCGACCGCGCACTCATGCCGTCAGGCATCAGCGTCAAGCAGGGCGAGAACGGCGAACTGGTGTTCAGCACGCCGGAAGCGGCCTGGGCCAACGTGCGCGACAGCCTGTCCGTGCGCGGCAGCGGCATCCGCTACCCGACCGGCCAGATGAGCCGCGTGCGCACGGATGCGGAACCGGCCGCCATCGCCCCGGAAGAATGGAATACAGGCGACGTGGAAGCCCTGCGCGCCACCCTGCAGCAAGTGGTGCAGGCGCTGGCGCAGCTGCAGGCGGCGCGCAGCTCCGTCAGCCTGGCCCTGGCGCAAGCGACGGGCCGGGTCGCCCGCGCGCAACCGGTGCAGGTGAACGTCAGCATGGATACCCTGGCGGAAAACTTCACGCAAAAGGCCAGCGAGCCCGGCTATGAATCGCTGCTGGCGATCAGCTCGGCATTGGTCGGCATCAGCCGCGAGCGCGTCGTCGCGCTGCTGGGCCTGGAATAAGCGTTCTTCGCCCGTGCGCCGCCCTGGCGCACGCGGCAATAATGGGGCACGCCCCCTGGCTCAGGCCGTTGGAAATCCGTAGGCTCTGTCCCCGACAAATAGGGGAACTCAAGGAATCTCCCCCAGCCCCGGCTGTCTGACTGTTCATATCAGACAAACGGGAGCCTTTCATGCAGTCAGCTGAATGGAAAACCTTCATCGCCCAGTTTGCCGCACTGAGCCGTCGCCAGCGTCAGGCGAGCACTGCTCTGCTGCGCGGGGCAGAATCACAGAACGCCGCCGTGGCACTGGTCGAAAGCGTGGCCCGGCAGCGGTTACACTGTCCCGCCTGCAACAGCAGCCATGCGCACCGGCACGGTCATGCGCACGGACTGCAGCGCTACCGTTGCGTGCCGTGCGGGCGCACCTTCAATGCGCTTACCGGTACGCCGCTGGCCCGCTTGCGCCACAAGACCTTGTGGCTCGACTACGCCGACTGCCTGCTCGAGTCGGCTTCCGTGCGCAAGGCGGCAAGCCAGCTGGGCGTGCACCGCAACACCGCCTTTCGCTGGCGTCATCGGTTTTTAAGCCTGGCCAAGACGGACCGGCCCCATTGCCTGCATGGCATCGCCGAAGCGGACGAGCTGTATGTGCTGGAATCAGAAAAGGGCGCGCGGCATCTGACGCGGCCGGCGCGCCGCCGTGGCGGCCATGCCCACAAGCGCGGCATTTCCAGTGAACAAGTCTGCATCCTGGTGGCGCGCGACCGCACGGGACAAACCCTCGATTTCGTCGCGGGAAAAGGGGCGCTGACCAAGGCGCAGCTGCATGCTTGCCTGCCACCCGTGATCGACAAGGACGTCTTGCTGATGGCCGATGGCCACGCTGCCTATCGCGCCTTCGCGCGTGAAGCGGGCATCAGTCACCAGGCCGTCAACTTGCGTGCCGGTATCCGCGTGCAGGGCGCCGCGCACGTGCAGAACGTCAACGCGTATCACAGCCGCTTGCGCGGCTGGCTGCGCATCTTCCATGGCGTGGCCAGCCGTTATCTGCCGAATTATCTGGGGTGGCGCTGGATACTGGACGCCGGGCGCATCCGCTCCCCAGAAACATTATTGAAGGCAACGCTGGGAGAGTTCCCACATTTGACGGTGACATAGCCAATCCGTAAGATGCTGCTGTCGCCATCCACTTCCGGAGTTTCCTTGATAAAAACCGCCGCCCGGCTGATCAGCTATGCCCTGCTGGGCAAATCCGGCAAGCAGCCCCTCGATATCGCCAAGGTGCGCAAGGTGTTGATTTTGCGCAATGACAAGATCGGCGACATGATCGTCACCTCGGCCCTGCTGCGCGAGCTGAAGAAAAACTACCCGCACTGGCAGATCGACGTGGCCGCCAGCAGCGCCAACCGCGATGTCATCGCCGATAACCCGCATGTGAACGAGATCCTCATCTGGGACAAGCAGCCGCTGCTGCGCGATTTGCGCACCACCATCGCCGACCTGCGCCGGCGCCGCTACGACGTCATCTTCAACCCCTACAACCGCTTTTCGATTCCCTTGCTGCTGCGTATCAAATGGCTGGGTGCGCGCTATCTGACGGGCTTTGCCATTCCCAAGTACGGCACCTCGACGGCGAAGCTGGGCATGTTCGACCATACGGTGCCCTGCGACCGCAGCCGCCACATCCTGCACAGCTTTTTCGCCACCTTCGAACAATTTGGCTTGCGCGACATCGATACGCGCTATGAACTGTTCGGCGTGGACGCGCACGCGGCCCAGGTCGACGCCGCCTGCGACACCCTGCTGCGCACGCATGAGGGCTTGTTCTGCCTCAATTTCCAGGGCAGCAATGCGCAGCGCACGGTCAGCGTGGCCGACGCCCAGCGCTGCTGCGCCGCCCTGGCGGCGCGCTATCCGCGCCATGCGCTGCTGGTGATCGCCGCGCCGGGCACCGAGGCGCGCGCCGCCGAGATCGTGCGCGGCGCCGGCCATGCCAACGTGATGAGCGCGCCCCCTACCGGCCACATCCTGGAACTGGCGGCCTTGATCCGCCGCTGCGAACTGGTGCTATCGCCCGACACGTCGGTGATCCACATCGCCTCGGCGTACGACAAGAAAATCGTCGGCTACTACATCCGTACCGACAACTACCGCTGGTTCTATCCGGCCAGCCGCCATTACCGCGTCATCCTGGCGCCGGGCCTGACCCTGGCCTCGGTCAGCGATGCCGAGACGCTGGCCGCCGTGGAAGAGCTGATGGAAGGCGCCGGGCAGGCGCAGGAGACGCTTCAGGCCGTCGGCTGAGACGCCAGCAGGCGGTCCATCTGGCCCGCCGGCAGCGCGCGCGAAAAGAAATACCCCTGCGCATAGTCGCAGCCGGCGGCGCGCAGCAGGTCGCGCTGCGACGCCGTCTCCACGCCTTCGGCCACGACTTTCAGCCCCAGCCGCTGCGCCAGCGCGATGATCGCCTCGCACAGGCCTTGCCCGGCGCCATCGCGCCCCAGCTCGCCGACCAGGGAACGGCCTATCTTGAGAAAGTCGATATCGGCCGTTTTCAAGCACGCGAGCGACACCTGGCCGCTGCCGAAATCGTCGAGCGCCAGCGCCAGGCCCATGGCGCGGAACTGGCGCAGGCGGTCGACCACCTGGCGCCCTTCGTCGAGCAGCACCGCTTCCCTGGTCTCGATGACGATGGCGCCCGGCGCCAGTCCCTGACGCGCCAGATGCCCGCCCCAGTCCTGGTACAGCGCGGCGTCGCAGCGAAATTCCATCGCCGACTTGTTGATACTGATCTGAAACCCGGCGCCATGTTCATCCTGCCACAGCCGCGCCTGGCGCACGACCTGGCGAAACACCCACTCGCCGATATCGATGATCAGGCCGTTCGCCTCGGCAAAGGCGATGAAATCGGCGGGCACCAGCAAGCCGCGCAGCGGATGGCGCCAGCGCAGCAGCGCCTCGGCCCGCTCGATGCTGCCATCGGACAGGCGGATGATGGGCTGGTAATGCATTTCGAACTGGTCCTGCGCCAGCGCCAGGCGCATCTCGCGCACCGTGCTGCGGCGCAATTCGGCCGCCTGCTGCAAGGCCGGCGTGAAATAGCTATAGCCATTGCGCCCTGCACTCTTGGCCGCGTACATGGCCTGGTCGGCATGCCGCAGCAAGGTGTCCGGCGCCTCGGCGTCGGCCGGATACAGGGCCACGCCCACGCTGGCCGACACTTGCGCCGTGTCGCCGTCGAGCATGAACGGCAGGGCCAGCGCGGCTGTCAGCTCCTGCAGCACGCGCTCGATGCCGCCCAGCTGCCCCACGCCGGCCAGGATGACGGTAAATTCGTCGCCGCCCAGGCGCGCCACCGTATCCGTGGCGCGCACGCGCTCGCTGATGCGGCGCGCCGCCTGGCGCAGCAGCATGTCGCCCTTCTCGTGCCCGAGACGGTCATTCACCTGCTTGAAATGGTCGAGATCGATGAACAGCAGGGCCAGGCAAGCGCCTTCGCGTTTGGCATGGACCGCCTCGTGCTGCAAGCGGTCGAGAAACATGTGGCGGTTCGGCAAGCCCGTCAGCTGGTCGAAATTGGCTTGCCGCCAGATGCGCTCGGACGCCGCGCGCTGCGCCGTGATGTCGCTGACCAGCGCCAGCGCGCCCAGGTAGGTGCCGCTGGAATCGAAGATGGGATTGGTGGCCAGGGTGGCCCACAAGGTGCTGCCGTCACGCCGCAGGAACTTGAATTCGTGGCGCTCGACAATGCCGTCCTGGCGCCGCGCAATGTTGCGCTCCATGATGGCGCGCCCCTCTTCATCCATGAAGGCAGCCAGCGGCTGGCCCAGCATATCCTCGATCTGGCAATCGAGCATCTGCGCCATCTTCGGATTGACAAAGCTGGTCAGCGCCTGCGCATCGATTTCCCAGATCCCCTCCTCGGCGCTGTGCACGATGCGCCGGAAACGCTCTTCGCTGCGTTCCAGCGCGGCCAGCTTGCCCTCGGCCTGCTCCAGCACCAGGCGCAGCGCCTGGCCGTTCGGATCTGCGCTGCCCAGCAGGCTGACGGGCAAGCCGGCCTCGCGCGCGCCGGGACGGGGCGGCGGCAGCTGCACCTGCAACTGGATGCGCTCGGGCTCGCTGCTATTGAGCACGCGCTGCACGAACTGGTCGTAATCGTGACGGAACGCCTCGTGCACATAGGAACGGAACAGCACGTGGCCGGGATGCCCCCGCGCCAGGCCGAACAGTTCGGCCGCCACCAGGTTGACCTGCAGGATCACGCCATCGAGACCGAGCACGAAATAGGCGACGGGCGCCAGCAGGTATAAATCGTTGAAATAGGCTTGCTCGCGTTCGGCCTTCATCCGTTCCGGGCTGAAGACGCCATCGTCAAGCAGGGGCGCGACATGGCGCGGCACGCCGTCGTGGACGCGCGGGGAGGAATCCGGAGCAGGTACCGCTTGCGGTGGTGTGTCCATGGCTGTCCTTTGCACCGCCGCCCTGGCAAACAGGTGGGTGCAGTAGCGAGACTAGCACGCGTCACGCGCAGTGTCGAGCCATGCCTGCCGCAGCTAACGTTTCCGCAACAGGGCCGGTCAGCGGCCCATGCCGCGCCGGCGCAAGCCGAAGTCGTGGCCCACCACCAGCAGGGTGCTGGCCACCAGACTCGATAGTCCCACGATCAGCTGGATCAGCTTATCGTCAGGCAATATCCACAAGGACGAAGCGGGCGTCTCGCAGCCCGTGGCCGCGCTGATCAGGGGGGAGACCCAGGCCGCCTCCGGCGTCACGTCGAGCACGACGGCGCCATCGGCGCTCGTCTGCATATAGATATCGCCCCCTTCGGCCAGGGTAAAGCAGATGCCCACGCCCGTTTCCGTGGCGCGGATATTGTCCTGCATGCTGCGGTTATGTTCCTCGATCCACACTTCCACGTCGTACGGCGTTTCCAGGTGCTCCCACGGACGGGGGCGGAAACGGGGACGTTCTTCCGCGCTGGCGGGGGAATCCGCGGTGTCGGGGATGTTGCTGTCTGCTGCGCCTTGCATGCTCGTTGACCTCTTCTGCGGTAATGCGGCGGGAGCGTTTGCCCGCCAGCCGCCATTATCGCTCGTTCGCGGTGCGCATGGTATTCCCCTGCTGAATTCATCAGAAAAACTGACAGCTATTAACTTTTAACATCAGCATGACTGACTTAAAATAGGCGCCATCTCTTCTTTACAGGCTTTACATGCAAGGCATCAAACGCAAAATCGTCTACGTCACCGCCTTTGAAATCATCGGCATGGCCATTTCCACGGCCTGGCTGACCCTGCTTTCGGGCGAGTCGCCCACCAGCACGGGTCCGCTGGCGATCATGATCACCACCATCGCCGTGATCTGGAACCTGCTCTACAACACGGCATTCGAATACTGGGAAATCCGCCAAGTATCGCGCACGCGCACCGTCTGGCGCCGCATCCTGCACGCGATCGGATTCCAGATCACGCTCGTCATCTACCTGATCCCGCTGATCGCCTGGTGGCTCGATATCAGCCTGTGGCAAGCCTTCGTGCTGGACTTCGCGCTGATGCTGATCATCCCCTGCTATAGCTTCATCTTCAACTACTTCTTCGACGGCCTGTTCGGCGTGCCCCTGTCGGCGCAGCAGCCGAAGGAAGAGCCCAGCGACGTTCAGGCCGCTTCGCTGAGCAACTGAAGAAAGGACCGCGCCGCCATGCCCAGCGGCCGGTCCTTCATCCACACGAGATGGATGGGCACGACCAGGCCATTACCCGTATTCTTGAACGCCACGCGGCGCACCCGCCCCGCCGCCAGCGAGTCCTTGATGGCCGAGGCGGCGAAGTTACCCCAGCCAAGTCCCGCCTCCACCATCGCCAGCGCCATCGGCAAACTGTCCGTGCGCCAGTAGGACAGCCCCACCACGGGGCGCGCATCGGCCAGGTCGAGTTCGCGGCTGGCGACGATGATCTGACGCAAATTCACCAATTCCTCGATATACAGGGGCCGGCCCGCCACGTCGGGCGGATGCTCGGTGGAGATAATCGCCAGCAAGGCATCGCTGCCCACCAGCTGGAACTGTTCCTCGTGATTGATGCGCCCGCCGGCAAAGGCCATGCACGCGCTGATGCGGCCCCGGTGCAGCATGTCGAGCACGTCGTCCTGCGGCGCCGTCAGCACTTCGATGTCGAGCAGCGGATGGCGCTGCGACAGCGCGCGCACGGCGGCGAGAAAAGGCGCATGGTCGAGTTCGGCCGCGATACCGAGCGAAATGCGGCTTTCCAGTCCCTGCGACAATTCCTGCACGTGCAGGTGCAACTGCTTCAGCTGCTCGGCGATCAGGCGCGCGTGGGGCAGCAGCGCCAGGGCGGCCGGCGTGGGCACGGCTTCGCGCGCGCCCCGGTCGAACAGGGCGATGCCCAGTTCCGCCTCGATGTTGGCCATCGCCATGCTGACGGCCGACGGCGCCCGGCGCAAGGTGCGCGCGGCGGCCGAGAACGAGCCGCCGTCGACGACGGCCAGGAACAGTTCGATGTTATGGCTGGACAGTTTCATGGGGCAGGACGATCAAGGCGGCACTTTTGCGCGCGCCGGCGGTCAAAAGAAAAGGAAGACAAGCCAGGGAGCCAGCCATGTCGCATCGACTGACGTACCGCCGCAGCGGCTACGTATCGGACTTTACCCGCTTTATCGATGGCTATCTGCAAACGCATCCCGAAATACGGGAAAACCAGCGCCGCGGCTGGCGCATTTACTGGGAGCGCCCCGTGAATTTCGACGAATGGCGGCGCGCCGGCACCGATAGCGTGCCGGAGCCGCCCTATCACTATGACTGATCAAACAAACGCCTGACAAAACCGTAGCGAGCGACAGTGATTTGTGGTCGAGACGCGCAGCCGTACCAAGGTACGGCGAGCATCACAGGCCGCAAAGCGCGCCGCGCAGTGGGTTTGGTCAGGTGTTTAGCCTTTCCAGACGCGCTGCAATCCCGTATCCGCATGGATCCAGCCGCCGCGGGGACCGGAGCGGTAATAGAAGCCCACGCCGCCCTGCTTGAAGCTGCGCACGAGCGAGCCGAGCACTTCCGCGTTCAAATTCGCGACGCGGATGTCGGCGGCGCGGCCCGAGATGTGCAGCGACTGGCGCGCGGCCGGCACGCCCGCTTCGCGCAGCTTGCCGTTCGATTCGGCCGTGCGGTAGCCCGACAGGATTTCCAGCGGCTGCTCGATGCCGTAGCGGGCCACGAACGCTTGCGTGCCCCACAGGGTTTCCAGCAGTTTCGGGTCGATGGGCGCCGTCTTCTTGCCGTTCACGTCGCGCAGCAAGTGGCACAGTTCCTGGTAGGCCGAATCGATGACTTCGCCATCTTTCCAGTACAGCAGTTTCGCCTTTTCATTGCTGGCCGGGCGCACCACTTCCAGGGTGCGCGGCTTGAGCCAGAATTCCAGGTCCAGCGCCTGCGCGTCGAAGATGTCCGGAGGCGGTTCCATCTCCGTGATGGCCTGGCGCGACTGCGAGGTGATCGAGCGGTCGACGCTGGCAAGTTGCGTCGGCTGGGGCGGCACGCCCGTGCGCGGCGCACGCGGCTTGGCGCTGGCCGAAGCCGAGGCGGGAGCGGCCGTGCGCGAGGCGCAGCCGATGAGTGGGGTGGCTACCAGGCCCAGCGCGGCCAGGCCCATACCGTGATGTAGAAAATTTCTGCGCGATGCCATAGTCAGTCCAATTTAACGATGGGAATACTATAGCGTATTGTGCTGCGAAGAAAAACCCTCAATGCTATCGTGCCGCCCTCATTTCAGCATTGGGTGCCCTATGCGGCGGCCGCGACGTCGCGGTTTGCCAGCGCCAACGCCGTCAGGGGCTTGTCCAGCAGATATCCCTGGGCGACGATGGGCAAGCCCGTGATGGCGGCAACGCGCTGCAGCGCGGCCAGCGCGGCCGGCGTGTCGAGGCGCTTGAAGATGACGCGGATTTTCGCCGCATGGCATACGGTGACGAAGCTGGCGACGGCCTCCTCGTCGCTGAGGTTGCCCGCGTCGAGCTTGAATGCATGCGGGTGCAGCCGCTCCAGCATGCCCGTGGCCTCGTGTACATTGGCCACATTGATGGCCAGGCGGAAACCGTTGCGCCGGTAATTGTCGGCCACGTAGTTGAGCAGCCAGCCCTGGTTCGGCGTGACCGTCGGCAATTGCAGCACGATGCGCTCGATGGGCAAGCCCAGCGCGTCGAGGATGCGCTGGAAGGCGTGGCCGTGATTGCTGCTGACGGCACTGAGCAGGCGGTCATGCACGTTCAGGTACAGGTCCGACTGCTCCGCTTCGCTCTGGCGAAAGAAATTAATGGCGTGCAGCATGCGGCACAGCCGGTCCAGCTCCACCGATTCATCGTCGCTGGCCGCATGGTCGAGCAAGCGCCACAGCGACAAGCCCTCGTCCGCCTTAGACACGCTGCGCGCCAGGCCCTCGAACGCGACCAGCTTGCCGCTGTCGAGTTCGCGCAGCGGCTGGAAGGCACTCGTCATGGTGCAATTGAAAAAGCGCCCCAGCGCCCTGCCCTCCCCGTCGAGCCAGACGCTGGTGCCGGCCTGGGTCTGATGCGACAGGCGGGCCAGGTAGTTTTTCAGGACGGGAAATGGCATACATGCTCCTTCATCGGGCTGCGCCGGCATCCCGCATGGGAAAGACGGCGCCAAAGTGTGCAGAGTAAGGCCGCGTCAACCAAAGGAGAACGAATGGTTTCGCCATTTGATATGCGCGCAGCAAATATGGACGACACAACGAACGGCGCATATCGATAGTCGGAAACATTCGTTCCAGCGCCCTGCCCCGGCCTTTACTGTGGGCGTGTACCGATACCATCAGGAAGGGCCGCCATGTGCCAGTTACTCGCAATGAACAGCAGCAAGCCGGCAGCGCTGGGATTTTCCTTTGCCGGCTTTGCCGAACGGGGCGGCCGCACGGACGAGCACCGCGACGGCTGGGGCATCGCCTATCATTCCGGTAGCGGCTGCACCTTGCTGACCGATCACCTGGCCGCCATCGATTCACCGCTGGCCGCCACGGTGCAGCAGCATCCCGTGAAGGCGAAGAACATCGTCGCGCACATCCGCAAGGCCACGCAGGGCCGCATCGCGCCGGAAAACACCCACCCGTTCGCCCGCGACCTGTGGGGCAAGACCTGGTCCTTCGCCCACAACGGCGACCTCAAAACGTGGCGCGCCCCCGCCAATGCCCACTACCAGGCCAGCGGCGACACGGACAGCGAACAGGCGTTCTGCCACCTGCTGGCCCGCTTGCGCGCGCAGTTTCCCGCAGGCGAACCCACGCGCGCCGCCCTGCGCGCCGCCATCGCCGAGGTCGCCAAGGACATCGCCGCGCACGGCACCTTCAATTTCATCCTGTCGGACGGCGAACTGCTGTTTGCCCACTGTTCCACGCACCTGCACTACGTGATCCGCGAATATCCGTTTTCCGTGGCGCACCTGATCGACTGCGAGCGCAGCATCGATTTTCGCCAGCACAACCACCTGGACGACCGCATCGCCGTCATTGCCACGCATCCGCTGACGCAGAACGAGGACTGGCTGGCGTTCGCGCCCGGCGAACTGAAACTGTTTGCCGGCGGCACCTTGCTGCCAGCAAACGATGCAGCGCCGCAAGGCGTGTATATCCAGATCAGTTACTGAACGGAAACTAAAGGGAAAGATTCAAAGGGAGGGAAAGGCCCGCCGCCGGATGGGCGGGCTGAAATGCTGGCGGGCCGTCAGGCCGAATTGCAGTTGCAGAAGCGCTTGCGCTTGGGGTCGCCGCTGGCGATGCCTGCGGGGTCAATCTGTTTCCAGCAAAAAATCGTTTCCACGCCATACGGCGAACGCACATTGCCCGCCTCGATGTAGCCCTGCTTGACGAAAAAGGCCTGGCTGCTGGCCGTGCTGTGCAGTTGCAGGGCCTTGATGCCCCACTCGCGCGCCTGCGCTTCCAGCTGCTCCACCAGCGCCTTGCCAGCGCCGCGGCCTTGCGCCTCGGGCAGCAGGTAGCACAGGGCCAGCTTGCCGGCGCGCGTCAGCAGGCCGACGCCGACGACGGCACCCTGCTCGACTGCGACCAGCGAAAAATTGGTAGGCGACGCGAACCAGCACGCCACCATCTGCGGTGTTTTATTGCCCAGCCAGGCTTCCAGGATGGCCGGATCGTCCCGATGATCGAGGCTGCAGCATTCGACGATGGAGCGTCGTAATACGTTGCACGCCTCGAAAGCGTCGGTCGATGTTGCAATACGAATTTCAAGACTCATGTACGCTCACAAAATATTCCAGTTGCCGATGCAGGTGGTTTTACCCCTGTATCGTGCGATTCGACTATACACCAAGCGGCGCAATCGGGTTTTTTGCCGCACGCCACACGCTGGTTTTGCCTATGGCGCCATGCTTGCAGACTAAGTGCTGATGCGCGCCTTGCCCACGAATGTTTCCAAAAATCGATATCTGTTTTTTAGCGCAAACGGGAATCGTATCTAAGCATATTACGAAAAATTCGTTTCTTTTCCGGCCGGAATTTTAGACTATGTCTGTCTATTCTCACAACAAGAGTTCAACATGACCCATTCCAACGCCGTATCGACTGCCGCAGCGACACTCACCCAACGCTCGCGCCGCTGGTTCCTGGCCAGCGCCCTGGCCGCTTCCGCTGCCGCCATGAGCCTGCCCATGAGCGTGTCCGCCGCCGAACCCGTGGTCTTGCTGAACGCCTCGTACGACGTGATGCGCGAACTGTTCAAGGATGTGAATCCCGCGTTTATTGCTGATTGGAAAGCCAAAACGGGCGAAACCATTACCATCAAGCAATCGCACGGCGGCTCGAGCAAGCAGGCGCGCTCCGTGGCCGACGGCCTGGAAGCGTCCGTCGTGACCATGAACCAGGCCAATGACATCGATATCCTCGTCGACCGCGGCCTCGTGGTGGCCGACTGGGCCAAGAAATTCCCGAACAATGCGGCGCCGTTCTATTCCACCATGGTATATCTGGTGCGCAAAGGCAATCCGAAACACATCAAGGATTGGGACGACCTGGCCAAGCCCGGCATCAAGGTCATCGTGCCGAACCCGAAAACCTCGGGCAACGGCCGCTACACCTACCTGGCAGCCTGGGGCTATGCCGTGAAAAAAGGCGGCAGCGAAGCGCAGGCGCGCGACCTGGTGGCCAAGCTGTTCAAGAACGTGCCCGTGCTCGACGGCGGCGGCCGCGGCGCCACCACCACCTTCACGCAGCGCGAAATCGGCGACGTGCTGGTGACGTTTGAAAATGAAGTACAACTGGTGCGCGCCGAATTCGGCGACAACTTCGAAGTGGTCTACCCAAGCATCTCCATCCTGGCCGAGTCGCCCGTGGCCGTCGTCGACAAGGTCGTCGACCGCCGCGGCATCCGCAAGGAAGCCACGGCCTACCTGCAATACCTGTACTCGGAACCGGGCCAGGAACTGGTCGCCAAGCACTACCTGCGGCCCCGTTCGCCAGCGGTAGCGAAGAAATACGCGGCCAGCTTCAAGCCGATCACCCTGTTTACCATCGATGAGGTGTTTGGCGGCTGGAAACAGGCACAAAAGAAACACTTTGACGATGGCGGCGAGTTCGACAAGATTTATCAGAAGTAATCTGATCTGCATCAACAAAAAACCGGGACTTGTCCCGGTTTTTTTATGTCCGCAGCTGTTTGCGCATATCGATATGCGCATCGATTCGTGGTCAAAAGCGTGCGCGCGCCGTACTCTGGCCATGTCGCGCCGCACGGCGTATTACGGGCACAAAGGAAACATCATGGCTATCTCGGAAGTGAATGTACGCAACCAGTTTCGCGGCAAGATCAAGGAAATCATCTTTGGCCCCGTGGTGTCCGAAGTGGACGTGGAAACGCCGCACGGCATCGTCACCTCGGTGATCACCTCGCGCTCGATCAAGGACCTGGACCTGAAAGTGGGCAGCGAAGTCATCGCGCTGGTCAAGTCGACGGAAGTGTCGATCGCCAAGATCCAGTAAGCGTTGCCCACTCACGCCGCGCCCTTGCCATCCGGCAGCGGCGCGGCGTTTGCTTCAGGGCTTGATATACGCATAGCCTTCCTGCCACTGCAAGCGGCTCAGCTCGGCCACGCCCGACGGCACGATGATGGCTTCGGGCAGCACGCGCTGGCGGTCGATGTTGCGTCCTTGCAAGGTGTTATTGCAGACGCGAAAGCTCACGCCCCGCTGGACCAGCTCACGCACCACCACGTCATATGGCGCACCATTCTTGTCGATGGCACCGTCGAGCAGGAAATCGATGCCGGGACCATGCGCGACGAGCACGATGGCCGCTTTGGGACTGGCGTCCAGGTGATTGCGGATATTTTTCAGCGCAGCCGTGGCATTGCTGGCGTCATTGACGTGGTACACCACCTTTTCCTCCTTCTGCGCGGCCGTGGCGGCTGTGCAGGAAAGCAAGGCGAGGAGGATGGCGGTGAACCAGCGGCGCAAGATTGTCATGAGATGTCCATTTCAGTGGCAGATTAAAAACATTGCCATCATATCAATCCCTGAAGCGCGAAGGAACAGGCATCAACGACGAAGCGCGCGGCACCTGCCGGATCAAGTCTGCCAATATTGCTTAATTCATACGAAGTTTCCAAGATGAAATCAATAATTGCGTAACAATTTTCACTACGGCAAGAATAGCCCCTTTTATTTGCCAAATTGGCCGCAACGCCGCCTGTGGCGCCCTTATCTCGTAGACATCGCTTGATCTTTAATGGTATTGTTTAAGCTTGGCAAATATTGCCTCCGAGATACACGCCGCGTCCCCGCGCGGCCCCGTTCCGGATTTGCGCGCAGCGCCCACGATGGCGCCCCAAAACTGCTTTCCCACATACGATCCCATGCTCAAAAAAATGTTCGCCGCGGTGCTGATGACGCTTTCGACAGCGGCCATCGCCGTGCCCTTCGGTTCCCAGTCGATTCTGGTGGTCGAAGACGGCACAGGCAAAGTCTTGCTTGAAAAAAATTCCAACGTGGTGGTACCGATCGCCTCGCTGACCAAACTCATGACAGCCATGGTCGTGCTCGACTCCAAGGCGAATATGCAGGAAGAGATCAGCATCGACCGCGAGGACGTCGATACCCTGAAACACAGCACCTCGCGCGTGCCCGTGGGCGCCACCCTGAGCCGCCACGACGTGCTGCAACTGGCGCTGATGTCGTCCGATAACCGCGCCGCCGCCTCGCTGGCGCGCACCTTCCCCGGCGGCCCGACGGCCTTCGCCGTGGCCGTCAACGCCAAGATCAAGGCCCTGGGCATGCACCAGACCGTGATCGAGGAACCGACGGGCTTGTCGCCGAACAACCAGTCGACGGCGGCCGACCTCGTCAAGATGGCCGTGGCCGCCTCGCGCTACCCGGAAATCAGCCGCATCACGACCGATTCGAAGGACGTCATCCAGATCAAGGGCCGCGACGTGGAATACCACAACACGAACCGCCTGGTGGGCGCCAAGGGCTGGGACATCGGCCTGTCGAAGACGGGCTACACGAATGAAGCGGGCCGCTGCCTGATCATGCGCATCAAGTCGGCCGGCAAGTTCGCCACCATGATCCTGCTCAACGCGCGCGCCAATTCCGTGCGCGCCATGGACGCCGTCAACATCCGCCGCATGCTGGCGGCCGAGAACGGCATCGAAGAGCCGAAAGTGATGCGCGCCTCCGTCAGCCGGCACAAGAAGGCGCCGGCGAAACCATCGAAGCGCCGCCGCGCCAAATAATTATTTCGCTTGCCGGTTGGTCATCACCACGCCGGCAATCGTCACCGCGCCGCCCAGCAGCATGGAGGCGAGCACCGGCTCGCCCAGCAGTCCCGCCGCCAGCACGATGCCGAACACGGGCACGAGGTTGTTGAACACGGCCGTGCGCGACGGGCCCAGCGCCTTGACGCCCTCGTAATACCAGACAAAGCCGATCACCGTGCCGAACACGCCCAGGTAGCCGATGGCGGCCCACACTTGCCAGTCGAAACTGTGCCACGGCACCGTGGGAAACTCCACCACCGCCCCCACCAGCAGGAAGGCCAGGCCCCACATCGCCGCATACGTGGTGGCGGCGATGGGCGACAAGCCCTTCAGCGCTACCCGGCCGATCAGGGTGTAGGCGGCCCAGCTGGAAATGCCGCAGAACATGAACACCTCGCCCATGCCGATGCCGCCGCCCGTGCCGTGCAGCACGCCGGCCAGATCGCCGCGCGTGATGACGATGGCCGTGCCGCAAAACGCCAGCATGATGCCCAGCCACTTGAACGATCCCAGCCGTTCGCGGAACAGCATGGCCGAGGCCAGCGCCGTGACGATGGGATTCAGCGCCACGAACAGCGCCGTACGCCCGGCCGGCATGCGCGACAGCGCCGCCAGGAAGCACAGGTTATATAAAAAGATGCCCGTCAGGCCCAGCGCCGCCGTCGTCGCCAGCTGCTTGCGGTCCAGGCGCGGCAAGCCCCCTTCCAGTTTCCACGCCAGCACGACGAGCAGCAGCACGGCCACGCCGAAGCGCCCGCTGGCGGCCGTCATGGGCGGCATCTGCTGCGCCAGCACGCGGCCAGCGATAAAGGTGCCGCCCCAGAACAGGGCGACGAAAATCAGTTTCAGATAGACGAGCGGCGATTGCACGGCAGGCAAGGCGGCTGAAGGTACGGCGGAAGTGCGCATGGAAAGTCCTATGATGTCGCTTGTGCGGCGGACGCTGCACGTGCGGTATACTTATATATTAATACTAATATCAACTCATGAAATAATGAGCAAATACTCATAGCATAGGAAAACCACAGCATGACCTTCACGCAACTGGAAATCTTTACCCTGGTGGCCGAACTGCACGGCTTTTCCGCCGCCGCGGCGCAGCTGGGCATCAGCCAGTCGGCCGTCTCGCATGCGTTAAAAGCGCTGGAAAAGGAGATGGGCGTGGACCTGATCGTGCGCCACCAGGCGTCGGCCGAGCTGACGGACGTGGGCCGCCAGCTGCTGGTGCGCGCGCGCGAAATCCTCGGTTTGTCGGAAGCGATGCGCCAGGAAGCGGCCGACGTGCTGGGCCAGCGCCAGGGCAGCCTGCGCATCGGCTCCTTCGGCCCCACCTCGTCGTTGAATCTGCTGCCGGCCATCACGGCGCAGTTCCGCCTGCGCTATCCGGGCATCGCCCTGCGCATCGACGAAGGCGCCGACCATGAAGTGGTGCAGTGGATACGCGAACGCCGCGTGGATGTCGGCTTCGTCGTGCTGCCCGACGAGCGTTTCGATACGGCGCCGCTGGTGGAAGACCAGATGATGGCGCTGGTGCCGCGCAGCCACCCGCTGGCCAGCGAAACGGCCATCACCCTGGCGCAGCTGTGCGAAGGGCCGTTCATCATGTCCGAGGCGGGCTGCGCCTGCCTGATCGAACCGCTGTTCGCCAACGCGGGGCTGCAGCCGAATGTCCCCTACCGCATCAGCCAGGTGATCACCATCCTCGACATGGTCAGCCGCGGCGACGGCGTCTCCATCGTCGCCGAACTGGCCCTGCCGCAGCGCTTGCGCGAACAATATCCGGAGTTGGTCGCCTTGCCCTTGAATCCGCCCGTCAGCCGCAAGGTGGGCCTGGCCGTGCGCGACCGGCGCCAGAACACGCCGGCCACCAATGCTTTTTTCGAGGTGGCCAAGCAGATGGCGCCGACCCTGGCACCCCGGCGCGCCTGAGCGCTGCTTAGAACGTTTCCCACTCCTCGCTGCGTTCCGGCTTGGCGGCGGCCGTCGCTGCGGGCCGGCTGGCGATGCGCGGCGCACTGGCCGCGCGCACCACGGGCCTGGCCGGCGGCTGCACGGCGGCCGGCCCGTCATCGAGCTTGAACACGCCCACCACCTGCGCCAGGGTGCTGGCCTGGTCCTGCAGGCTTTCGGCGGCGGCCGCCGCCTCTTCCACCAGGGCCGCATTCTGCTGCGTCACCTGGTCCATTTGCGCAATCGCCTGGTTCACCTGCTCGATGCCCGAACTCTGCTCGACGCTGGCGGCAGTGATTTCGCCCATGATGTCGGTGACGCGGCGCACGCTGTCGACGATTTCCTGCATCGTCGCCCCCGCCTCGTCGACCAGGCGCGCGCCCGAATCGACCTTGCCCACCGAATCGTCGATCAGCAGCTTGATTTCCTTCGCCGCCCCCGCGGAGCGCTGGGCCAGGCTGCGCACTTCCGTCGCCACCACGGCAAAGCCGCGCCCTTGTTCTCCCGCGCGCGCCGCTTCGACTGCCGCATTCAGGGCCAGGATATTCGTCTGGAAGGCGATGCCGTCGATGACGCTGATGATGTCGACGATCTTCTTCGACGAGTCATTGATCGAAGCCATGGTGTCGACCACCTGCGCCACCACTTGCCCGCCCTTGCTGGCCACGCCGGACGCCGATTGCGCCATCTGGTTGGCCTGGCGCGCATTGTCCGCGTTCTGCTTGACGGTGGAAGTCAGCTCTTCCATCGAGGCGGCCGTTTCTTCCAGCGAGCTCGCTTGCTGTTCCGTGCGCGACGACAGGTCCTGGTTGCCGGCGGCGATTTCCGACGACGATACCTTGACCGACTCGCTGGCCGTGCGGATCTTCACCAGCACGGCGGCGATCTTGTCGATGAAGCGGTTGAAGGCGCCCGCGATCTGCGCCAGTTCATCCACGCCGGAAGCGTCGAGGCGGCGCGTCAAATCCCCTTCGCCCGAGGCGATGTCGTCGAGCGCGTCGCGCACCAGTTCCAGGCGCTTGAGCATCTTGAATACCAGCGCCGACAGCAGCACCGCGGCCAGCCCCGCCAGCAGCACGGCCGTGACGGTGGCCGTCGTCAGCATCGTCTGCAAGGCTTGCATGGCTTCCTGCTGGTCGAGCACCACGGCCAGCAGCCAGTCGGTGCCCGCCACGCGCGTGACATACAGCTTGCCGTCGCGGTCATCGAGGCGCACGGCCTCGCTTGCCTGCGTGCTCTCCAGCCGGTTCACCTGCGCGGCCGACAGCGCCGCATCGAGTTTCGCCACCGGCTGCAGGCTCAGGTCCTTGTTGGCATGGGCGATGATGGTGCCGCTCTGGTCGACGAGGAAGGCAAAGCTGTGCGGCGTGGGCTTGATCGCCACCACGTTGGCGATGACCGTATCGAGCAGCACGTCCGCGCCCGCCACGCCCAGCAGCGCCTCTTTCGGGCCGACGGGCGCCGTGAACGACACCACCAGCTTGTGGCTGGCCGCGTCCACGTACGGCGGCGTGAGCATGGGCACGCCCGCCTTGACGGTGTCCGTGTACCAGGCGCGCGCCGTCGGATCGAAATCGGCCGGGCGCCCCGGATGGGTAAACACGGAGCGCTTGTCCGCATAACCGATGAACACTTCCGCAAAATCGCCGGCCTTTTCCGCGATCTGGAAGGCGCGCAACGGATCGGGCGTCTCGGCCGACATCACGACGGATGCCATGACCTTTTTCTTGCCGTCGACCCATTGCGCCAGCACCGCCGACTGGCTGTGCAGCAGCTGCTGCATCTGCTGGTCGGACGACGCCAGCATGCTGCTGCGCGTGGTGACGTAATTGGCGACCGACAAGGCCAGCATGGACAGGACGACGATGGCCACGCAAATGAGCACCAGCCGCGTGCGAAGGGAAGACAACATGATGGACTCCTCGTTTCGATTTTATTGGCGTGAAACAGTGCTTTTGCACTACTTCATCTATGCAAGCATTCTCACACAAAAATCGGAACAATTATCATCAATATTCGGAATACAACACATATATTTCCGCAAAGAAATGCATCGAACCCTGTCAAGCCATTAGCCGATCAACCCTCTGAGCCCGCTGGCGCGCTGCGTGCGGCGCAAAATCGCGTCGAACAGCACGGCCTGCGTGGGCGAGACCAAGGTAAAGAAGTCGCGCGCGCGCGTGATGCCCGTGTAGACCAGCTCGCGCGCCAGCATGGCGCCGCCTTCCTGCGGCAGCACCAGCACCGTGTGGCGAAATTCCGAGCCCTGCGACTTGTGCACCGTCATGGCGAACGCCGTTTCCACGTGGCGCAAACGCGTCGCCAGCACGCTGCGCACATTGTCCCCTTCCAGGAAGTACACGCGCAGGGAGCCGGGCCGCGCAGGGTCGCGCAGGGTCAGGCCGATGTCGCCATTGAACACGCCCGTACCGTAGTCGTTGCGCGTGACCATCACGGGACGGCCCACATACCATTCGCTGCGGCGTATCAGCCCGTCCTTTTCCAGCCGCAGTTCGATGGCCGTGTTCAGGCCCGCCACGCCCCACTCGCCTTCGCGCACGGCGCACAGGATGCGGAACGCTTCAAAGGCGTGCAGCACGGCGCGCACCCAGTCGTCATGCCGCGCGTACGCCGCTTCGCCCGCATTCACCAGCGCCAGGTAAGGCTGGTAGCCGCCCGGCGCATCGGCCCGCCCGCGCAAGGCCAGGCGCAGCACGTCTTCCTGCTGCGCCGGCACCGTCCACGCCAGCTGGCCGCCGCTGTCGGCGGCGAAGCAGGCCCTGGCCAGATCGGGCCTGCCGGCATTCACGGCCAGCGCCAGCTCGCCGATCGGACCGCTGAAACGGTGGCTGTGGCGCAGCATCACCGTCTGCTGCGCCAGCGCGCCGGCGCTGCCCGCAAACTGCGCGGGAATGGCCACGCCGCTGGCCGCCTGCGCATAGGCGATGGTGGCGTCCGTGTAGCCGCCCGCCTGCGCATCGTGGCACAAGTCGCCCAGCACGGCGCCCGCTTCCACGGACGCCAATTGATCCTTGTCGCCCAACAGAATCAGGATGGCGGTGGAAGGCAAGGCGTCGAGCACGGAGGCCATCATTTCCAGGTGCACCATCGACGCTTCATCGACGATCAGCACGTCGACATCGAGCGGATTGCCCGCATGGTGGGCAAAGGCGCGCGTATCGGGCCGCGCACCCAGCAAGCTATGCAGGGTGCGCGCCGCGCCCATGCGCCGCGCCAGTTCCAGCAGGGGCAAGGCTGCCCCGACCTTTTCCGCCAGGCCGCTCAAGGCCTTGTCGATCGACTGCTTTAATCGCGCGGCCGCCTTGCCCGTCGGCGCGGCCAGCGCGATGCGCAGCTGCTCCGGCTGCGGCGAGACGGCAAACAGCAAGGTCAACAGGCTCGCCACCGTGTACGTCTTGCCCGTCCCCGGGCCGCCCGTGATGATGGCGACCTTGCCGCGCAGGGCGACGGCGCAGGCCACCTTTTGCCAGTCCGGGCCACCGTCCTGCGTCGGCTGGTCGAACAGGATATCGAGCCATTGCCGCACCTGCGCCAGCGGCGGCACAGTCAAATCCCGCGCGCGCACGGCGATCTTTTCACCGACCAGGGTTTCGTCGCGCCAGTAGCGGCGCAGGTACAAACGGTCGCCATCGAGCACCAGCGGCTGGCGCACGTCGGCTGATCCCACCTGCCACACCTGCGGCGCGCCGGCCAGCAGCGTGCGCCAGCCGTCAAGCGATCCGGGCAGCGGGCCGGAAAGGGCCAGCACGGCATGCCACAGTTCCTCGCTCCAGCCCAGCAGCTGCGACGGTTCGCCCGCCAGGTCCGCCAGCATCAGGCAGCTGTGGCCCCGCCCTTCCAGCTCGGACAGCACCACGCACGCCACGGCCACGGCGGGCGCATGCGGCGCCTCCCCGTCCAGGCTGGCGATGAAGCGGGCAAAGGCGGCGCTCAGGCGGCGCAGATGGCCATCCCCGGCGACGCCGTCGACGTGGCTGAACAAGGCATTCATTTGCTCACTATGCTGCATGATGTTCCGCTTCTTCTGACAATAATTGATCGAGGCCGTCCAGCAGTTCCAGCTGCGGCGCCAGCCAGTAGCAGCCATGCGTGTCCGCATTCGCGATACCGCGCAGGAACAGGAAGATGGCGCCGCCCAGGTGTTCGGCCGGGTCGTAGGCGTCGCCAAGCCGGCTTTTCAGCAGCCGGTGCAGGGCCAGCATATAGATCGCGCCCTGGATATCGTAGCGGTGCTGCGCCATGCCGGCCGCCAACGCGGCCGTGTGATAGGCGGCGTCGTTGGCGCCCAGCGCATTCGACTTGTAGTCGAGCACCCAGTAGCGCCCATCCTGTTCGATGACCAGGTCGGCAAAGCCTTTCAGCATGCCGTGCAGCTGGCGCCGCGGCAGCACGGGACGCGGCGCGCCATCGAGCAGCAAGCGCGTGCACAGCTGGTCGAGCGCGCCCGTGGACAAATGCTCGCTGGGGAACCAGAACTCCATCTCGGACAGCGTGCTGTCCAGCTGCGACAGCGAGGCATCGAGCAGCGGCAGCGGCGTGACGGCGATTTCCCGGAGCCAGGCGATGGCATCCTCCTGGCGGTGGCCCCAGCCCGCCCGTTCGCAGCGCGCGGCCAGGCGCGTGTTGAAGTGCTCGTCGTGGACGCTGTCAAAGCCTTCGCCGCCCATCCACTCGAGCTGCTCGTGCAGGAAATTGCCGGGCACGGAACCGCGCGGGAAGCGGTGCCATGGCGCGTCGCCCATTTGCGTCGGCGCGGCCACGGCCACAGCCGTGCCATCTTCCAGCAAGGTCTCTTCCAGCGCCCGCTGCGGCACGTGCGCTGCCGCCACGGCGCCGATCTGGCGCGTCAGCGACGTAAAGCTGCCCACCGACCAGTCACGCTCGAATTCGCCCGCGAACACGGGTGCGGGCCGCAATTCGGGACGGCGCTCGATGCGGTCCAGCACCGTGCAGGCGTCAGGCTGCGCCAGGGTACTCACATAGATGGCGTCGCAGCTGCCCGCCACCTGCTGCCAGCGCAGCAGCAATTGTTCCGCCGGCAGCTTGTCGCCGCCCGTCAGCAGGTAGCCGAGCGCCGATTCGTGCAAGGTGTTCTCGCCCGCCTTGCGCGCCGCCTGGGCGGCCACGCCCAGCCACAGGAAGTGGCGCGCGCGCGTCAGGGCCACGTACAGCAGGCGCAAGTCTTCCTCGATGCGCGCCTCTTCCACAAACGCCATGGCCTCGTCGGACAAGGACAGGTCGAGACGGCGTTCGCCATCGTCGCCCGCATAGTCGAAGAAGCTGCGGTTGCGTTTATCCACCTTGCGCGCCGTGACGGCGAACGGCAGATACACGAGCGGATATTCGAGCCCCTTGGACTTGTGCACGGTGATGACCTTGACCAGCTCCGCATCGCTTTCCAGGCGCAGCACGCGCTCGTCGCCGTTTTCACCCTCGCCGGCGATCTGCTCGGCCAGCCAGCGTATCAGCGCCTGCTCGCCATCGAGCTGGCGGCTGGCCGATTGCAGCAGTTCGGCCAGGTGCAGCAGATTCGTCAGGCGCCGCTCGCCGCCCGTCTGCTGCAGCAGCATGGCGGGCAATTGCAGTTCGTGGATGAAGCGGCGCAGCATGGCCAGCACGCCCTGGCGCTGCCAGATCAGGTGCAGGGCCTTCAGCTGCTCGACCCGGCGTTCCCACTCCAGTTCGTCGCTCGACAGGCGCGCCAGCTCGCCCAGCGACAGGCCGATGGTGCGCGTGGCGAGCGCGGCGCGCGCCAGTCCCCCGTCGAGCGGATTGGCCAGCGCCGCCAGCCAGCGCAGCACGTCTTGCGCTTCCTCGCTGTCGATGACGGAATCCTTGTCGGACAGGTAGACGCTGGCGACCCGGCGGCGCGCCAGCGCGCGGCGGATGGCCGCCGCTTCCTTGCGGTCGCGCACGAGCACGGCGATATCGGCCGGCTGCAAGCGCGTAAAACCGTCGGGGCCATCGAAACCGGCTTGCGCATCGCCCAGCATGGCGACGATGTGTTCCGCGCAGTGCTGCGCGAAATACTCGCGGTAGCTGTCGCCGCGCAGCCCTTCATCGCTGGCGCAGGCGGCCAGCAGGGCCGGCAGCGGGCCGCCCGCGTTCACCAGGTACTCGTCGCGCCCCTTGGCGTCGACGGCCTCGAACGGCAGCGGATTCTCGCCGTTTTTGCGGTAGCGGAAGGCACCAGCCGGCACCTCGTCGCGCTCGGCGTGCAGGAACAGCTGATTGACGGCCGCCACCAGGGGCGCCGTCGAGCGGTAGTTGGTGCCCAGCTGGTAGTGGCGGCCCGTAGTGGCGCGCCGCGCCGCCAGGTAGCTCTGGATGTCCGCGCCGCGAAAGCCGTAGATCGACTGTTTCGGGTCGCCGATCAGGAACAGGCCCAGCGCTGGGTCATTGTCGGCGATGCGGTACAGCGAATTGAAGATCTGGTACTGCGCGGGCGCCGTATCCTGGAATTCATCGACCATGGCCAGCGGGTACTGATCGATGATCCGCTGGCGCAGGGCCGCGCCGTTTTCACCGGCCAGCGCGTCGTGCAGGCGTTGCAGCATGTCGGCAAAGCCGAACTGGCGCGACTGGCGTTTTAACTGATCCATGCGCCGCGCGATGGCCGCCGCCGCATGCAGGTGCAGCTTGTGCGCCAGCGGCGTCAATTCCGCCAGGGCGATGCCCAGCGCTTCCGTATGCCCGAAGCACTCGGGCACCTGGGCCGTGAAACTCTTGGCGAACGCATCCTCGATGCCGAACGGCGTCAATCGCTCCCACGCCTTGGCCGTGATGGCGGGCAGCAGCAACAGCGGATCCTGCGCCCAGCGGCGCAAGCCGTCGAACCACTTCGCCAGGTTCTCCGGCTTCATCTTGACGCCGTTAAAACACTTGGGATTGATGGCGCGGTGGTCGTTGATCCAGGCGGCCATCTGATCCACGCGCTCGACCCAGCCCGCCTTCAGGGTGGCCAGCTGCGCTGCCAGCGCCCGCTGTTCGCGCGCGATCAGGGTGGATAACGGTTCCTCGTCCGCCATGCCCATGATGTCCGCGCGGCGCGCCAGCTCGCGCGCGCCCTTCTTCAACGCGCCCACGTCGGGCCAGCAGGCCAGCAACACGTCGAGCGCCTGCGGCGGCAAGGGATAGACTTGCTGGCGCCAGTAATCGTGGGCCGCATCCTCGAACAGCGCCTGTTCATCGCTGACCAGTTCCTCATCGAACAGGCTGCCGCTGTCGAACGCGTGCTCGCGCAGCATGCGCTGGCACCAGGCGTCGATGGTGAAGATGGCCGCTTCATCCATCGTCTCGGCGGCCAGCATCAGCCGGTGCGCGGCCTTTTGCCGTTCGCTCTCGTCAGGATAGGATTCGAGCAAGGCGTCGAGAAACGGGTCGCTGCCGCCGGATTCCATGCCAGATTCGTGGCGAAAATAAGCGGCCGCCTCGATCAGGCGCTCGCGCACGCGGTTCGACAATTCGCGCGTGGCGGCGCGCGTAAACGTCATCACGAGGATGTCGGCCGGCAGCAGCGGGCGCGTAAAGCGGCTGTCGTCGTCGCCGTGACCCAGCACGAGCCGCACGTACAGCGCGGCGATGGTCCAGGTCTTGCCGGTGCCGGCGGACGCCTCGATCAGGCGCGAGCCGTGCAGCGGAAACGCCAGGGGGTTAAGCAGATGGCTCGTCATGGTTCTTCTCCCGCGCCGTCATCGGGCGCGCTGATCGGGTCGATCGTGATGTGTTGCTGCAGCCAGTCGGCCAGCGGGCCATACAGCTCGCGCGTGCAGTCCTGCCACGCTTCCTCGGCGGCCAGCGCGGAAAACTCGGGCCACAGGCGCGCCAGGCACAGGTCTTCGCGCTCGCCCGACACGTCGAAGCCGCCATCGTAGACGGCGCGCGGGTCGCCCTGCTGCACCAGCGCCAGCCCCGTCTTGCAGGCCGTGGGCAGCGGATGGTTCATGCCTTCGCGCCACAGCGCCAGCAAGGTCGCCAGCGCGTCGCGCGACGTGGCCGGATCGAGCGGCGCCATGCTGACGATGGCATCGCGCGCCACCAGGTAGCCGGTGACGGGAAAGCCGAGGGCGGCGGCGGCCAGCTGGCGCAGCCACATCAGCATCAGCTTGTCGCCGCGCGCCTGGCCGCCCTTGTCCGTCACCTTCGAGGAAATCTGCATCAGCCAGGCCGTCTCCTGCCCGTTGCTGCACAATCTGTCGAGCCAGTCGTCGATCTGCACTTCGCCGAAGGGCAGGTTGATGGCGCGCTTGTCGGCCGCCAGCGGGAACGAGGCGCGCAGGGACAGCCACGCGCTGCGCACGGGCACGAGCGCCTCGACCAGCTGCGCCTGCACCTGCCGGCCGATCAGGCCGATGGGCAGCACGCCTTCGCGCGCCAGGCGTTCCGCGCGCGCCTCCAGGCTGGCGCGCACGTCGCCGATATCTTCCACGGCGCCGCCGTCATCGAGCATGGTGTCTTCCAGCAGATAGCGCTCGAGCGCATTCAGGCCGAACGGCTCTTCATCCTCGCCCAGCATGGCCGCGTCGGCGAAATACACGCTGAGGCGCCGGCGGAAGAAGTACTTGACGGGCTGGCGCAAAAAGCTGGCCAGCTCGCCCAGCTTCAGCCGCGTGCCGGGATCGAGTTCGTAGAGGCCCAGCGGCAGCGCGGCGGCCTGCGCATCGGCATCGGTATGGACTACGCGCCATTCGCGCGCATAGGTCAGCAAGCCATCGGCCTCGAAATAGCGGCGGCTGAACGGCTGCAGCGCGTGCTCCGTGGTGAGCGATACAAGGTGCCGGTCCAGCGACCAGCCGGCGGCCAGGTAATCGCGCAGCTGCGACACCAGCACGGACGGCGGCTGCTCGGAATTGTCGCGCACATTGCGCCCCACCCAGCTCACGTACAGCTTGTCGCGCGCGGCCAGCAAGGCTTCCAGCATCAGGTAGCGGTCGTCGTCGCGGCGCGAGCGGTCGCCGGGGCGCGCCATGCCGGGCAGCGCCAGCAGGTCGAAATCGGCCTTCTGCGCGCGGCGCGGGAAGTCGCCATCGTTCATGCCCAGCAGGCACACGACGCGGAACGGAACGGCGCGCATCGGCATCAGGGTACAGAAAGTCACGCCGCCGGAAACGAATTGGTGGTTCAGGGTCGGCTCGTCCAGCGCGCCCAGCCATGCCACGCGCAGCACGGACAGCGGCACCTGCTCGACAAAGCCCGCATGCTCGCAGGTTTCCAGCCAGCCCTGCAAGGCGCCCTCGAGCTGCGCCAGGGTCAGGCGGTCGCCCTCGTCGTCCGCATCAAAGAAGGCGGCCAGCAGCGCGCGCGCCTGCACGCCCCACTCGGCGGGCGTGCAGGCGCCGGCCAGCACGGTGCGCCAGTGCAGCAGCGCCTCGACCAGCTGCGCCAGCGAACCCGCCAGCGCCGCATCGAGGCCGCCCACTTCCGCATACGGCTCGATGCCGCCGAAGCTGGCGCCACTGCCGCTGGCGTAACCGAGCAGCATGCGCCGCACGCCAAAGATCCACGCATTCTGCTCGCCGGCCGCGCCCAGTCCCAGGCCGCTGCGGTGATGCTGGTCCAGGCCCCAGCGCACGCCGGCCCCTTCGATCCAGGCGCCCAGCGTGACCAGGTCGTCCGGCTGCAGGCCAAAACGTGCCGCCAGCGCCGGCACGTCGAGCAGGTCGCGCACTTCGCTCTGGCGGCAGCGTTGCTGCGGCAGCTGCAGCAGCCACTCGAGCGCGACGAGCAGCGGGTTGACGCTGCGGTCCTTCACGTCGCCGATCTCGAACGGAATGAAACGCTCGTCGTTGCGCCGGTACTGGCCGAAAACGGCGTGGATGGCGGCCGTAAACGTGTCGATGTCGGGCACCATCACGACCACGTCGCGCGGACGCAAGCCCGTCTCGGCGCTGTGCGCGAACATGGCCAGCAGCTGGTCGTGCAGCACTTCCACCTCGCGCTGCACGCTGTGCGCCACGTGGAATTCGATCGAGCGGTCGCCGGCGCCGGGCGGCGTTTGCTCATGTTCGGCCAGCGGGCGCAGTTCGCGGATGGCCACCTGCACCTGCTGCAGCAGGGTTTCGCCCGTCTCCTCGCCGAACAGGTCGATGCGCAGGCTGTCGTCGCGCCCTTCGGCTTGCGCGTGTTCGTCGAATTCGTCGAGCATGCGGATGAAATCGCGCCCTTGCCTGCCCCAGCTGGCCAGCAGCGGGTGGCTGTGCGCATGCAGTTCTTCCAGGGGAATGTGCGCCAGGTCGGTGCCGTTGCGCTGCCGCTGGCGCTTGTTTTCCGCGCGCAGCAGGTCGCGCCCGTCGATGATGTCGCCCCAGTAGAACTGGCACGGATTGGGCACGGCCAGCACCACCTGCGTGTGGCGCGCCAGCGCGGCGAGCGCTTGCAAGGTCTGGTAGGGCAAGGCCGACACGCCGAACAGCACCACGCGGCGCGGCAGCTTGCCGGCGGGCGCATCGCCGGCGGCGATCGCCGCCAAAAAGGCGTCGTGGATGTCGGCGCGGCCCGTGTCGCGCTCCAAGGCCTCGACGTCCTGGCCCACGGCGCGCCACAACTGCGCCTGCCAGCGCTGGTCGTCCTTCAAGGCGATGGACTCGCCACGGGCCGTGCGCAACTGGTCGCGTCCGGCCGCCCAGTCGGCCAGCCAGTCGGCGCGGTAGACCTGGTACTGGTCGAACAAGTCGGCCAGGCGCTCGGCCAGCTGCAGCCGGCGTTCGCAATCGCCATCGGCCAGGAAGTAGCGCAGCGGCGCAAACACCGGGTCGGCCAGCAGCGACGGCAGCAAGCGCATCAGACGCCAGGTCAGCGGGGATTTGTCGAACGGCGACACGCGCGGGACGCGCTCGCGGCCCAGCATGCCCCGGTAGCTTTCCCACAGCAGGCGCGCCGGCAGCGCGATGCGCGTGGCGGCGCACACGCCCATTTCCTCGGCCAGGGCGATCTTCAGCCATTCGGCCACGCCGTTCGACTGCACCAGGAAGATGTCCGTTTCCAGCGGCGCCAGCGGATGCTGGCGCAGCCACTGGAAAACGGCGGCGCGCAGCTGTTCCAGCTGGTTGCCATGCAGAATGAGGAGGCCGGGCGTGACGGGTGTATGCATGCTGATCCGATGGGTTGCCGCGTCTCCGGCCGGGTGACCGCAGACGTCAAACGCCTATTATCGCCGCTGCCTGCCTCAAGGGGCGCCGCTGGCGGCAAATTCCATGGAAATTTGTTCCGCCACCTGCGCCAGCGCCGGCCCGAGCGCCGTCAGCAAGGCGCGCGCCTGCAGCAGGTCGCCGCCCAGGCGCAAGCCTTCGATCGACGTGCACAGGCTGGCGAAGGCATGGGCGCCCACGGCCAGCGCAGACGATTTGCTGCGGTGTCCCAGGTCGGCCAGGCGTCCCAGGTCTTCCAGCGCCAGGGCTTGCTCCATTTCGGCGATGCCGTCGCGCGCCGTGTCGAGAAACAGCTGGGTGTACTTGCGCATCTTCACGGCGTCATTGCTGAAGGTGAGCGCCAGGGTGGCCAGGTCGAGGATGGCCGTGTCGCGCTGCTCCTGTGCGGCGCCCGCCGGCGGCGCTTTCGGCACCGCCGCCAGCCTGTCGCGGCCGATGCTGCCGATGCCGCCACGCAGGCGGAACCATTTCGCCAGCAGGTGAAACAGCAGATTCGGGGCGATCGGCTTGGTCACGAATTCATCCATGCCCGCCTCCAGGCAGCGGGCGCGGTCTTCGCTGCCCGCATTGGCCGTCATGGCGATCACCAGCAGGCCGGCAAGTTTCGGGTCGGCGCGGATGCGGCGCGTCGCCTCGAAGCCATCCATCTCCGGCATCTGCACGTCCATCAGCACGCAGTCGTAGCGCTGGCGAGCCAGCAATTCCAGCGCCTCGCGGCCATTGCTGGCGACGCAGACGGTGGCGCCGGCGTCTTCCAGCAGTTCGCAGCCGACCTGCTGGCTGAAGATGTTGTCTTCCACCAGCAGGATGGAGGCGCCGCGGATCACCCCGAGTACTTCCGGCTCCACTTCGGCGATGCGCTCGTCGGCCCCCTGCGCGCTTTTTTCCAGGCGCGCCGTGAACCAGAAGGTGCTGCCCAGGCCCGGCTGGCTGTACACGCCCACCTTGCCGCCCATGAGCTCCACCAGCTGCTTGCTGATCACCAACCCCAGGCCGCTGCCGCCATACTTGCGCGTGGTCGACGGGTCGGCCTGGTGGAAGGAGCGGAACAGTTGCGCCACTTCCTCCTGGTTCATGCCGATGCCGCGGTCCTGCACCTCGAAGCGCAGCATGCCGTAGCTGCCGCGCTCCTCGGACTGGCGCACGCGCACGAAGATGCTGCCATTGTCGGAGAACTTGATGGCATTGCTGGTCAGGTTCAGCAAGACCTGTTCCAGGCGCAGCGGGTCGCCGCGCCAGCGCTGCGGCAGCTCAGGCGCGATATCGAACTGCAGCGCCAGGCCCTTGACGGCGGCCGCGTCGCCCAGCTGGCTGGCGATGTTCGCCAGCAGGGTGTCGAGACGGAAGTCCAGCACTTCCAGCTCCAGCTTGCCCGCCTCGATCTTGGAAAAGTCGAGGATATCGTTGATCAGGCCCAGCAAGTGCTGGCCCGAATGGAAGATTTTCTGCAGATAGTCGCGCTGGCGCGCGTCGGCCACCGATTTCAGCGCCAGGTGGGCCATGCCGATGATGCTGTTCATCGGCGTGCGGATTTCATGGCTCATGTTCGACAGGAAGTCGCTCTTGGCCTGGCTGGCCGCGTCGGCCTGCTCTTTCAGGCGGTGCAGTTCCGTCACGTCGGTGGACAGGCCGATCAGCCCCGTGACGGGACCGGGCAAGCCCAGCGGCACCTTCACGCTCCACAGGTGATGTACCTGGCCCTGCGCATCGACGAAGCGTTCCTCGCCGACGAACTTGGCGCCGCTGTCGAAGACCTGGCGCTCGGTCAGCTGCGCGGCGGCCGCTGCATCGCCGAGCATCAGCTCGCCGTCCTGGCGGCCGATCAGCTGCTCCGGAGGACGGCCCAGTATCTTCGCCGTGCGCGCATTCACGTAGCGGTAGCGCAGGTCGGCATCCTTCATGTAGACATAGGCGTCGACGCTGTCGAGCACCGTATCGAGCAGGGTGCGCTGCGCCACCGCGCTGCGGCGCGAGCGGTACAGGGTAAAGATATAGCCATAAATAAGCAGCGTGCCGGCCACGCCGACGGCCAGTGCCAGCCATGGAAAATAGCGGTCGAAGGGGCTGTACAGCTCCGCCTTGCGCACGCGGAAATGGGCTTTCCACAGGCCGCCCTGATAAGCCACGGGCAGCACCTGGTCGAAATAGTCGGCATCGCTGCCCGGTTGCGGCGGCGCCGCCGCCAGGTCGGCATCATCGTTGAACAGCAGGCGGTCCTGCGGCGTGATGGCCAGGGTCCCGCTGGCCGGCAATGGCTCGGCCGCGCTGTACAGGGTCAGGTGCAGCGGTTCCAGGGCGCTGCGTTCGAGCGCGCTGTGGACCAGCTGCGCCACGCCAAAGCCGATGCCCACGGAGCCCTGGTAGGCGGCGCGGCGCTCGGCCACGCTCCCCTGCGGCATGCCATTGCGGTACACGGGCAGGCGCATGCCCAGGCCCACGTGCGCGGGCGGCCCCTTGATCATGATCACCTGCCCCGACGCGCTCACTTCGCCGCTGTCGCGCGCCTGCGCCAGGGCTTGCGCCACCAGCGGGTTGGCGCCGATATCGACGCCCATGCGTTCGGACAGCAGGGAATCGGGCTCCAGGTAGGTGAGCACGGTGTATTCCGGCCGCTCCCCCGCAGGCCGGATGGTGAAAGCGGGATAGCCGCGCGGCGCCAGGCTGGTGTCTTTGCGCACGGCCTCGATGAAGGCGGCGCGCTGCGCCGACGGGACGGCCGCCGCATAGTTGACCGATTCGATGGCCGGGAACTGGCGCACGATATCGAGGCCGGCCACGTAATCGTGGAACTGGCGGCGCGTCAGGTGCTCGCTGGTGCGGAACAGGGCCTCGAGGCCGCGCAGCAGGTCGGAATAGCTTTTTACGCGCGTGATCAGGCTATGCTGGGCGCCATGCGTGAGATTGTCGAAACGCTGTTCGGCGTCGTCATTGACCGTGCGCGCCGCACCCGCGTACAGGGCGCCGCCCACCGCCAATGCCAGCAGCAGGCCGCCTGCCCAGATTCTGACGCCTGATCCCGCTCCGCCCTTGCTCAAAGTGTGCATTGTCGATCGCTTATTCCGGTTTCCTCGAATGTGCGGCGCTGCGGCCGCCCAGCAAGCACGAGGATACTATCAAAGCTCACGCCCGACGCGCTTGTGCAAGAAAAAAAGCGCGCATGATGGTTGCACTGGAAAACACCGGGCGCTTAAGCCTCCCGCAACACGCCTGCCAGCAAGGCGCCGGCGCCATGTTCATCCCAGGCATCGGCGCAGCGCACCACCTCGCCCACGACGATGATGCTGGGACTGCCCAGGCCGCTGGCCTGCAAGTCGCCGGGCAAGCGCTGCAAGGTGCTCAGCAGCTGACGCTGGGCCGGCAGGCTGGCCGATTGCACCACGGCCACGGGTGTGCCGGGCGCCATGCCGCCGGCCAGCAAGCCCGCCTGGATGGCCGTCACCCTGGCCACGCCCATGTAGATGACGAGGGTGAGCTTGCTTTGCGCCAAGGCCGCCCAGTTCGGTTCCGACGCGCCATCCTTGCCGTGACCCGTGAGGAAGATGGCGCCCTGGCTCCAGGCGCGGTGAGTGAGCGGCACGCCGATGCCGGACGGCGCGGCCAGGCCGCTGCTGATGCCGGGGATCACCTCGACGGCCACGCCGTGGCTGCGCAAATAAGCGCGCTCTTCGCCGCCGCGCCCGAACAGATAGGGGTCGCCCCCTTTCAGGCGCACCACGTGCAGGCCGGCGCGCGCTTCGGCCAGCATCAGCCGTTCGATGAACGCTTGCGGCGTCGAGGCGCAACCGCCCCGCTTGCCCACCTCGACCACGCGCACGCCTTGTGCCGCATGGGCGAGGATGGCCGGATTGACGAGGTCGTCGATCAGCACCACGTCGGCCCGTGCGATGGCCTTCACCGCCTTGATCGTCAGCAGGTCCGGGTCGCCGGGACCGGCGCCGACCAGGGTTACGCTGCCACATTGCGTCATGATGCAGTCTCCAGTCAGAAAAAATGGCCGATGGCAAACGCTGCCGCGTACGCTTCCGGCGCGCTGCCGTCCCACACGACGCCGTCGCACAGGGTCGAGCGGCGCATGGGGGCTTTTGGCAAGGGCGTGGCCGTCATCTCCGCCGCCTGGCGGTACAGGTCGATGCGGTTGACTTGCCTTGCCACCGCCAGGTAATCGGGTTCGTCGCGCAGCAAGCCCCAGCGCCGGTGCTGGGTCATGAACCACATGCCGTCGGACAGATACGGGAAATTCACCGTGCCATCGCCGTAGAACTTCAAGCCGTGCGCCTCGTCCCAGGTCTTGCCCAGCCCATCCTGGTAATGGCCGAGGATGCGCGGCGCCAGCGTTTCCTGCGGCGTGTTCAGGTAAGCGGGCTCGGCCAGGGTGGCCGCCATGGCCAGCCGGTTGGCATCGCTGGCGTCGATCCAGCGTCCCGCCTCGAGCACGGCGGCGATCAGGGCGCGGCAGCTGTTCGGATGCTGCTGCGCAAACGCGGCGCTGGTGCCCAGCACCTTGCCCGGATGGTCGGGCCAGATGGCGCCGCTGGCGGCGGCCGTCACGCCCACGCCATCGACGATGGCCTTGTAGCCCCACGGTTCGCCCGCGCAAAAACCGTCCATCTGGCCCGCGCGCAAGGCGGCCACCATCTGCGACGGCGGCACCGTCATCACGCGCGCGTCGCGCAGCGGGTCGATGCCATGCGCGGCCAGCCAATATTGCAGCAGCATCGCGTGGTTGCCGGTCGGGAAGGTATGCGCGAACGCAAACGGCCGCGATGCGGCCCGCATGTGGCGCGCCAGAGTGGGGCCATCGTGGGCACCCTCGCGCGCCAGCGCCGCCGACAGGGTGACAGCCTGGCCGCTGTGGTTGAGATTCATCAATACAGCCATGTCGCGCTGCTGCCCGCCGATGCCCATCTGCACGCCATACACAAGGCCGTACAGCACGTGGGCCGCATCGAGTTCGCCATTGTTCAGTTTGTCGCGTACGCCGGCCCACGACATCTCGCGGCTCAGTTCGATCTTGATGCCGTATTGTTCATCGAGACCCAGCTTCGACGCCATCACCAGCGAGGCGCAATCGGTCAGCGGCAGGTAGCCGATGCGTATCGTCTGTTTTTCCGGCTGCAGGGTCCGCGCCATCTGGGCGCCGTCTCCCATTTTCTCTGTCATACCATTCCTTGCTGATAATTACTGTTTTGCCGTGCCGCCGTGGACAAGGTCATGCTGATCCACCAGCAAGGAGCGTGCCCGTGCATCTCCTGTCCAGGGCAGCTGGAAACGCACTGCGATGGTGCACTGCACCAGCATGTATCAGGAAATGGACGTTTCATCCCAGCAAGTCCTCCACGTCGAGGATGCGCTGGGCGATCTCTGCCAGCTTGAGTTTCTTGTTCATGGCCATGCTGCGCAGGCGCTGGTATGCCTGCTCTTCCGTCAAGCCGTGATGCGTCATCAACAAGCCCTTGGCCCGTTCGATCACCTTGCGTTCCAGCAATTTATGGCGCGACTCGAGCAATTCGGCGCGGAGTTTTTCTTCCTGGCGAAAGCGCGCCAGCGCCACGTTCAGCACGGGCAAGATGCGCTCGGCATGCAAGCCGGCCACGATATAGGCGGACACGCCGGCTGCCATGGCCGCGTCGATGCTGGCCGTGGCGCCGTCTTCGGTAAATAATACGATGGGGCGGCGCTCGTCGCGCGTGGCGATGACGATGTGTTCGAGCACATCGCGCGCATCCGATTCGGCATCGATGATGATGAGATCAGGCTGCAGCTGCGCGATGCGCTCGGGAAGGTAGAGGTCGGCTGGCAGGGAGGCGACGATGTCGTACCCCGATTCCAGCAAGCCGATGCGCAAGGCATTGCCGCGCTGCACTTGGGCAGCCAAGGCCGCATTCTCGTGCACGCCGTGCTCGACAATAGTGTTGACGACGACGATGCGCAAAGGCTGGGTACGGCTGGACGTCATGGGAGCGATCTGCAATGGCTAAACACAACCATTGCAGTAAGCAAGAAGCGAACCAGCCGGTTTTACAGCGGAATTACTTCAGGGTCGGCATGGCAAACTCGGCCCCGGCCGCCGTCGAGGCCGGCCAGCGCTGCGTCACCGCCTTCTGCTTCGTGTAGAAACGCACCGATTCCGGGCCGTGCGCATGGTGGTCGCCGAACAGGCTGCGCTTCCAG
>Ga0182006_1000177_pt1 | contig 67337 bp, 58 predicted proteins | sample Sormic07211104_1_FD_123022 | JGI IMG/M metagenome (GOLD analysis project Ga0182006, IMG submission 123022) | Rhizosphere microbial communities from Sorghum bicolor, Mead, Nebraska, USA - 072115-104_1 MetaG | ecosystem: Host-associated > Plants > Roots > Rhizosphere | place: USA: Nebraska...
CGCCGCCTCGGGCGAACAGCAGACCGGTATCCACCAGGTCAACGAAGCCGTGGTCCTGATGGATGAAGTGACCCAGCGCAACGCGGCGCTGGTGGAAGAAGCAGCGGCCGCCGCCGGCAGCCTGGAGGAGTCGACGCAGCAAATGATCCAGGCCATCAGCGTGTTCAACCTGGACGGCATGGCAGCTACGGCCGTGGCCTTGCCCACGCAGGAAAACAAGCGCGTGGCCCTGCCCCGCGCTGCCTGATATGGAGGGCGCGGCTCCAGCCCCTGATCCGGAGCCATCGCTGAGGAGGCGAACATGGGACACAGCGAAGCATTGATGGCCAACGAGTGCGCCAGCCAACGCACCCATGCCGATGACGCGCCCGACACCCGGGCGCTGGTCAAGGCCAATGCACGGTATCGCCACATCATCGGCAACACCCCCGCCATCATCTACAGCAGCGTGCCCTCGGGCGATTTCCAGCTCACCTTCGTGAGCGAAAACGCCTCCCGCGTGCTGGGCTACGAGCCTTGGGAAATGCTGGACGACCCGAACTTCTGGTTCAACCACATCCACCCCGAAGACACGGCAGCGATCTTCTCCAGCCTGGCCATGCTGTTCGTGGAGGACCAGAAGATCTACGAATACCGTTTCCGCACCCACGACGGCAGCTACCTGTGGATGCACGACACCCTGCGCCTGATCCGCGATGCCGAGGGCACGCCGCTGGAAGTCATCGGCCTGATGACCGACATCACCGGCCGCAAGCAGATGGAAGACACCCTGCAGCGCCAGGCCGAGGAACAGCGCGCCCTGATCGAACAGCTGAAGATGGCCCAGGCCCAGCTGATGCAGTCCGAGAAGCTGGCCTCCATCGGCCAGCTGGCCGCCGGGGTGGCGCACGAGATCAACAATCCGATCGGCTTCGTCAACGCCAACCTCAACACCCTGGGCAACTATGTGGCCACGCTGCTCGAAGGCATCAAGCTGTACCAGTGCGTCACCAACGGCAGCCTGCCCTCCAGCGTGGCGCAGTCGGAGGTGCAGGCCTTCGAGGAGCGCGCCGACCTGCAATTCCTCAGCGAAGACGTGACCGAGCTGCTGGCCGAATCCAACGAAGGCCTGCAACGCGTCAAGAACATCGTGCAGTCGCTGAAGGATTTCTCGCGCACCGGCGAGAGCAACTGGCAGATGGCCGACCTGCATCGCGGCCTGGACAGCACGCTCAACATCGCCAACAACGAGCTGAAGTACAAGGTCACCATCATCAAGCAATACGGCGAGCTGCCCATGATCAAGTGCCTGGCCTCGGAACTGAACCAGGTCTTCATGAACCTGCTGGTCAATGCCGCCCAGGCCATCCAGGAGCGCGGCAGCGTGACCATCCGCACCGAACGCTGCGACCAGCGCGTGGCCGTCTGCATCAGCGATACCGGGCACGGCATCGCGCCGGAACACATCAACCGCATCTTCGAACCTTTCTTCACCACCAAGCCGGTCGGTAGCGGGACCGGGCTTGGACTGTCGCTGTCCTACGGCATCATCAAGAAGCATGGCGGCGATATTCATGTCAGCAGTGCACCGGGCAAAGGCACCACCTTCCGGATCGAATTGCCCATCGATCCCGCCAGCGCCCAGCCGCCGAGCAAGGCCTCGGGCGAAACAGGAGACGCATCATGACCGCCATCCAGAGCCAGGAACTCCAGACCCTGCAACAAGCCGACCCGTTCGCCCTGCCGCCGCCCTGCGTGCTGCTGGTCGATGATGAACAGAGCATCCTGTCGGCCCTGAAACGCACCTTCCGGCCCCAGGGCTATCGCCTGCTGACGGCCACCAGCGCCGAGGCCGGGCTCGACATCCTGGCCAGCGCCGATGTCGACCTGGTCATTTCCGACATGCGCATGCCCGGCATGAACGGGGCCCAGTTCCTGGCCCAGGTCAAGCAGCAATGGCCGGCCACCATGCGCATCCTGTTGACCGGGTATTCGGAGATCGGCAGCACCATCTCGGCCATCAACGATGGCGGCATCCACCATTACCTCTCCAAGCCCTGGGAAGACCGCGAGCTGCTCATGGTCGTGACCCACGCGCTGGAGGAACAGCAGCTGCGCAAGCAGAAGATGGCGCTGGAACGCAAGGTGCGCGAACAGAACCTGCAACTGGCCGATTTCAATCGCCAGCTGGAACGCCAGGTGCAGGCGCGTACGGAAGAATTGCGCCAGACCGTGCTGTTCCTGGAAAACGCGCATGAAGAAGAAGAGAAGGCCTTCCTCTCCATGCTGCACGTCTTCTCCGACATCAGCGAACTGCGCGCCGGCCTGGCCAACGGCCAGTCGGCGCGCATCGCGCGCTGGTGCGAACAGCTGGCACTGCGCATGGGCATGAACAGCCGCCACGCCAAGGACACCATGATGGCCGGCATGCTGCACGGCATCGGCAAGCTGGACTTGTCCGATGAGCTGGTGAAAAGGCCCATCGAGAAGATGAGCAGCGATGAACTGCAGCGTTTCCTGTGGCATCCGGTCAAGGGCCAGATGCTGCTCACCCCCATCCCGACCCTGGCCGAGACCGGCGAGATCATCCGCCACCAGCACGAGCGCTATGACGGCCGGGGCGTGCCGGAAAGCCTGTCAGGCGACGCCATCCCGCTGGGCTCGCGCATCCTGGCCGTGGTGCGCGACTTCGAGGGTCTGTGCAATGGCGGCATCACCAGCCACAACGTGAGTCCCGAGAAAGCGCTGTCCATGCTGCGCACGCATGCCGGCCATCGCTATGACCCGGTGGTGGTCAACACCTTCATCGCCATGATGGAAGAGCAGCGCATGGCGCTGGAACAGCAGACCCGCCTGCTGTCCCCGGCCGAGCTGCGGGTCGGCATGAAGCTGGCCGAGGACCTGCGCACCAGGTCCGGCGTGCTGCTGCTGAACAAGGAACACGTGCTGGACGAAGCCATCCTGGCACGCCTGCGGCGCTTCGAGCAGATCGATGAAATGCCGCTGAAGGCCAGGATCCTGTTGCATTGAGCGATAACCCGAACCCGGCGGCACCTGCCGCCGGCCCACTGAACGCAGCCATGCCGGCAACAGGCCAGCTGCATCCACCCGATACATCACAAAAAAAACCCGACAAGGAAACCGATGAATACCGTAAGCGAACCCCTCCTGACTGACATCCCGGCGCAGGATCAAGAGCACTACCACCAGGCTATCCGCCGCGCACTGGACCGTACCCAGGCCATCATTGAATTCACGCCCACTGGCGAGATCGTCAGGGCCAACCGGCTGTTCCTCGAAGCCGTCGGCTATGAGCTGGAGGAACTGCAAGGTCAGCACCATCGCATCTTCTGCGAGCCCGAGTATGCGAAGTCGCAGGAGTATCGCAGCTTCTGGCGTCGCCTGGCCGACGGACAAGCCGAACGCGGCCAGTTCCTGCGGCAGACCAGGGACGGACATCCGATCTGGCTGCAGGCTTCCTACAATCCGGTGCTGGACCAAAACGGCAAGGTGACCGGCATCATCAAGTTTGCCACCGACATTACCGCGTATCGCCAGCGCAGCATGGAGCAGGCCGGAATGATGGAAGCCATGGCACGCTCCACGGCCATCATCGAATTCGACCTGCGTGGGCAGATCCTGGGGGCCAATCCGAATTTCCTGCGCACCATGGGCTACACGCTTGACGAGATCAAGGGACAGCATCACAGCATGTTCTGCCAGCCGGCACAGATCCAGTCGCCCGCCTATCGCAACTTCTGGGCCGATCTCGGCGAAGGCCGCTTCCAGGCCGGGCGATTCGAACGCCTGGCCAAGCATGGCGTACCGGTCTGGATCCAGGCCAGCTACAACCCCATCCTCGACGAGTCCGGCAAGATCATCAAGATCGTCAAGTTCGCCTACGACATCACGGCCCAGGTCAGCAAGGAGATTGAAATCAGCGACAGCATCACCGAAATCAAAGGTTCGATGACTGCGCTCACCGCTTCCATCGAGACCATCTCCACCGAGACCGAGACCACCCTCTCGCGCGCCCGCATGGCCATGAGCGCCGCCAGCCAGGGCAAGACCACGCTGGAGCGCACCATCGGCTCGATCGGCGAGATCCAGACCTCGGCCAAGCGCATCAACGAGATCGTCGATCTCATCGCCGGCATTGCCGGCCAGAGCAACATCCTGGCCTTCAATGCCGCCATCGAAGCGGCGCGTGCAGGCGAACACGGCATCGGTTTCTCGGTGGTCGCCGACGAGGTCCGCAAGCTGGCCGAACGATCCACCCACGCCGCGCGCGAGATCTCGGGCATGATCAGCCAGACCTTGCTGCTGATCGACCAGGGCGTGCGCCAGTCGACCCAGGTCACGGACGCCTTTGCCGACATCTCGCAAACCGTGGACGGGACCTCCGCCTCGGTGGATGCCATCCGCGCCTCCAGCGCGCAGCAATCGCGTGAGACCCGCAGCGTGCTGGACGTGCTGACGCGGCTGGATGACATTGCCCGCCAGGCCTGACGATGACCGATGACGCTCTCTACCTGGCGGGCGGCGTGGTGTGCACCATGGATGGCGTGGATTTCGCCATGGCGCTGCCCGCCGTCCGCACCGCGCTGCCGCTGTCGGACCTGCCACCGCCCTTGCCGCGCCGTGCCGGTGCCTGCGTCGGCCTGGTAACACTGGAAGGATGCTGCATCCCCTTGCTGGACCTGCGGCGCTGGCTGCAGTGGCCCAGTGCCGAGCGCACCAGCCCGGGCGATCCGCAGGTCGCGCTTGTCCTGCAATCGCAAGGACGCCAGGTGGCCATCAAGATCGATGCCACCAAAGCCGTGCTGCGTGAGCCCCTTGCACTGACGACGCTGGCCCAGCGTTCGACGTCGGGTGAAGAATTGTTCCAGTCTGCAGTCAGCGTTCCCGCCATGGGCGCACTCCCCGTACTGGACGAGCAACGGCTGTTTGCCTTGTGTGAAGTCTGGCAGCAGGCCGACGACGGCGCAAAGCCCGGTGCCACCAGGTCACCGGCACCTGTTCAGCGCAGCCAGGGCACAATGCTCCTGGCGCGGTTACGTATCGGACCGCAGCAGTTCTGCATACCGTCGGACGATGTGGTCGCGGTCGACGTGATGCCCGCCATCTCCAGTATCGCGCTGCAATCGGCAGTGCGTGGATACACCAGCTGGCGCGGCCGCAAACTGCCGGTGCTGCCGCCGGCGCTGCTGGGTGCCGACGGCGAGGCCTGCACGCCCTATCTGGCAGTGGTGCAGCATGCCGGTGCCTGGGCCGGGATACCGGTCAGCGCCACCGAGGGTGTCCATGCAGAGGACATGACGCGTCTGCGCCCCTCCGATGAGGCAGGGCTTTCCGCCTCGGCGCTGGTGCGTGGACTGCTGGCCACCCAGAACGGTGGTCACATGGCGCTGCTGGATGCGGCAGCGCTGACCAGTTACTGCCCGCTGGGAAGCGATACCGCCCCTGGCATGCAGGACGCCGCCTCCGGCCAGCCGCGTCCCGTGAGCACGTCGGCACACATGATCGTCAAGGGTCGCCATGACTGGGCCTTGCCGATGGAGGATGTGGTGCGCGTGACCACCCTGCCCGATGATCTCGCCTGGCAGCATGGCGTGAGCGGCGATGGCCAGCCGTGGAGCGTGGCGCACATGGTCCACGACGGCCGCAGCCTTGCCGTCTGGAACATCGACGCCCGCGTGCTGGACGGGCGGGACCGCCAATGCGCTGCGCCCGGTGGCAGCGGCGGGCACAGCGTCATCATTGTCCGTATCGGCGATGGCGAAGCCGGGGTAGTCTTCGATACGCCCCAGAAGATCGTGGCGGCGACGGCATGCCGGCGCGTCTCGCTCCAGGGCCGGGGGGGAAAGCGCATGCACCTGGTCCTCACCCGCCAGGCCGACGGCGACGCCGAGCACACCTACGCGCTGTGGGACCACCGGGAGCAGTTGGCCCCGCTGCAGGCCAGCGCGGGGGCCCGTCCCGGACCACTTTCTGAAGCAAGACGCGCACGATAGACGAATGCATCGCGAGGGGGGCAGCGTCCAGGGGGAAACCACGCTGCCAGACCGCAATAACAATAATTCGACAACCATGACCAGAATCACCCGAAATACCTGCCTGTTCCTGCTGATCTCCTTCAGCCTCCTGCTGGCCGGCGTGGCCGGCCTGTCGCACCTGAACCAGAAGGAGGTACGCGACAGCCTGGCACTGGACAGCCGCTGGATCCGCGACGACATCGAATCCCTGCTGCGCCGTTACGAACACGGCCTGCGCGGTACCCGGGGGGCCATCCTGGCCATCGGTGCGGACGACCTGAGCCGCGAAAAACTGTTGCGCTACATGGACAGCCGCGATCTGGCGCAGGAATTTCCCTGGGCCGGCGGTTTCGGCTTCATCCGCCACGTTCCGCTTGCCGCGCTGCCCGCCTACGAGAAGAAGATGCGCGAAGACCGCCTGCTGTTTTCCGGCATCACCCAGCTCGCCGACAACCCCGGCGACCGCTACGTGATCGAATACATCGAGCCCATCGCCCCCAACCGTCCGGCCCTCGGCCTGGACATCGCCTCGTCGCCGGAACGCCGCTCGGCCGCCGATCACGCCATGCTGACCGGCCGCGCGGAACTGACCACGCCGATCAGGCTGGTGCAGAAGGAAGGCCGGACGGCCAATGCCTATCTGTTCCTGCTGCCCATCTATGCCGGCTCGGTCACGCCGCCGACCATGGAGCAACGCCAGGAAAGAATCCTCGGCTGGGCTTACGCACCGCTGTCGGTGCACGACATCCTCTCCGAACTGAGCCGGCGCTGGAACATGCATTCGCTGGAAATCCTGGTGGAGGACGTCGCCAGCAATACCCCGGCCGTCGAACTGTTCCGCAGCGCCGGCTTTGACCAGCTCGAGGGTGCCGTCAGTCTGGAGACGGCCGTGCCCCTCTATGGCCGGGCCTGGAAACTGAGCATCCGCGCCGCCCCCGAATACACCCAGGCCCACCAGTTCATCAGTGATCGCGCCACGCTGCTTTCCTGCATTACGCTGGCCATGCTGATCCTGGCCAGCGCGCTGGCCTACCAGATCTTCTCCACCCGTGAACGCAAGCTGCAGGAAGCCCGTGCCCTGCTGGCCGCCGTGGTGGACAGTTCGCCCGACGCCATCGTTACCACCGACGCCCGGGGCCTGATCACCTCCTGGAACCGGGGGGCGAGCGACACCCTGCGCCTGCCAGAAGCCCGCGCACTGGGCACATCCCTCGCCACACACGCTGCGCTGCGCGAGCTGGACCAGCATGGCAGTGCACGTGCCCCTTCCTCGGGCTTCCATCCCGGCACGGGCCAGCAGGAGGAGCCGCACGTGATCAGCTTGCAGGGTGAGTCGATACGCTACGCCTCGGCCCTGATGTTCCCGCTGCGCGATGGTGCCGGGCGGCAGATCGGCAAGGCCTTCATGCTGCGCGACGTCACGCGCGAGAAGCGCATCGAGCGCCAGCTGCACCGCATCAACGAGGAACTGGAACTGACCGTGCAGCAGCGCACCCATGCACTGCACCAGGCCAAGACCATGCTGCAGACCGTGCTCAACGTCATGCCCTCGCTGGTCGGCTACTGGGACAAGCATCTCATCAACCGCTTCGCCAATGCCTCCTACGAGCGTGTCTTCGGGCGCAAGCATGGTGAGATCACCGGCATGTACATGCTCGATCTGGTCGGGACGGAACTCTATGAAAGCGCCCTGCCCCATATCGACGCGGTGCTGGCGGGAGAGAAGCAAACCTTCGAGCGCACCTTCACCGATCCAGTCAACGGCTACAAGCACGTCCTCACCACCTACATCCCCGACGTCAACGAAGAAGGCGAAGTGATCGGCTTCTATGTGGTGGCGCACGACGTCACCGAAATCACCCACAACCGCAACCAGCTCAGCGAGGCACTGGCCCAGAACCAGTCGCTGCTGGACCAGGTGCAGCAGTCCAACGCCCTGCTCAACAACGTGCTCAGTTCGGCCACCGGCGTGGCCATCATCGCCACGGCACCGGATGGCGTGATCACGCTCTTCAATCGCGGGGCCGAACGCATGCTGGGCTATCGCGCCGAGGACGTAATCGGGCAGATGAAGGAGGAAGCCTTCTCGGGCCGCCTCAACAATCCCGCCATCCGTGCCCAGGCAACACTGGACGAGAAGGCCGTGAGCGACCTGCGCTACCGCCGCAAGGATGGCGTGACGCTGCCGGTCACGCGCCAGCAGACCTCCATGCTGGATCACCGCCAGCGCCACATCGGCGACCTCTACATCGCCATGGACATGAGCCTGCAGCGCCAGCAGGAAGCCGAACTGGCAGCCGCCCGCGACCAGCTGATGCTGGCCGCCGAAGTGGCCAAGCTGGGCGTGTGGGTCTGGGACCGCACCGGCGACACCTTTGAGTTCAACCGCCAGATCGCCGAGATCTACGGCATCGGCGATGGCCGCAACGCACAGGTGACCACCTATGAGGGCTGGCGCAGGCGCGTGCATCCCGACGATGTCGGCTATGTGGAATCGGCCCTGCAGGCGGCGCTGGCCGGTACCGGAGAATTCGAGCCGGTGTTTCGCGTGGTGCGGGCCGACGGCAGCATCCGCTTCGTGCAGGCACGCGCCCATGTCGATCGCAATGGCATGGGTGCGCCGGTGCGCGTGATCGGCATCAACCTGGACATCACCCAGCGCATCGAATTCGAAAACAATCTGGTCGAGGCCCGTCTGAAGGCCGAACAGGCCAACTCCGCCAAGAGCCTGTTCCTGGCCAGCGTCAGCCACGAGATCCGCACCCCCATGAATGGCGTACTGGGCATGATCCAGCTGCTGCAGAGAACGCAACCGCAGCCAACCCAGCGCGACTACCTGAACAAGGCCGAGATCTCGGCCAAGTCCCTGCTCAACCTGCTCAATGACCTGCTGGATTTCTCCAAGATGGATGCCCGGCAGGTGCAATTGGATTTGCAGGCGTTCTCGCTGGAGCATTTCCGCCACGACCTGACCGCGATCCTGGCCGGCAACCCGCCGCAGGAGGGCGTCAGCCTGCACATCGAGCTGGATGGCGACCTGCCGCAGCGCGTGGTGGGCGATGTCTATCGACTGCAGCAAGTGCTGGTGAACCTGATCAGCAATGCGCTCAAGTTCACGCATCTGGGCCGCATTGACGTGGAGCTGCGGCGGCTGGCGGCGGACAGCACCCGGCAAGTGATGCTGCGGGTGGAAGTCAGCGACACCGGCATCGGCATTGCCCCGGAACGGCTGCAGGACATCTTCGATGCCTTCACCCAGGCCGAAGCCTCCACCACCCGCCGCTATGGCGGCACCGGGCTGGGGCTGGCCATCAGCCGCCATCTGGTGCAGCTCATGGGCGGCCAGTTGCAGGTGAGCAGCGAACCGGGACGCGGCAGCCGCTTCTGGTTCGACCTGCCCATGGAAATCGAGGACGCCACGCCGCTGTCGCAGGCATGCCCAGCGGACGAGCAGATGCAGGCCGGGCATGCGCCCGCCGGCGAGACCGCGCGCGAACTGGAAGGGGTGCAGATCCTGCTGGTGGAAGACAATGCCGTCAATCGCCAGGTCGCCACCGGCCTGCTGTCCCTGTATGGCGCGCACATCAGCTGCGCCGAGAACGGCAGCACGGGCGTGGCCATGGCCTGCGATCCCGAGCGCCACTTCGACCTGATCCTGATGGACCTGCAGATGCCGGACATCGACGGTATCGAAGCCACCCGGCGCATCCGCCGCCAGCAGGATCTGCGCCACATCCCGATCCTGGCCATGACCGCCAATGCCTCGCCGGAAGACCGCCGCCGCTGCATCGATGCCGGCATGGCGGGACACATCGCCAAGCCCATCGACGTAAGTACGCTGGTGCCGACACTGCTGGCGCATCTCCAGCATGACCGCAGCATCGCTGCGCAAGAGACGCTGCCCGCCGAGGCCACGCGCATGGACGTACAGCCCGCCGACCGCCATCAGGTCGACGTCTACGCTGACCTGATGCGCCGCTACCGTCAGGCCAGCGACGTCTATCGCACCACGCTGGATGCCGCCGGGCCGGAACTGGAACGCCTCTTCGCGGACTACGACGCGGCGCTGGCGCAGGCTTCGCCGGGCGGCATCGAGCAGGCCGCCCATGCGCTCAAGGGCTTGTGCGCCACCATCGGGGCCAGCGGCCTGGCGGCGTATTTCGCCGGGATAGAGCGCGTGTGCCGCGCTGGAGAAGGTGTGCCGTCCGATCGTCTTTTCCCGGCCTGGCGCGAAGAACTGGTCGCGGTGCGGCGCGATGCGGGTGTGGTCTTGCAGCAACTGGCGATGCAGGCGCTGCAGGGTGTTTCCGGCTCACCGGGGCCGGCTGCGCCGCAGGCCGGCGCGGAGCCGGCGACGGCGACAGCAGAGGCTTCCGATTTTCCTGATAGGCAGGCGCTGCGGGCCTTGCTATTGTCGAGCAACCTCGAAGCGCTGGACCTGGCCGAAGCCATCGGCAAGCGCCATGGGCTGATGCAGCAGACGCGCTACCAGCAGTTGTGGGAACTGATCGAGAAGCTCGATTTCCCGGCGGCATTGGCCCATCTCGATGACCATTTCGGAGAACCTCGTTGAAACGCATCCTGGAAGAACTCTCATCTCTGCGCGGCAGCCGTCCGCGCGTACTGCTGTGCGATGACCAGCCCATCAACATCCGTCTCGCCAATGCCCTGCTCAAGGGTGACTACGAGATCTTCATGGCCACCAGCGGCCTGCAGGCCATCGAGCTGTGCGAAAAGGTGGTGCCGGACCTGATCCTGATGGATGTGAACATGCCCGGCCTGAACGGCTACGAGACCTGCGAACGGCTCAAGCAGAACACCGCCACGCTGGGCATTCCGGTGATCTTCCTGACCGGTTTGCAGAGCGAGGAAGACGAGGTCAAGGGCTTCGATGCGGGCGGCGTGGACTTCATCAGCAAACCGATCAACGGCACGGTCCTCAAGGCGCGCGTGCTGACGCACCTGACGCTGAAGCTGCAATCCGATTTCTATCGCAACATCGCCGTCACCGATTCGCTCACCGGCCTGTTCAACCGCCGCAAGTTCGACAGCGAGCTGGCCGAGAAATGGGAGCTGTGCAAGCGCTCCGGCCAGGCCATGTCGCTGCTGATGATCGATATCGACTACTTCAAGAAGTACAACGACCACTACGGCCACCAGGCCGGCGACCACTGCCTGGCCGAAGTGGCGCACGCCATCCGCAGCAACTTCCACCGCAGCTATGATTGCGTGGCGCGCTACGGCGGCGAGGAATTTGCCTGCATCCTGCCCATGGCAGGCCGCGAGCAGGCCTTGAAACTGGCACGCGACGTCTGCGACGCCGTGGCCCGCCTGCACCTGCCGCATGCCCGCTCGGACGCCAGCGAATTCGTCACGTTCAGCATCGGCGTGGCCTCGGTCGAGGTACCCGGTCACAGCAGCACGCCGGCCGCGCTGATTGCCCTGGCCGACCAGAACCTGTACCAGGCCAAAGCGCACGGCCGGGCGCAGGTGTATTGCGCCACCCCCGTCGAGGACGCTGCCTTGCAGTCCTCAGCGTCCTGATCCCCGCTGCAGCACCGTCCGAACAACGCAGCCGGCAATGAGCCGGCTGTTGGCGTTGGCGTTGGCGCTGGAGTTGGCGGTGCGCATCAAGCCGCATGCCAGGAGGACGAGGGCCGTCTTCCTGATGGCGATCAGGCCGGCATTTCGGCCGCTTGCCCTCATCGGCCGCTGCGCCGCAACACGATATCGAAAAATAACGAGGAAATTTCCGAATAAATTTGAACTTACCGGCCTGAATTTCAAGCTTCGTCGACTATTTTCGACATCCCGGTAAAACTGCGTTTTTCTTCCCGCATGTCCTTGTCAACTGCAACAGTTTCCCCGGCAAGGGAGCGGTGAAGCCCATTGAACCCGTTCGATGCGTCCCTATCGGTCAAGGAAGAAAAACATGACAACTGCACATCTCGCTCATATCGTCGGTGGTGAAGATTCTCACGGCGGACCGCTGGTCCGGCTGCTGGAAGCCGCCGGATTCCATGTCGCCCATCACCCCTCGGCCGACCAGTTTCTGCAGCACACCACCGGTACCGCGCGTGGCGGACTGGTTCTGGAAGTCCACATGCAGAACCTCGACGCGCCACGTCTGCGCTCGCTGCTGGATGAACGTGAACTGGGCCGGCCGCTGATCGTCATCACCGGCGCACCGCCGGCCGCCTCCCCGGAGGACAAGCGCTACGGCCCGCACGACCCCGGCCAGCGCCTCATGAGCGGTCCGGCCGGCGATGCCGGCACCCAGCCGATGGTGCGCCAGCAGCTGGTGGAAGCCTTCCGCGGGGCGCTGATGCCCTTCGATGAATCGGGCCCGCAGATGCAGCAGCGGCAGGAGCATCACCAGCGGCTCAAAACCCTCACCCGGCGCGAACGCGAAGTGCTGGAACGTCTGGTGAAAGGACGGCTGAACAAGCAGATCGCCGCCGAACTGGGGACCTCGGAACGGACCGTGAAGGCCCATCGCCAGCAGGTCATGCGCAAGATGAACGCGGGCTCGCTGGCCGCGCTGGTGGCGGCGATGACGCGCTACTGAGTGAAGAAAACTGACGGGGCGGCCGATACCGCCCACTTGCCCTGCCCCCGCTCCATCACGGTCACCGGAGCTCAGCCGGTGACCGATTCCTCCGACTCCACCCGATTGCGTCCGCCGCGCTTGGCCTGATACAAGGCCTGGTCGGCGCGCGCGTAGGCTTCCTCGAAATCGCTGCCGGCGGCGGCCCAGGCCACGCCGAAGCTGGAGGTGACCGGCCGCGCCGGCAGGCACTGGAAGCGGTCACCGGCAATCGCCTGGCGAATCCGTCCGGCCAGGATCACGGCCTGCTCCAGCGCCACGCCGGACAGCAGGATGGTGAACTCCTCGCCGCCGACGCGCCCGATGACGCCATTGCCTGCCAGCGTGGTGCGCAGGCGCGCGACCAGCTCGCGGATCACCGCATCACCGGCCGGGTGGCCGAATTCATCGTTGATGCGCTTGAAGAAATCGATGTCCAGCACGATCAGGGACATCGGAGATTGCTGCAGGATCTGGTGCGCCTGCTCGAACACAGCGCCGCGATTGAGCGCACCCGTGAGATTGTCATGGCGCGCCTTGTAATCGAGCTCATCGCTCAGTTGCTTCAGGCGCGCATTGAGCAGGTTCAGTTCGCGCTCGGTGCGGTCGCTGCGCGAGATCAGGCGGCGGCTCTGGCGCATCAGCTGGCCATAGTGCTGCACCAGTTCTTCCAGCGCCGCACGATGGCTGGCCGGATCGCTGGCAGGATCGGCCAGCACCGCGTTGGCGCGGTGCAGGGCTTCGGCTTCGGCCGCGAAAAGGTCGCCGCCGTCCATCAGCTCTGGACCGCGTGATCGTGGAAGACCAGCGCGGCGAAATCTTCCTGCAGCTCCTGGCCGAATTCGAAGATGGTGTCGTCTTCCTCGTCGTGGTACCAGTTGAGGACCACTTCGGTGCCGCTCTCGGCCTTCTCGTTCAGGGCATCGAAGAGCGAGAACAGCATCTTGGTGCTGGAGCTGTTGAAGTAGGCCAGCGCCACGTTGACGGTGATGGTGCTGCCCTGCTCATCGTCGGCCAGGAAGCGGCGCAAGGTGGTGATGATCTCGCCCCAGAACTGGGCGGCATTCTCGGGATAGGATTCGCCCTTCAGCGAAAGCGTGCGCTGGTCGAAGCGGAAGTCCACTTCGGGAGAGCTGGCGCTGGCGGCGATGAATAAATTGTCCATGGTGTCGTGTGTCAGAGGCAGCGGGCCCTCAGATGGTGGCCCGGAGATAGAAGGTCTGCGCGCCATCGGCGGCGGGCTGGGAGAATTCGAAGTCCAGCGGTGCACTGGCATCGCGCGCCACCGTCAGGAAACCCAGGCCCGCACCCTTGCTGTCGGCCGGTGTTTCGGCGCGCAGCATTTCCTTGTAGGCCGCCTTGATTTCTTCATTGGTCAGCGAGCGCAGGTGTTCCAGCTTCTCGCGCAGCTTGTCGGCCATCTCGGCATCGACCGGATTGGCGCAATGCAGGAAGTAGCGGCCATCGGTCTGGGTGATGTAGACCGCCCCATGGCGCATTGGCGGCTCTGTGACTTTTCCTTCCTTCTCATGCAGATCTGCCGAGTAGTGCACGATGTTCTGCGCCATCTCGATGAAGGAAGAGAACAATTTGCGCCGGGTCTGCGCCAGCGCGCCGGTATGCTCGGCGCGCAGCTTCACGGCCTCGGCCATGGCGGCGATGATGGTCTGGGAAAAATAGCCGACGTAGTAGAAGACGATGTCGCGCCGTGCGACATAGCTGTGGAACTCCGCCCACTCCTGCTGGATACCGTTCATGCGTGTGTTCCGTGTTGAGAATCTGGTTGAGAGCCTGGCTGCGCGGCATCCAGGCGGACGCCGAAGAAGCAGATGTCGTCACGCCGCCGCTGCGTACCCTGGTAATGCCCGTGGATGTCCATCACCACGCGGCCCAGTGCCGGCATGGCCAGGCTGCCGTGTTCCAGCAGGGTACGGCGCAGGCGCTGCTTGCCGAAGGCGATGTGCTTGGGGCCGCCGATCTGGTCGATCACGCCATCGGTGCAGACGAAGATCATGGACCCCGGCGCCAGGTGCTGGCTGTGGTTGTCCCACTGCATGTCGTCGGGCGTATCGACGTAGCCCAGGCCGACGCGCTTGCCTTCGATGGTCAGCACCTCGGTGCCATCGGCCACCAGCAGGAACAGCGGCATCTTGGCGCTGCTGCTGGTGAGGGTGCGGGTGGCGCTGTCGAACCAGAAGAAGCAGGCATCCATGCCGTCGTCCGATTCGGAGGGCTTGCCGGACTGGCCGTGCTGTCCCAGCACGCGCTTCATGCTGCGGTTGACTTCACGCATGAGACGCGCCGGATCGTGCGGGCCGTGCAGTTCCAGTGCCTGCTTCAGCGACGACGAAGCGATCAGGGTCAGGAAGGCACCCGGCACGCCATGGCCGGTGCAATCCGCGACCGCAGCAAACCAGCCGCCGGGATGCGGTTCGAAATGATAGAAGTCGCCGCCGACCACATCGCGCGGTTCCCACACCAGGCAGGCATCAGCCAGCGCCTCGGTCATGGCCGCGCGCGAGGCGCTCAGCATGGCGCGCTGGATCACGCTGGCGTAGTCGATGCTTTGCATGACCTGGCGATTCTTCTCTTCCTGCATCGCCACCAGTTCGCGCATCAGCGCCAGGCCCGCACCGAGCCCGGCCAGCTGGCCCTGCTCGACGATGATGAAACCATCGGCCAGGGTCTTGTCGCCCGAGGCCACGGCCAGCGCGCCCAGGGTCTCAATGGGGGTATCGGCTTCGACGATGAGGGGGTCCTTGTCCATGAACGCGATGCAGCTCTTGCGCTCATAGAGCTCGCGGTGATACGGCTTGGACATCTGGGACATGAAGATGTGGCGGCTGATGAGCCCGATGGGCCGCTGCCGCTCCACCACGGGCAGGCTCACCAGCTCCTTGTGCTGGCCGAAGATCTCCAGGACGGTGGCGTTGTTCTCATCGAACTGGACCACCGGCACCTGGACCGCCAGCGCTCCGGCTGTCGGTTGGAACAACTTGCTCCCTGTCGCCGGAGTCAGACTGAAATGACTTTCCACCGTGCTCGCCCGCGTCGTGATTTTTGGATAGACGGAGGAGCATATTTCATTCCTGTGACAACAATGTGACGCTGTTGAGCGACAAAGTAGCCTTCAAACGAGACGACCTGTCTCTTCAGTGGAGGCCATCACGACGATAGGCCAATGGCGACTGGTTAAAGCAGGCGTTAGGATTTGCAAGTGAGCTTGTGGATTTGCGGGCGTCAGCCTCCCCCACAGGACAGATGAGTTGGAACACGGCCCACTTCGGTGGGCCGTTTTTCATTTCAAGCTTGAACGATCAAATTTCTTCCAGACGACACGCGTTCTTCAGATCACGAAGAACCCATGCGTCCCATCCCTCCCCAATTGTTCGACCAAGCCGAATTCCCAATCGAGATAAGCCTGCATGGCGCTGGCCGCATTGTCGGTCCCTTCATAGGGACGACGATAGCGGTCGATGCGCGATGACAGCAGATGGGTCTCGCCTTTCTCCAGTGGCAGACCGGCCTGTGACCACGCCGCATTGCCGCCCTCCAGCAGGAACACCGGCTGGCTCACCAGCGCCTGCAGGTCCGGCACCGCAAACTGCGCCAGCAAGGCGCTACCGCAAGTGATCACGAAGCGCGTGGCCGAGGGGAAGCGGCGCGCTGCCGCCGTAATCTCCGAGCGCAGCACAAACCAGGCACCCGGAACATGTCCGGCCACATAGCGCGCGCTCAGGGCCACATCCAGCACCACCGTGCCATCATTGGCCTGCAGCCAGCGCTGCAGCTGCTGCGCGCTGATGCGCTGCTCGGGCCGCAGTGCCGCCACCGGCAGCTCGCGCGGGGCGTCGCCGCTGACCGTGAAATCGGCCGCCGTCACGCCGTCGACCACAAATACTTCCCACGCCATCTGTGCCAGCCATGAGGCAGTCATGTCAGCACGCACGCCATCGTCATCCACCAGCACGATGCGAGCACCACGCACGGGGGCATTCATCTCGGTCTCCTGCACCAGCTGCCCGCCAGGCGCGGAGAGGAAGCCCGGCAGATGTCCGGATCGGTATTGCTCGGGCGTCCGTACATCGAAACGGTAGACGGTGCGGTCCGGCTGCGCCAGTTCACCCAGGCGTGCCAGTGCAATGCGCTTGACGCCCGCACGATCAGCCACGCTGCGCGCCTGCCGACGCGCCTGTTCACGCTGGCTGGCCTCGACCGTTTCCGGAAAGCGGCGTGCCTGTCCGTGTTCCAGCGTCTGCCCCGCCAGCGTCCAGCCGATGGTGCCGTTGCGCAATGCATGGACCGGATTGGGCAGCCCGGCATTGACCAGCGACTGCGTACCGATGATGCTGCGCGTACGGCCTGCACAGTTGACGATCACGCGCGTCCTGGGATCGGGCGCAATGGCGGGCAGGCGCAGCACCAGCTCGGCACCGGGCACGCTGATGGAACCGGGGATGTTCATGTTCTGGTATTCGTCGAAGCGGCGCGCATCGACCACCACCACGTCTTGACCGCTGTCGAGCAGGGCCTTGACCTCTTCGGCCGCCAGCGACGGTGTATGACGCTTCGATTCGACCAGTTCGCCAAAGGCCTTGCTGGGCACGTTGACGTCCTGGAACAGCTCGCCCCCGGCCTCGCGCCAGCCCCGCACGCCACCGGCCAGCACGCTCACGCGCGTGTAGCCGAGCGCGCGCAGGCGCAGCGCGGCGCGGACCGCCAGGCCTTCGCCATCATCGAGCGTGACGATGCGGACATCGCGGCGCGGCAGCCGGGCAAAGGCATTCAACTCCAGATGCGAGAACGGAAAATTGGCGGCAAACAAGGGATGGGATTGCGCATGCGGCGCTTCCTCCCGCACGTCGAGCAGGGCGATTTCCTCGCGCGCCAGCAAGGCGGCGCGGACTTCAGCATAGGAGCTCACGGGCAGGGAAGCAGTAGCGTGTTCTTGACTCATGGTGTGGCAGCGTCGGTGGACTGGTCCCAGATATTGGGCAAGGTGGAATTGGAATAACCGGAGATGAACGGCACCCGCCGTCCATCGGGATGGTAGACGGAACGCCGCACGGCACCGATGTTGGCACCATAGACGTGGATACTGATCGACACCTGATCGGCGAAGGCATTGCTGACCTGATGCACATCATGCAGTGGCGGCAGATCCGGCGACACCGCCTCGACCTGCCCGGCCTGCAACAGCGCGCGTTCCCCCACGGGCTGCAGCTGCTGCTCCTGCCAGGAAAAGGACTGCGCATGCTCGGCCCCGCGCAGCACGCCGATCAAACCCCAGACCGTGTGGTCATGTATGGGTGTGCGCTGGCCCGGTCCCCATACAAAGCTCACCACCGAGAAACGCTGCGCCGAATCGGCATGCAGCAGGAACTGCTGGTAGCGCTCGGGATGCGGCTGGGCATAGGCATCCGGCAGCCAGTCATCGTGGGCCACCAGGTTGCGCAGCAAGGCAGCGCCGCCATGCAGGATGGCGGCCTGGTCAGCACGCGCATCGAGCAGCCCGGCAAACCCGGTCACGAACTCGCGCAAGCGCCAGAGCTGCCGGGTGGATGAATCGGGTGTGGACATGTCTCCCTCTCTGTGGACAAAGGATGGCTGCGGTCCGCAGCAACCGGTCTGCGCCGGTTCAGACCCAGACTATAAATCATTTGCGCCATGCGCTTGCGACCCGGCCTGCACGGCGTCGCCAGCGCAGGCAGGCGGGGTTTCAGGCGATGACGTTTTCTGCACCATGACCGCCGGCCTTGGCCTCGGCGGCCTCGGTCTGGCGATGGCGCACTTCGGCACGGATCTGCTGCGGGTTCCTCAACAGATTGAGGATGGGGCAAGTCGCCTCCACGGCCTCGAACAGGGCTTGCACTTCCTCCTTTGAAGCGGGCGAGTCGAGATGCACCACATAGCCGATGTCATGCGGCCAGACCGGAATCTCTTCATGGCCGGGGCGGCCGCCGCGCGGGTCGATGCGGCCGCTGACTTCCACCTCCAGCGAATCGATGGGGACCTGCCGGTGTGCTGCCTGGATCAGGAAGATGTGGGTGACGCACGAACCCAGCACGCCCAGCTGCAGCTCCGGCGAACTCGGCCCCAGGTTGTAGCCGGCGAAGTCCGGCGGGCTGTCGCTGATGACCTGATGGTCGCGGATGCGGATGCGGCGCACGCCGCTGCGGCCCTCGGCGCTCACGCGCGCAGCCAGCTGGTTGGGACCGGCATTGCCGGCCGCGATCAGGGCTTCACGCGCCAGCACGGCACTGCGTTTTTCACTCAGGTAATGGTTCAGGGATGTCATGGCGTCCTCCTGCAGGCAAGGGTGGATGAGGCGAAAAAAGGCAGCCAGTGTCCCGCCACGCCACGGCCGCGAGCAAGGAAGCAATCCGCATATCGATAGCCATTTCCTGTCGCATATCCATTGTCGATCTTGTTCGTTTGCGATCACGCGGCGCTATTGCATATTGGCGTTCTTACAAAGCTGGGCTTGCATTGTCCATGCCGGTCCCGGCCCTTCCTTCCATTTGCGGAGCCACGCCACCATGACCCAAGACATCCTGCTGCCCGACCAAGACCTCCACGCCGATCTCGCCAGCCCCAAACGCCGCAGCCTGCTGCGTGCCGGTGGCGGTGCCGCGCTGGCCGCACTGACCGGTGTGGGCGGCACGCTGGCGGCCAGCCAGGCCTGGTCGGCCGGCCCGCCACAGAAGGTCACCTTCGCCTGGAGCCAGGTCGCCTTCTGCCTCTCGCCGGTGGTGGTGGCGCAAGAAAAGGGCTTCTTCGAAAAGAACAACCTGCAGGTGGAATTGCTCAACTGGGGCGGCTCCACCGACCAGCTGCTCGAAGCCCTGGCCACCGGCAAGGCCGACGTCGGCGTGGGGCTGATCCACCGCTGGCTCAAGCCGCTGGAATCGGGCTTCGACGTCAAGGTGATCGGCTCGGCCCACGGCGGCTGCCTGCGCATGCTGGGCGTCAAGGAGGCCGGTGTCTCGGACTGGAAGCAGCTCAAGGGCAAGACCATCGGCGTGTCCGACATCAACAGCCCGGCCAAGAATTTCTTTGCCATCCACCTGGCCAAGCGCGGCGTGAATGTGGAGAAGGACGTCGAGTGGCGCGTCTATCCGGCCGACCTGCTGGACGTGGCCGTCAAGAAAGGCGAAGTGCAAGCCATCGCCGACGGCGACCCCAATCTCTACCTGATCGAAAAGCGCAATCGCGGCGTCTTCGCCGAGATCGGCAACAACGCCAAGGGCGAATACCAGGACAAGATCTGCTGCATCACCGGTGCGCGTGGCGAGTTCGTGCGCAACAACCGGCCGGCGGCCGCAGCCGTGGTGCGCGCCATCATCCAGGCCTCGGACTACGTGTCGGAAAACCCCAACGAAGCCGCCAAGCTCTACGCCAAATATTCCCCCAAGATTCCGGTGGAAGACCTGCGCGCCCTGCTCACCGACCTCACCTATCACAACCACCCGACCGGCACCGTGCTGCGCTCTGAAGTCGAATACTTCGCGCGTGATTTCCACACCGCAGGCGTGCTCAAGAAGAGCACCGATCCGGCGCGCTTCGCCAATCACGTGACGGTCGATGTACTGGCCTGATCGCCAGCCCGCCCTCTACAACGGAGCATGACATGACTACCACCACTGATCACCTGCCCGGGCAAGCTGGCGCTGCGCCGCAAGCGACCGCCCTGCAACCCGTTGCGCGCCTGAGCCTGTGGCGCGGCGGCCTGCTGGCTGCCGTTACCTGGCTGGCTTTGGGCACGCTGGTGCTGCAATGGCCGAACAAGGAAGTCGGCTTTTCCGACTGGGCCTATACCGATGAATTCGGCGTGGCGGCGCTGACGGTGGCCGCAGTGCTGGCCCTGCTGTCGGTGGGCGGCCCGTGGACGGCGCGCGTGGTGTTCCTGCTGCGCCCGGCGGCACAATGGCTGATCGCCCTGCCGCTGCTGCTGGGCGTGTGGGAAATCCTGACCGCCAAGCTGGGCGTGCTGCCCACGCCCTTCTTCGCTCCGCCGCAAGCGCTCATCGAAGTCTATGGCGAGGACTGGCCGCGCCTGGGTCTGTCCACCGCGCATTCGCTGCGGCTGCTGGCGCACGGCTTTGCCAGCGGTGCCACGGTCGGTTTCGTGGTCGGCGTATGGATAGGCTGGTCGCGCATCGCCGGTTACTGGGTGCATCCGGTGCTGCGCTTCCTGGGGCCGGTGCCGGCCTCGGCGCTGCTGCCGCTGGCCTTCTTCTTCGCGCCCTCCAGCTATGCCGCCGCGGTGTTCCTGATCGCACTGGCCAGCTTCTTCCCGATTGCCGTGCTCACGTGGTCGGGCGTGGCCGCCGTCAGCAAGAGCTACTACGACGTGGCCCGCACGCTGGGCGCGTCGGAACGCTTCCTGGTGCTGCGGGTCGCGATTCCGGCGGCACTGCCGCAGGTCTTCGTCGGACTCTTCATGGGACTGGGCGCGGCCTTCTCGGTGCTGGTCACCGCCGAGATGATGGGCGTGAAAGCCGGGCTGGGCTGGTACCTGCAATGGGCCCAGGGCTGGGCCGCCTACAGCAACATGTATGCGGCGCTGTTCGTGATGGCCATCCTGTGCTCGGGACTCATCACGCTCTTGTTCAAGGTCCGCGATCACGCCCTGTCGTGGCAGAAAGGCACCGTCAAATGGTAAGCATCACTTCTCCCGCCGCCGTCCCTGCAGCCACTACCGAGGCCGGCGTGACCGGCGCGCAGATCGATATCGAACAGGTCAGCCACTGGTTCGAGCGCAAGGGCGGGCAAGGTCCGCTGCAAGTGCTGGACGAGGTTTCGCTCAAGGTTGCGCCCGGCGAATTCGTCGCCCTGCTCGGTCCCAGCGGTTGCGGCAAGTCCACCCTGCTGCGCCTGGTGGCCGGGCTGGAACCGGCCACGGCCGGCCACATCCGGCAAGACGGCCAGCCCATCACCCGGCCTGATCCTTCGCGCATCGTGGTGTTCCAGGACCCGACGCTCTATCCCTGGCGCACCGTCTGGGAAAACGTCGCCCTGGGCCTGCAGGCACGCGGCCTGCTCAAGCAGCAGCGCCATCGCGTGGACGATGCGCTGACGCTGGTGGGCCTGGAGGAATTCGCCGATGTGTTCCCGCACCAGCTCTCCGGCGGCATGGCCCAGCGCGTGGCCTTGGCGCGGGCGCTGGTCAATGATCCGCAACTGCTGATCCTGGATGAGCCGCTGGGCAAGCTGGACTCGCTCACGCGCCTGTCCATGCAGAGCGAACTGGTGGCGCTGTGGCAGCGGCGCGGTTTCTCTTCGCTGCTGGTGACGCACGATGTGGAAGAGGCGCTGTTCCTGGCGCAGCGGGTCATCATCTTCGGCCAACGGCCGGCCGCCATCCGCGCCGAGATCCAGGTCGACCTGCCCTACCCGCGCCATCGTGGCGATCCGAAGCTGGCGCAGTTGCGCCACGAAGCCTTGCGCCACCTGGGCCTGGATGACAGCTGGTAAGCGATGTCGTGGACGGATAGCCTGCAGCTCGATTGGGAAGCCTGCATCAACCTGATCCTGCAGACCATGCAGGCATTGCAGCTAGGCCTGTTGCAGTTGCTGGGCTGGCTGCATCTGGTGCCAACCATCGATGGCCAGCCGGCCTGGCCCTTTGCACTGCGCCTGTCCGGCGAAGTGATGTTGATCGACCGCAACGTGGTGCGCGCCCTGCTCGCCGCGCTGGCCTGGCAGGGCGCAGCCTTGCTGTTGCTGGCCCTGGCCTGGCGCTGGCGGCGCGGCCGCTGGCCGCTGCTGGGCGTCGCCGTGGCGCTGGGCTGGTTCGCGCCATGGCCCGATGCCGCGCTGCTCACCACGGCGGCCACGCCGACCAGTTTCCAGACCTCCCCTGCGCCATTTTCAGCCACCAGCATCGTGCGCGGTGAGCAGGTCTATGCACGCCATTGCCTGGCCTGCCATGGTGCGGATGGGCGCGGCAATACGCCCCTGGCGCTGTCGCTGCCGATCGCCCCGCCCAACCTGTCCAGCGGCTTGCTGTGGCGGCGTTTCGATGGCGACCTCTACTGGAGCCTGCGCCATGGCAAGGGCAGCATGCCGGGCTATGCCGAGCGCCTGAGCGCGACCGAGCGCTGGGACCTGATCGATTTCATGAAAGCCAACGCCGCCGGCGTGGCGGCCCGCGAGACCGGCACCTGGCCGCGGCCGGTGGCCCTGCCCGACCTGGCGCTGGATTGCCGCCGCGCTGGCGTGACGCATGCACGGCAATGGCAGGGCCAGCGCATCCGGCTGGTAGTGGCGGGGGCCAGCGCACCGGCGGAAGATCCGCGCCTGCAATCGGTGCTGCTGGGCAGCGATGCTGGTGCGCCGCGCAGCGCGGTCGGCACCATCGATTGCGCCAGCCATGACGCCAGCGCATTGCGCGCCATTGCCATCCTCACGGGCCTGACGGTGTCGCAATTGCCCGGCACCGAACTGATCGCCGACCGCGACGGCTGGCTGCGTGCGCGCAGCAGCGACGGGGCCTGGTCGCAGAGCGACATGCTGTGCCGCTCTCCCTCGGCAGGCGCGGCGGCCAAGCCCGCCAGTGCAGAAGCGGCCGGCGGCATCGACCAGCTCATCGCTGCCATGGACGCCGAGCCGGTACGCTTCATCAAGGGTGGCTTCGTGCATTAGAGGCCGGCACGCACCTCATCTTCAGGCTCTCCGTCATCACCGTCAGTGAGCGACCGCACCCACATCACGGTGCGGGACTACAGACCGGCTCGTATGGACTTTTTACTATAAGCCATCCATACATGGAGGACAGCATGAGCGATACCAAACCCGAAGGCCTTCCGCCCCAGCACCAAACCCATCAACCCGGCAGCGAACAAGAGATGCACCCGCGCCCGCACAGCGCACCGGCCGGCCAACCCGGACGGCGGCTGGCAGGCAAGGTCGCACTCATCACGGGCGGCGACAGCGGCATTGGCCGTGCCGTGGCGCTGGCATATGCGCGCGAAGGGGCAAAGCTGGCCATCGTCTATCTGGATGAGGAAGAGGATGCGCGACTGACCCAGAAAGACATCCAGGCCATGGATGCACCCTGCCTGCTGATCCCCGGCGACGTCGGTTCGCCGGAGTTCTGCCGCAGCGCCGTGCGGTCCGTGATGGATGCCTATGGAAGGCTGGACGTGCTGGTCAACAATGCGGCCCAGCAATACCCCGCACAAAGCATCGAACAGATCTCGGCCGAGCAGCTGGAGCACACCTTCCGCACCAACATCTTCTCGATGTTCTATCTGGTCAAGGAAGCCATGCCCTTCCTCACGCGGGGCGCGCGCATCATCAACACCACCTCGGTGACCGCGTATCGCGGCAGCAAGCATCTGGTGGACTATGCCGCCACCAAGGGCGCCATCGTGGCCTTCACGCGTTCGCTGTCGCAGCAGCTGGCACCGGCCGGCATCCACGTCAATGCAGTGGCCCCGGGGCCGATCTGGACACCCTTGATTCCCGCCAGCTTCAGTGAGGAAGAAGTGGCCAGCTTCGGCAAGAACGTGCCGCTGGGGCGGCCGGGACAGCCCGATGAGGTGGCACCGGCCTATGTCTTTCTCGCCACCGAAGGCGCCTCCTACATGACCGGGCAGGTGCTGCATCCCAATGGCGGGGAGATCGTCAATACCTGAGCATGTCTGCAAACATCGCCAGGCTCAACCCATACAAGGAGAGCATCATGACCACCACCCAGGACACCCGTACCGTCTTCGATACCGGCAATGTCGGCCAATCGAGCCCATCGCAAGCCAGACAGAGCCAGCAGATGAGCTCCTCGTCTTCCTCCATGCTGACCTGCATGCAGGCCTGCCAGCAATGCCATGACGCCTGTCGCAAGGCAGCCTTTGGCCTCAGCCCGGCTGGCGCCCAGGAGCTGGCTGCGGACGATGTGCGCTTGCTGATGGAATGTGCCGAACTGTGCCAGCTCTCGGCGAACTGGCAATTGGCGGGTTCACAATACTGTAGGCAGATCTGCGCTGTCTGCGCCGAAGTTTGCCGCCAATGCCAGGACCGCTGCAACGACAATGAGGGCATGCAGGAATGTGCGGCTGCCTGCCAGCGTTGCGCAGAAAGCTGCGAAGCCATGAGCAGCATGTAGCGCGGCCGGGCTCAGGAAAAACCCGATGGCAGGCATGTTGCCGCCGGTGCATGATGAGCTTGCCCCCACGACTTCGCGAGAGCCCGCTCATGCACAAGACCGCCCTGATCGCTACCACTCAGCCCGAAGTCAGCCGTGCGCTGACCGAATGGCTGGCCATCAATGACATCGACATCCAGATTGCCAGCAGCGGCAATGACGCCATCGAACACATTGCCCTGGACCGGCCCGACGTGGTGCTGGCGCAACTGGCCATGGAAGGCATGAGCGGCCTGCGCCTGGCGCATTACCTGAAGTCGCAGGAGCAGCTGGCTGACGTGCCCGTGATCCTGCTGTGCCGCGACGAGCGCGAGATGGATCTGGTCAAGGGGCAGTGGCCGGCCTTCCTCTGTGCCGGCTCGCTGCATCCCGCCCTCATCTCCGAATTGAAGCGCGAGCTGGTCAACTGAAGATCAGGCGACCGTCTTTCTTGCGGCCCGGCGGCGGCGCCATTGCGCCGCGCCCAGTCCTGCACCCGCCACGGCCGCCAGCAGCAGCGCCGCGCTGATCGCGCGATGCTGCGCCACCCAGCGGCGCGTGCTGCGCCATGCCTGTACGTACGGGAAGCGGGCTGCTGCGGCAAAATCCGGCTCCACGCAGTTCTGCCCGAAGTCGGCCGAGAACGGCACGGCCGCCCCTTCCTTCACGTAGCGCAGATAGAGTTGTTCTGCGCGCGGCTGATCGTAATAGACGAAATTCACCCCCTGGCACAGCACCGCCGCGAAGGCTTGCGAGCGCGCGTGCAAGGCATCGGCCGACTTCATGACGTAGTCCGCCGCGATATCCCGGTAATGGAAACGCTTGTAGGGCTTGGCTTCAGTGGCGGCATAGCGCTGGCGCTCGCCGTCGGTCACCAGCGGACCGGGGAGATCGGCCTGGGCCCTGGCTTGCGGGTTGTCCGGCAATGGCTTGTCCTCGTTGCCATACATGCCCATGCCGCGTCCGGCACCGCCCGGATAGCTGCCGCCGTAGACGGCATAGTCCGGTCCCTGTTCATAGCCCATGATCTCCATGCCCTGGCGGCGCGCAATGACGGCGGCCTCGTACCAGCCCTGGGCACGGCTGCTGGCGCGCCAGGCATGCTGCCCGCGGTCCAGTGCCTGGCCGTACTCGCGCGCCTTGGCGCGCATGCGCCAGCCGGCCGGGACTTCGTGGCCCTCAGCATCGTAGGTGCTCTGGATGAAGCGCTCGTCGCGATCGTCCGGGAAGTAGGGCAGCGCTTCTTCCACGCGCCCGTCGCGCACCAGGCGCCGCGCCAGCAGCTGGCGCAGGTTGTCTTCCACGGTGATGGCCGACAGGCCCACGGCCACCCAGCGCACCGACTGCGGTCCTCCACCCTGCTTCTGCACTGCCTTGGCCACGGCCTCCGGTGCCGGCATGGGCGAGGGCGAGGCCGGGGCATGGGCATCGACGTAGGTTTTCAGTTCATCGGTGGTCAGCACGCGCTCGGCCACATAGGCCATGTCATTGGCGTAGGCATAGTCGCCGTAGTAGCCACCGCGTGACTGGCGGGCGCTGTCGCTGGCAGCCTGGTGGAACTGCGCCAGCGCTTCCACATATTGCCCGCGCGAGAGCGTCAGCACGCCCTGTTCGCCCATGAGCAGGCTGGCATTGGATGGGTCCAGGCTGGCGTCATTGCGCGGGAAGGCCTGCGCAGCGCGCGCGTAGGCTTGCACGGCGGCGGCGGTGTCACCACGGCGCAATGCCAGCTTGGCGCGTACCCACCAGGACAAGGCGGTCTCCTGCCGGTTCGCCAGCGTGGCAGCGAGGTCGTAGCGGCCGGTGCGATAGGCCAGCGCGGCCACGCGGTCGGCCCCTTCGATCTTTTCCAGGCCGCGCCGCTTGAGGGCATCGACCAGGGTCACCAGGACGCTGTTGGGCTTGACCTTGGCACTGCGCGCCGCATCGGGATAGCCGGACGAACCGCTGTTGGGCGCGGAAGGATCGTAGTAACTGTCGCCGTTGCCGCTGCCTTCGGCCATGTCGCCCACGCGCGCCAGCGCATAGGCCACCAGCAGGCGCTGTGCGACCGGATCATCGATCAGCGCCGCGCTGATGTCGGCGTGTCCCAGGCTCCATGAGGCCAGTGCCGTCAGCGAATCCTGCGCGTTGGTTGACCCGCGTGCGGCCTGCTCTGCATACAAGCGGATCGCCTGCTTGAAATCGGCCGGCGGGATGGTCTCGCCGCAATCCCGCCCTTCATTGAAATCGGACCAGTTGCAGGGACCGCTCTGCCCCGACAGCATCAGCCGCGCCTGCTCGCCGTAACTGGCCACGGCCAGCCCCAGCGGATCGGGCGCGCCGCCCACGGCCAGCGTGCGCGCTCTGGTGAAACTGGCAATCGCCTCTGCACGCCGCCCCTCAATGGCGTGCAGACGGCCCAGCATGAAGGCCGCCCATACCGCGCGTTCGCTGGCCTGCTGCGGCGGCAGTGCCAGTACCGCTTCGAAACGTTGGCGTGCCGCTGCCAGGGCATTGGCGCGAAAGTCCTGCGCCCCTGCCGTGTAGAGACGAATGGCCGGCGGCAAGGCCGCACCGGCCGCATAGGCGGACTCGCCATCGGAAGCGGCGCGCATGGCCTGCAGGGCAGCCCACTGGGCGCCCTCCAGCTGGCCCTTCTCGATCATGCGCAGCGAGCGCGGATCGTCAGGCTGGCCGGCGGCCTGTTCGTAGCCGCTGCGTTCATCGGCTTGCAGCTTGTCGGCCGGCGTCACCAGATGCGCGGCTTCCCAGGCGAAGGAATTGGCGGGCGTATTGCTGAGGGTACCGGCGCGGTCATCCAGCAATTGCAGCGGGAAATCCGGCCCGCAGGCCACCACCGTGGCCGCGCCCAGCACCAGCAGGCTGCTGGCGGCGCAGGCGATTTTGGTCATGCGGCCCAGGCGGGGCAGGCTGCGCTGGCCCGTGGCGCGGGGGGCAGCGGCAGAACACTTCATTTTTGTCATCAGGATCCCATTTCCAGTGTGAGTTCGGGGGCCGGCGTGCCGTCGGCACAGCGCAGCCAGCCGATGGTGCGGCTGGAGCCGGCGCGCAGCAGGCCGGCCTGGCCCAGGCGCAGGTAGCGTCCCCGGGCATCGCTTTCCAGCGTGTAGCCATTGATGCCGTCACCACTGCAGACGTTCCCTGAAGACGCTGCATCCCGTGGCGCGAGGTTCACCCGCACGCGCAGCGGCAAGGGCGCGTCGGCATTGCCGGCATTGTCGATACGGATATCGGCTGGCGCGTCCTTGCCCTGTCCGGCGACCAGCTGCACGGCCAGGCCACCCTTGAGCGGCTTGCGTTCCAGCACGGCCAGCCAGGTCGAGAGACTCCAGGCGCGGCGGTCATCGCCGGTCGGCAGGCGGAACCAGATCAGCCCGGCCAGTCCCGGCGGCGGGGCCGCTTCCACTTCGGCCACGAAGCGCGCCATCACTTGCGGTTCAGCCATCAGTTCACGCCCCAGGCCACCGGCCAGGAGCGGACGTTCGCTTTCGACTGCGGCGATGCGGCCCTGGCTGTCCCAGCTCACGCGCGAGCCATAGGCCGGCAGCGCCACGTGCCAGGGGCGGCGCGTCTGCGCGGCATACTGGCGCATCCAGTCGCGGGCGCGCTCGCCATCGAAGAGGCCCAGGCGCGGATCGAGCACGGCGTGGACCTGCAGCGTGGAGGCATCGGCCACGGCCAGCAGTGGTGCCAGCTGCGGGCTGGCCAGCCAGGTCGGCAAGGCCGTCACGGTCAGATCCGTCGGGGCAATCCGGGCCTTGAGGCTGCGCAGGAAGGCGGTGTATTCGGGCAGGCGCGCCGTGGCGCAGTCGTAGTCGATTTCCAGCGCAGCCGGTTGCAGGCCGCGCTGGCGCCAGGCGGCCAGCAGTGCGAGCAGATGATCCTGGATCGCGGCCGCATCGAAGCGCGCCAGCTGGCCGTTGATGCGCACCGTCATCAGCAGCGGGCGGCCGGTATTGGCCAGCGCCTCGGCGTCGGGCGTGATGTCGATCCAGCGGCCGGAGGCCCCCAGTTCGGCCGCCAGCACGTGCCAGCGAGCCACCTGGGCATTGGAAGCAGAGAGCGCCGTGCGCAGGGAGGGGGTCCACTGGCGCTGCCAGATGTAGACGTCCTGGGAGAGCTTTTCGGCAGGGACAGGATGGCGGGAACACGCCGCCAGCAATACAGCCAGCAGCATCCAGGTCAGACACAGGCAACTGCGCCTGGCAAAGCGCGCGGGCAGGAAGGCGAGGGGCATGGTCGTCGGCGAGGTGGAGTTCCGGTTGGCCGGCATTGTACGCGAGCCGACACCCAAAAAACCAAGGCCCGGCACCTTGCGGTCACCGGGCCTGGTCAGCCTTGCAGGCGGAGAGCGATCAGGCCTTGTAGCCCTTGCTGCTCATCGGCACGAAGGCCAGCAGCACGCCCAGGATGGACAGGCCGATCACGTACAGCGCCGGCCCTTGCGGGTCAGCCTTGATCCACAGCGAGATCAGCACCGGCGTCAGTCCGCCGAAGACCGCATAGGCCATGTTGTAGGCGAAGGACAGGCCGGTAAAGCGCACCGGCGGCGGGAAAGCGCGGGTGGAGACGATGGGGGTCAGCGAGATGCTGCCCACGAACAGGCCCACCAGTGCATAGCCCCAGATCAGCGACTCGGGCGAACCCGGCAGCTGGCCGTAGAACCACCAGGTCGACAGGCCCAGGCCACCCCAGCCGATGATCATGCTGGCGCGGGTACCGATGCGGTCGCACAGCCAGCCGATGGCCAGGCAGCCGATGGTCAGCATCAGGGTGCCGGCGCAATTGGCCTGCATCACCAGCTTGGCCGGCAGGTGGTGTACGGTCTGCAGGTAGGACGGCGTCATCAGGATCACCACCACCACCGCGCCCGACAGGCACCAGGTCATGCCCGCGGTCAGGACGCTGGCGGCGCGGTGTTCGCGCAGCACGGTCTTGAGCGGCAGTTCATTGGATTCCTTGCGGTGCGCCGCCAGCTCGCGGAACACCGGGGTTTCTTCCAGATAGCGGCGCAGGTAGACCGAGACCAGTCCGAACACGCCGCCCAGGATGAAGGGAATACGCCAGGCGTAGCCCGCCACTTCAGCCGGTGCGTAGACGCTGTTGATGAAGATGCCCATCAGCGAACCCAGCAGGATGCCGCCGGTGATGCCGGCGGTCAGCGAACCGACGCCGAAGCTGTAGCGGTTGGCCGGCACGTGTTCGGCCACGAAGACCCAGGCACCGGGCATTTCACCGCCGATGGCAGCGCCCTGCAGGGTACGCATCAACAGCAGCAGGATGGGCGCGGCCACGCCGATGCTGGCGTAGGTCGGCAACAGGCCAATGACCAGCGTCGGCACCGCCATCAGGAAGATGGACAGCGTGAACATGCGCTTGCGGCCGATCACGTCGCCGTAGTGGGCGATGATGATGCCGCCCACCGGACGCGCCAGGTAACCGGCGGCGAAGATGCCGAAGGTCTGCAGCATGCGCAGCCATTCCGGCATGTCGGCCGGGAAGAACAGCTTGCCGACCACCGCCGCGAAGAACACGTAGATGACGAAGTCGTAGAACTCCAGCGTGCCGCCCAGGGCGGACAGGCCCAGGGTGCGGTAGTCGGAGGAAGTGAGCGGTCGGTGCTGGGACTCGTTCAGAGCCCCGGTAAATTCAGCAGATTCAGCGGAAGTGGTCATGATGGTTCACTAACGGCAAAGCGGCGATCCGGTCCGCCGCCACATCGCCCCGGGACAATGACGCCCATGGCAATGCCGCAGCGGGCCGGATGGCCTGCTTCAACTTGTTCGTTCGGGTGGCCGCAGAGGGCATGCCAGGAAAGATCAGGACATGTCTGCGAAGGACAGATTCAGCGGAAAACGTAAAGCGAAGAAATACGATTTAGCGTCGAAACTTGCTTAATGATACCCCAAAAACCGGCAAAGCTTCCGCAACGCAGCATTTCTTGCTGCCCGGGCAGGAGCTGGCAGCATCCCTGCTGGTTCCGGGCCGATATGAAGTTTCCTGACCTGGAAAAGCAAAGAAGCCCGCCAGGCAGCCACTGCTGCAAAGCGAGCTTCATGACAATGTGAAGCAACTGACCAAAATCCGGGAGCGCCCTGCCCGCCCCCGCCCATGCGAGCCGGCAGCGGCAGCGCAGCCTCAGGATTCCAGCACGATATCGACCGCCGAGGACCGGCGCAGCATCAGGAAGCCTTCGCCATAGATGTTGCGGATTTGCATGGGCGCTTCCTCCAGCGAGCGCAATTTCTGGCGCACGCGGTAGATCAGGGCATCGATGCGATGCGCATCGTATTCCTCGCCGCCGGAACGCAGCAGGTCGAACAATTGCGCATGCGAGACCGGATAGTTGGGGCTTTGCAGCAACGCCGCCAGGGCAGTGCTTTCCTTGTCGGTGAATTGCAGTGCCACCGAGCCATTGCTGGAGAGGCGTCCCGAACGGCGGTTGAAGGCCCATTTCTCCGACTGCGGCGAACTCTGGTGCGGCGCGGTCTTCATGCGGCGCGCCAGGGCGGTCAGCGTGGCCGAGACTTCTTCCAGCTTGACCGGCTTGACCAGGTAATAATCGGCCCCGTCGCTCATGCAGCGCACCCGTTCCTCGCTGCGGGTAGCAGCGGTCAGGATGATGATGCCCATGGACGGGAAATTCTGCCGCAACGATGCCAGTTCGGGCAGCAGGCTGCCGTCTGGCAAGCCGATGTCGGATAACAGGATGTCGGGCTGACGACTCTTGAGGATGTCCCTGGCCTGGCCCAGTGCCGAGCAGACCGAGATCTCGTAACCCAATTCCCCCACATGTGCGCTCAACGTGTTACGCCAGTCGAGATCGCTTTCTACGATAAGTACTTTCATCACTCTTATGTTCCGGACGAAACCTGTTTTTATGACTGCCGGAGCATCCCCGCTCCCCCTCCGGAACCTGACCCCGGAGCCAGCTGCAGGCGTGGAAATGCTTTCCATAATCACAACGTTATACAGAAAATATCTGCGGATAAAATCATAAAAACTCGCAGATGCCTTACACCTGAAAACTCCACTGGGCCTGGCTTTGCGCGTGTTGGCGCAAGAGGCCGGTGACCGTCCCGAGCAGGTGGTCGACCGAACAGGGTTTGAGCAGGAAAGCGGCGATCGTGGGAATGCGCGCACTGGCCGCCGGCAGGTGGGCGCTGATCAGCACCACCGGAATCGAGGAAAAACGTTCATGCGACTTGATGTAGCGCGCCAGCTCCATGCCATCCATGCGCGGCATGCGCAGGTCGGTCAGCACCAGGCTGGGGGCCTGCTCCTGCATCTGCGCGATGGCATCCACGCCATCGGCTGCCGCCACCACCTGCAGTCCGCCCTGCTGCAAGATGCCGCACAGCATCTCGCGCGACTCGGGATGATCTTCCACGACCATCACGGTCGGTGCCTTGCTGATAGTTGCCACCACGTCTCCCTCCTGCCCTCTGTCCCGCACCAGATGTCACGGTGACTTGTTGTGACTGATGGTGATGGTTGGCGACAAAACGCGATATCAGGAAATTCCTGAAACTTGGACAACATTGCGCAAACGCAAGGCACAGGCGGGGCCGGCACGCCGCCAGGGGCGTGCCGGCAAAAGCGAAGGGAAGCAAGACGCAAGGCCGCGCCCGGCCAAGGCAGAGCTTGGCTGCAGGCGGACTCAGACGGGGGGAAGGATCAGGGGCGTGCGGTCAGCAGGCGCTGGATTTCGGCCAGCATTTGCTCGAAGAAGACCGGCTTGCGCAGGAACAGGTTGTGACTGGATTGCGACAGATCGTGACGTTCCGGAGCACCGCTGCACAGGATGATGGGCAGCGTGGTGCCTCCCGGCAACGCGCGCAGGGCCGCACACAGCTCCAGCCCGTTCATCACCGGCATCATGCAGTCCGAGATGACCAGGTCCGGCCAGGCCTGCTGCGCCTTGGTCAGCCCGTCGGCCCCGTGCACGGCGGTCACCACCCGATAGCCATGCAGCTCCAGCAGCATGGCATAGGTATCGGTGATATCGATCTCATCGTCGACGATCAGGAGCAGGGGCAGTGCCGCCTGCTGTGGGGGTGACGCTCCGGACATGGTCAACGTCCATCCGCAACCGGCGCGGCAAGTGGGGTCACCAGGCCATCGATCTCGATGCCGGCATCCGAAATGTTCATCAGGCGGCTGGCACCGTCGTAGCCGTTTTCGCGCAGTTTCATCACGGAAATCTGGCGGCGGTTGACGCTGTCCTTCACCACGTATTCCAGCAGCATCATGTTTTCGTACAGCTGCGAGGAATTGGGGTCGACCTGGGGCTGCGATTCGCGGAAGTACGGCAGTTGCTCGGTGATGAAGGTGGTCACGCCGCGCGCGCGCAGTTCATTGGTCAGCGCCACCAGGAAGGGACGCATGCGCTGCTGCTGCACCACGATGCTGCGCAGGCCATCCACGCCATCGATCAACAGGCGCGTCACGCCACGGCGCGCGATGTTGTCCAGCATGCGCTTGGCGAGGTCGTCGCACAGCATTTCCAGCGGCAGCTGCCACATCACCTGCAGCGCGCCGCTGTCGATATGTTCATCAAGCTGCATGCCGGCCTTGCGGGCCTTGGCCAGCAGGCGTTCGGGGGATTCGTAGAAGCCCAGGATCAGGCATTGCTGGCCGTCCTTCAAGCCTTGTTCGATGAAGTGCAGCCCCATGAGCGTCTTGCCCACGCCGGGGCTGCCCAGCAGACAGGTCAGCGAACCGCTGACCACGCCGCCGCCGATGCACTTGTCCCAGGACGGGATACCGACGCTGACATAACGATCCGAGGTACCCGGCACCTTGCCGGCGCGGGTGGCGGTGGCTTCGAAGCGGGGGAAGATCTCGACCCCGCTCTGGTTGATCTCGAAGACGTGCTTGCCCAGCAGGTGATTGGCCCCGCGCAGCTTGAAGACCTTGATCTCGCGCTCCAGCTGCATGCCGGACTCGTGCTGGCTCAGTTCGATGACGCCATCGACCAGGGTGTTTTCGGACTCGGGCATGTTGCCTTCCACCGGCGACAGCAGCAGGGTGGTGCAATTCATGGTGAACACCAGCGCATTCAGGGAATGCATGAATTCGGACAGGTTCAGGTCCGACGGACCGGAATCCCGCACCGAGCGGAACCCGTCGATGATCAGCATGGCCGGGCGATGGCGATTCAGTTCGGCACTGATCAGGCGCAGCAGGCCGCGCAGGCCTTCGCTGGCCAGCGCACCGTAGCCGCTCAACATCTGCATCTGGTCGCCGACCAGGCTCTCATCGAAAAAGTCAAAATTGCTCACATGATTGAGCATCTTGGCGTGCGATTCGGCGATCAGCGTCAGCAGCATCACCTTGTTGCCGCTGCGTGCCTGCGCAAAACCGACCTGCGAGGCCAGCGTGGTCTTGCCGCTCCCGGCCAGTCCCTGGATCAGATAGAGGCTGCCCGCCGGCAGGCCGCCGCCCAGGATTTCGTCGAAACCGGCAATGCCCGTGCTGATCAACGAAATGCGGCTGGGCCGCAGCGTCGCAGCGGCAGCAGGTAAGGGAGACTGCGGGAGATGGCTCATGTGGAGGAAGGCTCGGCGTTTTTCTTGTGCAAAGATTTAATGAGTTTTTCGTCATTATACGATTGCCCACGGTATGACTAAGGTTGTCATACAGCGCAAAAGTTGCACCTTGGGGAGGGAAATACCTGCGCCGCGCACAGGCTTGCAAGGACGGCCACAGGCCGCCACGGAGGTAAGGGAAGGTAGGAGGCTTGCTCGAAGCTCATCCGTACGCGCAGCCGGCCTGCCAAGGCCAGCCACGGATTGCGGACGTCAGCGCAGCTTGAAGACGCTGACCGTATTGGCCAGGCCGGCCGCCTGTTCCTGCATGGATTGCGCGGCGGCAGCGGCCTGCTCCACCAGGGCGGCATTCTGTTGGGTGACTTCGTCCATCTGCGACACGGCGCGGTTGATCTCGTCGATCCCCACGCTCTGTTCGGTACTGGCCGCCGAGATCTCGGAGACCACATCGGTCACGCGTTTGACGCTCTCCACCACTTCCGACATGGTGGACCCGGCCTGGCGCACCAGCGTGGTACCGGCCCCGACCTTGCTGACCGAATCGTCAATGAGCTGCTTGATCTCCTTGGCAGCGGAAGCGGAACGCTGGGCCAGCGAACGGACTTCGGAGGCCACCACCGCAAAGCCGCGCCCCTGCTCGCCGGCACGGGCCGCTTCCACGGCGGCGTTCAGGGCCAGGATGTTGGTCTGGAAGGCAATGCCATCGATCACGCTGATGATTTCGACGATGCGGTTGGAAGCATCGTTGATCGCTTCCATGGTCTGCACCACCTCGCCCACCACACCGCCGCCACGCGCGGCCACGCCCGAGGCGGCCATGGCCAGCTGGTTGGCCTGGCGGGCGTTGTCGGTATTCTGCTTGACGGTGGAGGTCAGTTCTTCGAGGGCCGACGCGGTTTCTTCGAGGGCAGTGGCCTGCTGCTCGGTACGGCGCGACAGGTCCAGGTTGCCGGTGGCGATCTCGGTGGAGGCGGTGGCGATGCTGTCGGTGCCATTGCGCACCTGGCCCACCACCTGGCGCAAGCCCTCGTTCATGGTCTGCAGGGCTTGCAGCAGCTGGCCGGTTTCATCCTTGCTGTGCACGCTGATCTCGGCGCCCAGGTCACCCCCGGCCACGCGGCGGGCGATGCCCACGGCATCCTGCAAGGGGGCGGCGATGATGCGCCCCATGGTGATCGCCAGGCCCATGCCGATGGCCAGGGCCGCGATCAGCAGTCCCAGCACGCCCACACGCGACTGGCTGAAGGTGTCATCGGCACCGGCGGTGGCGGCATCGCCACCCTCCTGGTTGATCTTGATGAGCTTTTCCAGATCAGCGAGGATCTGCGGATAGAGCTTGTTGGAGTAGCCGAGGAAGAGATCGCGCCCCTGCGCATTGTCCTTGGCCAGGAAGGCGGCCACGATCTTCTTGTGCTCGGCCAGGAATTCCGCTATCTGCGCCGCGACCTTGGGATAGATCTCGCGCTCCTGCGGGGTATCGAGGGTGGCGGCGTAATCCTTCATGGTCTTGTCCAGACCGGTCAGGATGGCCTGGCTGCGCGAGACCAGGCCATTCATCGCCTCGACATCGCCGTCGTAGATCGCCAGCTGCGATTCGGTGCCGCGCAGGCGCACGAAATACAGCTTGATGTCGCCCAGCTTCTTCTGTGCCGGCATCCAGTCGCGCGAGATTTCAGAAGAAGCATTCTTGACCTTGGCCAGCTGCTTGATCGAAAAGATCCCCAGTATGGCCATCAGCACCAGCACCGCCAGGAATGCCAGCTGCAGTTTCCTGGCAATCTTCAGATTCTTGAACCACCCCATCGTCACCGCCCCTGATCGTATTGAATGTCACCCATGTCGTAACGGCGCGCCTGTTGTTCTTCTGAGCGGCGTGCCGTTCCCCACGAGGATTATCACGAAATCTCCCCTGCACCAATCGCCGGAAGAGAAGCGCTTTTATGGCGCAGATGCCTTGCTGCAACACCTTCCTGCACGCCGGGGCAAACCCTGTTAACATGCGCAGCGTTCATGCTGCAGCATCACGTCAGCAAACAGTCAGCAAACAGTCAGGCATCAGTGAGCAATACAGTCGCAACGAAGCACCAATACAGCACCGATACAGTAGCAAACCACCAGCAATACAGCTGAAAGACAGCTGCACGCATCCTCCACCACAAACCGCATCGTCCTGGCCATCGAGGCCGCCGCCTTCGGGCCCTCCTCGCACCAGGCACATGCCAACGCCGCCAATGAACCGATTTCCCCGTCAAGTCACCATGTCCCGGCGCAGCCTGCTGCTGACCGGCGTGAGCCTGCTGGGCAGCTACGTCGCCTTGTCCAGCCTGCCTTCCTGGGCCATCCCGCAGCCTGACAGCCCGCAACTGGCCCCCTTCATGCGCCTGTCCGCGCTGCTGGTCAATCACCGCCTCAATCCGGCGGTGGGCGCGCGCATGCTGGAAGTGGCCGCGCGCGAACACGCCGACCTCGACACCCTGATGCGCCAGTTGCTGGCCATCGCCGAACAGAAGCAGGCCCGCAAGGTGGAAGACTTCTTCGCCGATATCCCCGCCGGCCCGCAGCAGACGCTGGCCTACTGGATCATCTTCGCCTGGTATACCGGCTGCTCTTCGCCCAAGCGCAATGCCACGGTCTTCACTTATGAAGAAGCGCTGACCTACCAGACCACGCTGGACGTGGTCGCCATCCCCTCCTACGGCATCAGCGGTCCCAACCGCTGGCGTCAGGTCACGGTGCCGCTGGCCGACATGCCGCGCTTCTGATCCCTGCAACCTGTGGAAAATCAACGTATGAACAGCAACAACAAGGCCGAGGTGGTCATCGTCGGCACCGGCGTGGTGGGCGTGCTCATCGCCGAACAACTGCTGGATGCCGGCATCCCCGTACTGATGCTGGAAGCCGGCCCGCGCGTGGCGCGCGCCGAGGTGGTGGAAAACTTCCGCAACCTGCCGCTGGCGCTCAAGGGCGATCCTTCCTCCTGCTATCCGCCGCGCCCGTGGGCACCGCATCCCATGCCCTCCAGCGAGAATCCGGACGATCACTACCTGGAACTCTCCGGTCCCGACAAATACGCCCAGACCTTCATCCGCTATGCCGGCGGCTCTACCTGGCACTGGGCCGGCACCTGCTGGCGCCTGACGCCGGAAGACATGCAGCTGCACACGCTCTATGGCGTGGGCCGCGACTGGGCCTTCGGCTACGACGTGCTGGAACCGTATTACACCCGCGTCGAACACAAGTTGGGCATCTGCGGTCCGTCCGACCCGGCCCTGCAATGGCCGCCGCAACGCTCGGCGCCCTACCCCATGCCGGCCCTGCCCTTCAGCCCGGGCGAGCAACGCTTCACCGACGTGGTCCGGGAACTGGGTTACCACAACATCCCGACGGCCCAGGCGCGCAACAGCGGCATGCCCTACGATGAGCGCCCGGCCTGCTGCGCCAACAACAACTGCGTGCCGGTCTGTCCGGTCGGTGCCAAGTACGACGCCGCCACCGCACTGGCGCGCCTCGAATCCAAGGGTGCCACCATCCTCACCGATGCCGTGGTGTACCGGGTCGAGACCGATGAGGCCAACCGCGTGAACGCAGTCAACTACTTCGATGCCAACAAGGTCAGCCATCGCGTCACCGGCAAGATCTTCGTGCTGGCCTGCAACGGCATCGAAACGCCCAAGCTGCTGCTGATGTCGGCCAACAGCCGCAACCCGCACGGACTGGCCAACAGCTCCGACCAGGTCGGCCGCAACATGATGGACCATCCGCAACTGACCATGACGCTCACGCTGTCCGAACCCTACTGGTCCGGTGTCGGTCCGGTGGTCAACAGCGGCATCATGGAAACCTCGCAGGGCAGCTTCCGTTCGGAACATGCGGGCGCCTACTTCCGCTACAACAATTTCGCGCGCAACCGTTTCGTCACGTTCGCCGCCTTGAAGAAGGGACTGGTCGGCCAGGCGCTGGATGAGGAAATCCGCCGCATGACCGCCTGCACCGCCGACGTCGTGCTGGCGCATGAAGTGCTGCCCGATGCCGACAACCGCCTTACGCTCTCGGCCAAGAAGGACTGGCTGGGCCTGCCGCGTCCGTCCATCCATTACGACGTGGGCGACTATACCCGCAAGTCGGCCGAACAGTATTCGCTGCCCATCGGCCGCAAGATCGCGCAAGCCATGGGCGCCACCGACATCAAGGTCAGCCCCGCCTTTGCGCAGAGCAAGCACATCATGGGCGGCACCATCATGGGACTGGATGCGGCCAATTCGGTAGTCGATCCCGACTGCCGCGCGCACGATCACGACAACCTGTTCCTGCCCGGTGGCGGGGCCATGCCCAGCACCGCCTGCGGCAACAGCACCCTGAGCATGGCGGCACTGGGCCTGAAGGCGGCCGATGCCATCGTGCGTCAACTGCAGAAAGCCTGAGGACGAGCATGCGACCATTGAACCTCCTCGCCCTCGCCGCTGCCCTGCTGGCCACGTCTGCAATGGCGCAGACACCCGAGCCGGCGAGCGCGCCACCTGATGTGCCCGCCGCAGCACCGGCCCCGGCCGTCTCGCCCGAAGCGGCACTGATCGAGCGCGGCCGCTACCTGGCGGTGGCCTCCGACTGCATCGCCTGCCACACCGCGCCGCGCGGCAAACCCATGGCCGGTGGCCTGGCCATCGCCTCGCCGGTCGGTGAGATCATCGCGACCAACATCACGCCCTCCAAGTCGCACGGCATCGGCAACTACAGCGAAGCGCAATTCGCCGCCGCCCTGCGGCGCGGCGTGCGCGCCGATGGCGCCAACCTGTATCCGGCCATGCCGTACACCGCGTATGCCGCATTGAACGATGCAGACGTGCATGCCCTGTATGCGTATTTCATGAAGGGCGTGGCCCCGGTCGATACCCCGACGCGCGAGACCGCCCTGCCCTTCCCGATGAATATCCGGGCGTCGATGAAGGTATGGAATGCGCTGTTCCTGAAGGACCAGCCGCTGGCCCCGGCCCCGCAGCGTTCTGCGCAATGGCTGCGCGGACGCTACCTGGCCGAAGGCCCGGCGCATTGCAGCAGCTGTCATACACCGCGCGGCTTCCTGATGCAGGAAAAAACCAATCTCGCGCTCTCCGGTGCCCAGGTCGGCCCCTGGTATGCGCCCAACATCACGCCGCATCCCACGGCCGGCATCGGCACCTGGAGCCAGGATGAGCTGGTCGCCTATCTCAAGACCGGCCGCGTGGAAGGCCGTGCCCAGGCCGCCGGCAGCATGGCCGAGGCGATCACGCACAGCTTCTCCAAACTGACCGACGAGGACCTGCGCGCCATCGCCGTCTACCTCAAGGAGACCCCGGCCATCGGCCCGGATTCGTCGACGCCGCCCACGCTGGGCACGCGCTTCGAACAGGGCAAGGCCGGCAATGCGCTGGCGCAGTTCCGTGGCCGCACGCTGGGCGCCGACAGTCCCGAGGAGATCCGCGGTGCGCGCCTGTTCTCGGCCAGCTGCGCTTCCTGCCACGGCTACAACGGACAAGGTACGCGCGATGGCTACTATCCTTCGCTGTTCCACAACTCGGCCACGGCGGGCGTGAATGCCAACAACCTGATCGCCACCATCCTCTATGGTGTGGAGCGCGAGACCGAAGACGGTGGCCATGTCTTCATGCCACCCTTCGGCGACCAGCCCAATGCGCTCAACAAACTCTCCAACGAGGATGTGGCAGCGCTGTCGAATTATCTGCTGAAGTATTACGGCAACCCCGACCTCAAGGTAAAACCCGAGGACGTGGCCGTGATCCGCCAGGGCGGCCCGCGTTCGCCGCTGCTGCTGGTGGCGCGCATCGGCATGGGCGTGGGCGCGGTGGTGGTGGTATTGCTGCTGTTGCTGGGGGCACTGATGCTGTTGCGGCGCAAGCGCATCGATCCCGAGCACGACTGGAAATAATTTACCTGCCATACAAAAAAGCGCTGTTCCCCTCACAAGGAACAGCGCTTTTTTTACTTCCTTTCTTCAGCCAGACCGGATCAGGACTTGGCGTAACGTCCTTCCAGATCAGCCTGCGCACGCAGACGCTCATACTCGTTGAGCGGCATCGGCTGGGCATCACGCTCGCCCAGTTTTTCCAACGGGATGCGATAGGTCTCGCGGGCGGACAGCGCTGCCAGTGCCGACACGATGGTGATGCCGAAGGCGATGCCGCCCACGGTCAGCCAGATATTGCTGGAGCCCGGAGGTGCCACGGCGGTGAACAGCGCCGGCAGCATGGCCGTGATGGCGGTGCCCACGTTCTGCGCGATGGCCATGGCCGAGACGCGCGAACGGGCCGGGAACAGTTCCGGATAGAAGCTGGGGAAGACCGCGTTGTAACCCTGGTAGACCACGCCCCACATCAGGATCGACATCACGAAAGCCAGTTCGACGTTGCGGATGCTGATCGCATACAGGTAAGCGAAGGCGAACAGGCCCGCCAGCAAGGAACCGACGATGATGGGTGGACGGCGGCCGATGCGATCCGACAGCTTGCCCACATAGGGAATCACCAGCACCGCCACGATATTGCCGACCACCGGAATCCACAGGTAGACATCCTTGGCGAAGCCGATGCCATAGGCCGGCTGCACCGCATAGGCCGCGCCGAAGATGGTGGCCACCACCGGGATCACGTTCATGAGCGCCATGCAGACCACGCGCAGCATGTTGGGCGAACTGTCGCGGAAGGCTTCCACCACCGGCGAGCGGCGCTTCAGTTCATTCTTGTCGGTGGCCTTGAACAGCGGGGTCTCATCCACGGTGCGGCGGATGATCCAGCCGGCGATGATGACCAGGAAACTCAGCAGGAAGGGAATGCGCCAGCCCCACACATTGAACTGCTCGGCCGGCATGTAATGCGCCAGCGGCAGGAACACCGCGGCCGCCAGGATCTGCCCGGCCTGCACCCCTTGCAGGGTAAAGCTGGAGTAGTAGCCGCGCCGTCCGAAGGGCGAGTGCTCCAGGATCATGGAACTGGCCCCGGAGATTTCACCAGCCACGGCAAAGCCCTGGGCCAGGCGCATGATGACCAGCAGTGCAGGTGCCCACAGGCCGACCTGGTCATAGGTCGGCAACAGCCCGACCCCGATGGTGGAAAAACCCATCAGGAACATGCACCACAGCAGCACCTTCTTGCGGCCGTGGGTGTCGCCCAGGTGGCCCAGCACGAAGGCGCCGATGGGACGTGCCACATAGCCCACGCCATAGGTGGCCAGCGAGGCGATGATGGCGGTGGTCGGATCGCCCTTGGGGAAGAACAGCTGCGGGAAAATCAGCGAAGCAGCCGTGGCGTAGATGAAGAAGTCATAGTATTCGAGCGCCGAGCCGATCCAGCCGCTGGCGGCGGCCTTCTTGCTCTGCTGCGAGTGATCGCTGGAATGAGAGGATTGCATGGTGTCTCCGTGGTGTTGCCGGGCAGGCCGTCATGCTGATGCGATGACGGCCTGCCGATATTAAGAAATGGCTGGCTCAGGGGCGAACTCAGAAGCGATGCAGGATACCCATCTGCAGTCCGATCAGGCTCTTGCCATTGATGTCGGCCCCGGCCAGGTTGCTACCCGGTCCGGCCGAGCCGCTGAAGCGCCAGCCGGCATTGGCCTGGTTCTTCATGTAGTTGGCGAATCCATAGAGCGTGGTCCGCTTGGAGAGGTCATAGTAGGCGCCCACGTTGCCGCCCTGTGCACCACCATCCTTGTGGGAGGTGTCGACCATCACGCCATACAGCGCGCCGATGCGCAGCTGCGGGGTCAGGCGATAGTCCGCCGAGACCTGGTAGACGTTGTAGAAGCGCTGGATATTCGGATCGTTACCGGCAAAGAAATTGTTGGGATTGCTGACATTGTTGAGGATGGTCGCGGCATTGTTGCCATTGGCGTTGGCGGTGGTGTTGTTGCTCCGTACGTAGGCCAGGTAGATCTTGCCCGGGCCATAGTCGTAGTCGGCATACACGTTATGGTATTGCACCGTATTGCTGTACAGGCCGCCGGCATTGGGTTTTGCCACCAGGCCGGCATAGCCTGCGCGATACGGGCCGTTAGTGTAATCCAGACCGAACTGATAGACACCACGGCGGCCCAGTCCCTCGCCTGCGGTCTCCGGCATGGCGTAGTGGATATCGAACTGGAAGCCGGCCCAGCGCGGCGACTTCCACGACAGGTCATTGTCGAAGCGCGACGGCACGCCGAAGGTATTGATGATGGAGCCGTAGGTGGTGCGCTCGGTATAGTCGATGGCACCGCCGATGAAGAAGGGCACACTGTTCTGGCGGCCCACGCGGAATTCCCCTGCGGCCGGGGTCTTGATGCCGACCCAGGACTGGCGGTCGAACAAACGTGTACTGTCGGCCAGGCCGCCGGTGTCGCCGGCGAATCCGTTTTCCAGCGTGAAGGTGGCGGCATAGCCGCCGCCCAGATCTTCATAGCCTTTGAGGCCGATGCGGCTGCGCAGGATCGCGCCATCGTTGAGCGCCCACAGGCTCTTGCCGCTGCTGCTGTGCATGTAGCCCAGGTACTGGTCGACCGTGCCATACAGAGTGACGTTGCTGGTGCTCTGCGCCAGAGCCGTGGTGGAGGCGGCCAGCAGCAGGCCCATGGCGACGGGCGTGCGCAGTGCGCTTGTCGGGCGGGTGGATCGTGGTGTCATGTCTCGGATCTCTGTTGTGTTTGTGGTTGTGGTGATGGTGGTGGAGCGTGACTCCCGGCACACGCAATGCGTCCCCTGCCGGCGCGCTGCGCGGCATGTTCCGAACGGGAGGAAACGGTGGGCCCGCTGCACCCTGGCGTGTTCAGGGAAGGGGCCGGTGGATCAGGATGAAGGACGCTGCGGTGTCATGGGGTCTCCTCTGTTGTGATCATGCGGCCCGCCCCCCTGAAGGGACGGTGTCGCATCGTCAAACCCGCTCGCTATGGTTTTGTTGTGGCGAGCCGGTGGTGCTGCTCATGTTGATTGCTGACGCTGATTGCTGATGCTGATTTCTGATTGTTGACTGCAGGTTAAGGATCGCTTTGTGCGTTTACGCCGCCACCGCTTCACGCACCCGCAGGCCGCGCCGCAGCACCTGGTCGGTCACCCACTTGGCCGAGCGGCGCGCGCGTTCGGCCACCACGGCCGGCGACATCTGCAGGTAATCGTCGTTGAACACTTCGAAGCTGTAGTCGCCGCGATAGCCGCCGCGATGCAGGCGGCGCACCATGTCGGAGAGCTCCAGCGAATGCTCGCCCTCACCGGGGAAGACGCGCAGATGGCGCGCCGTCTCCAGCCGTTCTTCCGGCGTGCGGATCTCGCGCCACATGAAATCGGACAACTGAACCATGACGATGCGGCGGCCGGGAATGGCATCCAGGTCTTCCAGCGCGCCGCGATTGGCAAGGATGTGGAAGGAATCGATGACCACGCCGAGATTGGCGTGATCGGCCATCTCCACCACTTCCCAGGCTTGCATGTACTGATTGATGTGACGTCCCCACGACAAGGCCTCGAAGCCCACGCGGATGCCCAGCGGCACCGCCAGGTTGGCCAGCTTGGCCAGGTCGCGCGCGATGTGGCGGGTGTCGCCGCTGGCGTGTTGCGAGGTCGAGGAGCACACCATCAGCAGCGGCGCACCGACCGCCTTGCAGATCTGCAGCAGGTTGCGGGCCACGTCCACCTTGTAGTCGTGCAGGCTGCCCTGCAGGCCTTCGTAATCGCGCATGACCTGGATGCCGGTGACGCGCACGCCGCTTTCGCGCACCAGCTTGACGGCCGCCTCCAGTCCGCCGGGATAGCCGACCAGGTCCTTGGACCACAGCATGAGCTGCGAGAAACCAGCCGCCTTGGAGGCGGCCAGTTTGGATTCCAGTCCACCCGGCAGGGTGATGGTATCCATGCCGAAATTGTCGAGGTTCACAATGCCTCCAGATGACGGAAGTCGTCCGCGGCCACACCCGGCCAGCCGAACAGTTCGAGATACAGCGGCGCCTGCTCGATGAGCATCTCCTTGCCCTTCTGGATGCGGCAGCCCTTGGCCTGCGCCTGCACCAGCAACTGGCTCATCTCGATCTTCATGCCGCAGTCGGCGACGATGGCCTCGGCACGCACGCCTTCCAGCGCAAAGGGCATCGGGTCGCCCACGTGCATGCCCAGCGGCGTGCAGTTCACCAGCAGGTCGACACCGCTGGCATCGGGCTGCGCAAAGCGCACGCGGGTCGCCGGATAAGCCGCTTCCACGCGCGCCAGCAAGGCTTCGGCCCCGGCGCGATTGGTATCGAAGACGCTGATCTCGGCGATACCTTGTGCTGCCAGCGAGGCGACGATGGCGCAACCGACACCGCCCGTGCCCACCACCAGGGCACGGGTCTTGTTCCACACCAGCGGACGGTCGGCGGCGGTGCGCGCCAGTGCGCGGATGAAGCCTTCGCCGTCGATCAGGTCGCCCCAGACCACACCCTCGGCATCGCGATAGACCGCATTGCAGGCACCGGCCACACGGGCGCGCAGGGTGGCCTGTTCGACCGCCTCCAGGGTCATGGGCTTGTGCGGAATGGAGACGAAGATGCCGCCCACGTTTTCCGTCTTCATGAACATGCGCACGGCCTCGCAGTAGCGCTCCGGTTCGATCTTGAACGGGATCACGCGCGCATCCAGCCCGTGGCGCTTGAAATACGCGTTGAACAGAGTCGGTGCCTTCACCTGTTCCACCGGCCAGCCGATGACGGGGAAGATGCGGGTCGTGCCTGTGATTTCCTTCATGGTCTCAGTTCTTGTCTTTCTGGCTGCGGACCAGTTCAAAACTGACGCCGCCCTTGTAAAGCTGGGTGAGCGCACCGCGCTCGCTGATCTGGGTAGGCGCGCGGTCGACGAAGATCACGCCGCGCTCCTGCAATTGCCGCACCGCCTGCAGCACGTCGGGCGTGCCCAGGCCAAGGCGCAGCCACTCTTCTTCCCACTGGATGTCTTCGGTGCCTTCGGGCGGCTCCACCAGCTGGATGTAAAACTGGCGGCAGGGGCTGGCCAGCAGGTTGCCCTTGGGCAGGATGCCGAAGAACTGCCCCTCGGGCAGCACCGAAAATCCCATCAATGAGGAATAGAAGTCGATCCATTCACGCGTGCGCTCCGGCCCCACGGCCTGCACCAGGCCGAAGAAATGCATGCCCGACAGCGCCGTGGTCTTGCGCCGCTCCTGGCTGGAGGGCTTGAAGTCGACGTCGTAGATGGAGAAGTCGCGATAGCGGTCGACGAAGTAGATGATGGAGTCGCCACAGCCATGCACGCCCGGGATGTTCAGTTCCATCGCCCCGGCGCGGGTGGGAATGGGCCAGGCCCCCAGTTCGGTCACGCGGCGATAGGCCTCGTTGGCGTCGCGCACGCGCAGCGCGATGGCGCTCAGGTTGGTGGCCTGCACCTCATGGTCGAAGCCGGACCAGGCCGATACGTCGGCGTTGACGATCACGTTCATCTCGCCCTGGGTGTAGAGCACCACTTCGCGCGAGCGATGGCGGCCGACCTGTTCGAAGCCCATGCGCTCCAGCACGGCACCCAGCGCCAGCGGCTCGGTGGTGGCGTATTCGATGAACTCGATGCCATTGATGCCCAGCGGATTGGTGGGGACAGGATTGTTTTCTATGGTGTTCATCATGATCCCGATGATTTGTCTCGGAGCCGAGTATAGCCAAGCCCACCCCCTGCAAAAAGGCCGATATGAAGCAAAGCGTGCGATAATCGCGCAACTTGTTCGCCAATCACTCATTTCTGGACTTTTTTTACGATGATCGACCAAAACTCGGTAGAACTGGACATCCAGAAGCGAGACCTGATCGAAGGATTGATGAAGGGTTTTGACGTCATCACCGCCTTCACCAGCGAGTCGCCGCAGCTGACCGCCAGCGAAGTGGCCGAGCGCGTGGGCCTGACCCGCAGCGCTGCGCGCCGCTATCTCCTGACGCTGGTGCATACCGGCATGGCGGCCTCGGACGGCAAGAAATTCTGGCTCATGCCGCGCCTGTTGAACCTGGGCCAGTCCTATCTGGAATCGGCGCGGGTGCCGCGCGCGGTGGTGCCCTTCCTGCAGCGACTGACGCAGCAGCTGCAGGAGTCCACCAACTTCTCGCTGCTCGATGGCGACGAGATCGTCTACGTCACCCGCGTCACGGCCGCGCAACTGGTCAATGCCGGTTTTGAACCGGGCACGCGCCTGCCGGCCTACACCACCACGGCCGGCCGGGTGCTGCTGGGCATGCGCGAGGATGCCGAGATCACCGCCTATCTCGACCGCGTGACCCTGATCCCGCACACCCATATGGCCATGACCGACAAGGCCGCGCTCTTTGCCGAGATCGTCACCATGCGCAAGCAGGGTTACGGCATTACCGAGAACCAGTTCGAGATGGGCATGCGCGGCATCGCCATCCCGGTGAAGAACCGCAATGGCCGCGTCATCGGCGCCCTGAGCGTGACCTCCAACATCGCCGCCTGCTCGCGCGAGGACGCCATCGCGCGCGGCGTGCCGGCCCTGCAGACCACGGCCAACACGCTGATGATGTGGGTATGAGGACCATGCACAAGAGGAATCCGCGATGAGCGATGTGGAGAAAATCGACGCGCCGGAAGATGGCAGCGAGGCCGGCGAAGGCGGCCTGGCCCGGCGCGACTGGATCGCCGGACTGGAGAAGGGATTGCTGATCCTGGAAGCCTTCGACTACGACAACCAGCGCATGACCTCGGCGCAAGTGGCGGCCCGCACCGGGCTTTCGCGCACGGCCGCGCGGCGCTACCTGCTCACGCTGGAACACCTGGGCTACCTGCACAGCGAAGGCAAGACCTTCGCCCTGACGCCCAGGGTGCTGAAAGTGGGCTGGTCGTATTTCGATTCGGCACCGCTGCCGCGCATCCTGCAACCGCACCTGCAGCAGATCACCGGGCAGACCGGCGAGGCCGTCTATGCCAGCGTGCTCGATGGCTGGGACCTGGTCTTCATCGCGCGCAATGGTACTTCACGCGTAATGACCACCGGCTTCGTGCTGGGCGCACGGGTGCCGGCGCAACTGGCTTCACCCGGCATCGTGATGCTGGGTGCGCTGCCCGAGCAGCAGGTGCGCGAGTGGCTGGCCACCTGTGCCATGACGCCCTTCACGCCCCACACCATCACCGATCCGGATCGCCTCTACGAATTGATCGCACAGGCACGCCAGCAGGGTTATGCGCTGGTGGAGCAGCAATTGCAGACCGGTGTGCGTGGCATTGCGGTGCCGCTCAAGAATCGGCATGCCAAGGTGGTGGGTGCGCTCAGTCTCAGTTTTCCGCTGGCAGTGGAATCGCAGGAACAAACACTGGCGCGCGTACTGCCCGCTTTGCAGCAGGCAGCCAATGCGCTGATCCATCAGGTGTGAGGGACCAGCGCGTGCTGCCGATTAGAGGTCGGTGAAGACGGTCTCGGCCGCCAGGCGCGACTTCGGCAGCTTGGCGTTGAAGTCATCGGCACCGCTGTAGCCCAGGCTCACCAGCACGACACTGGTGAAGCCCTTTTCGCGCAGGCCCAGTTCTTCGTCCAGCACCTTGGCATTGAAACCTTCCATCGGCACCGCATCCACTTCCAGTTCGGCCGCGCCCAGCAGCAGCGTGCCCAGGGCCAGGTAGACCTGCTTTTCCATCCAGTGCTGGGCATCCTTCAGTTCATAGCGATGCAGGTTGCTGTAGAGCAGGCGCGAACCGCGCTGGCCGGCCTTGGCCTCGGCGTTGACGAAACGGCCGTCGGCTTCTTCCTTTTCCAGCAGGGCTTCCAGGTGCGGTTCGCTGATGCCGGTGCGGGCGCACAGCACCAGCACGTGCGAGGCGTTAAGGATCTTGGGCAGGTTGTAGGGATAACCGGCTTCGGCGGCCTTGCCGATGCGGGCCTTGGCGGCATCGCTGGAAGCCACCACGAAATGCCAGGGCTGCGAATTCACCGAAGACGGGGCCAGGCGCAGCAGCTCGCGCAGTTCGGCGATGATGTTCTCGGGAACCTTGCGGCTGGGATCGAAGGCCTTGGTGGAGTGGCGTTTGCGGGCGGCGTGGAGCAGGCTCATGGGGGTTCCTTGCGTTTAATGGTGTTGGCGTTGAGCATTCAATTTTGCTTAATGCTCTGAAATGCGCATCAATGATCGACTGCGGCTTGAATGACATCATCGGGCAGGATGCGGTTTCAAAAAAGCGGAGCGTGGCAGAAACATTTTCAAAAATAAATTGAAAGTAGAATGAGCGCTTTGATTCGTCTTCTTCATCGTTCCCGCTCATGATCCGCCTGGAAGACCTCGCCATCTTCGTCTGTGCCGCCGACAACGGCAGCCTCTCCGCCGCTGCCCGCCAGCACGATGTGACGCCAGCCGTGGCCAGTGCCGCCATGAAGCGCCTCGAAGGCGAACTCGGTGCCCGCCTGCTGGCGCGCTCCACCCGCAGCCTGCGCCTGACACCCGACGGCGAACGCTACCTGCAATACGCCCGCAACGTGCTGGCCGAAGTCAATGCCGGACGCGATGCCGTGGCCCATGGCCGGCGCGTGGTCGGCGGCAACCTGTCACTGTCGGTGCCCTCCGATCTCGGGCGCAACCTGATGTGCCAGTGGCTCGATGAATTCCTCGCCCAGCATCCGGCAGTGAGCCTGCAGGTACGCATCAGCGACCGCGTGGCCGACATGTTCCGCCAGCCGGTGGAGGTGGCCATCCGCTACAGCCCGCCGGAAGATTCCAGCCTGGTGGCCCTGCCCCTGGCCCCGGACAACCGCCGCGTGCTGTGCGCCTCGCCCGATTACCTGGCTCGCCACGGCCGCCCGCGCACGCCGGCCGACCTGCGCCAGCACAATTGCCTGCGCTATCTGCTGTCGGACATGCTGCATTCGCAATGGACCTTCTTCAAGGACGGTACGCCGGTACAAGTGCAGGTCAGCGGCGACCGCGTCTGCGACGATGGCGAACTGGTACACCGCTGGGCCGTGGAGGGCCGGGGCATTGCCTACAAGTCGCGGCTGGACGTGCTGGCCGACCTGCGCAACGGAAAACTGGAAGCGCTGATGGAGGATTACCAGGGCGAGGCCTCGCCGCTGAATCTGGTGTGCACGCACCGGATGAGCCTCTCGCCCACCGTGCGTGCCCTGCGCGAATTGCTCGGTGAGCGCGTTGCGCGTTATCTCACCGATCGCTAGTCCGAAAAATCAGGTCTTGCTCAGGGCACGGCGCAAACCCAGCGACGGCAGCGCCGGCAACACCAGGCCCAGGCACAGCAGGCCCATGCCCAGCAGCAGGTCCGCCGAGAGCGCCTCGCCGAAGATCAGCGAAGACAGCGTCAGGCCCACCACCGGCACCCCCAGCATGCACACCGACACCGTCACCGGCGAGAGGCGCTGGGTCATCTGCAGCACGATCAGGAAGGTCAGCGCAGTAGCCAGCGGACCGGTGTAGGCAATCACGCCCCAGGAGTGCGGATCGGCCAGGAAGGTCGGCGCGCCATCCACCAGCAGCGCCAGCACGCACAGCGGCACCGCGGCCACCAGGGTCTGCCAGGGCAGCAGGTCGAAGTCCAGCTTCACGCCCGGCGTCATCTTGATCTGCAGGATGTTCATGGCCCAGGACAGCGACGCCGCGCCCAGCATCAGGTAGCCGATCATGCTGTGCATGTCCGCATGCAGCAGTGCCGGCAACACGATCACGGCCATGCCCGCATAGCTGCAGACGGTGGCCAGCGATTGCTGGGTGCTCAGCTTGTGCTTCAACACCAGCGCTGCGCCCGGCACCACCCAGATCGAGGTGGCATAGGCGATCAGCGAAGCGCGGCCCGGCATGACGAAGTGCAGCGCGCCGGTCACCAGCGCCGTGAACAGGCCCATCTGCAGCACGCCCACCCCGGCCACCACCGGCCACTCCTGGCGGGTGGGCAGGCGCAGCTTGCCGAGGGCTGCGGCGATGATGAAACTGAGGATGGCCGCCGACAGGAAACGGCTGGCCGCAAACCACAGCGGCGGGATGAACTGGCTGCCGAACTTCATCACCGGCCAGTTGCCGCCCCAGATGCAGATCGCCACCACCACGCACACCAGGAACAGCCGGCTCATCGGCTGCGGCCGGGAGGAAGCGGGGCTGGCGGATCGGGCGGGTGCGGCAATGGCGGTGGACATCAGGGGCTCCAGAGGGGAAACGGCGCGTTGCAGCAGGCATGCTGCAGCGCATCCAAACGGCTCCCATGGTAGAGAAGAGGCGGCCAATAGTGCTGCCGTATTTGATGGCAGGAAACGCTCCTGGCAGCACTTCCTGCTGCCAAATCGTGTTTTTGAAAATTATTTATCCGCGATAACGCATTTGGTGCAGCATGCACCACTGCGGGCCGGCGAGCGCCCCATGTAAAAAGGGCGGCCTGCCGTCCCGCAGCAACCGCCCCGCTTTTGGTCGATGTGAAGGAAAAAGCGGCCAGGCGGCCGCCCAGCCTCAGCGCACGGCCAAACCCCCCTGCCCCTGTCGATCCAGGGTGAAGACGCCGACCAGATTGACCAGCTTGTCGGCCTGCTCCTGCAGCGACTGCGCGGCGGCGGCGGCCTGTTCCACCAGGGCGGCATTCTGCTGGGTGGTTTCATCCATCTGGGTGATGGCTTCACCGACCTGTTCGATGCCGGCGCTCTGCTCGTGGCTGGCGGTGGCGATCTCGCTGACGACCGTGGAGACGCCCTGGATGCTGGCCACCACTTCCTGCATGGTCTGCCCGGCCTGCTGCACCAGGTGGGTACCGGCATCGACCTTGCCGACCGAGTCATCGATCAGCTGCTTGATCTCCTTGGCGGCAGCGGCCGAACGCTGGGCCAGCGAGCGCACTTCGGAAGCGACGACGGCAAAGCCGCGTCCCTGCTCACCGGCGCGCGCCGCTTCCACGGCGGCATTCAGGGCCAGGATATTGGTCTGGAAGGCGATGCCGTCGATGACGCTGATGATGTCCACGATCTTGCGCGAGGAGGCATTGATGGAGGCCATGGTCTGCACCACCTGCCCCACCACTTCGCCGCCCTGGATCGCCACCTTGGCAGCCCCCGAGGCCAGCTCGTTGGCGTGCTGGGCATTGGCGGCGTTCTGCTTGACGGTGGAGGTCAGTTCTTCCATCGCGGAGGCAGTCTCCTCCAGCGAACCGGCCTGCTGCTCGGTGCGGTTGGAGAGGTCCATGTTGCCGTTGGCGATTTCATCGACCGAGGTCTTGATGGAGGTGGTCGCGCCCTGGATGCCCTGCACGGTATCGACCAGGCGGTCACGCGTGTAGGCCACGGCCGCCACCAGGCTGTGCTGGTCGCCGCCGCTGGTGCGGATGGTGCCGGTGAGGTCGCCGCCGGCGATCTTGCGGGCCATCTCGGCGGCTTCGGCGGGCTCGCCGCCGATGGAGCGGAAGATGTTGCGCGAGACCAGTCCGGCGATGATGGACAGCAGCACGCCCAAGGCCACCAGTACCACTACGGCCTGTACCAGGGCGCGGCGGAAGTCGGCCTCGATGTCATCGGAATAGACGCTGCAGATCAGGTCCCAATTCCAGGGCTTGAAACGCTTGACGAAGCCCATCTTGGGACTCGGCTTGTCGCTGCCGGGGCGCGGCCACCAGTATTCGAGGAAACCCTTGCCGGCCGGCGAGGCACCGGCTGCGGCGATCATCTTGTAGAGCTCGTTGCCCTTGGCATCCTTGAAGGAGAGCATGTTGCGGCCATCGAGCTTGGTGTTGATGGGATGCATGACGATGGTGGAGTCCGCACCCACCAGGGTGACGTAGCCGTCGCCGGTATAGCGCTGGTCGCGCACGCGGGCGATGGCGCCTTGCTGCGCCTCGGCGCGGGAGAGCTTGCCGTCGGCCTCCAGCTTGGCGAAGCCGGCCACGGTGGTATAGGCCATTTCGGTCACGTCCTCCAGGCCGCGCTGGCGTTCGGCGATCTGCAAATCACGGGTCTGGTAAGCGTGCCAGACGGAGAGGAACAGCAAGGCTATCCAGGAAAACACCAGGGGTAGCCAGAGTTTTTTCTTCAGCGAGAGTCGATTCATCATGGGCGTGGAGGCGTGGTCGTTGTGGGAATGGCGAACGGAACGTCATTGGCGGGAATGACACGACCACGCGGCCCCAGCTTGCCGCCAGGCAATGCATGGCGATCCTCCCCCCATGCAGATTACGGCTTGCAACACGCGCGCTAAAAGCCAAACTGACAATTAATCGATAAATTATTTATAAATTCCTGTTAGTCAGGAATCTGCACCTTGGGCCGGGCCGGATCCGGCAAGCCGCAGGGGAGGAATTGCCCGCGCCCCGGTGTGCCCAGTACCTCGCCATCGCGCCAGACAATCTCGCCGCGTGAGAGCGTGAGCACCGGCCAGCCCGTCAGCTGCATGCCTTCATAGGGGGTGTAGTCGACGTCGTGATGGAGCATGCTGTTGCTGACCGTGACCTGGCGATGCGGATCCCAGACGGCGATGTCGGCATCGCTGCCGATGGCAATGGTGCCCTTGCGCGGATAAAGGCCATACATCTTGGCCGGGTCGGTGGCGGTCAGGGCCACGAAGCGGTTGAGATCGATGCGGCCCTTGCCCACGCCTTCGGAGAACAGGATGGGCATGCGCGTCTCCAGTCCCGGCGTGCCATTGGGGATGTAGCGGAACGGCACCTCCTTGCCGCCCGGCTTCTTGCCTTGCGGATCTTCATAGCGGAAGGGCGCATGGTCCGAAGAGAACACCGTGAACAGGCCGCTGGCCAGGCCATCCCAGACATATTGCTGGTTGGCCTTGTCGCGCGGCGGCGGGCTGCAGACGCACTTGGCACCGTGGTAGCCGTCATCGAGGTGATCCGCCGTCAGCACCAGGTATTGCGGGCAGGTCTCGGCGTGGATGCGCAGGCCGTGGCCGTGCGCCCAGCGGATCTGTTCGATGGCCTCGCGGCCGGAGACATGCACGATCAGGATGGGCACATCCACCAGCTCCGAGAGCGCAATGGCGCGATGGGTGGCTTCGCGCTCCACCATCATCGGGCGCGAGTGGGCGTGATATTTGGGCGCGGTCAGGCCGGCCTCTTCCAGCTGCTCGGTGAGCCAGCCGATGCAGTCGGCGTTTTCCGCATGCACCATGACCAGCGCGCCTTCCCGCCGCGCCAGCGCCAGCAGGTCGAGGATCTGGCGGTCATTGAGCTTGAGATCGTCATAGGTCATGTAGATCTTGAAGGAGGTATAGCCCTCGCGCACCAGTTGCGGCAGTTCGTTCTTGAGCACCTCTTCGCTGGGGTCGCTGACGATCATGTGGAAGGCATAGTCGATCACCGCCTTGCCCTCGGCGCGGCGATGATAATCCTCCACCGCCGCGCGCAGCGAGCCGCCCTTGGCCTGGGCTGCAAACGGGATCACCGTGGTGGTGCCGCCGCAGGCGGCGGAGATGGTGCCGCTCCTGAAATCGTCGGCCATGCGCAGGCCCTCTTCCATCGGCTGGTCCAGGTGGCAATGCGCATCCACGCCGCCGGGCAGCACCAGCTTGCCGCTGGCATCGATCTCCTCGCCGCCGGGCGGCAGGCCCCGTCCCAGCATGGCGACCTTGCCGTCCTTGATGCCGACGTCGCATTGCATGATGTCGGAGGCCGTCGCAACAGTGCCGTTGCGGATCACCAGGTCAAAGCTGTCCATCCGTATTCCTTTCGAACAAGCGTGTATCACCCCGCATCGCCGGCATGCGCCGGGGCGTGAGACTGAAGTTGAAAATGGAAGAGGCCGCCGATGCGGCCGGTGCCCGCGCCAGCGTGAGCGTTAGCGCACGTCGCGGAACAGGCTGCCCCAGCCGCGAATGCGCGAGGGATCGGCCCCGGCCTGCTGCAGCGATTTCCACACCACGGTGGAGATGGTGTCGTAGATCGGGATGCCGACCTCGCGCTCCAGTTCTTCCACCAGCGGCGCACCGCGCAGATTGGTGCAGAAGATGGTGATGGCCTGCGGCTTGTCTTTGGCCACCTCATGCACCATGGCGCGCAGCTCTTGCGCGCCCACTTCGGAGAAGGAGAAATTGTCCTGCTTGCGCAGGTGGCGTTCGGACACGCACTCCAGGCCCGAGGCCGCATAGTTCTTGATGATGGCGGCCTGCACGTCGTCCAGGTAAGGCGTGACCAGCCCGAAGCGCTTCACCCCGGTGAGATCGAAGATCTCGTTCAGGGCCAGCACCGAGGTGCAGGCCGGAATGCCGGTGGCTTCGGTGATGCGGCGGCACAGGCGCTCATCGGCATCGAAACCCAGCCAGCCCGAGGACGTGCCATTCCATGCGATGCTGCCAACCTTGGCATGCGAGAGCAGTTCGGCGGCGCGCAGGATTTCACTATCGTCGAACTGCGCCAGCGCCTGGTTGGACAGCGCGATCTCGGTCACGCGGAAGCGGCCAAAGTGGGCGCTGGCTTCCGGGATATCGGCCAGCATGGCCGTGGTGACGGGCTCCAGCGTGGTGTTGGAGGACGGCGTGAGCATGCCGAGCAGGGTGCGGGGGATCATGTTGTTTCCTTTCAGGCTGCCAGCAGTGCAGCGTCGGCATGGGCCAGCGCCGATTCCTCGCGGATCAGGCTCAGCACGTGGCGTTTGTACTGGTTGAATTCGGGTGTGGTGGTATCGCGCGGACGCGGCAGGTCGATGTCGATCAGCTCGCGCATGCGGCCAGGACGATGGGTCATCACCGCCACCTTGGTGGCCAGGATCAGGGCTTCGTCGACGCTGTGGGTGACGAAGACGATGGTGCCCTCGTAGCGCTGCCACAGGGCCACCAGTTCTTCCTGCATTTCCATCTTGGTCTGCGCATCGAGGGCGGCGAAGGGTTCGTCCATCAGGATCACCGAGGGGTTCTGCAACAGCGCGCGGGCAATGCCGACGCGCTGCGCCATGCCGCCCGAGAGTTCGCTCGGATAGTGGTTCTCGAAGCCCTTGAGCTTGACCGTCTCGATGAAGGGCTGGGCCGCCGCGCGCCGCTCGGCTGCGCTCTTGCCCTGCAGCTTGAGCGAGAAGGCGACGTTGTCCCATACCGGCAGCCAGGGCATGAGGTTGGCCTGCTGGAACACCATGCCGCGATCCGCGCCGGGACCGGTGATGGGCTTGCCGGCGACCGTGACCACGCCGCTGGTCGGAAATTCAAAACCGGCGATCATGTTCAGCAGCGTGGACTTGCCGCAACCGGAGGGGCCGAGCAGGCAGAGGAATTCCTTCTTCTCCAGACGCAGGCTCACGTGGTCGATGGCCAGCATGTCGGTGCCGCGCTTGCGGTCCTTGAAGACCTTGACGATATCGTTCAATTCGATGAATGCCATGATGCGATGTCCTTGATGGTTGGATGCGTGCTCAGGCCTTGCCCTGCACGGTGGCCACGTGCTGCCAGCGCAGCATGGAATGCATGATCTGCTTGAGGATCCAGTCGGCCAGGAAACCCAGCAGGCCGATGCTGATCATGGCCGCGATCACCAGGTCATAGCGCAGGAAGTAATACGAATCCCACAGCGCATAGCCGAGCCCGCTCTTGACGGCCACCATCTCGGCGGTGACGGTAAGCATCCAGGCGCTGCCGATGCCGATGCGCAGGCCCGCAAAGATGCTGGGCATGGCCGCCGGCAGGATCACGAAACGCAGCAGCTGGCTCTGCTTTGCACCGGCCATGGCGGCTGCGCGCAGCAGATTGCGGTCGGCGGTTTTGACGCCGTGGACGGTATTCATCAGGATCGGGAAGAAAGCCCCCAGGAACACCAGGAAAATCGCCGGCTTGTTGGCGATGCCGAACCAGATGATGGCCAGCGGAATCCACGACACCGGCGGAATCGGCCGCAGCATCTGCACCGTCGGTTCGATGGTGCGCTCGACCCAGCGCCACCAGCCGATGGCCACGCCCAGGGCGATGCCCGAGAGCGCCGCGATGAGGTAGCCGGCGGTCACGCGCAGGCAGCTGGCCATGGCGTCGTAGATCCATTTGCCGCTGCTGTCCTGGGCCGCTTCATTGATGCCGAAGATCCAGTCCATCCAGGTGGCGAACACCCGCGAGGGTGCCGGCAGCAGCGACGCCGGAATCACGCCCGAGCGGGAGAAGGCCTCCCAGAACAGCACCAGCAACAGCGGCACCGCAAAGCGCCACTTGGCTTCCGACAGGGATTGCTTCCATCCGCTCATGATGATTCCTTCAATGCTGTGGGGTGCTGGATCAATAACCCAGTTCGGTCTTGGGCTTGCCGGTCACGCTCATCAGGAAGCTGTAGTCCATGTTCTTCTCGGCCAGCGCAGACACGTCGGTAGAAACGTATTTCAGGTCCTTCATCATCCCGGCGATGGCCTTGGTTTGCGTGCGGTACATGCGGTAGTCGGGATAGGCATTGTTGAGGGCTTCGGTGGCGATCTTGGGATCGAGGCCAGTGCCCTTGACGATGCTGTTGATCCAGCCCTGCTTGTCCTTCTGCAGGCCATCCACCAGCTTGACCACGGCGGCCACGGTTTCCTTGACCTCGGCCGGATGCTCCTTGATGACATCGGAACGGGTGACGATCAGGTTGGTCAGACGCCCCGCCGCCTGGTCATACGGATACGCAAAATGCTTGCCAACCCCGGTCATGCGGATCTGCGACGCGAAGGGTTCGACCGAGCAGATCAGTTCCACCTCGCCGCGCGAGAGTGCGGCGGCGTGGTCCGAGGGATTGGGGATGTTGACGAACTGCACGTCCTTGGACGGATCGATGCCGTGGCCGGCCAGTTCGCCGCGCATGTGCAGGTCCTGCGCATTGCCGCGCGAGGCGGCGATGCGGAAGGGCTTGCCTTCGGCCTTGTATTGCGCGATCAGCTTCTTGAGGCCGGCCCAGTCATCCGAGGCCAGCTTGCTGTCCTTGCCGACCAGCATCTCCGAACCGCCGTTGACCTGGCCCGACACGGCCACCAGGTCAAAGCCCTTGTCCAGACCGCTGACGTAGGCCAGGTAGGTGACCTGGGCGATGTCCACGCTCTTGGAGACCAGCGCAGTCAGCGCATCGCTGCCGGCGGTGAAGTTGATGCCTTCGATCTCCACGTTCTGCGCCAGCCCCGGCACCATGGCCATGGACATGCAATGCGCACACTTGGCATAGGCCAGCTTGATCTTGGGCTTGGCCTGGGCCATGGCCGAACCGGCGCCCAAGGTACTGCAGGCCACGAGGCCGGCCAGGGCAAGCGCCTTGAAGAACAGGCCGGAGGGGGACTTGCGGACTTGCTGTTGCATGGTTTTCTCCCAGGTGGACAATCGGAACGAATTATTTTGTGACAATTCTGTTTTCTATTGCCACCGTTTATGCAAAGCCTGTGCCAGCTTGAAAAACGCCTGTCGCACGGTTTGGGAAATCGTCCCAAATCCCTTTTGCAAAGCGCTTTTCCATAGAATTTTCCGACTTCAATTGCCGACGAGAAACGAGAGCGCACGCACCAAAGCAATCCAATGCAGCCAAGCCGGAGCACAAATCCGCCCCGCAAGAGTGCAACATTAATCACCCTATTTTGTGACAATCCATTCCCACAATTTTCCGCTATCATGGCGGGCAAACCCATGTCATCACAGAGACCCATGCGCCCGACTTCCGCCAGCAGCCCCCGCAAGAAAACCAGCAAGCACGAGCATCCGGACACCAGCCCCCTGCCCGGCCAGGCCTTCAGCGTGCGCCCGCTGGCCGGCGACGCCATCTATGAGCGTATCGTCGGGGCCATCATGGAACACCGCCTCACGCCGGGCACCAAGCTGGTCGAGGAGAAGCTGGCCGGCATCTTCAGCGTGAACCGTACGCGGGTGCGCGAGGTGCTGGCGCGGCTGGCGCATGAGGGCCTGATCACGACCATCCCCAATCGCGGCGCCTTCGTGGCCAGCCCGACGCCGGAAGAGGCGCGCAACATCTTTGCCGCGCGCCGCCTGCTGGAACCGGCGCTGCTGCGCCACCTGTGCGAGCACACGCGGCCCGAGCACATCGCGCTGTTGCGCGCCCACGTGGCCGAAGAAGCGCAGGCCCGCGCCAGCAATGACCGGCGCGCCATCATCCGGCTCTCGGGCGAATTCCACATCCGTATCGCCGACATGGTGGACAACCCGGTGATGAGCAAGATGATGCGCGAGCTGGCATCGCTGACCTGTCTCATCATCGTGCTGTACGATTCGCCGACGGTGCCGGCCTGCACCCACGACGACCATGGCGACATCATCGACGCCATCTCCGCCGGCCGCACCGAAGACGCCGTGGCGACCATGCTGGCGCACCTGCATCACATTGAAAGCGTGCTCGACATGTCCGCGCCGCAGGGCGAGGACGAAGATCTGGAGGCATTGCTGGGCATGGTGTAAGGCAACACACGGTGCCCATCACCAATGGAGGAGACACCATGCAAGACGCAAGCCAGGACCTGTTGCTGCGCCATGACGCGCAGGGCATCACCACCCTCACCCTGAACCGGCCGGCGCAATTCAATGCGCTCTCCGAAGCGATGCTGGAGGCCTTGCAGGCGCAGCTCGATGCACTGGCGCAGGACCCGCAGGTACGCTGCGTGATCCTGGCCGCCAACGGCCGCGCCTTCTGCGCCGGCCACGATCTGCGCGAGATGCGCGCCACGCCCGAGCAGGCGTATTACCAGCAATTGTTTGATCGTTGCAGCCACCTGATGCAATCGTTGCGCGCGCTGCCGGTGCCGGTCATCGCCAAGGTACAGGGACTGGCCACGGCAGCCGGCTGCCAGCTGGTGGCGGCCTGCGACCTGGCAGTGGCCAGCGAGGCTGCGCGCTTTGCAGTCTCGGGCATCAACGTCGGTTTGTTCTGTTCCACCCCGGCGGTGGCCTTGACGCGCAACCTGCCGATCAAGCGCGCCTTCGAGATGCTGGTGACCGGCAAATTCATCGATGCCGACACCGCCGCGCAATGGGGACTCATCAACCAGGCGGTGCGTGCGGATGAACTCGATGCGGCCACCGAAGCGCTGGCGCGCGAGATCTGCAGCAAGCCGGCCATCTCGATTGCGCGCGGCAAGGCCATGGTGTACCGCCAGCAGATGATGGCGCTGCCCGATGCCTATGCGCATGCAGCCGAGGTGATGGCCTGCAACATCATGGATGCGGAGGCGATGGAGGGGATACAGGCGTTTCTGGAGAAGCGGCCGCCCAACTGGGCTGGGCGTGGGGATTGATCAGGTCTTCATCAGGTACCAGAAAACGGGCCGGTCCTGCGCGTCCACTTCCGGCAAGGGCATGGCATCTCCCTCCCGCAATTCGCATTGCCGCTGTTCCAGCCGCCTTGCGAGCCAGCGGCCCGTGCGCGGGCAAGGCTGGTCAGGATACACGGCCAGCGCCGTGCAGCTCTGCCGGTGCTGGCGATAGTCACCGGAAAGGCGCACGGCTCGCAGGTCCAGCGTTGCCAGGATGCGGCGCAGATCGTTGATGGCAGCGTCATCGTAGAAGCCGTCGCGCACAAGCAGGAATTTCTTCTTGCCCAGCGGGGTCAACGCGATGGCACCGGGGCGTTCTTCCACCATCTCGATCAAGCCCGCTTCCTGGGCTGCCGACAAGGCCTCGTTGACCAGGTCGATGGGGAGGCCGTGCAGTACATCGGAATCCGGCACCGCGCTCAGGCGGATGGCTTGCGCGCCGTCGTAGTCGGCCATGGCGAAGGGGAAGAGGACGGCACGGATGAAATCGTCGGGGATGGATTCGATGTCGGGGTTCGGTGGACTGAACATGAGGAACTTCCTTGTCGTAGTCAGGGAGAATGGTGCGAAAGGCGACTGCAGTTTCTGAAGGCGGCCGCGCTACTCCACAGGCATGATCTGAGGAATCAATTTTCCGTCACGCACGCGCAAAAACTCCACTGGTTCCCCGACATGATTCACCTCATAGCCGAGTGGTTTTCCATCCATCACCATCGAGTACCCTGTGTCGCAGCCAAGCATATTGCGATGAATGATGTCCACCTTGGACCTGGTCAGTTTGAGAAGATAAGCCTTCTTCTCCGGATCGCCACTGGAACAGCGCGGATAGGCGTCGCTTTGTTGCTCCGGAGGAGCGATGGTCATTACGACGTAATGTGTCTTGCCTGATCGGATGAGACTATCGTTATCGATTTCCAGGACGAATTTCTTGCTGAGCAAGGCATTGATCTCTTCCGAAAACAGCAGCTCAAGAGGCCCATGGACCAGCAGATTAAGCAAATACACCGGCTTTAGCGGCGGCATCTCGCAGCAGTTACCACCGTCTTCATACACAAAGGCGTATTGCGGAAGCCCATCACTACGCAAGAAATGCGTTTTTCTTATTTTCGCCAATTTCTCTTCTGGTAACACGACCGCAGCACAAGCACTCGCCACTCCCAACAAGAAGACCATCCCGAAACACACCGTCTTGAAACTGATACGCATACAAAGCTCCTGTCCCGTAGTTCTAAAATTATTGATTGAATTCCGAAGCGTCCACATCAATGCTGCGCATACAGGATCGATTTGAAAATCCATGAATCAGGTTCCGAGAGGGCAGGTTCATTTTGAGTCGCCTGTCTTGCGATAGTCAGGCTCCCTGACGATGCTATCGCCACGCAACGTGTATCGCACCGTTCGGCGTGTTTGCCCCTCCTCGGCAACCCGGTATCCAAGGTCAGCGCCCTCTCGGATCACCTCATAACTGGTTGCACAGCCCCCAAAGAATCGGTTGACGACCTTCAGCGTTCCCGAAGAGATGGCCAACAGATAGGCTCGATCCTCGCCAGCACCGATCATGCAGGGGACATAGCGTGGGTTGTTTTGTGCAGGTCGTGACATGGCAAGAACGATGTAGTCCGTCTGCCCCTGACTCAGGAGCGTGTCGGATTGAAGTTCCAGGCTGAACTCCCCCTTGACGAGCTTGTCGATCTCGGATGAAGAAATCAAGTTGCTCGCGGGGTCTGCGCTGATGTTGAGCAAATAGACTGGCCGCGCCGAATTACCGGTATTCGCCTCCGAACCGTCCGCATGAACCAGCACATATTTCCATGGCGGATTTCCCTCTTTGGATTGCTCGCGATATTGAGAAAGGATTTTTTCACTGATCTTGGGAAGCTCTCCTGCAAAGGGAGACCACGGCAGGACCAACAAGAGAATAAAAATTTTATTTCGCAGCGATATGGTCCGCATAACAAACTCCCGAATATTTCCAAGCATGTTCTTCATTTTGTCCCGCCTTCATCTTTGAATAAGTCAATTTATCTCGGTCGTGCAGTTCACTTTCCGTTTTTCCGGAATTCGACTCCAGCGTCATATCCCATCCGATATTTCCCGTCTTCGTATCACATAGGATGCTTTTCTGACGGACCCACTTCTTCTTGTCTTGATCCCATTCGTGGTACTTTCCGCCATTCCATCGTGTGATAGTTTCCGTATCCAGCATCTCCTCTGTGTACGAAACAGGCTTTTCTTTTTCAAAATCTCTTTTTGCTGCAGCCCGCTTCTTCCGCAGCAGGGCAATCCCGGCATCGACGTTTTCTTTCCAGCTCCATATCTGCGAATAACCCGGCATCGGGTTGGTAAGCTGAACCACACCAAACCCTCTATCTCCGGCAACAATGGGTTCCAGGTCCTTGTTGATGACGTGCTTGAACCGGGACTCCTGCTGGATCAACCTCTCCATTAGTGGCTCATCGCGAGTCCGAATGTAGGCTTTGATGCGATCCGCACCGGGCTGCTTTGCCAACACCTTTACCGTTCGGATGAATTCCCTTTGCACGAACAGCCGCAAACTCTCGCGCACGCTGGCAAAGAAGCCGCCGCCTGCACTGAGGGCAATGTGGCGGCCAGCCGTGACCGCCGTGTCTGCGGTGCTGGCCAGATGCATATCCTGTCCGCTGCTGGCCGCAATGCCGGCCGGGCTGGCCAGCACCAGCAGCGGCGTGGCCAGTTCCGGAAAACCCTCCTCCTCATCCGGCCCATCCTTGCCACGCAGGGCCTGGTTCTGCGCATGCAAGGCGGCGGCTACCTGCGCCTGCTGCGCATCGGCCTCCTGCGCAGATGCCTGCTGTGCAAGACGCGCCAGTGCCTGCTGCTCCTGGCGAGCGCGCACCAATCGCGCCAGGGTCTCGCCCAGGTCCTTGGCGTGGCGGCGCGCTCGGGGCCGCGCTTCGGTGGTAACCAGCATCCCGCGTCCGGCCCGCAGCACTCCCCAGGCATCGGTGCGCAGTTCCCATCCCTGGCCGCGTGCCTCCTGGCGGCCTCGCTGGTCGTCGATGCGGCACAGGTGGCCCAGTGACAGCTGGCTGTGATACTGATCGCTCCTGAACTGCGCCTGCAGGCGTCCGGCCGTGTCGTCGAGAATCAGATGGTTGCTGCGGCCCAGTGCACGGTTGCCGCCATCGTCGGTGAGCTCGCGGCTGCGCAGGCCGGTCAGCGCGCGCTGTGCAGGCAGCGCCCAGGGCGGCAGATGGTCAGCGTTGTAGAGGCTACCCACAATGACGGGCCGGTCCGGATTGCCATCCAGCCATTGCACCAGCACTTCCGCGCCAACCCGGGGCAAGGCCAGCGCGCCCAGCTGCGCGCCCGCCCAGGGACTGGCCACGCGGATCCAGGCGGAACTGCCAATGTCATGACGCCCCTCGCGATCCCAGTGGAATTGCACGCGGACCCGTGCGTATTCATCGGTCCACAGCGCCGGCTGCCCCGGCACGCCCATCACCGTAGCGGTCTGTGGGCCACGTGCTATGGGCACGTGGCTGTTGTAGCCGGGACCTGGACGCCAGGGGATCTGGCGGCGCATGCAGCGAAATTCGTTGCGGTAAGGAGGCACGGCATCCTGCGCTGCCAGAGGAAAGTAATTGTTGTGGATGCGATGACGGACGCTCAGAATCAGGAACTCGTCCCGCCCCCGGGACGATGGCCCGCCAAAGCGCGGACACTCGACATGCCCCACCAGCCGGAACCAGCGCCCCGGCATCATGGCGCGACAGTTGCCCTGCCCTTCCACCTGCCGCGCACGGGCCTCGATCTCCTCGATACGCAAGCGGCTCTGCGCATCACCATCATCCCTGTCACGATAGCCATGGTGGCCGGTGTACAGGTAGTGCTCGATGGACGGTGCCACGCCCTGTCGATTGAGCGTCGGCACCTCCATCCAGCGCGGCGTCGGTGACTTGAAATCGAAGCTGCCCAGCACCACGCTGCCCGCCGCCATCTCGCGCTGCGGCGACCAGCGGTCAATGGCATCGTCTTCGGCACTGCCGCCGTTCCCGTGGAAGCGCACGCTGTGTTCGCCATCAATGGCGGCTTGCTGGCAACTGTCGCTGCCCACAATCAGGGTATGGCCGCTGGCATCGTGCTCGTACCAGTAATGCCAGCCGGCGGCTTCCCAACGGCGGCTCAGGTAGTTGTGATCGCTCTCCCCGTACTGGAAGGCGTCGGTCATGGTGGCATCGCCACTGCTGACCTGCCACTGCCAGCGTGCATGCAGCGGGTAGTCGGCGAAGATGTCGGCGGTCTGCTGATGCAGGGTCTTGTCATGGAAAAGATGGTGATCGCGCCGCAAGGAGAGCAGCCTGAACCAGGGCCCCAGCTGCGCTTCGTAGACCACCACCGCCCCATCGGCGCGTTGACGGGAGAACGCGAACACGTAGCCGGAAAAGTAACGAAGGTGACCATCTTCCCGCACCAGCTCGATCACCAGCAGCTTGCCCATCATGGACTTGAGGGGCAGATGCGCATCATCGGTGAGCAGCTCCACGACAAAGGAAAAGTCACGCGAGAGCGACTCCTCGGCATCGAGCCGCTGCACCAGCAAGGGCGCATCCGGGCCATCTCCATGCGGAAAGCGCAGGCGCATGAAACGCCGATGCTGCGGCTCGGCCACCCATTGCCGGAAGGCCTCGGCCGTGGGCGGAATCGATGTCCGGATTGATGTCGGGGGTGCGTCCATACAAGCTCCTGCCAGAACAGCGCAAGCGGCATGCAAGCGCAAGGGCAGGAATATGCGACCGATCCGTCGTGAAAAGATCAGTCGCCGGGACAAATCAGGAAAACTTAGAAATTCCTTCGGACGCACAACAAAAAATTTCGAGGCAGCGCGCCCGTGTTTTGATGTATGGCAAAAGAGCGGAGTACTTCCATGCAAGTGATTACCGGCGCTCAGGAATGACGCTCCTCCTTTACGCGACGTTTACAGTCCGGCAGCAAAGTTTTACCCGGATTAAACGCATCAAAATCTAAGCTTGCGGCTCTTCAACCCACGGAGCCACCAGCATCATGAACCGCCGCACCCAACAACACATCCAGGATCCCGCCCAGCAAGACATGGCACCGCTGGGCCAGCGCCGCCTGCGCAATGCGCAACTGGCCGGTCTCGCTTCCCTGGCCGCCGCCGGCGCGCTGCTGGCCATCGCCGTGATCGCACCGGCCCAGGCCCAGGAAGCCGCACCCACCACCCCGGAGGCCAACGCCTCCCCGCTGCATCTGGCCGGCAACATCGGCATCGTCAGCCAGTACGTCTTCCGCGGCACCACCCAGACCAACCAGAAACCGGCCCTGCAAGGCGGCTTCGATCTGACCCATGACAATGGCCTCTATGCCGGTGTCTGGATGTCCAACATCAGCTGGATCTCGGATACCAACCCGGCCGCCTCGGCCAGCCTCGAAGCCGATGTCTACGGCGGCTGGAAACCGGCACTCACCGACTGGCTCACCGGCGACATCGGCGTGCTGCACTACGCCTATCCCGGCAGCTATCCGGCCGGCATGACCAAACCCGATACCACCGAGGTCTACCTCGGCGTGGATGCCAAGTGGATCGCCTTCAAATATTCGTACAGCACCGGCAATACCTTCGGCAATGCCGATACGCGCGGCAGCACCTATGCCGACCTGTCCGTGACGCATGAACTCTTTGCCGGCATCACCGGACTGGCCCACATCGGCCGCCAGCGCTATACCGGCTCCAATGCTTCCAACCTCTCCTACACCGACTGGAAGCTGGGGCTCACGCGCGACTTCTCCGGCTACGTGCTGGGGCTGGCCTGGACCGGCAGCAATGCGCCCGACGCCGGCTACACCCTGCGCGGCAAGAACATCGGCAGCAACCAGTGGATCGCTTCGGTCAACAAGAGCTTCTGAGCCCTGTCCGTCTTCTGACAAGAGAACATCACAAGGAGGTGCATCATCATGCGTAGCCGTCTGCACTGGAAACGTGGCGAGGATCGCCTCCACCCGCTCTCGCCGCGCCATCTGTTCCTGCGTACCGCCCAGCGCCGGCGCTATCGCTGCGTGCTGGTGGCGCTGCTGATCTTCGTGCTCTGCGCCAGCATCGCGCCGCTCACCCAGGCCGTCGCGCCCTACCGCGCGCCGGAAGACTACGGTCCCTCGCCGCAGGCCCTGCAGCACCGCGACGAGTGCCGACAGCAGATCAGTGCCTTCATGCCCGGCAAGATCGAGAGCGAGGAATTCGTGGCCCGAACCGACCACGAATACTTCCGCTACGTGGTCCGCCATGCCCTGCGGGAAGTTCTCTTCATCTGCGATGCACGCACCGGGCAGATCCGCCGCCAGATTGATATCTGGGGGGATCTTTAGGTTCATATCACGCTAGAACCACCGCCCCCCGGGCGTTTCGGTCCTGAATCCACAGCCGGGCTGGACAATCGGGCGGGCTGACGGCAAGATGCGGCATCCTTATCGATGCCCCTACTGACCGACCTGCCCATGCAAGCCGACTACGCCACCATCCTGCAGTGGATCTACCTGTTCAATTCCCTGGCCCTGGCCCAGCTGGCCCTGAAGCAACTGGGCCGACGCCGCAAGGCGCGCGCGCTGGAACAACGCTTCCGCGCCGCCCAGACCGCCGAATGGCGCAACACCGCACCTGAGTTCATGAACGCGCGGCTCGGCACCCCGCATGCCCAGGAGACGCGCGAAGACGGCACCCTGCTCTATCGCTGGCGTGGTGAGCGGCACTGGCTGGAAGCGCTCTATCGCGAAGGCCGCTGCGAGAGCGTGGAGGTCTCCGATCATCTGGAAGAAAGCTTCCCGACCGTCAATACCTATTTCAACTGCGCCGTGCTGGCCGCCCTGGTCTGCGCCTGGAAATTCTCGGGACTGGCCGATGCGCCGGAGTTGCCGGTGGCCGCTGCGGGCAAGCAATACCTGGCCAACTTCATCGTCTTTCTGGCCGGGGCGTGGCTGCTCTCGTTCGTGCTCAAGCGCCAGCGTCTGCTGCTCAATCTGGGCTGCATCGTGATGGTGGTGCTGGCCCTGCCGCTGCTGAACTGGCCCTGAGGCCGGTTCACTTCAGTTTCATTCGGCCACCACATCGGCCACCCGATAGCCCACGCCGATTTCGGTGAGGATGTGCACCGGCTGGGCCGCATCGCGTTCCAGTTTCTGGCGCAGGCGCTGCATGTAGATGCGCAGGTAGTGGCCATCCTCCGCATGCGAAGGACCCCATCCGGCCACCAGCAATTGCCGGTGCGTGATGACGCGCCCGGCATCGCGCAGCAGGGTGGCCAGCAGACGATATTCGATCTGCGTCAGGTGCAGCGCCTCGCCGTTGCGGCTCACGCTGCGGGCCGGCAGGTCCACCACCACATCCCCAAGACGATAGCGGCCGCTGGACTGCCCTGCGCCTGACGCCCGCGCATGGCGGCGCAATTGCGCGCGCATGCGGGCCAGCAGCTCGGGCATGCCGAAGGGCTTGACCAGGTAGTCGTCGGCGCCGGCATCGAGCGCTTCTACCTTCTCGGACTCCTGCGTGCGGGCCGAGAGGATCATGATGGGCACGCTGCTCCAGTTGCGGATCTCGCTGATGACCTGCTTGCCGTCGCCATCGGGCAGACCGAGGTCGAGGATGATGAGGTCGGGCTTGCGGGTGCCGGCTTCGGTGACGCCTTCGCGTGCGCTCTTGGCTTCGTGGACGATGAAGCCCTCCTGTTCGAGCGCACTCCTGACCAGTTTGCGGATGTGCGGATCATCTTCGATGAAGACGATGTTGCCTGCGTGTTCTTGCATGGGGTGTCCTTATTCCTCCGGCAGGGCGGGTTGCGTTTCCACCGGCAGCATGAAGCAGACGGTCGCGCCCTGCCCGGCTTCCTGCGGCGCGATCCAGATGCGGCC
>Ga0182006_1000181_pt1 | contig 66126 bp, 67 predicted proteins | sample Sormic07211104_1_FD_123022 | JGI IMG/M metagenome (GOLD analysis project Ga0182006, IMG submission 123022) | Rhizosphere microbial communities from Sorghum bicolor, Mead, Nebraska, USA - 072115-104_1 MetaG | ecosystem: Host-associated > Plants > Roots > Rhizosphere | place: USA: Nebraska...
AAAAAAAGACGGCGCGAGTGCCGCTCGCGCCGTCTGGGGGCCATCTTTCGAGGGAGGGGCGTCGATAACCCATGTGCCTTCGGTCGGGGAGACACCGGGCACAAGGGGAATTGTGACGATGCCCAGTTACAGCGCCATGACGTGGCGAAAAAAGCCTCGTGACGGGGTCGGAGGAATTGACTTATGCACATTGACCAAGTTTTCCACTTGGGCGTCACATCTGCTGTCCTCGCACAGGTCACCGCTGCAAGCCGATGATTTTGCTTGCTTTGAGTTGTTACGCATCGAAGTCATTTCTTGTAGGCCCCTGGTAGGCACTGTTTCGGCCGTTCTTGCCCACAGACTTATCCACAGGCTCGGGGATGAACCGGGTGGGCCCGGCGCGACCGGCCCGGGCGCCCCTTCTGATAGGATTGCCGGTTCCATATCCGTGTCCCGACTCCCGTGAAACAAGAGCTCAAACAACTCGTCCTGCAGGCCATCGGGGCTCTGCGGGAGTCCGGCAAACTGCCGTCCGATTTCGTCGCGCCGACGTTCGTGATCGAACGCACGCGCAATCGCGAGCACGGCGATTTCGCGACCAACGTCGCCATGATGATGGCCAAGGCCGCCGGCCGTAAGCCGCGCGACATTGCCACCGACCTGGTCGAGGCGCTGCCTGTTTCGGCCCTGGTGGGCAAAGTGGACATTGCCGGCCCGGGCTTCATCAACTTCTTCCTGGCTCCGGCGGCTTTCCATGCCGAGATCACCCGGGCGCTCGCCGAAAGCGACCGCTATGGGTACAACCAGGACGGCGGCGGTCGCCAGGCCGGCGTGGAGTTCGTCTCGGCGAACCCCACCGGCCCGCTCCATGTGGGCCACGGTCGTGCCGCGGCCATCGGCGACAGCATCAGCCGCCTGCTCCACGCCAGCGGCTGGAAGGTAACGCGCGAGTTTTATTACAACGACGCCGGCGTGCAGATCGCCAATCTGGCGCTCTCCACCCAGGCGCGCGCCAAGGGCATCGCGCCGGACGAAGCGGGCTGGCCGGAATCCGGCTATCGCGGCGACTACATCGCCGAGGTGGCGCGCGCCTTCCTCGCGCGCGAGTCGGTCGAAGCCGACGGCGAGACGGTGACCGCCTCGGGCGACGCCGACAACCTCGACGACGTGCGCCGCTTCGCGGTCGCCTCGCTGCGCCACGAGCAGGACCTCGACCTGAAGGCTTTCGGCGTCGGTTTCGACGTCTATTACCTCGAGTCCTCGCTGTACACCGAGGGCAAGGTCGAGGAGACGGTGCGCGAGTTGGTCGCCCACGGTCACACGTATGAAGAGGGCGGCGCCGTCTGGCTGCGTTCCACGGACTTCGGTGACGACAAGGACCGCGTCATGCGCAAGTCCGACGGCACCTACACCTATTTTCTTCCGGACGTGGCTTACCACCGCACCAAGTGGCAGCGCGGCTATGAGCGGGCCATCACCGAGCTGGGTTCCGACCACCACGGCTCGCTGGCCCGTGTGAAGGCCGGCCTCCAGGCGCTGGACACGGGCATTCCCAAGAACTGGCCGGAATACGTGCTGCACCAGATGGTCACGGTGATGCGCGGTGGCGAGGAGGTGAAGATCTCCAAGCGCGCCGGCTCCTACGTCACGCTGCGCGACCTCATCGACGAAGCCGGCCGCGACGCGACGCGTTACTTCCTGATCGCCCGCAAGGCCGATTCGCAACTGGTCTTCGACATCGACCTGGCGCGTTCGCAGAGCAACGACAATCCGGTGTATTACATCCAGTACGCCCACGCCCGCGCCTGCCGCGTCTTCCGTGAGCTGGCCGACCGCGGGCTGTCGAGCGATCGTGGCAACGGGCTGGCAAAGCTGCCGCTACTGGACACCGAGCACGAGCAGGCCTTGATGGTCGAGCTGTCGCGCTACCCGGAGATGGTCGAGTCGGCTGCCGACAACCTGGAACCGCACCTGATCGCGCAATACCTGCGCGAGCTCGCAGGCTCGCTGCACAGCTACTATCACGAACACAAATGGATCGTCGACGACGCCGACCTGCGTGACGCCCGCCTTGCGCTGGTCGCGGCGACGCAACAGGTACTGAAGAACGGTTTGGATCTGCTGGGCATTTCCGCCCCGGAGAGCATGTAAATGGCAACACGCAAGAAGGCAAAGGGCCGTCAGGCCGTCCGTAACAGCTCGAGCGGCATACCGGGCTGGAGCTGGGCGCTGATCGGCATCCTGGCCGGCGCCCTGTTGATGGCATTCGCAATGCGCGGCTCGTGGATGCCCATGATGCGCCAGCACGACGGCCCCGAACCGAACCCCCAGGCCACGGCGCAGAAGGGCAGCGACCCCGGTGTGGTCGACCAGACCGAGCCGGAGAAGCCGAAGAAGCCGTCCTACGATTTCTACTCGGTGCTTTCGGAGAAGGAAGTGCGTATTCCGGATGCCGAGATCCGCGCACAAGCCAGTGCCGAAGCGCAGCAGAAGCAGCAGCAACAGCAGGCCGCCCAGCAGCAGGCGGCGGCGCAGAAGGCCGAAGCGGCGCAGCAGCAACAGGTCACCGCCGCCGCGGCGAACCTGCCGAAGGCAACGACACAGACGGTAACCGCCGTACCTGCCCAGGCACCGGCGGCCGCCGCTCCCGCCGCCGGTGGCTCAGGCTACCTGCTGCAGGTCGGCGCGTTCCCGAGCGCCGCCGATGCGGAAGCCCTCAAGGCCAAGCTGGCGCTGCAGGGTTTCGTGGCCAACGTGCAGGCCGTGAAGGTCGGCGCGCAGACCTACAACCGCGTGCGCCTCGGCCCGTTCAAGTCGGCCACGGATCTGGAAACGACCAAGCAGCATCTGCAGGCGGCAGGCATCAGTGCCATCGCCCTGAAGGAAGGCAGCTGAGGTTCTTCCTGTCGCTGCATGAAAAAAACCCGCCGTTGCCGGCGGGTTTTTCTTTTCCAGCGACTGCGCGTGCGTCAGCGGCCGCGCTTGAGACGAATCAACGCCGAGATGTCATCGTCACCGTAGCCCTGGGCCATCAACTCACCGAAGTCGGCTAGCGACTGCTCGATGATGGTGCGGTCTGTGCCTGCCTCCATGGCGATGCCGCGGACGATGCCGAGGTCCTTGTGCAGCAATGCCAGCTTGAAGCCCACCGAGAACTCGTTGCGCAGCATCGTGGCGCCTCGTTTGTCGAGGAACCAGTTACCCGCCGCGCCCGCGGCCAGCGTCGGGATCAGACGGTCGGCTTCAAGGCCCAGCGCTTCACCGAGCGCGAGGCCTTCCGTCACGGCGTGTGCGATGCCCGCGACCAGCACCTGGTTCACGGCCTTGGTTGCCTGACCACTGCCGACGGCACCCATGTGCGTGATGCGTGCACCGTAGGTTTCGAGCACCGGGCGAGCACGTTCGAGAACCGCCGCGTCGCCGCCGACCATCACCGATAACTTGCCGTTCTTCGCGCCTTCCACGCCGCCCGATACGGGTGCATCGAGGAAGTCCGCGCCGACGTCGGCAAGAATCCGCGCGGCGCGCTTGGCCGTGGCGGGTGCGACGGTCGAATGATCGATGACGACGCTGCCTTTCTTCAGGGACGGGGCCAGCGCCTGGACCACACTGATGACGTCCGCGTCCGCACTGACGCACAGGGCAATGATATCGGCCGCATTGGCGATGCCGGCGAGATCAGGCGCGTCCACGCCCAGCTCCTTCGCCACGGTGTCGGCGCGAGCCTGGGTACGGTTACCGACCGCGACCAGCAGGCCATTGGCGTGCAGATGGCCGGCCATGGGCGCGCCCATCGCACCGAGTCCGATAAAGGCTGTCTTGATGCTCATGCTGTCGTCTCCGCAAGATAGGTATAGCCCGTCAGGCCCTTGTCGAGCGACGCATAGAGCGCCTCGGCCTGGGCACCCACGATACCCGCGGCGGCAAGACGGTCGACGTAGGCCTGGCGCAGCGCCTTGAGGTCGTAGCCCACGTAGTCGAGCATGAGGTCTGTCGTGTCACCGCGGCGGATGTGGGCGAACTCGTAACCGTTCGCCGTGGCGCGGACATTCACCGCGTCGGTGTCGCCGAACAGGTTGTGGATGTCGCCCAGGGTCTCCTGGTACGCACCGACCATGAAAATGCCCAAACGATAGGATTCACGGTCGTTCAGCGTATGCAGCGGCAGGCTCACGTCCACGCCCTCGGCATCCACGTAGTGATCGATACGGCCGTCCGAATCGCAGGTGAGGTCGGCGATGACTCCGCGTCGTGTCGGCTCCTCGTCGAGGCGGGAGATCGGGACGATCGGAAAGATCTGGTCGATCGCCCAGATGTCCGGCACGGACTCGAACACCGAGAAGTTGACGAAGTACTTGTCGACCAGCTTCTCGTCGAGATCGTCCAGCGCCTGGCGATGCGCGCGCTCAGCCGGCAACAGGCGCGGACGCACGGCATTGGCGATAGCGTAGAACAGCTCGTCCAGGGTCGCGCGGTCGCGCAGGTCCAGCTGGCCGAGCGCGTAGAGCGAGAGGCCCTCGGCCAGGTGGTGCTGGGCTTCGTGGAACAGCTCCAGCGGTGGGCGTGTGTCGAGTTCGGCATGCGTTTCGCGCAGGTGGCGAAGCACGCTGGGCTCACCGACGCGACCGGCCGGCACGGCGCCTTGCGGTACCGGCTCGACTTCGCTCACGTTGACGATCATCACCGCGTGGTGGGCGGTCATCGCGCGGCCGGACTCGGTGAAGATGATCGGCGCTTTCATGCCGTGCTCGGCCACGGCCTCGGCCAGCGGCTGGACGATGCTGGCCGCGTACTGGCCCAGGCTGTAGTTGATCGAGTTGTAGCTGCGCGAGCGCGTACCTTCGTAGTCGACGCCCAGGCCGCCGCCCACATCGACCACTTCGATGGGCACACCCAGGCGGTGCAGCTCGACGAAATAACGAACGGCCTCACGCATGCCCGCGGCGATGTCGCGCACGTTGGAGATCTGCGAGCCCATGTGGAAATGCTGCAGCTTCAGCGTGTGCTTGAGGCCCGCGGCATCCAGGCGCTCGATCAGCTCCAGGATCTGGCCCGGGCTGAGGCCGAACTTGCCCTTGTCGCCACCGGTGTTCTGCCACTTGCCGGCACCGATCGACGCCAGACGCACGCGGACACCGAGCAGCGGCTCGACGTCGAGCGCCTTGGCCTCGGCGAAGACGTGATCGAGTTCGGACAGCTTTTCGATCACGATGTGGACGCGCAAACCGAGCTTGAGGCCGATGAGGGCCAGGCGAACGTATTCGCGGTCCTTGTAGCCATTGCAGACGACCATGCTCCCGGGGCGAGCATGCGCCAGCACCGCCATCAGCTCGGGCTTGGAGCCGGCTTCGAGGCCGAAGCCGTGCTCGCCCGCGGCAACCAGCTCGCTGACCACGCCGCGCTGCTGGTTCACCTTGATCGGGTAGATGGCCGTGTAGGAGCCGGCGTAGTCGACATCGTCGATGGCCTTGGCGAATGCCTGCTGCAGGCGAGCCAGGCGATCGGCGAGGATGTCGGGGAAACGAATGAGTAGCGGCAGGCGCAGGCCTTCACTGGTGGCCTGGTCGACGATGGCCGGCAGGTCGAGGGCCGGGCCCTCTTCGCCACGGGGGCGCATGAGCAGGTGGCCGTCATCGGCAACGTCGACGTAGCCGTTGCTCCAGTGCGGGATCGCGTAGGTCAGCTTTGCGCGGTCGGTGGTCCAGTTCGCCATGGGCGGAAGATCTCCAGGTGATTGTGTCGTGTCCCCCATCGGGGGTGCGCGGAACAGTCGCAGCGGCGAACTTTGACCTGAAGCGGGCCTGGCGGCCGGGAGCCTCGCACGCCGCGGGGCCAACCAGACTGGGCCTGCGCGGCGGGGTGACCGTCGGCAGACCGCGTATTGTACCGGGCCGCCATGACATCCGTGTATCGCCAAGCGGGCTGTGAGGTAAGGCCCACAGGGCCTGTAGGGCGAGGCCGGTGGCCGATTCACCACCCGGAGCCGGTACAATCCCCGTTTTCGATCCCCTTCCCGCTTCCAGGAACAGCGTCATGTCGCAGCAGCAGCTCAGCTGGTTTACCGAAGCCCACCAGGCTTCGGGCTCCTCCATCGGTTTCCGCGTCGAGCGCCTGTTGCACGCCGAGAAGACCGAGTTCCAGACCATCGAGATCTACCAGACCACCGACTGGGGCAACCTCATGGTGATCGACGGTTGCGTGATGCTCACCGGCCGCGACAACTTCCTGTACCACGAGATGATGACCCACCCGGCGCTGTTCACCCACGCCCGCGCCAAGCGCGTCGTGATCATCGGCGGCGGCGACTGCGGCACGCTCCGCGAGGTGCTCAAGCACGAGGAAGTCGAGAAGGCCACCCAGGTGGAGATCGACGAGCGTGTCACCCGCCTCGCCGAGCAGTACTTCCCGGAACTGTGCGAGGCCAACAACGATCCGCGCGCCGAGCTGCTCTTCATCGACGGCATCAAGTACATGGCCGAAGCGGATCCGGAATCGATCGACCTGATCATCGTCGACTCGACCGACCCGGTGGGCCCGGCGGAAGGCCTGTTCAATGCCGCCTTCTACGGCAGCTGCTACAAGGCCCTGCGCCATGGCGGCATCCTGGTGCAGCAGTCGGAGTCGCCGATCGCCCACATCGAGCTGATCAAGGCGATGCGTTCGGCCATGCGCACTTCGGGCTTCAAGGCGGTTCGTACCCTGCCCTTCCCGCAGCCGTGCTACCCCACCGGCTGGTGGAGCTGCACCATGGCCCGCAAGGACGGCGACCTCTCGGGCTTCCGCGAGCGCGGCGCCATCAGCAAGAACTTCCCCACGAAGTACTACAACGCCGACATCCACAAGGGTGCGCTGGCGCAGCCGGAGTTCATGCGCGAGGCACTGGGCGACTGATCTTCCGGCCCGACCGGACCTCCTGTAAAAAGGGCGCCGCGGCGCCCTTTTTCTTGATCACATGCTTGCCGAACCGGAAAGGAATCCCATGCGCCACCCCCAGGCCACTCGTGCCCTTCTGCTGACCCTCCTCTCCATGCTGGCGCCCGGCATGGCGTCTGCCACCGATCTGCCCGGCGGCGCGGCCTTCATGCAGGCCGCGGGTGCCGTCATCGCCGCTGACCGCTTGCCGGCGATCACGCCTCCGCCTCTGGCCATGGACACGCGGGTGCAGGCGTTGCTGTCCAGGGCAGCGAACATCGACAGCATCTTCGGCGACGTCTCGCTGACCGCGGCCGACATCCTGCCCGTCATGAACCTTTGCGGGAAAACCGACAGCGTCATCGTGAACTACACGATGGCTGGCGTCGGCTTGTTGAACCCCCCGGCCGGTCAGGAATTTGAGGTCATCCGGCCGCAACGGGAGGCGTTACAGGCCCAAAACTACGTGACTTACCAGGACATCATCACGCCGCTGCTCGCCTTCAACATGCGATGCACCGCCCGAGTCCTGCCCGTGGTGACCGCAGTCATGGTGAATCTGCCGGCCCAGGAGCGGACATCGAGCCGCATCGGTGCCGTGAGCCGGATGCGTGCTGGTGTCACCCGAACCATGACAGGAGCGATCATCGCCACCGGCGAGGCCGACATGTCTGCAAGTAACCGACATCTGCTGGTCAGTGCCGCCGCAGAGACGGCAGGCACGTTCGCCTCCTTGATGCCGCTGGCCGAGCGAAAGGCGATCCAGCAGGCTGCGATGCATGCCAAGGCACAGGCGACGGCTGCCGATCAGACGTCACTCGACGCGATCGCCCACGCTTTCGCGGACGATCGCTGCGAAGGCCTCTGCGCCTTCGATCGCTGAGGCGAATTACTTCTCGGGCTTGGCCGGCTCCCAGCCGGCGGGCGCTTCCGGCGGCATGCCGTAGGCGCGGAGCGAAGCAAGCACCACGCTCATTTCCGTGCCACCACTACGCGCCAGCATCAACAGCTTCTGAGCCGTGGCCTTGTCACCCTGCGCCTGAAGGTTCAGCTGCGCGAAGCGTTGCATCTGCCAGATCAGGTTCAGACGCGCGGTCTTGGCCGAGGCCTGGTCGGAGGTGTCCGCGGAGAGCGTTTCGCGCAGGTGCAGACCAAGCGAGCGACCGAGGGGGCTGCTGCCCCATTCCAGCACCTTGGCCAGCTTCAGGCAGTCGCCGACGATGGAGGCATCGTCCTTGTTGTCTGCGCAGTACTTCGCCGTGGCCTGGAAGCCGGGCATCGGCTGCGCACTGGCCAGGCCGAACACCAGCACCATCTGCACGCCCGCGGCCCCGGAGCCCTGCAGGGGATTGAAGGTATCCGCCGGGGGCGGCAGCTGGGTGACCGAGTTGGCCAGCGCCTTCAGGCTTGCACCGAGGTAATCGTCATAGAGCTTCGCGTTCGCGGCACGGGTAAGGTCGGCGCGAACGTCGCCCTTGGCGGCGTTGTTCTCGTCCATGCCCAGCTTGAGCAACCACACGGCGGCGTTGTCCGGCGCCTGCTTCTCCAACGTGGCGAGCGCTTCGGTATTCGGGCAGTTACCGGCCTTGGCATCGCAATCGGCCAGGCGGGCCCAGGCGACCTGGGGACCGGCGTTGTCATTGCGCGCCGCCCGTTCGAGCAGGGCGTGGTAAGTGAGCACCTCGGGCGGGCTGACCAGGGGGCGCGCCAGCAGGGCCGCGCCCAGCAAGGGCTCGGGCTCGGTCCGCAGCGCGAGCACGCTGGCGAGGTCCTTCTGGAACTGCAGCAGGGCCCGGGTCTGGTCTTTCTGCGCCACCGGACCCTTGACCGGTCCCGTCGCCGCACCGGGCCACGGGGTAGCCGCGAAGGTCGGGAGCGAAAGCAGGCCAGCAAGGGCCAGGGTCACAACGCGGCGTCGCCGCATGGGCCATCTCCGTGAAATAAAACGACAAGAATACGGTTCGACCATGAACGGAAGCTGGGCCTTCAGGCCTTCACCAAGCAAAGACATTGCTACTATCGGTCTGACCGCGGGGGGATCGGGACAGCTGTCCGCATGACCGCACCAAATCAATCCTGCGACAGAACAGGAGTTTACAGTGGATCAATTCGCCCTTTTCGCCAGTGAACGCGCTGGCTTCTTCGTCGGCTGGGGCACGCTCTCGCTGATCAACGCCGGCCTGGCGCAAGGCAAGAATCGCAGCGGGCTGGCCTGGTGGGCGCTTTCGCTCTTTCTTGGCCCCCTGGCTACCCTCATCCTTATCGTGCTGCCGAAAGTCCGCGCAAAGATGTTCTGACCCGTTTGCGTAGCTCGCCCGGGTGTGTAGGCTAGGAGTCCTCCCAAGGCAGGTGCGCGCGAATGCTTACGACGCTCGTGGCAAGCAGCAAGGGTGGTTGTGGCAAGACAACGCTGGTAACCCAGCTTGCCACCCACTGGGCACAGGCCGGGAAGCAGACGGCCATCATCGACGCCGACCGACAGCACTCCAGCCTGCGCTGGGTTAGCCGGCGGCCCGAGACCGTACCGGGCGTCACCGCCGTCGAGGGCAGCCGCAGGGCGTTCGACCGGTTGCCGGCGGAGACCCAGCGAACCATCGTCGACACCCCGGCGGGCGTCGGCGAGAAGGAACTGGAACCGTATCTCGAAAAGGCCGACATCATCCTCGTGCCGGTGCTGCCTTCGCACTTCGATCTGGACGCCACGCTCGACTTCCTCACCGTTCTCCAGGGCATTCCGCGGGTCAAGCGCGGCAAGCTGCCGGTCGCGCTGGTCGGCAACCGCCTCAAACCCTGGACCAATGCCAGCCAGGCCGCGATCGCCGAACTCGGCGAGCGCGCCCCTTTTCCCGTGGTTGCGGAACTTCGCGACTCGCAAGCGTACGTCTTGCTCACGGCGCTCGGTAAGGGCATCTTCGATTACCACTCGGAAAACGTACGCGGACACCAGGACGACTGGGCAAAACTGCTTCGCTGGATAAAGCGCAGCACCTGAGCCGTATGGGGAACGCGTTGGTTGCACCACGCCACGAAAGTGGCATTGCGGAGGACGGTACCCATGCACGAACTCATCCTGTTGCGTCACGCCGAAGCCGAGGCCGCTAAGGACGGCAAGGACGACCGCGAGCGAAAGCTCACCGAACACGGCAAGAACGAAGCCCGTGCCGCGGGCGAATGGCTGGCCAGCCACGGCATCAAGTACGACCGCATTCTCTGCTCCCCCGCCGCCCGCACCAGGGAAACGGCGGCCCTGGCCCTCGGTCAGGTCGAGCCTTCCTATGAAGCGAAGATCTACGACGCCACGCCCGGCGACCTTTACGACCTCCTCGACAAGCAGTCGGATGTCGAGCGCGTGGTCCTGGTCGGTCACAATCCGGGTATAGAACAACTGGTAGCCTTCCTTGTCGAAGGACGCTCCGAGGACTATCGCGGGATGCCACCCGGCGGCATGGCCCGGCTCGTCTTCGATGGTCCGCTGGAACCCGGTAAAGCCACGCTTGAGACGTTCTGGTCTCCTCCGAACTGAGTAGCTCTATGCGTTACCTGTTTGCGGCGATCGCACTTCTCCTGTCGGCGGCGCCCCTGGCCGCCGCCGACCTGCGAATCGATCCCGTGCGTTCCCGCGCCGAGTTCAGCGTTCGTCTGCTCTGGGTGAGCAATGTCTCAGGTGCCTTCGACGGCATTCGTGGTGATGTTTCGATCGATCACGCCGCCCAGACCGCCGTGGTCCGCGCCGATATCGACATCGAAAGTATTCGGATGGAGTCGGCCCGGCTGCGCCGCTGGGTGCTAGCGCCCGAGTTCTTCGACTCCGTGCACTACCCCACCATCCATTTCGAATCCTTGCCGACGCCCCTGCTTCTTCTTACCCATGGCGGAGACGTGGCGGGGAATCTCACCCTCCGGGGGATTACCCAGCCTGTGACCTTTCACCTGCAGGGCAACCGCTGCTCGCCGGAATCCCTGGTTGGCTGCGTCCTCCAGCTGCAGGGAATGATCGACCGTACCGATTTCGAGATGCGCGGCCGCCGCGGCGCTCTGTCCGATCGGGTGAACCTGGGCATGGCCATCGTCCTCGAGGCGCCCTGAGCAAGCTCGACGGCGCATTAGGCTCACGTGCCGTTGTCATGCGTCCCCTATCATCGCGCCATGCGCCGCCTCCTTACGATCCTTCTCCTCACCGCCACGCTCGTCACCGGCGGTTGCTCGCTGTCGCGCGCGCGCATCCAACAGGCCGATGCGGTCATCACCATGACGGTGGACCGGCAGGTCACCTGCGACCGGGCCGACCATTGCGCCAGGCCGTCGCCACTGATCGACGCGGCAAGAGAAGCCAACTCGGCCTCGACCAACGATAAACCGGTCCACGTCGCCACCCTGCTCGAGGATGGGGAGCAGGCCATGGCCGCACGCATCAACCTGATTCGTGCCGCAACGCAAAGCATCGACGTGCAGACCTACATCTGGGAGCAGGACGACGCGGGCAAGCTGGTCCTCGACGAGCTGATCCAGGCGGCGCGGCGTGGCGTGCGTGTGCGCATCCTCGCCGACCAGCTGTTCTCCTTCGGCGATCCGGGCCTGCTCGCGACCCTGGCCCGCGCCAGCGACCACCTCGAGGTGCGCCTCTACAATCCCACCTTTCACAGCGCTCGCACGCCGCCCCTGGAGTTCGCCGCCGGCATTCTCTGCTGCTTCTACAAGTTCAACCAGCGGATGCACAACAAGCTGATCGTGATCGACGACCTCGTCGGCATTACCGGCGGGCGCAACTACGAAGACCGCTATTTCGACTGGGATGGCACTTTCGACTACATCGATCGCGACGTGATGGTCGGGGGCCCCGCCGCGAAGGCGATGGGCGCCAGCTTCGATCAGTTCTGGGCGCATAAGCGTTCCGTTCCCCTGACCCACCTGCACGACGTGAACCGCGAGCTCATCGCGGACACCGACGACACGCGGCATTGGCTGCCGCCGAGCTACGAGCACCCCGATCGCGTCGCCCAGATGATCAGCGATGCCGAAGATCCCGGCTGGCTGGACGATCGGATCATGCGGGCCACACTGCGGATGAACCGCATCGAGTACCTGTCGGACCTGCCCGGCAAGACCGATGAGCCCAAGCGTCGCGAGGCACGCGAGCTTACGCGGCACATCATGGGCCTGGTGCGTAACGCAAAGAGCGAGATCATCCTGCAGACGCCCTACCTCGTCATGAGCAAACCGGCGCGGAAGATCTTCAATCGCCTGCACGAGCAGCCCACGCCACCGCGCATCGTCGTCTCGACGAACTCGCTGGCCTCGACGGATGCATTTGCCGTGTACGCGCTGTCTTACAAGCACCGCAAGCGTTACCTCACGGACTATGGCTTTGAGATCTACGAACTGAAGCCGCACCCCGAGAGCGCCGACATCGACGCGCTAGAGAATCCGTCGACGGCCGTCGCCACGCCGCCGCTGGCGGCGACCAGCTCGGGCAGCGGCCGCAGCCGTCGTGCCTCCCGGGGAGCGGGTTCGAATGGTGTAGCGCAGCCCTCAGAGTCGTCCGGCTTTCTCAGTGCGGGGAGTCACTCTCGTCGCGGTGCGCGCCATCGCCCCGCGCCACTGAGTACCGAGGGAATCCGCTTCGGACTCCACGCGAAGTCGATCGTGGTCGACGATACCTTCGCAATGGTCGGCACGCACAATTTCGATCCGCGCTCCGATCACTACAACACCGAGTCGGGCGTGATCATCTACGACAAGCGCTTCTCGGACCGCCTTCGCGATTCGATCATGCAGGACACCGAGCCCGGCAATGCCTGGGTGATCGGCCCACGCGAGAAAAAGATTCCCGTGCTGTCGTCGGTAAACGAGTTCATTGGCGACGTGTCCGAACGCTTGCCGTTCTTCGACCTGTGGCCGTTCCGCTACGCCACCAGCTACGAGCTCAAACCGGGTTGCATTCCCATGCGCTGGACCGATCCCCGCTTCTTCCAGTGCTACGAACCGGTGGGCGACTTCCCCGAGGTGGACGTTTCGCTGAAGCTCATCTACACCCGCATGATCACCGCCTTTGGCTCCTCGGCTGCCGGCATCCTTTAACGGCGCGCGGCTTAGAGGTGCGTCAGCTCGAAGCGGATCGGAAGATCGGCGGTGTAGCGGAAGGGGCGGCTGTCGGCAGCGGCGAAGCGCCAGCCGCGGACAGCCTCTTCGGCGGCGTGATCCAGGTCGAGGTCGCCGCTGCTGCGACCGACGCTCACGTCGGTGACGTCGCCCTCCTGGGTGACGGTGACATTGAGGATGACCTGGCCTTCGCGTTGCGCCCGTAGCGCCGCCATCGGGTAGCGCGGGGAAGGCATGTAGACGGGGATGAGCGGATCGGGTTTTGCAGCGGCGGCCGGCGCATTGGCGACCGGCGTCCTGACGGCATTGACGCGCGCTGCCATCGCGCGCTCAGGCGCCACGCGCGGGCGAGCCCGCGGTGCCGGCTCAGACGACGCAGTGGCAGACGGCCTTGCCGATGCGGCCTTCGACGACAGCTTCGGCATGACCACTTCGGCCAGGGGGCGTGTGGCGGGCGCGCGCTCGTAGGTGAGCGCCGTGAGCCAACTCGTCGCGGCAATGCCGACGACGAGCCCGAGGGCGCTGAGCGAGGTGCTTGTACGAAGTGCGAGCATGCGGATCTTGCGAAAGGAGAATCAGGGGCGCTCGAGGATCGCCGTGACGCCCATGCCGCCGGCGGTGCAAATGGAGATCAGGCCGCGGCCCGAACCCTTCTGCTCGAGCATCTTCGCCAGCGTGGCGACGATGCGCGCACCCGTCGCTGCGAAGGGGTGACCCGCCGCGAGACTGGAGCCGTAGACGTTGAGCTTCGACGGATCGATCGATCCCAGCGGGCCATCGAGACCCAGCCGGTTGCGGCAATATTCGTCGGACTCCCATGCACGCAGCGTGCAGAGCACCTGAGCCGCGAAGGCTTCGTGGATCTCGTAGAAGTCGAAATCCTGCAGGGTGAGGCCTGCCTGCTTCAGCATGCGCGGCACGGCCACGGTCGGCGCCATGAGCAGGCCTTCGCCGTGGACGAAGTCGACGGCAGAGATCTGCGCGTGGGTGAGGTAGGCCTGGATCGACAGGCCACGGTTCGCCGCCCATTCGTCGCTGGCCAGCAGCACGGCGGCGGCGCCATCGGAAAGGCCGGTGGAGTTGCCGGCGGTGAGCGTTCCCTGGCCTGTGGTCTTGTCGAACGCCGGCTTCAGGGACGACAGCTTCTCCAGCGTGGAATCGCCACGCAGGAAGCCATCGCGCTTGAGGCCACGGAACGGCACGACCAGGTCGTCGAAGAAGCCGGTTTCGTACGCGGCGGCCAGCTTCTTGTGGCTGGAGAGGGCGAGTTCGTCCTGTTCGAGGCGGCCGACCTTCCACTCCTTGGCCATGATTTCGCAATGGTCGCCCATGGACTTGCCCGTGCGCGGCTCGGCCACGCCGGGGAAGGAGGGTTTCAGCTCCTTGAAGGAGAAGCCGCGCGTCGCCACGGTGAACTTTTCTTTGAGCGTCTTCGCACGGTTCAGCGCCAGCAGGCGCTTGCGCAGCTTCTGCCCATAGACGATGGGAACGTCGCTGGTCGTGTCCGAACCACCGGCGATGCCGGCGTCGATCTGACCGGCGGCGATCTTGTTGGCGATGATGATCGCGTTGTCCAGCGAAGTGCCGCAGGCGCGCGCCGTGGTGATGCCGGGGGTCGTCGCCTTGAGGCCCGACGAGAGCAGGGCTTCGCGGGCCAGGTTCCAGTCTGACGAGTGGCGGATGACGGCGCCCATGGCGACTTCACCCAACTCCGTGCCGTGCAGGCTGAACTTCTCGACCAGCGAGCCAAGCACCTTGACCGACATACCGAAATTGCCGACATCGGCATAGGCGGTGTTGTTGCGGCAGAAGGGAATGCGGACGCCGCCGACCACACCCACGCGCTTTTGCGACTTTTCCATGCTCTTAGAAGGACAATCCAATTCGAAAGAGGGTGCCGGGGCTATAGCCCGTTTGCAGGCGAAGGGATCGCGGACGCCGACGATCGCCGACGAACGCGTATCGGCAAGGCTAACCCGCATCCCCTCCGGGCGAAAGCCCGAGATGCACGGATGATAGAATCGCATTCCTTTACCGTTCGGAAAAACCTGCCGTGAACGAGTCGCTGATCGCCTGCCCCGCCCTCCTGGCGCTGGAACTGGCCGAGGGCGAGATGCCCGATCGGCTCGAGCTGACGCGCGACGAAGCGCAGACGCTGGCCGCCCTGGTGGCCGATGATCTTCGTGCACTGCTGCCCGGTGTCGAGGCCTCGCGCTTCGCCCTGGTTGGCGCCCTGTTCGATGGTGTGGAACTGCTGCGCCCCGGTTTTCCCGTGTTCGCCACGCTCGAAGAGCTGGCCCGGCGCGTGCCCCGCGTGACCACCGCCGGTGGCATCGTCGCCTTCGGCACCCACGACGGCCACATGCCCGCGCAGCCCCTTGTGCCGGATCCGCGCTACGTGGGTGGCCCCATGCGCCTGATCCCGTGGATGCTGCTCGCCCCGGCCGATCTCGCCGAAGAGCTCACCGCGAAGATGGAAGTAGAACTGGTTGGCCGTGGCGAAGCCGGTGCGGCCACGGCGGATTTTCTCATGCGCACCCTGGGTGTCCGCCTGGAACATGCACGCTATCTCAGCCGTGACGACCTCCTTGCGCTCACCTGCGTGCAGTACGAACACGTCAACCTGGCCCCGTTGTGGACCATGCTCGAGACCGCGCTACTCACGCCTTACAAGGAAGAGACGGCGCTGGGTTCCCGCGGCCTGCCCCTGCGCTACGCCGAGGGTCGCGTCGGCATTCCGGGCCTGGCCGGCTGGTTCGCCCGTGCGGGCGCCCAGCGGGACAACCCTGCGCACGAGTTCGCCGGCACCATCTTCGAGCTGCGCCAGTACGCCGCCCTGCTTGCCGCCCATCATGTGCCCCTGCACCTGGAGGGTGAGCCGGCCCAGACCGCCGGCTACCTCATCGAGGCCATGGCCGAGCCCGATGCCGCCCTACCGCAGCCCATGCTTTATGCCCATGAGGCGGCTGGCCTCGGCATGGCCGCCGTCACCGTTGCCCAGCCCTCGCCGGGCAAGGCGCGGGTCCTCGCCCACGGCTACCCGCTCGCCCCCGATGCGCTGGGCCCGCTGCTGGATGCGCTGGCGGAACGCTATGCGACGGCGACCGAGGTGCACGCCCTGGGCAAGGTGCTCCTGGATGCCAACGGCGCACTGTCCGCACCGGCGCCCGCACTGCACTGAGATTTTCAGGAATCCTTCGATGTACGCAGCCGCGGGGACGCATTAGAGTTAAGTCATCGTCCCCTCGGCGACCGCATGCGCCTTCCCGCTCCACCCGCTAACGACTCCCCGACCGACTGGGCGGCCTATCTGCTGGACCGCGCGCCGGCGATGATGGCTTATGTCGACACGTCGCTGCGCTATCGCTTCGCCAGCCCGGCCTATGCGGCCTGGATGGGTATCGAAGGCGACGGACTGATCGGACGCCGGCTCGAGGAAGTCATTGCGCCGTCGGTCTATGCACGCATCGAGCCCGGTGTCAGTGCCGCCCTTGCCGGCGAACCGGTAGTCGCCGATCGCGAGATACGTCGCGATGACGGCAAGTGCTACGCCCAGGCCACCTTCACGCCGGATATCGGCGACGACGGCGTCGTTCGTGGCGTCTCCATCATCCTGGCCGACATCTCGGGTCGGCATGTGCTCGAAGCGCGCCTTAAGGAAAGTGAGCGGCGCTTCTCGCAGGCCTTCCGTCACGCGGCGATCGGCATGGCCCTTGTCCTGCCCGACGGCCGCTGGCTGCAGGTGAACGAGGCCCTCTCCATCATGCTCGGCTACAGCGAGCAGGAGTTGCTCACCTCGGCCTACCAGGACATCACTCATCCTGACGATCTCGCGACCGATCTCTCCCTGGTGCAGAAGGTGCTGGCCGGAGAGCGCGCCTCCTACAACCTGGAGAAACGCTATCTCCGTCGCGACGGGCACGTGGTGCATGCGCTGCTCACCGTCTCCCTGGTGCGCGACGAGCAGGGCGAGCCGCTGTACTTTATCTCCCAGGTCGTGGACATCAGCGAGCGCAAGGCCTTCGAGGACGCACTGTTCCGCGAGCGCGAGCTGGCCGAAGTCACGCTGAAGTCCATCGGCGACGCCGTGATCACCACCGATCCGAACCTTATCGTCACCTCGCTCAATCCCATCGCCGAAGCCATGACCGGCTGGACCGCTCACGAAGCCGTGGGCCGTCCCATGGACGACATCTTTCAGCTGCGCGACCCGCTCACTCGCCGACCGATTCCCAACCCGCTGATTACCGCGGTCAACAAGAACACCATCATTGGCCTGACCACCGATGCCATCCTCGTGCATCGCAACGGCTTCGACAGCCCGATCGAGGACTCGGCGGCGCCGATCCACGATCACGCCGGCAACGTCGTCGGTGGCGTCGTGGTGTTCCACGACGTCAGCGAGACGCGCGCACTCGCACTGAAGATGGCGCATCTGGCCCACCACGACACGCTCACCGGCCTGCCCAACCGCGCGCTGCTGCAATCGCGCATGGAATTCGCCGTCACCGTCGCCGCGCGTCGCAACCAGCGCGCCGCCCTGCTCTTCGTCGACATCGACCACTTCAAGCAGATCAACGACTCCATGGGCCATGCGGCAGGCGATGCCTTGCTGCAGGAAGTGGCACGGCGTATTCGCGCCGCCGTACGTCCCGACGACACGGTGAGCCGCCTGGGTGGCGACGAGTTCGTCGCCCTGCTGCCTCATGTGGACGGCCCGTCCGATGCGGCTACCGTGGCCGAGCGCGTGCTCGAAGCCTGCGGTGAAGCGGTGGGTGTGGATGCATCGGCACTGGCGATCAGTTTCAGCATCGGCATCAGCGTATATCCGGACGACGCGTTCGACGCGGAATCGCTACTGCGCAATGCCGACACGGCCATGTACGAAGCGAAGATGCAGGGCCGCAACGGTTACCGCTTCTTCAACGCGAGCATGAACGAGCGCAACACCGCCCGCGTTCGCATCGAAGTGGAACTTCGCAAGGCGCTCGCACGTAACGAGCTCACACTGCACTACCAGCCCAAGGTGGATGTAAACCTGGGTGCGGTCGTCGGTGCGGAGGCGTTACTGCGCTGGCAGGTGGACGGCGAGGATGTCTATACACCGGAGCAGTTCATCCCGGTCGCCGAGGATTGCGGCCTCATCGTGCCGATCGGCGAATGGGCCCTGCGCGAAGCCTGTCGTCAGGCGGAGACCTGGGCGCGTCTTTACCGACCGCTTTCGGTTTCCGTCAACGTGTCCGCCCTGCAGTTCCAGCACACGCGCTTCTTCGAATCGCTGCGCAGCGTGCTCGCCGAAACCGGTCTGCACCCGACCCTGCTCGAGCTGGAGCTCACCGAGCGCACGGTGATGGAAGGCGGCGACCACATCGCCGACCTGTTGCATCGGATCAAGTCACTGGGCGTATCGCTGAGCCTGGACGACTTCGGCACGGGCTATTGCAGCCTCTCGTACCTCAAGCACTTCCCCATCGACACGCTGAAGATCGACCGCACCTTCATCCGCGACGTGGCCTGGGACAACGACAGCGCCGCCATCGTCAGCGCCATCATCGCGATGGGCATGGGTATGAACAAGCAAGTGCTCGCCGAAGGCGTGGAGAGCATGGATCAGGCAAGTTTCCTCAGCTCCGCCGGCTGCCCGCAAATGCAGGGCTTCCTCTTCGGCAAGGCCGTTCCCGCCCGCGAGTTCGAAGAACGCATCGCCGCCGTGGACATGGGCGACCCGCGAGTCCCGCAGACCTAGCCAACCGGCTCAGGGTGGCATGCTCCCTGTAGGAGCCGATTCATCGGCGATGGGACGGAGCGCGAAGTTGAACGTTATCGCCAGCACCCATTCGCCGATGAATCGGCTCCTACAACGAGCCAGAGCCAGAGCCAGAGGCGGGGCCGGGGCCTGGGTGCGGGCGAGTCACGAATCGAGCATCGCCTCGTACATGTAGTAATGGCATCGCTCCATGCCCAAGCCGCCATACGTCGCCTGCGCGCGCTCATTCTCCGTCTCGACATACAACCGCACACCTACCGCACCGGCGCCACCCGCCATCGCTTTCACGTGTGCGTACAGCCCGCGAAACACCCCGGCACGTCGGGCATCGGGCGCCACGTAAACGCTCTGCACCCACCAGAAGTCCCCGCAGCGCCAGTCGCTCCACTCGTAGGTAACGAGCAGGCAGCCGACAGCCGCGCCGTCGAGCTCGGCGATCAGATAGAACCCCCGCCGAGGCTCGTCAAACACGGCACGCACGCCACGACCGATGGTCTCCGGATCGAGCGCCTTGCGCTCCGTCTCCCACGCCATGGCGATGTTCCAGCGTGCAATGGCGTCCGCGTCATCGGAGGCCGCGCGGCGAATGTAAAGGGTCATGCCGTTATCCGTTCGAAGGGCGCCGCTTGCGCGAAGCGCCGAGTTTACGCGTGAGAGTGTTGCGACCGACACCAAGGGCGGCCGCTGCGTGCTGCCGGTGTCCGTCGTTGGCGATGAGCGCCGCCTGCAGCAAGGTCTTGTCGAGTGCATCGCGGGCACGTGCGTGCACGTCCACCTCGCCTTGCGCCAGCGCGTCCTGGGCCCAGATGCGCAAGGCGTCGGTCCATTCGTTGCTTCGTGTTTCGCGTGCCGGCAGCGCGCCGAGGTCACCGGCTAGGATCTCCGCACCAGGTGCAATCACGGCAAGGCGGCGGCAGAGATTCTCCAACTCGCGCACGTTGCCAGGGTAATCGCGCTGCTCGACCAGCTTCATCGCACCGCGCGAGAAGCGCTTGGGCGGGAGCTTCAGCTCCGTGGCGGCCTGGGCGAGGAAGTGGCGCGCCAGCAACGGAATGTCGCCGCGACGCTGACGCAACGAGGGCAAGGCGATGCGCACCACATCGAGGCGGTGCTTCAGGTCCGCACGGAATAGTCCGGCTGCGACGCGCGCATCCAGATCCTGGTGGGTCGCCGCGATGATGCGCACGTTACCGCGCATCAGTTCGCGGCCACCCACGCGATAGAACTCGCCACCCGCCAGCACGCGCAGCAGACGCGTCTGCAAAGCGATCGGCATGTCACCGATTTCGTCGAGAAACAACGTGCCGCCTTCGGCCTGCTCGAAGCGACCGGCGTGGCGTCGCTGCGCGCCGGTAAACGCGCCAGCTTCGTGGCCGAAAAGTTCACTCTCCAGCAGTTCGGCAGGAATGGCCGCCGTGTTAAGCGCGACATACGGCTTACCGCTACGCGCACTTTCTTCGTGCAACGCACGCGCAACGAGTTCCTTGCCCGTGCCCGTCTCACCGGTAATCAACACATTGAGGTCGCTCGCCGCCACGCGGCCGATCAGACGGAACACCTCGCGCATGGCAGGACTCTCGCCAAGCAACGAGTGCGCGTCCACGCGTCCGACAGGAATGATCACTTCTTCGTGCGCTGCGGCGAGCGTACGCTCCACTGCCTCAACCGCCATGTCGAGGTCGAACGGCTTGGCGAGGTAGTCCGCCGCGCCTGCGCGATACGCCGCCGCCGTCGTCGCGACATCCGTATAGGCACTCATGACGATCACCGGACCGATATTGCGCCGGGTGAGGTCTTCGAGCAGGCGCAGGCCATCTTCACCTGGCATGCGTACATCGGTAACGAGCAGGCCTGGACGCCCTTCGGCCAAAGCCGCACGCACCGCATCACCCGCGCTGAATTCGCGCACCGTGTGTCCCGCATCACGCAGGGCTTCGGCCAGGACGAAGCGCACACCGCGATCGTCGTCGGCAATCCAGATTTCAGTCATGGTGCCGCTCCATCGGAAGGTACAGGGAGAACACCGTTTCGCCGGGGCGACTGGTAAAACGCAGGTCGCCGCCATGTTCGAGAGCGATCTCGCGGGATAAGGCGAGACCAAGGCCCGTGCCATCGGCACGGCCCGACACCAGCGGCTGGAACAGGGAATCACGCAGCTCGTCGGGCACGCCGGGGCCATCGTCGATCACATCCACGCGCAGTGCCGCGCGCACGGTGCGCTCGCCGAGACGTGCGCCGTGCTCGACACGCGTGCGCAACGTGATCGCGGCAGCGCCGGCTTCGCTGGCATTGCGGGTGAGATTGAGCAGCACCTGGAGCAGGCGATCGGTGTCGCCCACGCTGTCGGGCAAGCTGGGGTCGTAGTCGTGGCGTACGCGTAGCGCGTCGACCTCGGCGCCAACCAGGCCTTCGAGGCGCTCGAGTAGTTCGTGGATGTTGACCGGGCCCAGGCGTGCAGCGCCGCGGTGGCGTAGCAAGCCGTCAGCGAGGGCGGCGAGTCGGTCGGCTTCGGCGATCACCATACCGGCCAGCTGGCGCAGGTCGCTATCGGCCACGCGGCGCTCGAGGAGCTGGGCGGCTCCGCGCAGACCGGCCAGGGGGTTCTTCACTTCGTGGGCGAAGCCGCGCAGCGTCGCCGATAGCGGTGTGCCAACGGCCGCGTTGAGCTCCGGCGCCAAGGGGTGCACCTCGACCAGCAGGCGGCCATCATCCAGTGGCTGCATGGTCAGGTCGGCGGTGATCTCGCGACCTCGTGCCACACCAAAGGTGACGCCACGCAGATTGAACGGGCGACGTTCCAGCAGGGTGCGCTCCAGCTGCGAAGCCAGTGAGGGCTCCCGCATCAGCGCCGGAAGGGGTTGGCCGACTGCCGTGCGGGGACCCACATCCAGGACCTCGCCCAACGCCGGGTTGAGCCAGTTCACGCGAAGGTCGGGACCGACGACGGCGAGGCCGGTGCCGAGCAAGGTTAGGAGGTCTGCCTGATCTGGTGCGTGCATTGCACCAATGTAGGGAGCTTTACCAGGTGCCGCAACCGGACAGATTCCGAGAGGGTTGCGGGAAAGGCGAAAGACTCCGAGGCAACGAGGATCGCTGCTTCCCTGCAGCGTCCCTTTTTTCGGAGACTCATCTGCTTACGTCTGACCCCGGTGGGGTTTCTTCGTGATAACCCTGAAGAGCAACGAAGTTATTCCTAGTGCCCACCGCCATCTGTCGCATCCCTTATGGGTTTCGGCAAGTAATCGTTCGGTTCGAACGCCCGTCGCATTCGTTGGGTAGCGAAATCGACGAACGCGCGAAGCTTCGGCAGTGACTGACTTCGACTCGGATAGTAAAGGGAGAGACCTGGAACCTCTTCGCAATAAGGTTCGAGCGCGGTCTGCAGATCGCCACGCTCAAGATGCGACATCACAATCGAGTGCGGCAGTTGGAAGAGCCCAACGCCCCTCAGCGCCGACCGAACGCAGGCTTCGATGTCGTTAATCACGAGAGGCCCCGCGACGCCCACCGTGATGCGCTTGCCATCGACGACAAATTGCCAATGATCGAGAGCTCGCACAGATTGACGAAGCAGGATGCAACGGAAGTTCTGCAGATCGTACGGGGACGATGGCCGGCCGTGCTCCCTGAAGAACGCCGGGGAGCCGACGACAACAAAGCGCTCCGGTGGCGTCAGCCACATTGCGACCATGTCGATCTGGACGAAGTTTCCCAGTCGTATCCCTGCATCGAATCCTTCTTCGACAATATCGATGGGGTGGTCGTCGCCCACTAGTTCGAGCTCGACATTGGGGTGAGCGTCGAGAAAGTCCGGCAGCAGGCGATTCACCAGCAGCGGCACGATGGGCCTGGGCATATTGATGCGCAGTCGACCGGTAATCTCGCCACCCAGGCCGCTCGCGGCGTCCAATCCCGCGGTCAGCATGTCGACTGCCGGACGCGCATGGGCAAGCAGCCTTTCGCCCGCTTCGGTCAGCCTGACGCTTCGTGTGGTACGGGAGAAAAGCGGCGCGCCAATCCGCTCCTCGAGGCTGCGTATGGCCTGACTGACCGCGGACGGCGTGATGCCGAGGTGCCTGGCCGCAGCCCGAAAGCCTCGGTACTCCGCCACCGTAAGAAACATGACCATCCCGTCCAGATGGGTCCGAGCGATTGTTAAGTTCATCTACACGGCCCGTTCCGAATGTGCCTCATATTCGAATAATAGCGCAGAGGGTACCGTGGATCGTCAAACCAAATTGAGGCGAATACAGATGCTCCTGGTCATGGGAATCACGGGAAAAGTTGGCGGTGCAGCGGCCACTCATTTGCTCGCGCAAGGCAGGAAAGTGCGCGCGCTTGTTCGCGACCGCGCGAAGGCGGCAAGCTGGGCCGACCAGGGCGTCGAGTTGGTTGACGGCGACTGGAACGATGCGGCTTCCATCAAGCGGGCATTGAGGGGCATCGATGGCGCGTTTGTCATGTTGCCTCCCATCTGGGCCCCCTCGCCGGATTTCAGGGAAGCCAAGGAGGTCATTGCTAACTATGTCGAGGCGCTCACCCAGGCGCCGGTGCCGCGGGTCGTCGCACTTTCGTCGATGGGCGCGAACCGAACCAGCGGCATGGGGCTGATCACGGCCCTGTCGCTTCTGGAGCAGGCATTTCGCGACCTGACCGGGCCGATAGCCTATGTGCGAGCTGGCGGATTTTTCGAGAACTTCCTTTACGGCTTGCACGTCGCCCAGGGCGGTACCTTGCCAGTCTTCAACGACCCGACCCATCGGAAATCGACCATGGTTGCGACCAACGATATCGGCGCCGCGATCGCATCGCTTTTGGGCGGACCGGCGTGGTTGGGGCATCGGATCATCGAACTCGGCTCCATGGTGAGCGCCGATGAAGTCGCCGCACAACTAGGCGAAGTGATGGAGCGCGACGTTAAGGCCGTTGCCGTCCCGCGGGCCGCCTGGCCGGATACATTCGAGCAGTTCGGCATTCCGAAGGGCAAGTCCGCTCCGGCCGAGACCATGTATGAGGCCGTGAATGCCGGCGGGATGGACCTCGGGGTCGCGGGTACGGAGCACGTACCGGCCACGACGTCCGCTCGCGACGTCTTCGCAGCGGCTCAAAGGCCCACCGCAGCCTAGGTTCGCCAGCTCGTCACCGACGCACCCGCGACAAACTCATCGTCTGAGGCTGGACCCATGCCTAAAATCTCGTGGCGCGAAGTCTTACCCTTCGCGCTTGCCGTTTTCTTCGTCGTCGGCTCCCTGAGCAACATCGTCGCTCCGGGATCGATCTACGAGGAATACCTTAAATGGGGATATCCGCCCTGGTTCCATTTCTTCACCGGAACGATGGAACTCACCGCCGCCATTCTGCTGTTCCGGAAACGGACTCGCCTGTCAGGTGCGTTGCTTGGTGGCACCGTCATGTTCGCCGCACTCGCGACCGTCGTCATCCGCGGCGAATACGCGCACGCCGTGGCGCCGTTCGTCGTGGCGACGTTGTCACTTGTCGTTGGCTGGATAAGTCGCGGGCGAGAGGAGTAACACATGTCAACGATACTCACGACTGAAGGTCGCGCAATGGCGCTCTACGGGCCACGAAGTGCGCTATTGCTCGCTGCCATCATCGGTTTCCCGCAACCCGTGCTTGCGCTCGAATTGATCCCCGTCCCCTTGACGCCGGAGCATTGGCAAGCGAACGGAGATGTGTCGTTTCAGCACGATCCGGCCAAACAGGATGTGCTCGTCGTCAATAAGGGCTATGCCGAGCTGAAGAACACCGACTTCAGCAATGGCACGATTGAATTCGACACAAAATTTGTCGGCGAGCGAATTACCGGCATCACCTTTCGCCAGCATGACGACCAGGCTGACGCCCTGTATTTTCGACCCAGCGCGGACTGTGCCGTCTCGGACGAATGCGTCCAGTACATGCCCACCGCGCATCATATTTTCGAGTGGGACCTGTATGGCCAGTACCAGACGCACGCACCCATTGACTCCAAGGGCTGGAACCACGTCAAGTTAGTGCTTTCCGGCGCACGCATGAATGTGTTCATCAATGGCGCGCGTTCGCCAACACTGGCTGTCGGAACCTTGGTTGGCGGATTCCCTGATGGCTCTATCAGGCTGCACGGGCCTGCGTCTTATACACACCTGAGCATTGCGCCCAATGTCGTTGATGGCTTACCTGCCGTGGATTCGAGCGAGACCACGAAGGCTGATCTTCGATATGTTCGCCATTGGCTTGCGTCGAAGCCGTTCGTCATGCCCAGTCGTATGGATGCCTCGCTTCAGGAACTCACCGGCATCGATCCGGCCTACTCGTCGAGACCAAAAGCGACAGCACCCTGGACGCCCATTGCGCCCGATCCGGATGGCTTGATCAACCTAACCCGATGGTTTGGCGATGCGCAGACCGGACCGGCTATCACCGGCATTTGGTTGAAAACCACGATCAACGCCGATCATGACCAAATCAAGCATGTAGATATTGGGTGGACCCGCGAAGTCTGGCTCTTCGTAAACGGTAAACGTGTCTTCCAAGGCAAGAATCTTTACGGCGTCAAGGGCGCGAGCAAAGAACCAGACGGTCGCTTGGCCTTGACCAATGGATCGTTCGACTTGACGCTGCACAAGGGCGCGAATCAAGTGGTCGTGGCTATCGACGATAACTTTGCCGGCGGCCAGCAGCATTGGGGATGGGGGCTACTGATGCGCTTGGCAGATACCGATGGTATTGGCGGCACCGTAGCGGCAGCTAGCCACGGGAGCCATGACCGATAGTCGTCTGCAACGCTTGCCCTGCCCTGCTAAGGCAAAGCGTCCTGCTTGGCGAAGATGCCTGCCATCTCCGCCGCGTTCTCCGTGCCCCAGGTGCACAGCGGGACGATCGCCTCGGCCAGGCTGCGGCCTAGCGGGGTGAGCGAGTAATCCACGCGCGGCGGCACCTCCTTGTAGTCGGTCCGCACCAGCACCTGGTCGGCCTCCAGATCCTTCAATTGCTGGATCAGCACTTTGTCGCTGACGCCCTGGATCAAGCGCTTGAGTTCGCCGTAACGTTTAGGACCATCGCGCAGGAAGAACAGGGCCAGCGGTTTCCACTTGCCCGAGAGGATACGAAGCGTGGCGTTGAGCCCGCAGCCGCTGTCGCAGATTTCCGGAGGGGTCGTCATTGGGTACTTACCTAAAAGTGCATACTTGTCGTTAGGTTATGAGGCCTGCATCTTTGTTCTCAAGCAAGCAGTCACCTGCTTCCACAGAACCCAAAGAAGGATGCACACCATGAACAGACTCAATGGAAAGACCGCCGTGATCACCGGCGGCGCGACAGGCATCGGCCTCGCCGCAGCGAAGCGCTTTGTCGAGGAAGGCGCCTTCGTCTTCATCTTCGGCCGTCGGCAGGAAGCACTCGATGCCGCCCTGGCCGGCCTCGGCCCGAATGCCCGAGCGGTGAAGGGCTCGGTCTCCGACCCCACTGACCTGGACCGACTCTACGCCGCGGTGAAGGCCGAGCGAGGAACGCTCGACATCGTCTTCGCCAATGCCGGTGCGGGAAGCCAGGCGGCACTCGGCAAGATCACCGCTGAGCACATCGACGAGCACTTCGACACCAACGTGAAGGGCACGATCTTCACCGTCCAGCAGGCGTTGCCGTTGATGGGCCAGGGCGGCTCGATCATCCTGACCGGATCGAGCGCGGGCACCACGGGTGCGCCGGGCATGAGTGCCTACAGCGCGAGCAAAGCCGCTGTGCGCAACCTCGCCCGGAGCTGGGCGGAGGACCTGAAAGGCACCGGCATCCGGGTGAACGTGTTGTCTCCCGGGGCGACGGCGACCGACCTCGCGAAGGAAGCGCTTGGCGAGGAGGGCCAGAAGGTCTACGCCGCAATGACGCCGCTCCTTCGCATGGCCGATCCGTCGGAGATCGCCGCAGCGGCTGCCTTCCTCGCCTCGTCGGACAGCAGCTTCATGACCGCCAGCGAGGTCGCTGTCGACGGTGGCCTGGCGCAACTCTGACGCGCTACCGAAGGAGAACGTATGAACTACGCGATTGTTGGCTTCGGCAAGATCGGCCAGGCACTGGCCCAAGCGTTTGCACGTAACGGCATCGATGTATCCGTGGCAACCACGCGCGATCCGGAAAGCTTTGCATCTACGGCGGCGGCGATTGGATCCGGGATCGTTCCAAGCACGCTGGCGGACGCGGTGAAGGCGGACGTCGTCTTTTTGGCCGTCCGTTTCGAGTCGCACAAAGAGGTCGCGAAGGTGCTTCCAAGCTGGGAAGGAAAGACCATCGTTGATCTGACCAATGCCTACGGCGTGCCGCCTGAGGAACTGGAAGGACACCCCTCCTCCAGGTTCGTCGCGCAAGCCTTCTCGGGCGGAAAGCTGGTCAAGGGCTTCAATCATCTGGGCGCCGCGGTCCTCGCCCAGGACCCGAACGTTAAAGGTGGCAGGCGCGTCGTGTTCCTGGCGAGTGACGACGACGGTGCGGCGAAGGAGGTTGCTTCGCTCACGGAGCGCCTCGGTTTCTCACCGATCCAGCTCGGCGGGCTTTCCGATGGTGGGCTGCTCGTGCAGGCGCGCGGAAATAGCTGGGGTCGACTGATCTTCAAGGATCTCGTCACGTTCGATTGAGGAGAGAGATGCGATGAGTACCGACGAGAATGTTCAGATCGTGAAGACTTTCTTTGCGGCCATGGGCAGCGGCGACCCGCAGCGCCTGATGGCGCTGACCGCCGAAGACATCGAATGGATCCTCCCGGGCATGGACTGGCCGCTGGCCGGAACGTATCGCGGTCATGCGGGCTTGGCGGACCTGGTAAGGAAGGAATCCGAAACCATCGAGATGTCGCTCTCCGAACCCCGCGAGTTCGTAGCACAGGGAGATCGTGTCATGGTCGTCGGCGTCGCAAAGGGAAAGATCAAAGCCACGAACAAGTCATTCGAGGATAACTGGATCTTCGCCATCACGATCCGCGATAACAAACTGACGAGCATCCGCGAGTACATTGACACCCAGGCCATGGCTCAGGCTGCGCGAATGGATGGCTCTGGGCCGGCGTAGCTCTTCTCGAATGCCAAACCGCAACGGAGATCCTCGATGTACGACTCTTCCAAGCAATCCGAGCTGATCCGGTTCGCGCGCGTCGATGCGGGCTCTACCGTCATCGACGTTTACCCCGGCGATGGTGACTGGACACGCCTCTTCTCCGACGTCGTCGGACCCGAAGGACGCGTCTACAGTTTCGTGCCTACCGAAATCACCGACCTGAAAGCCGATCAGGCCGACCGCATGCGGACGCTCGCAAAGGAACCGGGCCGGGCGAACGTCGAAGCCGTCTCAGCGGACCTCGTCGCGATGCCCACGCAACCAGCAGATGTCCTGTGGCTGCACCTTTTCTATCACGATCTCCACACCAAACTGATGCAGGCCAGGGGCGGGACGGCGGCCGACTTCAATCGAGCCGCCTACGAACGACTCAAGCCCGGCGGGTACTACGTCATTGTCGATCACGCAGCCGACGCAGGGGCGGGCACGAGTGACACGCCGTCGCTGCATCGGATCGACCCGGCGACTGTTCGCGACGAGGTGGAAGCGGCCGGCTTCGTATTTGACGAGGAAAGCTCCCTGCTCGCCAACACGAACGATCCACACTCGGAGAAGGTGTTCGACCCCGCGATCAAAGGCCAGACCGATCGCTTCATCTATCGATTCGTGAGGCCCTGACGGGCAAAGATGCTGTCGATTTCGACGGGAATACCCATCGGCAGTGACGACACGCCGATGGCGCTTCGTGCGGGAAGCAGGCCGGGCCCGAAGAGATCGCGCAGAAGATCGCTTGCGCCATCTGCAACCTTCGGGTGCGCCTTGAACGATGCTTCGGCACGTACATAGACGGTCAGCCGAAGGCAACGCTCGATGTTATCGAGGCCGCAGCTCTGCTCGAGACTTGCAAGAATCAGCAGCATCGTCATTCTTGCTGCGTCTTGCGCGTCGCTCAGCGACATGTCGTCGCCGACCACGCCAATCACGGGCTGGCCATCCTTTAAGGGCCCTAAGCCCGAAACAAACACTTGGTCGCCGGCCGTTGTCACGACGTTGTATGAGCCGAGGGCGGGAAACGGTGGCGGAAGCTCGAATCCCAGCTCGTTGAGTCGATCGATGCGATGCATAAGCGTGTATCTGTGCAGACGAGCGCTCCGTCACCGCGACCTTATCGGCCGCGGTGACGGCCCGGCTCACAGTTTGGCAGCTTCTTCAATGAGCGCGGCCACCTCGTCCGGATGCGATACCGGCGATGCATGACTGGACGGGATCGTCACCGTCTTCGCCTTCATGCGCTGCGCGAAGAAGGCCTCCGCCTGCGGTGGAATCATCAGGTCATTGCCGGAGATCGCGTAGTACGTGGGCTTGCCGTGCCACGCAGCGACAGTGGCTGGCGTGCCAAAGGCAGTCGAGTTGATCGGCATCTGCTGTTTGGAAAGCGCTGCACCTTCCGCAGCAGGCACGTCACCCACGAAGACACGCGGGAAGGCGGCGGGGTCGACACTGAGGAAACCCTTCGCATCCGGGTGCACCTCTTTGAGTCCCTCGCTGGGCGGCCCACTACTGGAGAGGGCTTGCACGCTCTCGCCCTTGTCCGGCGCAAACGCCGCGACATAGACCAGGGCTTTCACCTTCGGGCTATCGCCGGCTTCGCCGATCACGACGCCGCCCCATGAATGCCCCACAAGAATGGTTGGACCCTTCTGCGCGTCCAGGACCTTCCGGGTAGCGGCAACATCGGCTTCCAACGATGTCATCGGGATGTCTACCTCGCTAACCGCAAAACCCTTCTTGCGGAGAATCACGGCGACCTTGTCCCAGCTCGAAGGGCCCGCAAAAGCGCCATGGACGAGCACCACATTTTTTGCCGTGGCCGCGTTCGCCGCGATGGGCGCGGCCAGAGCCAACGCCACGGCAAAGGCCGCAGCCGAGTAACGAAGTTTCATCAAGAGATCCTGTTTGACGTGCGATAGTTTTGCGCGCCGCATAGATATACCTTCCGACGAGAAAGCGAGCCATGACAGGCCATCCGAAAAACTTGACCATTTATCCGGATGATGAGGAGAACACCTCACCCTCGGCTGATCTGCTTTCTCACGTACTCGCCCAGCTTCGTCTCACCGGGGACAAAGTAAAGGCGACGTCACTCCCGGCGAATCACCTCGTCCAGCTGAATCCGGAAATGGCGCACGTGGTCGTGATCAAGGAAGGAGAGCTCACGGTCAACACAGACGACGGGCAGACGATGCAGGTGCGGACTGGTGAGCTTCTCCTGTTACCTCACGGCCCGAAGGAAGTGCGCCTCACGACGACCGGTACGCCCGCGGCCATCATCGACTGCAGCTTCTGGTTCGACCCCGAAAGCCGCCGTGGAACGGCCCTGGCCTTGCCGCCCCGCATCCATGTCAGGGAGGAGGATTGCGCGGCCTGGCTCAAGCCCATCGTTGGTTTCATGATGGCCGAAGCGGCCGACCATCAGGCAGGCGCTGCATTGATGGTTTCCCGACTGATCGATCTGGTGGTGATTCGGACACTCCGCAGCTGGGTACACCAAGGGCATACGTCCGGCTGGCTCGGTGGGCTCGTCGACGCGCGTATCGCCCGTACGGTCAAGGCGATACATGAAAAACCCCGTGAGCGCTGGAGCATCGATGCCCTGGCTGCTATCGCCGGCATGTCACGATCGAGCTTCTACGAACGCTTTACCGCCCTGGTTGGTCGGTCGCCGCTGCGCTACTCGAATGAGTGGCGCCTGGCGCTTGCTCGAGAGCTGTTGGGCAAAGGCGACGCGCGAGTGGGGCAAGTTGGCCTGAGCGTCGGTTACCGGTCCGAAGCGGCGTTCAGTCGGGCTTACAAAGCGCTCTACGGCCATTCGCCCAGGGACGAGGTCGGCAAGCCAGGCAAGGATCCCTTCAAAGACAGGTGAGCGGCCTCGCTTGCCCCTCTCCCGGAAGGGTCGTCAGTCGGCGCCCTAGTCTTCTTCTGCCGCCTCGCGACCCTGCTGCCGGATGAGCATTTCTTCGCGGGCGTCATTGATGGACTGCCGGATGCTGTCCAGATCGATCTCGGATTCATCCGGCTCGAAAAGACCTGTCAGTTCCGTATCGGTGCGCAGTTCGCCGGCCTGTAACAAGGCCCACATTTCTTCGCCGTACCAGGTATCCAGCAGCTCGGGCGCCGAGCGCCCAAGGTAAGCGGTGAGATTGTTGACGTCACGCAGCAGCATGGTGCGCGCCGCATTGTTCCCCGCCGCACTGACGACCTGCGGAAAATCGATCACGACAGGACCATCCGGACCGACAAGGACGTTGTACGGGGAAAGATCGCCGTGGATCAATCCGGCACACAGCATCAGCACGACCTGCTGCACGAGGATCCGGTGGTATTGCCGGGCATCATCGGCGCTGAGATCGACCTCGCCCAGGCGAGGTGCGGAGAGGCCATCGGCGTCCGTGACCAGTTCCATCACCAGCACGCCGTGGAAATAGCCGAACGGCTCGGGCACGCGAACGCCCGCCTCGCGCAGCTGGTAAAGCGCATCGACCTCGGCGTTCTTCCAGGCGACTTCCTGTTGCTTGCGCCCGTACTTGCTGCCCTTGCCGATGGCGCGCGCCTCGCGACTGCTGCTTACCTTGCGGCCTTCCTGGTACTGCACGCGCTGCTGAAAGCTGCGGTGCGCCATGTCCTTGTAGACCTTGGCGCAGCGTACGTCGTCGCCGCTACGGACGACGTACACCGCCGCCTCCTTGCCGCTCTTGAGGGGCCGGACGACGTCATCAATGATGCCGTCATCGATCAACGGCTGCAGGGCTGGAGGGGTCTTCAAGGTATTTCGTGGGTCAGTGGCATGGCGAGGACGGCCATTTAACCGCTAAGTGTCACATTTTCCTGCACAAAGCGCCAACTCTGCCCCGAACCGTCGACACCGCACGCGGATGTCGTTGGTCAATCCGAGACGTGACGCCAGAGCTTCGCTGCGGCTGCAGGCAGCTCGGCGTAGGGGTTCCCCGACAGACAGTTAGCCGTTGATCTGGCGATCATGAGCCCATCTGACCACGCCCGACAAGGAGAACACGAAGTGATCAGCAACACGAGGAAGATATCGTTTGGCATAGCCATCAGCGCTATCAGCGCACTTGCAACGCCCGCACAGGCCGCATCGCTGGACCCCACGTTCGGTTCAGCAGGCACCACGTCAACCGCATTCGGCAACTACGGTGCCGCCGCCCGGGTTGTTATCCAACCAGACGGGCGGATTGTCACCGCCGGCCAGGACGCCCTCGGCGACTTTGCACTGGCGCGGTATACGACGAGTGGCGCGCTGGATACGAACTTCAATGGCACCGGCAAGGTCACCACCACGCCTTCCGGCAGCTGCTCGGGACAGGCGCGCGCACTCGCCCTGCAGGCGGACGGCAAGATCGTCGTTGCAGGTACCTCGTGCCCGAACTTCACCTCCACCCGCAACTTCACCATTTATCGCTACAACACGGATGGTTCGCTGGACACCACCTTTGGTAGCTCGGGCAAGGCGACCGTCAATTTCTACGCGGGGGCATCGGAAGCCTACGCCGTTGCCGTACAGGGCGGCTCAATCTGGGTCGCGGGCTATGCCGGTTCCGGGTTTGCGCTGGCGCGCCTTACCAGCAGCGGGACGTTGGATTACAGCTTCGGCAGCGGTTCCGGTACCGTCACCTCGACGGTTGGCACCAGCTCTGCCTTCGCCAACGGCCTGGTCATCCAGGCGGATGGTAAACCCGTGCTAGCCGGCTACGCGTCGAGCGTCGGCACCGTATTCGCGTTAACGCGCTACACCACGAATGGCGCGCTGGACACCACTTTCGGGGCAGGCGGTAAAGTTCTGACCAATGTGGGCGGCACATTCACCGGCAACTCCGCCATCGCCACTTCGCTGGCGATTCAAGGCGATGGCAAAATCGTCGCCGCCGGCTACGCGAACAGCACGAGCACCGGCTACTACCGATTGGCTGCCGTTCGTTACACAAGCACCGGCGCGCTGGACAGCACCTTTGGATCCGGCACTGGCAAGGTCCTTACCGCCATCGGTAGCGGCGATGCGATCGGCAGCGATGTTGCCGTCGACGCCAACGGAGGAATCATCGTCGGCGGTTACTCCAATGCGGGCAGCTACCGCCAGCTGACCTTGAATCGCTACGACCAGTCCGGCAACCAGGACTACAGCTTCGGACCTGTTGCCACCACCGTAGGCGGCGCGAATGCCTCTGCTCAAGGGCTCGCCATACAAGGCGACGGCAAGATCATCGTCGCGGGCTATGGAAATTCGCCAGTGACCTTCGTTGTTGCGCGCTATCAATAAGCTGCCACTTCAAATCGCCAGCCTCAACGGCAGCGCCAGGAAAGCCCCCTCTCGCCCGCTGCGAGAGGGTTGCATCTGCCCGGCGGCTGCATAGTGTCAGTTGAGCGACGTGCCGTGCTTCTACTATCACTCAGCGCCGGCATGCTCTATGGCCAGCGCAAGGGCTGTCCGGACGCCGCTCTCTATCGTCTCCGCAGCGAGCCCGCGGTCGACGACAGCACGTGCGATCTGAAGCGTTCCCACCATGAGTGCGAACATAGTGAGAGCCGTGGCGTGGGCCTTCTTCTTATCGCCGGACAGGAGTCGAGCGAACTCAGATATGTAGCTCTGAAGTCCATCCTCATAGGCCTGTCGAGCCGGCGCTGGCTGCCTTGCGATCTCTGGGAGCAGTGCAGCAGAGGGGCAGCCGTTAGCACAATCATTCACATGATCAAGATTCAAATAGTCGCGAATCGCGGCCTCAAGTGCCTGCTCGCGACTCATTGCGTCGCGGCGATCGGCAAGTGCTTCCACGAGAGTTTCGCGAACCAGCACATCCTTTGATTGAAAGTGCGCGTAGAACGCTCCGTTAGTCAGGCCGGCATCGGTCATGATGCCGGCTAGGCCAGAAGCCGCGATGCCCTTGGACCGTAAGTGCTGCGAGGCTACTTCCAGGATGCGACGGCGAGTCCGCTCCTTGTTGCCCTTCTCAAACTGTTGCATATCCATCCCCCATTTACCCTGCGGCTAGGAGCAGGGCCGACTCCAATTCGCGGTCAAGGTACAGGCCCACGTCGGTGACCTGAGGATTGCCGAACTGTCCGAACAGAGACGACGGCAGGTCATACTCGAACACCGTGTCACCCTCATCCGATTCGAAGAGTGTAATTCGCAAGGGCGCGTACAGCGAAGCGCGGATATCGTGCTGAGTCATCTTTACCGCTGTCGTGGGGTTGCCCACCACGTACTGGATCGCGTTTCGCGGACCGGTGGCAACGGTTAGCGTGCGGCCATGGTCGCGCTTCGCGAAGATATAGAGCTTGGAACCTTTCTCCTCGATCTCGCGGACGCCTTCCTTATCGCCGCTGCCCATCATCTGAAGAAGATTGTCCGGTAGAGGGGGAAGGATCCGCTCGAGGCTCTCCTTGACCATTGCGAATGGCAGGCTGGATTCAATGCGGACGTGCTCTACGGCCACCGTGCGCTTGCTGATGTTGTGATTGGTCATTGCGCTTACTCCTAACTTTTCGACAGGATCGACATATCACCGCGGCTTCGTTAGATCGCCGATAACGTGTTCAATACGCTGTGCAATGGAAAGAAGGTGGTTGTCGTCGCCCTGCTTTCCGTCCAGCTCGACACCAAAGGGCAGCCCCTTATGAGACGTGCCGGTCCGAAGCGAGATACCCGGGAGGCCTGCAATATTTGCCGGTAAGGTATGGTTGGCGAGGGCAGTGAAACTAACGTTTTTGTCGCCGAGCCTGAACTCGAAGCGATCCTCGATGGACGGCGCTGTCGTTGGCGTTGTAGGAAAGATCAGTGCGTCCGCACCGCTCCTCGCGAACACGTCCTTGAAACGGCGTTTTATCTCATCACGATGCGTGGTCCGGGCCTTCTCGTACAGGTCGCGCGAAGGGGTGAATTCGCCTTGGGGAACCACGCGCTGTTCCCAAGTACCCTTGAGAAACGGCTGGATGCCGCGATGGATATTGTCGAAGCTCGTGGGCACATGGTTTGCTTTGAGAAATTCGATGATGGACGATCTTGTTTCATGGAAAAACAACGTCCAGGCCGTCTCTTGGGTTAGCGCAGCAAAGTCGCTCCCAAGATCGACTTCGATCAGCTGGACCCCGGCGTCGAGCAGCCTTCGCGAAAGCTCGTGAAAATGGGCGTCGACCTCAGGGGCTATGATCGCTTGAAACTGCCTCGGGGCGATTGCCAGTTTCACGCCCCGCAAATCTCTCGCATTGGAGGCGATGCGTGGGAATCGCCCCCGTGTAATGACACCGTCGATAAGAATGCTGTCGTCAACGCTGCGCGTAAGAACGCCGATCGTATCGAGCGTATGCGAAACGGGGGCCACGCCGTCGGATGGCCACCGGCCGTTGGTCGGTTTGTAACCCACAACACCAGTCAGCGATGCTGGGACGCGGATTGATCCCACAGTATCGCCACCGAGCGAAGCGGGTACCAGCCTAGCGGCCACGGCAGCGGCGGACCCGCTCGATGATCCGCCCGAAACATGGTTACGGTTGTGGGGATTGAGCACTTGGCCGTGGCGCGAGCTGTCGCCTGTCAGGCCGTACGACATGGCAACGAGGTTGTTCTTGCCAAACACGATCGCCCCGGCTCCCTTGAGGGCCGCGACCGATGCGGCGTCACGTGTAGGGACAAAATCGAAATGCTCCAGCCCGAATGTGGTTCTGATGCCTTTGGTTAGGTAGCTGTCCTTAACGCCAATCGGCACGCCGAGAAGTGGAAGCGCAAGACCCTCAGCGCGAAGCTTGTCTGCCTTGCGAGCTCGTTCCAAGACCGCGGTGTCGTCGATGGTCACGAACGCATTCAGGTCCGCGTTCGCCCGGCTTCGCTCTAGCAGAGACGCGGCGTAGAACTCTGAAGTTAGGTCACCATCACGGATGGCAGCTGCAGCTGCAGCGACGCCGAGCTCCGACACATTCACAGAGTCAGATTGGTCCTGGATTTCGATAGGCTTGTTCATAAAGACCTCGTCTCGTGGGCGCCAGTCAGGAAGGGCGCGTGGCTACGGCACGTCGCCGGCACCATCAATATTATGATCATAATATGCAAGCACGTACGTAAGTCAATAGGCCATGCGGCCATCGACTGGGCAACTCTGAAACCGCAGGTCGTGATGGCAGCTCAGCACCCCGCGATTTGCCACGCCGGGACGCCTCAACGTGCGGACGTGTACAAACGATCAATCATTGCTCAGGCAGTGGAGCGCCTTGCAAGAGAGGAAAACGTCGATACGGGACGGTTCCACACCACCCTCTCAACCCGGAAAAAATGGGCCTTTCTTCTGGGGTCTATGCAAGCCTCCGATTGGCTGACGCCGGAGGTGTTGGCGCGCGGGAAGGTACTGAAGGGAGGATGTATCCAGCACCTCCGCAGAAAACTTCCGCCGGCCAATCCAGTCTTGTCCGCTGTTCAGTCCTGCCTCTGCAATACGGCACCGGCGCCGTCGCCACGGTCTTCCGCAATGACCAGCCACCGACGGCCCGCCGTCGTACCGCTCTGCACCAACTGACGGATCGGGCCCGACGCGTTCACGATGGCCGAGCCGGCGGGGTTGCTTTTGAAGCGAGCAAGGGGATCGATATGGCCACCCTCTGGTGAATCCGCCAAGCCGAGGAAATAAGACGTCGACGGAGCAACGCCGGTGACGGCGGCCTGCACGACTTGGACCAAGCCCTGGTCGAACAGCGTAACGGTCGTGCGATCCGATTTCCCGTCCGTAAGCTTCAATTGGACCGTATTGCCGGCGACACCCAATTTCGCAAGCGATTGGTCAGCGGCTGGGCTTGCTGCGGCACCTGGCACGTACGCAATGGCCTGGGGCGCCTGCCCAATGGCTACGTTCGCCACAACGGCGTTCTTCTTTGTATCGATGACGGCGATCCTATCCTCATTCTCGAGGCCGACATAAATGCGAGACCCGTCGGAGGAAGGCCACACGCCGTGTGGAAGAGCTCCAACGAAGATCGTCGCCACTTCGGAATAGTCCTTGGTGCGGAAGACCTTGACCTCGTTCAGGCCGCCGACCGAAACATAAGCGCGCTGTTCTCCGTCGACGGTCGCGAAGTTCACGTGATTCGTGATGGGTCCCGTATCGATCGTCTTGAGTACGGTGAAAGGTGGCCTTGCCGAAAAGGCAACCGTCTTTCCCACATCCTTCAGGGTGAACCAAACCTGCTCACCGTCCGGTGACGCGGAGATATTCGGACAGAACGGGCTTGGTTGTGCCACCTGCCCAACCTGCTTCTGACTCGCAACATCGAAGACGACCGTCACTGGGTTGAACGACGAACAAACGTAGGCGTACTTGCCGTCAGGCGAGAAGATCGTCATGCCCGGACCGCCTGGAGTCAGGATTCGACTCTTCTCTTCATACGTGTGGCTGTCGATGACCGAAACGTAGTCCTGGCCTCGTATTGTTGCCCAGACTGACTGTCCATCAGGGGTGAAAAATGCTTCGTGGGGCGAGCGGCCGAGGTAGGTTGTGTGCTTGACCGTATTTGTCGCGGTTTCGATGAAGGTCACGGAGTTAGAGCCGATGGACACGACCGCCAGTGTCTTCCCGTCCGGCGAGAAGCCCAACCCATGAACCAGAACCTGACCTCTATACAATGGTGAGAAGTTCATGGGTTGCGGATCGCCGAGACGAATAACACCGACGAGCTTATTATCGACGGGGTCTGTCACGGATACGGTATTTGAGAATTGCTCGGCCGCGTAGATGCGGTCCTGGTGTGAAACCGGCTTGTCTGAGCGAGCCCACGGGCCCTGCTGCGCGTGAGTCGCGAAGGATGCCAGGCATAACGACGCTGTGCTTACAGCAACGGCGAGAATTTTCACGGAGATTCCTGCTTTAGATGAAGTTGGCCCTGGATGGAGACCGTTGGTGCAGGGGTCGACGGTGGAAGATCTTGGTGCAGGGCAAGACGCATTGCGGCAATCTCCTGTTGCTGATCGACGATGATTTCCTGCGCGATACGCTTCAAGGTCTCATCATGGCCATAGCGAAGTTCAGCCACAGCCATATCGATGGCACCCTGATGATGCGGAACCATCATGGCGACAAAATCCTGGTCGACATCCTTTGTTGGCGGCGAACCCATGTCCGTCATCATGACGTTCATAGCCTGATCGCAAAGCTTATGAAAATCGTCGTTGATTGACGTTGAGGTTGCACTGGCGACACCAATCGCCATCAGCGGCAAAGGTACGAGAAAGCCAACGATTAACATTCGACGTAACATGGGGCACCTCGGAGCGCTTTTGGAAATGAAGAAAGCTGGCGTTTCCGTGACGGCAGTGCGCTACGAGGGCGCCATCCAAAACTTCGTCGACCGAAGCGGTACCCGCGCCTTCCGTCACAACGACTTCGGCGCGCGAGTCTGTGGCATCCCACCGGTGAAGACGGGAAGCACGTTGCGCAAGTTGACTCTGGCGCGGAACAAGCGCGCTTTCACTGTGCGCAAAGGTACGCCAGTAATAGTGGCCACGTCGTCCGCGCTGTGACCTTCGCCGTAAATAAGCTCCAGTACCAGACGCTGGTCGGAGGTAAGGTAGGCGAGGCCCTTGGTGATCCAATCTCGCAGCTCGGCAACTTCCTCGGAGGCGCTCGACACTGTTAGATCTCGAGTGACGTTATCTCCGTCGACAGGTTGGGCACGACGCCGACGCAGCGTCTTCTGGGCGACGCGAAAGGCGATGCCCATAATCCAGTTGGACACGGGTGACGTCTGTCGAAAGCTGGATGCTTTCTGCCAGACAACCCAGAAGCATTCATTGATCACCTCGTCGATGAGGCCTGTCCGCCGGGTCAGGCGATACAGGAACGCACATAGCCTCGCGTGGTAACTGTTATAGAGCGTCGCCAATGCATCTCGATCGCCATTGGCGATGCGATCGAGAAGCGGCCTATCCATGGCTTCGGTGTCTCGCATTCGGTGAAAGCAGGTCTTCATGGGTACCAAACTGCGACGTTAGAAGTATTCAGCGAGACAAAACCCTCCGGCGATGCCAGCCGGTGAGGGCCGATCGGTACGATCTGATCGTCGTCGCGGGAAAGGCAGTAAGGCGGCGACCGGGCGCCGCCTTACTGCTTCTTGGATTTGGATCACTGCGTCAAATGAGCCTTGATCTCGGCTGACATCTGGCGGATCGCGGCCTGCGGTTCGGGATTGGCCTGGATACCGTTGAGCAGGACGAAGTCGTGGATCATTCCGTTATAGCGCGTGGCGATCACCGAGACCCCAGCCTCCTTGAGCTTGCGCGCATAGGCTTCGCCTTCGTCGCGTAGTGGATCGTTCTCCGCAGTGATGACCAAGGCAGGCGGAAGCCCACTCAACTCCTGCACGCTGGCACGCAGTGGCGAGACATAAGGGTTGTCCCGGGTCTTGCCGTCCGGCGCGTACAGATCCCAGCCGTACTTCATGAACGCGCGGGCCAGGAATCGCCCGGTACCGAACTCCCGGTAGGACGCGGTATCCACGCTGGCGTCTGTCGCCGGGATCATCAACACCTGATAGCTGATCTTGGGGCCATGCCGGTCCTTCGCCATGAGCGCCAGCGCTGCGGACATGTTTCCGCCCACGGAGTTGCCTGCCACGGCGATCCGGCTGCCATCGGCACCGAACTCCTCGGCGTGGGCAGCGACCCACTTCAATACGGCATAGGATTGATCGAGCTGGGTGGGGAAACGAGCTTCCGGTAGGGATGTGTACTCGACGAAGACACCGATCTGGCCGGATCCGACCACCAGGTCCCGCAGAAGGCGTTGATGATTCTCGAAGTTTCCGACGATCCAGACACCACCGTGAATGAACAGCAGAACACCCGGCTTACCGGTCACCTGCTGGGGCTTCATGATGTGGACCTTCACCGTCTGGCCGTCCTGGGTGATGGTCTGCTCGGTCGTGGTCACCCCTGACATATCAACGGGGGTCTTATTTTGCAGACCAGTCAGAATCTCTTGTGGCTTCGGTTGAGGGAGCTCCCAGAATGGACTCGAGTCCTTGTTTATTTCACGCAGGAAGGCACGAACCTGGGGATCGATCCGGGGATCGGTCGCGGCATCGGGCTCCGCAAAGGCGGCTTGTGTCATGAGGACTGCTCCCAGGGCTAGGGTTGCGAGCGAATAGACGCGCTTCATGGTCGTTCTCCATCCAAGAATTTGGATAGAGAAAAGCTAGTCCTGGAGAGGATTTGGCGCTTCTGTCATATGACCAGTCCGATGACAGATCACCCATCAACCGGCGGGGTTTTCCACGCCGGCGAGCATCGGGCCCAACATCGATCGAGAGGTAATACCAGTCTTCGAAAAGATTCGGTGCAGGTGGTATCCAACCGTCCGATGCGACAGGTACAGCCTGATACCAATTTCCTTATTGGAAAGGCCCTCGGAAGCGAGCTGCGCGACGTGAAGTTCCTGCGGGGTCAGCGTCTCCCATATGCGCTCCGTCCGCTGACGGCTGCATTCACCCGAAGCGCGCAGCTCCTCGCGCGCACGGTGGCTCCAGGGAGAGGCACCGAGCGCGTCGAAGATGTCGCGAGCCTCACGCAATGGAGCCCTGGCATTCGCGGACCTGCGCTGACGGCGCAACCATCCGCCGTAAGCCAGGAGAAGGCGCCCTCGCAAGAATGGCCAGTTCTTCGCAGCGGGTCCAAGGCCTTGCAGGAACCATTGCTCGGCGTCTTCGGGCGCAGCAAGCAGCGCTTTGCTGTAGTACAGCATCGCCTGGACCCAGGGCATCGGCGTTGGAGCAGAGGTACGCTCGATCTGGTCGACAACACAACGGGCCGCCTCCGGATTGCCGGAAAAGACCGCGGCTTCGACGAAATGCGCGAGCGCATAAAACTCAAGGCCCGAGTTGAAAGCAGGGTCGGCGGGCGTAAAGACGCGGTGCAGCTGCTCGTAGGCCAACCAATGCTGGCCCGCCCCGATGGCGGAGGCACCCCGTGCGATTTGCAACAACGCGCGCAGGAATCCGGCGCCGACCGGCAGAAGAAGACGCTCCGCTTGCGCGGCAAACGCTTCGGATTCGTCCACGTTGCCCTGCATTCCCACAAGCTTGGCTTTCAGTATGGTGGCCGCCGCCATCCATAAGGTTCCGCCGGTCTCCTCCGCAAGGCGTGCGGACTCCTCAGCCTCCCTCATCGCGCCCGCCCAGTTGCCGACTTCCATTTCGGCCCATCCACGGGCAAAAAGCACGCGGGCGAGCTCGCCGAGTCGCCCCTGGGCACGCAGCGCCGCACTGAACTCGGCCAGAAGGCTCACGCTGATATCGAAGGCACCAATGATGTTAGGTGTGGTTGCGATGATTCTCGCGATCGCTGGATCGCTGTGGTCTATTGCCGATAGCTTTTGGAGCGCGCTAAGCACGCTACGGCTTCGTCGCAGCGGTTCGACATAGGCGGTTATCGCAGTCAGGCGAGGATCTTCGTCTGGCAATTCCAGCCGGCTTGCCGCAACGAGAACGCAGGCCCTGAGATCTGCGTCGGCACTGCTCCACCAGCAACGTTGCGCGGCGCGCCAGAGAAGATTGATTGCCAGATCCTTCGCGCCAGCGGCGTCGGCCTGCGCGGCGAAGCCGAGCAAAGCCGGAACTTTCGCGGGGTCATAAACCGCCGGGGGCTTGCTGATCTCACGGCACCAATCGATACGCACGTGTGCCAGCTTGTCTGATTCGTCCACGTCGACCTGGCGTAGCAGGCGTTCCAACACTTCAGGCTGACCCAGATCCGCTGCAAGCTCAGCGGCCCGCAAAAGCCTGTCGCTCCTGGCTCTTGCACGGGTGCTTAGTCGCGCCGCGTTCTCAAGGACCTCGATCGCAGTCGCAACCGCGCCTCGCCGCAAGGCCCGTTCCGCCATGCGATCGTGCTCGTCTGCGAGTTCGTCGTCCGGCCCGATGATCGCCGCCGCGCGATGCCACAGCCGACGATCCAGCTGACCCCGAATGGTCGCCGCGAGTGCCGCGTGAATCTGTTGGCGTGTTGCCAGGTCGGCCACCTGGTGAAGGGCGGAGCGAACGAGCGGATGTCGAAACCGCACTTCTGTTCGATCAACCTCGATCAGTTTGGCGGCGATTGCCGGTGCCAAGGCATTGATGCCCATACGCTCACCCAGCACTACTTCGCCTGCACGCAGAACTTCCTCGAGCGAGGCCCCGTCGTTTTCCGCCGCCACGAACAATAGAGTACGGGCCGTATCAGGAAGATCGGGCAAACGAGATAGGAAAGCGCGTTCCAATCGTTCGGTCATGGGAAGCCAGGATGCATCGCCAGCGTCTGTTGCGCGCTCGCCGTGAGGCAGCTCCAACAGGCCTAAGGGATTACCGGCAGCCTCCCTGAGGAACCGGTTACGCAAGTCAGGCGAAAGGCCTGGGGCATGGGTGTCCAGCAAGTGCCCGGCGTCGGCATCGTTGAGTGGCGAAAGCCGGAGCCGCAACGTGCCGGTGTCTCCGAATGGGCGATCGAATCCGTCGCGTATCGCGACAAGGAGAATGACGGGGTCTGAACTGAGCCTGCGCGAGATGAAAGACAGAACGTCATAGGTTGCCTGATCCAACCACTGAACGTCGTCTGCAATGAGCAGGATAGGCATGTTCGTGGCGCTTTCGCTCAAGACAAAAAGCGTCGCGAGTGCCACGAGGAAGAGGTCAGGCGCTCCCCCTTCATCGTGCATGCCAAATGCGGACATCAAGGCAGATCGCTGACGAGGAACCAGGCTGGAAACCTGTTTCGCCAATGGGCGCAGAGCTTGCTCAAGTGCCGCGTACGGCAAATGGACTTCAGCAAGGACGCCGGTCATATTCAGGACGGTGAAATCGCGCTCTCTGGCTCGGTGCTTGGCAATGTCGAGAAGCGCAGATTTCCCGATCCCAGCCTCGCCGCTGATGACGAGCGCCGATCCGCCTCGATCGACTCGGTCGATCAGGTGATCGATCAGGGCGATATCCTTCTCTCGGCCTTGCAACACAGGCAAGGGCGATCGGGCTGCGCGCGCGGGCTGCCTATGCCCTGTAGGGCCTGTCTTTTTCGTGCCCTTGCTCATCCCACAACCGCCGCAGACGCGATGTCCAGACTTCGCAGCATTGTGTACATCTTACATCTGCCAGATTTGGGGAAGTAACTTCATCCGGCGTAAGCGAAGCGATGTCGGATCGTCTACTTCTAGAGACGTCAATCGCGAGGCCAATTCCTTCGCGCGCATAACCTGTGATGATATCAAAAACATAACAGATCAAGGCGCCATCAACGTTCACCGACTCGATTCGCACAGCCACCATCGTGCTTGCGCTGTATCGAGATGACGAGCTAAGGGCCGGGGTAACCTGACCCCGACCCTTCCGCCTGTACGCGAGCCTCAGCGGCTCAGGGATCCAACAACCAGCTCACCTGACGGATGATCGGCGGCGGCGACAACAACCAGCCCGCCGCCGGAAAGCCGTATTCATAGGTCACGGCGTCCTGCATGGCGAAGGAATGCATGGGCCCGGCCTGGCAGACCACGTCCCTGGTGGGCATGACTCCGAAAGTCAGGTAAGCAAACTCCGTGTCGTTGGTGCAGGGGTTATCGTCGAACATGACACCGTGGGTCGTCGCGTTGTTGACCAGTACCATCCGCACGGCGTTACCACTGTCCAGCCGATCCTTCAGCGCCTCGGAGTACGGCGTGGACGGATCGAATTCGTTCTGCACCATCAGGCCATGCACCGTGGTGCGCAACTCCAGCACGCGATCGACGACGGGATGCCACGGCCAGTTCTCGCAATTGTCGATCAAGGTGGACGCACCGATGGCCCAGTACGAGCGAACATCCGCAATCTTCTGGCTGGTACTGCGCGGATCGGTAGAACCGGAGTCGTTGCACTGCAGGGCAAACTGCATGGGATTGAAGCTGGGCACGACACGCAGGTCGGCGTAGGTTGCCGCTGCCATCTGCTCGGCATTGGCGATATGCGCCGGGTCCCCATCCAGGGCCTGGGACATGGCACCCAACGACGGCGATACCAGCAGATCCCAGAAAACCCACATGCCCGTGCCATCCAGCGAGCCCAGCGCCTGGTCAGGTGTCACGCTGCCCATGCGATGCTCGGACGTGGCCTGGTAAATCCGTTGGAACGTCGTCAACACCTGCTTCGGCGTTGTGCCCATGTGGAACTGATCGTCGTGACGCGAGATGAATGGAATAAACGCCTGCTGGATGTTCAGCTGGTCCATCGCCATGCGCTTCAATGACTGTCGCTCCCAGTCCAGGTGCACCCAGTTCATGTTGCTGTCGAGCAGCACGCGATCGAACGTATCGGGGAACATGCGGTCCGCATAAGCCATCAGGCTGCTGCCGCTCGAAACACCCATCAGATCCGCACGACGGAACCCCAGCACGGCGCGCACCAGGTTCAGGTCGCGAACGTGGTTGGGTGTGTTGATGCCTTTGAGAAAGGTTGCATGCTGCTCCAGGCAGGTGCGGATCGACCGGTTCCACCAATCCTGCTGCGCCCGCAGGCTGGCGGCCGTGGGGTTGCGACTGTCGCCATCCATGAAATTCTCGGCGCCGGTGCGTGGCGCGTAGTCACAGCTGACCTGGGTGCCGGTGCCGTCGGTGATACCGCGCAGATCGACGCCAACGACGAGGTGATCGACCATGACCTGTGGATGCAGCTGCTCCAGCATCTCCGCCTGGGATGCGCTGGAGTTGTCCGGGCCGCCAGCATTCACCAGCAGCAGGCGAGTGTATGGCTGCGGGTTGAGCGGCTTGGAGATGCCGATGGTGATGTCGCCCCGACTCGGGTCGGCCCAGTCGATGGGCACCGTGACCAGGGCGCACTGGATCGTGCTGCCATCGGTGAACAGCGACGGCGGACAACCACCCCAGTTCACCGGTTGGTGGTAGTACCGGGCGTAGGCCGGATCACCGCTGTGATCGTCGATGCCGTGGGCACCGGCCAGCCCTGGGCAGACCACGCAACCGATCAACACCACCAACTTGCGCACAGACAATGTAAAGAGCTTCATTTGATGCTTCCTTGGTCAGCGGCAAGCCGAACAGATGAGTTCCGCCCATGGCCAGCCGTGGCATCATGATTTGTCAGGGCGAGGGGATCGTAAATGACCGGTCGTGGGCTTTTTAGGTGTGACCACTTCAGGCGGCAAAGCGACGAACCGATGTATGTCCAGGTCGCCGAGTCGATCCAACGGGATATCGATTCGGGGCGCTTCCAGGTGGGCGCGCTCCTGCCCGGAAGCCGCTCGATGGCGGTCGCGCTGGGAGTGTCCCGTACGGTCGTACTGATGGCTTACGACCAGTTGGAAAGCGAGGGCTACCTGGAATCGCGTTCGGGCAGCGGCACTTACGTGAGTGCGCGCCCCGCCAGCGTGTCTGCGTGCGAAACGCTCGTGGAGGAACGCGTTGACGCGCCGAGAGACCCGCGGCTGTCCCGCCTGGCCCAGCGGGCCGTGCTGCCTGCCTTACCCGAGGCGGAAATGCCTGCGCGCGATGGCGAGGTGGTCGACCTTGCGCAACCTCGCGTGAAGTCCGACCCGCGTAGCCTTAAGGCGTGGAAACAGAACCTGATGGCACTGCTGCGCCGTCGCCATGCACCTGACTTCCCCGAGCTGCAAGGTGCCATCGACCTGCGCAAGGCCGTGGCCGGTTATCTGAGCGTCGAGCGGGCGATCGAGGTCGATCCGGACGACATCCTGATCGTCAGTGGCGCCCAGCAGGCACGCGACCTTATCGCCCGCGTCTTGCTCGATGAAGGCGATGGCGTTGGTGTGGAGGAACCCTGCCACTGGAGCGTACGTCATACCTATGAGGCGATCGGTGCGCGGATCGTGCCATGCCAGGTGGGACCGCATGGCATGGACATCGACCGTCATGCAGCAGCGCTGGAGGGTGTGCGGTTGGTCAACGTAGCCCCCTCCTTCCAGTTCCCAACCGGCGTGGTCATGCCCGAGGAACGGCGTAGGGCCCTCCTGCAGTGGGCCTATGCGCACGATGTATGCCTGGTGGAGGACGATTTCGATTGCGAGCACCGCTTCGGCGTGCGTACCTCCCCGTCGTTATGGTCGCTGGACCGCTACGGCCGGGTGATCCACGTGAGCAGCTTTGCGCGCTCCATGTTTCCCGCGCTGCAACTGGGCTACATGCTGGTGCCCCGCCCGCTGCGCGAGCGATTTCTGGCGGTCAAGTGGCTGGCCGATCGCGGCAGCATATCGATGCAGCAGCACGTCCTCGCCGCATGCATCACCAGCGGACAGTACCTGCGCGACCTGCGGCGTATCGCGCACGGTCTGGCACCCCGCCACCGGGCCTTGCACGCCACCCTGCAAGCGCGCCTGGGCGGCGCGATGGCGGTGACCGGCTCGGTGGCAGGAGGGTCGCTGTTCGTGCACTTGCCCCGGCTGCCACGTAGCGCCACCGGGGCGTTGATTGCCGAGGCAATGACGCGCGGTGTGCGCATCCGTTCCGCCGAGCGCTTCCACCGGATGCCGCCCGACCATGTCACGCTGGTGCTCAGCTATGCGGGGGTATCCGAGGCAAGCCTCAAGCGGGCCGGGACCGCGCTCGCCCTGGCCTATCTGGTGGTCGAGAAAGGAGTCACCCGGGCGCGGTTGGCAAAGGCCGAGCGGAGGCGCCCGGATAAAATTTCCGGATAAGCGTTACTCGGGAGCCGGCACGAAAAAGATCTCCCGCACCTCTACCTGCCCTCTCGTCGCAGCGGCGCCTTTGCGTGCCCATGCAACCGCCTCGTCCATATCCGCGCATTCCAGTATCCAGAAACCGCCGATATGTTCCCTGGCCTCAAGGTACGGACCGTCGGTAATGAGGACGTCGCCATTGGTCTGCGTTTGCAGCGACTTCGCGGCACCGAGACCGCACGCGAACTTCCTGACCCCGGCATCAATCATCTCTTTGTTGAGCGCGTGAATCTCGCGACCCACGGCTTCGTCCATCTGGGACGGGTCGAAATCGTCGGGAAGGTACCCGGCAACCAGAAACTGAGGCATGGTCTTCTCCTGGAGTGGTTTTCAGGTGGGCCGACCGCCCGCCTTATCTATACGACGAACGGCGGGGCCGAAATTCGACAACCCACCCCGAAAATTGCAGGTTTTTTTCCGGCTGGCGACGATGGCGGCTTGCTGGCATGCTCCACCCCGCACACCGCCAACCCGAGACGAGGCAGGGAATCATGGTTCATCGGACGAACGCCGCCGGTTCGGCACGCTCTTGGTTCACCGCGACACGGCGCCACGCAAGCGGACTAGCCGCGCTTTGTTGCCTGGTCTCGACACCGACGATGGCTGCCGATGCCGGCATCTCCGTCATTGATAACCCCGCTTACACGCATGCGCAGCGACTCTTGGAAGTGGAACCCGGGCGCCGACTCAACTTGTATTGCGTGGGGAGCGGATCGCCCACGGTCATCTTTGAAGCAGGCATGGGTGTCGAAGCAGGAACGTGGGGATTGGTCCAGCCGGGCATCGCTCAGCACACGCGCGCGTGTTCCTATGAACGCGCCGGCCTCGGATTCAGCGACCCGGCCAACCGCCCAGGCACTGCAGCCAATGCGGTTGACGACCTGCACCGCCTACTCGCCACCGCTGGCGTCAAACCGCCTTATGTCCTGGTCGGCCATTCATACGGCGGGATGATCGTGCGGCTTTACGCCGACCTGCATCCCAAGGACGTGGTGGGCATGGTGCTTGTGGACACAGCCAAGGAAGATTGGCCCACGGCCTACTGGAAACTGGACCCCGAGCAACACGCCTGGCAAACGCTGTGGGATGACGTGTTCTCCGATCACAGCATGAGCGTCAAGCAAGACCAGAAATGCGTCGATGCCGCACGAGCAAGCGCGCTGGCAAAGGGAAGCCCCCTCTACGATCAATGCGTACCGCCAGCGTTCCCGAAGTACGGCAAGGCCTTGAACGACGCATACGCCAAACTTCATGTGTCGCCAGCGTTCCAGGCCGCGTCACTCTCAGAGGACGCGAACATGTACGCGGCGAGCGCCGACCAGGTACGCGCTGCACGAAGGTGGTATGGCGATATGCCGCTGATCGTACTCACCCAGGTGTACCCCACGGTCATGCCGAAAAATGTTCCGCCGGGCGAGACTCAAGTGCACTGGACTGCGGAGAGCCGCGCGCAGCTCGCCATTGACGACCAACTGGCAGCACTCTCGAGAAAGGGCGAGGTCAGGCCGATCGAGAACACCATGCATTACATCCAGTTGCAGCAACCCGAAGCGGTCACGAAAGCCGTGCTGGATGTCCTTGGCGACGCCGCGAAACAGGTTGACCGCGGTGCGACGCCAAGCTCGGCAGCTAAGGGTTCGTAGTCGCCTTGCCGCACGTCGCGTCCAGGCTCTCGCCGATGTCCACACCGTCGACTGTCACGCCCGCCGAGAGTGTAGCGCCGGCGGAAATCGATACCGAACCAGCCTTCGATGTTCTGATCGACGTCCAGGAACCGTCGGGGTTTCTACGGAAGGCACCGCATTCGACGGTAGCAAGTGCAGCATGAGTCCCCGCCTTCGGGTGATCCGTGCTGCTCATGGTGACGCCGGTGCTGCTAACGGTGACGCCAGGGGAGATCAATGCGAGGGCAAGAAAGATCATGGGGGCGCGTGCGGGGTGTGTTGAGAGACGCGAGCATATCCGCCGCTGGAATCGGGGGCCATCCGCAAGAACATGCGAGGCACCACTAAGCCCGCCAGACCTAGCCGGGGAAGAAAAGGTACACGGCGCTGTATGGCACGCGAACTTCCGCATTGGCGTGGTTGGCATCGCAACCCGTAGCGGGTGCTACGCCACCTTCCGTGCGAGTACGCACGACGTACGCGACGTTGGCCATGGTTCCGTTGCCCGTGTGCGACTTTGCGTGAAGAACGATCCAGGGTATGGCCCCTGCATCCGGCGAAGGCGACGCGTTCAGCGCTCCGCCGACGACCGTGCTTCCGTCGTTTGCCTGCCAGCTTGGCCCCGCGAAGTGTTTGCCAATGACGTTGCCTTTTGCGTCGCTCAAGCTCGCTTCGGGGGCTTTCAGGGTCCAGGCGTAAGTAGCTGCGACTGCCTTGCACGTGTAAATCTGCACGCCCTTGCCGAACGCCTCGATGGCAGCTGGCTTCGTTGGTGCATTCTGAGCGTGAGCCATGCCCGCGCTTCCGATAGCGGCAAGCACGCAGCAGGTCAGGATGGCGCGGAGTGCTCGTGATTCTTTCATGGGATTCTCGGCATGCGTGGACGGGACGACCATCCGAATATACCAACCCACCGCGGCGGGGCAACGCTCCTCAGCGGTGCCGGCATGACTAGCCGCCATGCACCCTTGCTGGCATGCTCGGCGAGGATGCCGAGCGGAGTGGCCGCTGTGCGGAAGTGTCAGGGACTCAGGGGAATCGGGATGATCAGGAAAACGCTCGTCGTAACGTTTGCACTGGGCTGCCTGTCGATGGCTACATCGGCACTCGCGGAGGATGCGCCGAAACCACCCGTCATCACCGACCCGATCTACACAAAGCCCGTCCGACTCGTCGACGTCGGCAACGGCCGACGCATCAATCTCTATTGCCGTGGCAAGGGTTCGCCCGCGGTCATCTTCGACTCCGGCCTCAGCGATTGGACGGCCGCGTGGGCACTGGTACAGCCGACCATCAGCAGGAAGAACACGACCTGCTCGTACGACCGGGCCGGCCTCGGGTTCAGCGACGCCGCTACCCGCCCGAGCACGGCCAGCAATGATGTCGACGACATCCACAAGGCATTGCAGGTCGCCCACATAAAGCCGCCCTATATCCTGGTGGGGCATTCAGCGGCAGGCATGGCAGTACGGGTCTTCGCCGATCGTTACCGGGACGAAGTGGTCGGGATGGTCATCGTCGACGGCTCGCACGAAGATCAATCGAGCCGCATGAAGGCTATTGCGACGCCCGAAGCCCAGGCGCATTGGGACGATGGCTCGAACGACACGACCTGCGTTGACGCCGCAAAGGGCGGCGAGATCGCCAAGGATTCACCCGTATACAAGAAGTGCGTCGGTGAGCCCTATGAGCTCTACAGCAAGGCGATCAACGATGTGGTGCTGAATTATTCGGCCAAGCTGAAGTACCAGGCTGCCGTCGCCTCGGAGCGCCAGAGCTTTTATGGCGTCAGCGGCGACCAAACCCGAGCGACGCGGCGAGATTTCGGCGACATGCCGATCATCGTACTCACGCATGCCCCTAGTCCCCTCGCCAAGAACATGACCCCTCAAGAGCATGCCCAGCGAACCATCGAGTGGGAGCAGATGCACAACGAAGTCGCTGCCATGTCTACCCATGGCATCAACGAGATCGTGCCGCGCGCGGGTCATCTCATTCAGTACGATCGACCGGAGATCGTCATTGACGCGATCCGCCAGGCGTTAGCCATTGCTGCGGAGCAGGCGAGCGGGGAGCCGACACCGGCCACGAATTAGTCCTGTCACAGCGCAACCCCGTGCCCATACACAGGGCCATCCTCATCTGCGCGCAAGGATCGCCAACGCTGGGCACGCGTTCGCAAGACACGAAGGCAACCGTGTGCGATTTCTGACCGGTCGGCAAACGCCGACGGTTCGGCTGTGGGTCGGCCCAGGCAATCGGAGGTTCACATGAGCAGCGCTGAAGTCGAGACCCCGCAACGGCGGGGCGTGGACATGAAGTTCGAGATCGTCGTCATCCCTGTTTCCGACCTCGATCGCGCCAAGAGCTTTTACGGCGGCCTGGGGTGGAGACTGGATGCCGATTTTGCCTCGGATGACGGTAACTTCCGAGTCCTCCAGTTCACTCCACCCGGTTCCGGGTGCTCCGTCATCTTTGGCAAGAACGTCACCTCGGCTCCCCCCGGCTCCGCCCAGGGCTTGTACCTGATCGTCTCCGACATCGAGGCGGCCCGCAAAGAGCTGATCGATCGCGGTATTAAGGTTAGCGAAATCTTCCATGACGGCGCCGGCGTTTACCTCGGCAACGACGACCCCTACCTGTTCGGTCGGGTCCGGGTTAGCGGCCCGCATCCCGAGCGGGCCAGCTACCGTTCGTTCGCCTCGTTCAGCGATCCGGACGGCAATGGCTGGCTGTTCCAGGAACTCACTCATCGATTAGCCGGACGCCTGGACACGCACACCACGACATTCTCCTCGGCGGCGGACCTCGCGGCCGCGCTGCGGCGTGCCGGGGCGGCGCACGGCGAGCACGAGAAACGTACCGGCGGTAAACATGATGAGAACTGGCCGGACTGGTACGCCGAGTACCTGGTAAGCGAGCAGTCGGGTGAGGAGCCGCCCTTATAAGGCAGTCGTGGCGGTGCTCTAGCCGTCCGTCGAACGCGTCAGGCTTTCCCACGTATCGATATCCGCCGCCATGGCGGCGAGTTTGTCGCGCACCAGAGAAAGTGCATCGCTACCGAGCAACAGGTGCGCCGGCGGCTCGGGCAGGTTGACCAGCGTCAGGATGGCCTTGGCGGCTTTGGTTGGGTCGCCGAGCTGCTTGCCGCTCTTTTCCTGTCGAGCTCGACGGATCGGGTCGAACGTCGCGTCATAGTCGGCAATGCTTCTCGGGGAGCGCTGCATCGATCGGCCCGCCCAGTCCGTTCGGAAACTACCCGGAGCGACGGCGGTGACGTGCACGCCGAACGGCCGTAACTCCTTGCCGAGCACCTCACTGATGCCTTCAAGCGCGAACTTGCTGCCGCAGTAGTACGCAATGCCGGGCATGGTGATGAAGCCGCCCATCGACGTGATGTTGACGATGTGTCCGCGGCGGCGCTCGCGAAATCGCGGGACAAACGCTTGCGTGACCGCCACGGCCCCGAACACGTTCACTTCGAACTGGCGACGCATCTCTTCGAGGGGTGACTCCTCGAAGATGCCCTCGTGCCCGTACCCCGCATTGTTCACGAGGATGTCGACAGGGCCGAACCGCGATTCCGCATCAGCGACGGCATCCGGGATCGCGTCGATGTCGGTGACATCCAGAAGAACCGCGTGCGCATGTTCATCGTGCAGGGCTTCGAAAGCGCGGCGTGCTTCGTCGCTGCGGACGGTGCCAATGACACGGTGGCCGGCGGATAGCGCTTCGCGGGAGATTGCCAGGCCGAAGCCGCTGCTGACACCGGTGATGAAAAGAGTCTTGCTGGTCATGGATAGCCTCCTGGTCAGGAATGGAGTCCATCGTAGGCGTCGGGAGCCGTGTGGCCCATGGCCCGGCGTGTGACGTGATTGCCTGATCCTATGGACAGTGCTTGCGAGGAGGCACGGGAAGTCGGAGAGTGAGCGCATGAACACGCGACTCCGCCACCGCATGGTCGCCCTGCTCCGCGAACTCGCGCCGGAGGAGGGATACACGCTGACACCACTGCCCGATGTGCGCCTTCTTCGCGCCGATCGTCCGTTGAGCCGTACTCCGGTGCTCTATGAGCCCGGCCTCGTTATCGTCGTTCAAGGACGCAAGCGTGGCTTCCTGGGCGACGAGGTATTCGTCTATGACGAGCAGCACTACCTCGTCGTGTCCGTGCCCGTCCCTTTCACGATGGAGACGGATGCGTCGGCGGACAAACCGTTGCTGGCGATCTACTTCCGTCTGGATCACGCGATGGCCGCGGAACTCTGCATCCAGATCGATGAGCGGCATGGCGCGTCCTCGGCGGCTCCGCTGGGACTGTATTCCTCACCCATGGAAGACGCGCTCGCAACGTCCGTCTTGCGTCTGCTGGAAGCGCTGACAAACCCGCCGGAAGGCGAAGTGCTCGGTACCGCACTCGTGCGCGAAATCTACTACCGTGTGCTTTCCGGCGCCCAGGGCGGATCGTTGCGCGCAGCGCTGACGCAACAGGGGAAGTTCGGCATGGTGGCGCGCGCGATCCGTGTGATTCATAGCCGCTACAACGAAGCGCTCAGCGTCGACGAGCTCGCAAACGAAGCCGCGATGAGCGCACCCACGTTCCATGCGCACTTCCGCGCCATGACGGGTACATCGCCGATGCGCTATGTGCAGTCCACGCGATTACATCAGGCACGTCTTCTCATGCTTCGGCAGCACACCACGGCGGCAGCGGCCGCCGCCGCGGTCGGTTACGAAAGTGCATCGCAGTTCAGTCGCGAGTTCAGACGCTTGTTCGGAAGGCCACCGGTTGAAGAAGTGGCGCGGATGAAGCGGAACTTCGCCATGCCGGCGGCGCTGACGCCGTCCGCATTCGTTTCGTCGCACTGATCATTCGTACCGAAACCACGCGCGCCAGCAACATTCGCCACCTCGGAGGTGTCCGCGTCGTCACGCGAATGATGCGATCGAGCAACGGAACGTAGCTGCCTCGAGAGGCCTCGACGTAAGAGACGATGGGCCTAGCTTGCTGATTTCATTTGTATTTTCAGGACATCTGGACGAATCCGCCGGTCAAGGCCAACCCTCCAGGCTTGGCCACCGCCTACAGGACGGTCATCCGATTCACCTTGCCGCAAGGAACTGAAAGGCACACTCGATCGGGCAATGACCCCGGCCTCGTGCCTCGTACGGAGATAGACCCATGCGCCATTCCGCCCTGCTGCTCGCCGGTTCCCTCGGCCTGATCCTGGCCTCGAACGCCTTTGCTTCCGACCGACCCGACCCGGGCAAGCTCACCACCCGCTGCCTGGATGCCGCAGCGAAGAAGTACGACGTAAAGAACGACTACATCCAACTTCAGCCGATCCAGGCCGCCGAATCCGGCTCGGGCTACTCGATCGCCGGTGTTGCCGACGCGGGCATGGATGGCAAGAAGAACTTCAGCTGCCAGTTCGACAAGAAGGGCAAGCTGGCGAACCTCGTTCCCGAAGGTAAGTAAGCTGGAACACGGGTGGCCGCGCGCAGGGCGCGGCTATCTGTCGGGTAACAGGTGTATGCGCGTTGATATCGGAACCAGCCGCAGCTTGTGCCATCAGCGATCACCCGTCGTGATTTGCGCTCCTCAGGAATCGCATTTGCATGGATACGAGCTCGGGGAAGGGCACGTCCTCGCGCGATATACCTGCGCTCTCGCAGCTGAGCGGCAGCATGGCCCGGAAGTTCCGGAGGGCCGCGCTAATTTGCTTTGGGCCCGGTAGGTCGTGCCCTGTCTCTGTGCGAAGCCAGTTTCGGACCTGCAAGATCATCCGGTCTACTTCTCCGCCGTGCGCCTGCAGATCTTGACCAGAGATATCCGAGAGACACCGCTGACTCGTGTACTTGTGACGCTCGAGAATCAACACCATGTGGCTTGCGTGGTCGCCGCCAGCGGCCCTCAGTCCAAGAGTGAGACCGAGTTCGAACGGCATGTTGAAGCGCGGAAGATGATTCGTTGAGTCGAGCTCGACGGCTGAAAGATCGTGGATGCTGTACGGCGACGCCTTGATGAGGCGGGTGATCTTATCCATGCGCACTTCGCCACTGTCGCCCTTCTCGAGCGCGGACCTTGGTAGACAGCCGCAAGCAAGGACCGTAAAGGTCATTGCCTCGAACAAGGAAGCGTAGTCCTCGGTGAACGGACAATTGATGAAGACGCTCGTCAATGACTTCCGTGCCCGCACTTTCATTGCTTAGCGCTTCTTCGGTGCCCTGGAAGCCTTGAGTGGCGGGCAACCGAGATACTTTCCGCGAATGAGTCGACCTTCAGCAGCGAGGGACGCCAGGGCCGAGTCCATCGCGGCGGCGCGTTGAGCATGCGTCAGGATTGCTCCGGGGATATCGACGAACTCGACGGGAAACTTGATTCGTTTGTTAGCCATGTGGCGAATGATATCGCGCTTGGACGGTGATGACCGTGTGGCCCCGCCTGATTCAAGTCGGATTCTTGGCCCGAAAATTCGTAGGCGAATCCTCGAATACTTCGTTGAATGATTACGCGATCAGCGAATGCGCAGCGCACCTACAGACAACACGAAGTTGTTTTGCTACGTTCCTAATCGTTGCCCGCGTCGTCGACACAAACGCCTCGCGGACAACCATCGCTTCATGCGGTGAAGAAGCGCGAGTCGGAGGTGCAACGAACACCCCCGACCCGCTAACCACACACAACTAAGGAGAGTTGATATGGCTGTTACCGATCATACGGCACCCGCTCGCCCGCCGAATCCCCAAGGCGACACACCCACCGGTTACCGAGCCGTCTGCACACGTCGCAGACACGTTTGAAGGACCGCGGCGGCAGCCGTTACCTGAGTTTTTTCTCGGCCGAGCAACACGGCACGTCGTCGTGTGACCCGAGAACAGGGTTGTCGTCCGCAACTCACTTCATCAAAGCAAACCGCTCGGCGCCCGGTCACGGGCAGCCGATGAACCCGCGAGTCCGTTTGATCCGCGGCACGCCGCGTTGTGCATGGCGTGCCGCACCTGGACGAACGGCAGCCCGGGCAAGGAGAGAAGGTAATGAAAGGTTCGAATGACCACGCAAAGGACGGTGGCGTCACTTATCACGTCGATCCCGAAGCAACCGTGCACGAGCTGATGAACGCTGCCACCGAGTGGCTCCAGCTCGCGCGCGGACTCACAAGACTGTTGGCCGATCTCGTACACGAAGCCGACGCAGTCGACTGCCAACGTATGGCGATCGGTTTGGAAGGCATCGGTGCGCTAACGCTGATGGGCGTGCAATGTGCTGCGCAAGCCCACGTGAGGATGTGCTGGGAGAAGACCTCGGCAACGGGCGATCCCTGAATCGCATGCGACCCGGTCCGGTCGCACCCGCCAACTAGGCAGCCGGAGCGCGGTTCGCCGTCGCCTGCGCCAGTTGAGCGGCGAATGCACGTTGGTAGGCGGGCCGTGCTTCGCCACGAGCGACATAAGCGGCGAGGTTTGGAAACTCATCGAGGATCCCCGAAGGTCTCGACCTCAGCAGCACCGACACCATGAGCAGGTCGCCGGCACTGAAGTCACCGTCGAGCCAGCCGGCATCGCCAATGCGCGGAGATAGCTGGCGGAACCGATGGCGGATACGATCGAAGACCAGGGGCATGCGCTCCTTTGCCCAGGGCTTGTCGCCCTCGATAAACTTGGCGGTGACAATCTCAAGGATCGGCGGCTCTACGGAGTTGAGCGCGGCAAACATCCACATGATCGCGCGTGCCCGGGCGCTCGCGTCTTCCGGCAACAGACCGGTATGGCGCTCGGCGAGATGGAAGACAATCGCACCGCTCTCGAAGAGGCAAAGGTCACCCTCTTCATAGGTGGGAATCTGGCCGAAAGGATTCCGACACAGATGCGTGGATTCCTTCAGTGCAGGGAATGAAAGCGGGAGAACCTCGTAGGGCTGGCCCACTTCCTCCAGCGCCCAGCGAACGCGCGTGTCGCGTGCGAGTCCCTTGCCGCCATCGGGCGACTGTTCAAAGGCTGTAATGGTGATGGTCATCGCTAAGCTCCCCAATCATGAAACGGACGCACTTCAACCGGCGCCCGACAAGCGACCACCGCTTTGCGACCCCACGCCAGCGCCTCATCCAGATCCGCAGCCTCAAGTATCCAGAAACCTCCCACATGCTCCCGCGCCTCGAGGTAGGGCCCGTCGGTAACAAGCAGATCACCCCCGGGTCGAGCCCGGAGCGACTTCGCGCGACTGACAGGCTGCAGGCCACCCGCGAAGACGCGTATACCGGCGGCCTCCATCTCTTCGTTGAGGACGTCGATGTCACGCATCATTGCTTCGTCTTCTACGGCGGCAGCGTCGTAGTTGTCGGGGTGATGAATGGCGATCAGATACTGGGTCATGATGTCTCCTGATGCGGGCTTCGGCCGACGAATTTCGTTCCCTTACTACACCGTCGAATGGGCGGCCCGGAAATCGACACGTCCTCCGGAAAGATCTTCCGCCTCAGACATAAGGCGTCCCGGCGACCGCGGCGTCGACGCCTGCAAAACCACGCTCCATCACGCCGGCAAAAGCCTCAACCGGATCCCGTTCTTCGCGAAACGCCCGAAGTGCGTCGCCATAGGCAACCACGAGGGTGGAGACCAGCATGGCTGCGGCGAGGCGTGCGTCGGGATCGGCGTGTGGCCTGTCCAGCGCGTCGGACAGCATCTCACCCAGATCATTGGCGAGCGTCACCTGCAGCTCGCGCGCGTAGGTCGTCAGCGCTGGGCTGTCCGCCACGGTGCGCCAGAACTGAAGTGGCCGCGCCGTCATGTGGAATATCGGATGCCCGGTTTCCAGGAGTGTTCGCATCAGCGCCCGGAACGCATCGACGGGCGACTGGCTCTCGCGACCGACGATCGCGTCGCGCACCAGGGCGCGGACTTCCTCCTCGCGGTCGAAGATCAGGTCCTCCTTTCGCGGGAAGTAGTTGAACACCGTTTTCCGGGCGACGCCTGCCTCGCGTGCGACCTCAGCCACCGAGACATTTTCGAAGCCCCGTTCGACGAACAGACGCGTGGCGATGTTCGAGATCGCCTGGCGTGTCTCCGCCTTCTTCTGGTTTCGAAGCCCGTCCGGTTTTGACATCAGGCTGCCTACCCTGTAGAAACTTACACCCAGTGTAACTTCTTAAAGCGCGAGCGTCACGTGGACCTCGCCTGAGGATATCGCCTTGATCTACGACGTTATCGTGGCCGGTGCTGGCCCGGTCGGCCTGTTTCTCGCCTGTGAACTGCGCCTGGCGGGCTTGTCGGTATTGGTGCTCGAACCCCAGGAAGACCCCCGATCGCCCCTGAAGCGCCTGCCGTTCGGGATGCGGGGCCTCTCCGCGCCCTCGATCGAAGGCTTCTACCGTCGCGGCCTGCTGGACGAGATCACCGCGCTACAGCCCTCGAAAGAGGCACATTGGATGGATCAGCCCCGGCGCCCGGGCGGTCACTTTGCCGGCATCCAGTTTTATGAGGACAAGATCGATCGCTCGAACTGGCCGTGGCGCCTGCCCGGCCCCGCCGGCACGAGCATGATGGTCGAGATGGAGTCGCTGGAACGGAGCCTGGAGGCGAGGGCGAAAACGATGGGTGCCGACATCAGGCGAGGCCTTGGCGTCGAGCATCTCGAGCAGACGGAGGAGACCGTGGTCGTCAGCGCGGGCGGCGAGGTGTTTTGCGGCCGCTGGCTCGTCGGTTGCGATGGCGGCCGCAGCACCGTGCGCAACGCCGGCGGCTTTGCGTTTGTCGGCACCGACCCCGAATTCACCGGTTACTCCGCTGACGTCGACATCGCCGAACCGGAGGCACTTCAGCCCGGTCGCCACTACACGGCGACGGGCATGTACACCTACGGGCGCCCCGGAACCATTGCCATGGTCGAGTTCGACGCAGGCGCCTTTCACCGAACGCACCCGATCACGCTCGAGCACGTGCAGGCGGTGCTCCGTCGGGTCTCGTGCACGGACGTCACCCTGACGGCTCTTCGACTTGCCACGACATGGACCGATCGTGCTCACCAGGCGACCGACTATCGCAACGGAAGGGTGCTGCTCGCCGGTGACGCCGCACATATCCATTCCCCCTTGGGCGGTCAGGGCCTCAACCTCGGCCTTGGTGACGCGATGAATCTTGGTTGGAAGCTGGCCGCGACGATTCGGGGCGATGCGGCCGATGGCCTGCTGGATACCTACACGACCGAGCGGCATCCAGTGGGGGCGAAGGTCCTCGACTGGTCGCGTGCGCAGGTCGCGCTGATGCGGCCAAGCCGAAGTTCACGCGCGCTCGAAGCCATCATCCGGGACCTGATCGACACGCGTGATGGCGCAACGTATTTCGCCGGGCGCGTGTGGGGCGTTTCGCTACGCTACGATCTTGGCGGCGAGCATCCGCTCATGGGCTGCAGCGCGCCCGACATCGAGCTGGCCGATGGAACGCGGCTCGGAGAGCACCTGAGAACGGGCAAAGGCCTGTTGCTGGACTTTGACGCGCGTGCACCGCTTCAGGCCCTGGCAAATGACTGGCGGGACCGCATCGAATACATAGCCAGCGACGCGAAGGATCGACTGGGCCTGAGCGCCGCGCTGGTCCGACCCGACGGCACCGTGGTCTGGGCGATCGACGGTAGCGCGGTTGCCGATGATGTCGCTCGCCATGTGTCGCGATGGTTTGGCGAGCCCGTGGTAACGCTGCCGCCTGTGAGGTTGCCCCTGTAACCAAAGAGGTCGCCACAGCGAACTTGCCCACATGAAGACATCATTTCTCTCCCGATTTGCCTTCGCCCCGCTGCCGGTTCCGTCCGGTTGGTATGCCGTGCCGTTAAGGCTGATCGTTGGCCTTGGTTTCATGCAGCACGGGTATGCGAAGCTCGCTCGCGGGCCAGATGCCTTCATCGCCATTCTGCATGCGATGGGACTGCCCTTCGCGGATCTGCTTGGATGGGCCACGATAGCGATCGAGGTCGTGGGTGGGCTGTTGATCCTGCTGGGCGCATTCGTTCCCTTGGCGACCTTACCCATGCTCGCCGTGCTGCTTGTCGCCACGGTGACGGTGCACCTGCCGAACGGGTTCAGTTCGATCAAGCTGCTGTCCTATGACGCGGCGGGCGCGCATTTTGGCCAGCCCGGCTACGAGACCGACTTGCTCTATGCGGCAGAACTGCTGGCCCTGTGCTTTGGTGGGGCCGGACCCCTGGCGCTGGACAGTTACCGGGCTTCTCGCCGCAAGGACGAACCGCCTCGATATTGAGACAATGTCCCGACCCGGGGCACCCCCGTCTGGATAACGAGGCACAGCCATGACCGCCCCGAGCAGAAGCCCTGAAAGAATGGTGTTTTTCTCGGATGGTGTGTTCGCCATCGTCATCACCCTGCTGGTGCTTGAATTGCGTCCTCCTCATGAGGCGTCATTCGCAGCCCTGGCCAGCCTTTGGCCTTCGTTTGTCGCCTATGCGGTGAGTTATCTCTTCCTGGCGATCGTATGGGTGAACCACCATCACGTGTTCGAGTATCCCGAGGATGCATCGCGTTCATTGGTATGGGCGAATTTCGCGCACCTGTTCAGCGTGTCCCTCGTGCCCTTCACGACCGCCTGGATCGCCGACTCAGAGCTGGCGCCTCTCCCCGTGTCGCTCTATGCCGTCGTCTTCGCACTCATCAACGTCACTTACGTGATGCTGTGCGTTGAGGCAATCGACCGACAAGGCGCGCACAAGGTTCCAACCGCAGCTCGAAAGGTGATGAGGTTACGTTCGCTGGCCACGTCGATCACGTTCATGGCGGCAGCCGTTCTCGCCGCCTGGTATCCCAAGGCCGCGATGGCACTGATCTGCATCTGCTTGATCGTCTACTTGCGGCCGGGCGTTTCCCGGTCAGGGGAGTAGCGCCCCTGCGTTGCGCGAATGGCACCGGCGTCGCAAACGACGCCGGTGCCGGATCACGCCAGGCCCAGAGGATCAGACCTGAGCCATGCCGCCATCGATGGCGAGGTCGATGCCTGCGATGAAGCTGCTTTCGTCCGAACCGAGGAACAGGGCGGCGGCAGCCACTTCCTCCGAACGACCCATGCGACCGAGCGGGATCACCGCCGCGAACGACGCACGGATCTGGTCGGCGCCCTCCTTGGTGGTGGCCTGGCTGTCCATGATCGGCGTGTCGATCGGGCCCGGGCTCAACGTGTTGACGCGGATACCGCGATCCTTGAGTTCCAGAGTCCAGGTGCGCGAGAACGAGCGAATGGCTGCCTTCGTCGCGCTGTAGGTACCGTATCCCGGAATTGCCTTGGTCGAAGCCACCGAGGCGACGAGCACGATGGACCCACCGCGACCCATCAACGGAAGCGCCTTCTGCACCGTGAAGTACAGGCCCTTCGCATTGATATCGAACGTCTTGTCGTAATGGGCCTCATCGGACTCATCGATCGTCTTCGGATCGACGATGCCCGAGTTGGCGACGAGGACGTCGACGCGGCCCTTCTCCTTCTTCACCTGGGCGTACAGGCGATCGAGATCTTCGAGCTTCGAGACGTCGCCCTGAACGGCCTTCGCGTTGCTACCGATCAGTTCGACGGCCTTGTCCAACTCCGCCTGACGGCGACCGGTGATGTAGACGAATGCGCCTTCGGCGACATAGCGCTGCGCGATGGCCAGGCCGATGCCGCTGCTGCCACCGGTAATGACGGCGACCTTATCTTTGAGGTTGGACATGTCAGTTCTCCACAGGACGTTGAGGTCCACGCTGGTTGCCAGCGTGGTCGCACGTAGATGCGCCCAACAAAGGTGTGGACGTCCCATGGGGTTGAACAGTGGAAGTTATCGACTAGTAACTATTCGCCAGCGGCATGGCAGGCGGGGCGCTTCCTCAGCGAACGCGCAGATGCGGATGTTCCGCGAGCTTCTCCGCCACGAAGTCCACGAAGACCTGGACCCTGGAAGGCAGGCGCTTGCTGCTCGCGTGAAGGGCGTTGATAGGCAAGGTGCCGGGCTCGAACTCATGAAGGACCTGCTGCAGCGTGCCGGCGCGGATCTGGTCATGAAAGAGCCAGCTGGCGTTGTGGGCGACGCCGAGCCCCTCCATGACGGCCGCGCGTATGTACTCCGCGTCGTTGCTCAGAACCAGCGGCGCGGGAACGACCACGAGCTCGTTGCCGCCATCACGGAAGGTCCATGGACGGGGTGCGCCCTGAAAGGTGAATACGACAGCGGGCATGCCGGCGAGGTCAGTCGGGTGCGCGGGCGTTCCATGCGCCTGGAAGAATGCCGGGGTGGCGACGGTGGCGAACTCGATCGCGCCAATGCGCTTGGCAACCAAGGTCGAGTCGGACAGGTTGCCGATACGAATGGCCACGTCGACCACGTTTTCGATCAGGTTGGCGAAACGCTCGGAGATATCGAACTCGACGCACACGCCAGGGTACCGGGCGAAGAATTCTGCGAGGTGCGGAAGAATGTAGATGCGGCCGAAGCCCGGCGAGATCGCAACACGGATGCGGCCCACCGGTGTTTCCTGGCCCGCCGTGACACTCTGTTCGGCCTCTTCGAGATCGGCGATAAGGCGGACCGACGCATCGTAAAAGGCCTTGCCCGCATCGGAGAGGTTGAACCCCCGGGGCGTCCGACGAAGCAGCTGCACGCCTAGCCGCTTCTCCAGCTGCGACATCTGCTTGCTGACCGTCGACTGGCTCACGCCGGCGGAACGAGCCGCCTTGGAAAAGCTTTTCGTAGTCACGACCAGCACGTACAACTGCATCGCTTCGATCCGGTCCATCCGGCGCTCCTGGTCTATCGGCCTGCAAAAAATGAAGAAGTGCAGCTTTTCCGTCACCGAAACCGGACGCTGGACAGGGAGACCGTTGTACGGCGGAGTGCCGCTTCATGCAATGTCAATGCATTTCCGTGCACCCACGCTGACCACCCTTGATTTGCGCCTACCGCGTCGTGGTTTCGGCAGAGGCGGCCGAGGCATAATCGGGAATTGGCTATCGAAGGACGCTTATCATGACAACCGAAGGTTCGCAGCGCGTCGTCATCGCCGGTGGCGGTATCGCCGGCCTGGCGACATGGCGTGCATTGAAACAGCTAGGTATCGAATCGCTCGTTGTCGAACGCAGGCCGCTCGCGGCCGATGGCGGTCTGGCCATCAACCTTCCCGGAAACGCCATCGCGGCGCTCGCACAACTGGGCCTGGCCGCAGACATCGAGCGACTGGGCTATCCCGTGCGCAAGCGCGAATACCGAGCGCAAGACGATCGCCTTCTTGCGACCATCGACGAAGACGCGTTCTGGGGTGAGGCCACGCGCCCGCGCGCGGTCCGCCGTTCCGACCTCGTGGCGATGCTCGGTGCTGGCCTGGACGCATCCTTCTACAGGGTAGATCGCTCGATCGCGACGGTTCACCAGGACGTCGCCGCTGCTCATGTGCGCCTGGACGATGGCGAGGAGCTTTCCGCCAGCCTGCTGGTGGGCGCCGATGGCGTCCGCTCCACCGTGCGACAGGCGGTCATGGCGACATCGCAAACCTCGGCGGCGCGTCTGGCCTCCGCTAGCTGGCGCTTCATGGCCCCCAATCCCGGCGTCGATGGTTGGACGTTGTGGACAGGCAAGCGCGGCATGATCCTGCTGCTTCCCGTCGATGATGCGACGGTCTACGGCTGGGTTGCGCTGGACTCACCGGATGTCGCCTCCGACGATCTGCAACAGTTGGACGATGTCTTTCGCGACTTTCCGCAACGGGCCCGTCAAGCCCTCGCCTGGGCGCTGGCGCACCCGGAATCCCTGTACCACTCGCCGATCGAGGAAGTACGACTGACTCAGTGGAGCGAAGGGCGGGTGGTCCTTATTGGTGACGCGGCACACGCCACCGCACCGGTGTGGGCAGAAGGGGCTGCGTTGGCCATGGAGGACGCCTTCGTGCTGGCCGGCATCGTCGCCGGCACCGACGACGTTACGACGGTGGGGCGCCGCTTTGAGCAAGCGCGCCAGGCGCGGGTGGCACATGTGCAAGCCGCGACCGATCGTCTATCGAAAGCAGCGCGCCTTCCCTACGGCCTTCGTCGCCTGATCATGCCGTTCATCGTCCCGCGCAGCTATCGGGCCACCTACGCTCCGCTTATGTAGCCTTTACTTCTCCACCATCCATGCGAATCGCCGATCCCGTCATCCATCGCGCCGCGGGAGAAACCAGGAAGGCCATCAGTTCGGCGATCTCTTCGGGCTCGCCATAACGACCGATACCGGCTTCACGCGGAAACCTTTCCGTCGCCTCTTCCACCGTCATGTCGTGCAGCGGCGCCCAATGCTCCAGATATGAGCGACGGCGGCCGGTCATCACGGCGCCCGGGAGTACGCTGTTCACTTGCACGCCGTCGGCGATGCCGCGATCGGAGAACGCCTTGGCGAGTGCGACGATGCCGGCATTGATCGTGGCGACCGCGGCGTAGGGTGCTTTCGGTGTCACGGCGGAATTGCCGGACATCAATACGACGGAGCCGCCGCTGGCTTTTAGCGCAGGCCACGCCTCTATCGTGAGGCGACGGGCTCCGTGAAGCTTGAGCGCCATACCCGCGTCCCATTGCTCGTCGGTCATCTCGAACAGATCAATCTGCGGAACGGCGCCGGCGATGTTCAGCAGCGCATCAATGCGGCCGAAGGCTGACAGCGTCTGCTCGACCACCACGCTTGCCGATGCCTTCTCGCCCAGGTCGACATCGACGACGAGTGCTTCCGCACCCGATTGACGAATGGCTTCGGCCGTCGCCTCGAGCTTCTCCCGACTGCGGGCGACGAGCACGATGGCGCCGAAATCACGCGCCAGGCGTAACGCCGTAGACCGACCGATACCCTGGCTGGCTCCCGTGACGATAGCTACAGACTTTGACATGGCATTTCTCCGACTCTCAGTGATGAACTTCACGCAGGGCTTCCAGGATCAGCGCCACGACGGCATCGGGTGCGGTGACGCTTGGCGTGTGGTCGACTGGCAAGGCACGCACGCGTGCACCCATGCGTTCGGCCATGAAGCGCTGGGTCGGCTCGGTGATCATGCGGTCCTGCTCTGCAAGCAGGTACCAGGCAGGGATGTCTTTCCACAGCGGGCGACCGACAGGCACCGTGATGCAGGCTGGCGATATCGGGCGCTGGGTCGCCGATGCCAGCGCCTGGTCTTCTGGCGATGCGTTCTGCGCGAATGCCGACGCGAAGGCCTCGTCGGGTAACCAGATCAAGCCGTGATCATCCGGGGCCAGCTTCGGCGCCAGCGGGTGGGGCTCGTTGCGATAGAACACGTCCGCTACCGTTTCACCTCATCAGGCGCGAGAGCGGCGACGTACACCAGGGCCTTTACCTTGGGATCTCTGACCGAGCCGATGACGCCACCGGCATAGGCATGCCCGACGAGGACAACGGGGCCGGCAACGCGCTCGAGGCTGCGCTCCACCGTATGGACATCATCGGCCAGGCTCGTTAACGGGATAGGCGCTGAGACCGCCTCGACGCCTTCGTTACGCAGGAGGGCGATGACCTTGGCCCAGCTTGAGCCGTCGGCCCACGCGCCGGGAACGAGGACGACCTGAGTGTTTGGCTTTGACATGGATTCCTCCAATGCGGAAGGCGGGGGTGTCTGGTGGGTTTTGATGGTGCCTTGAATGACAAAGGCGACGTAACCATCTCGTAAGCGATTGAAAGGTTATTCACGCCAAAGTAACTTGTCAACGGTCATTGGTCGGGTTACTTTGCCCTCATCAGCCTGGAGCCGCCATGTCCGCACCGACCCCCGCGATGTTCATTGCCGACTCGACCGGCCTGGATTTCCTCAACTCCGTCGCGACGCCCGTAAGCGTCACGGTTGACTGGATCGACGATGGCAAAGGACTGCTCGACTGGCTTGCACAAGCCGGTCTCGTGCCGAACGACGTCTTGGCGGCCATGCAGGGCGGCGCGATGCCGGGCGAGCTGGACGATCTGGCAGGACGGGCCCGGGATCTGCGCGAGTGGTTCCGGGAGTTCGTCCTGGCGCACAAAGGCCGACCGCTCACTGCCGCAAGCCTTCGCGAACTCGATCCGCTCAATGCGCTGCTCGCCCGCGATGAAGGCTTCAGCCGCGTGACCGCGGTCGGGTCGGGTGCTATCGGGTTCGAACGGGTGCGCCGTTGGACGTCGCCGGAATCGCTGCTGCTTCCCATCGGCGAGGCGATGGCGAAGCTGGTGTCTGAGGAAGACTTCTCGTATGTGAAAGCCTGCGAAGGTCCGACTTGCACCTTGCTGTTCGCGGACCACACGCGCGGCCACGTGCGCCGCTGGTGCAGCATGTCTGCTTGTGGCAATCGGGCAAAGCAGCTTGCGCACAGGCACCGTGTGGCCACACGTGGTGCCTGAAAGACACGAGGTCAGGACGATGTTGGATACCCGATACACGCGATCAGGCGTACGCATGCGCCGTCACTCGTCCCGACCGGGCGAACCGAACTGGCTGCTCCTGCCGGGCGGCCCCGGCATAGGCTCCGAGAGCCTGCATGAGCTGGCCGATGCGATGGACGTGCCCGGTTCGATCTGGCTGGTGGACCTTCCCGGGGATGGATCGAACACGGTGCATTCACCGGACGATCCGTTCCGATCATGGCCTCACGTGCTGGTCGAGGCGGCGAAAGCGGTGCCGAATGCGATCTTCGCCGGGCATTCGACGGGCGGCATGTATCTGCTCGCGACGCCAGCGGTTCGCGAGCATATCTCCGGCCTGGTGCTATTGGACACCGCGCCCGACTGCGACACGCCGAACGTCCTCGCGCGCGAAGTACCGGGCGCAGGTCACTTTCCGTGGATCGAGAATCCTTCTGCCGTGACCGACGCGTTCCGCGACTTCTCCACGAGGCTGTTGTCGCGGAAAGCCGACGAGCGCGGCTGACAC
>Ga0182006_1000182_pt1 | contig 65171 bp, 54 predicted proteins | sample Sormic07211104_1_FD_123022 | JGI IMG/M metagenome (GOLD analysis project Ga0182006, IMG submission 123022) | Rhizosphere microbial communities from Sorghum bicolor, Mead, Nebraska, USA - 072115-104_1 MetaG | ecosystem: Host-associated > Plants > Roots > Rhizosphere | place: USA: Nebraska...
AACCTGCTAAAATCTATTATACCAAGTGTTCAAGATTCTAGATCAACAGACATTTTTGGCGTTTGTCGATAAAATTTGCCTATTGGGCCGTTGGTAGAAAAAAAATGCCCGTTGGTAGATTGTGTAAGTAAATCGATAAAACTTTATTTATTTTGTGGCTTGAACGATATGCGTTAATTAAACGGCTATCAGTATTCATTACTATTTAATACATTTCAAATGAAACAAAGTAAGGGGCCTTTAATACTTCACTCTATTTTTTGGGGGGTGATATTTCTTTTTATCGTAGTAGTAAGTATGCTCGATAAACAGCCACATACCATAAAAGATTATTTTCTGTCGTTTTTTGTTTTTGGTATCCTAAATGTTTCTGTATTCTATATCAACTATATTTTCCTTATTCCATCATTAATTAAAAAGAGAAAAAAGTATTGGCTTTATATCTTGTCATTTCTACTTTTAATTGTTGTTGCAACATTAGTAAAGACTGTTATAGCCGTTTTAAATCCTGATGAACTGCTTCACTATACTAATATGGAAGGTAAGAAGTCCGAAATGTCGGTAAATAACTTCGCATTAAACAGAGTTTTTGTGCTTGGTTTCTTTCTGGTATCGAGCTGCATTATTAAGTTCACGATCGATTGGTTTGCAAGTGAAAGGATCCAGCGGAATTTAGAAAGCGAACGCCGCGAAATGGAACTCCAGTTTTTAAAATCGCAGCTAAACCCACATTTTCTTTTCAATTCGCTCAATAACATCTATTCACTGGCCTATCAAAAATCGGATAAAACTGCCGATGCCATTATGAAGCTTTCGGAAATTATGCGTTACATGATTTATGAGAGCAATACACCAACAGTAGCGCTAAGCAAAGAAGTAGACTATTTAACCAGTTATATCGAACTGCAAAAAATAAGGTTTAAAGATGGCGCCTATATAGAACTTACCTTAAACGGCGAAATTGACAATCAAAAAATTGTTCCTTTAATGTTGATTTCGTTTGTAGAAAATGCATTTAAACATGGCGTAGTAACCGATCCGGCCGAACCGGTAAAAATTAATATCATTGCCAACCAGAAGATTTTGCATTTTAGTGTAGTGAATAAAAAGAACCAACAGAATAAAGATGCGCAGGGGGGGGTTGGTTTAACCAATGTAGAACGACGGTTACAATTGGTTTACCCTGATAGATATAAATTAAATGTTGTAAATTCGGCTACTCATTACACCTGTGAACTGATGATTGATATATAATCCGATAACCAAACATAAACCGGATAAATCATTAATTAAAATAATAACCTAAAATGAACTTAAACTGTATTGTTGTTGATGATGAGCCTTTAGCGCTTGATATTTTACAGGATTATATTTCGAAAGTGCCTTTTTTAACCATGGTTAAAAGGTGCGAAAACCCTATTGAAGCTTTGCAGATTGTTCAGGGCGGAGGGATTGATCTTGTGTTTTTAGATATTCAGATGCCTGAGCTGACCGGAATCCAGTTTTTAAAAATTGCTGGCAGTAAATGCCACTACATATTAACTACCGCTTACCCACAGTATGCTTTAGAAAGTTACGACCTAAATGTTTCGGATTATTTGTTAAAACCAATTGCATTCGACCGTTTTTATAAAGCCGTGGAAAAAGTACATAATCAGGTAAAACCGGTTGAGGCCCCTGCAAGTGTAGCACAGCCCATCGTTACACCTGCACCGTTTTCAGGTTCAGCAAATCCTGTGCAAGATTATATTTTCGTTAAAACAGAACATAAGATTCAAAAAATCTATCTGCACAATATTTTATTCATCGAAGGTTTAAAAGATTACATTTCGATCTTTACGAAAGATGAGCGTGTAATTACGCTACAGAGTATGAAGAAGATGGAAGAAGCTTTACCTCAAGGTCAGTTTATCAGGGTGCACAAATCTTATATTGTGGCTGTTGATAAAATTGAAAGTATCGAGCGTAGCCGCATTACGATCAACCAGAAGATTATCCCTGTGGGCGATACCTACCGTGATGAATTTTTCAGGGTGATCGGAAATAAGAACATTTAGGGCGGCTAGTGGCTCACGTTGCTACTCACCTGTTCAAACAATTAATCTTCTTTGCCATACCCCATTCAAGCTAGGAACATAATGATTGTGGAATATCTCCTTGATTTGTTGTTTTGATCGTTAATTTAATGGATAAAAATCAATACTAACGATGTTTGCAGGATTTTTTGGTTTTGGAAATGAATGTCAGTATTTCATCGGATATTGCAGCCCCGCTATTCGTTCCGGCCGATGAAGAATCGGCACCCACTTCTATCGGGTTTATCATTAAAGGCTTGTGGATAGAAGTAGCCTAAGGGCTTGGAGATAATAAAATGTAGAACTATAAGACAGCGGCCTGTGCCATTGGTTGACCTAAAACTTTCCTGATTTCGTTTTCTACTTCTAGCGTAATATCATTCGGCGTTTTTACGCACGGTTCTATCGGTTTTAAAACCGTCCATTTTAGCGCATTGCCAGTAGTTAACGGAAACATGCCAAAGCGAACAATTTTCCACGAATTTTCTATGGCTACCGGAACAACCAAGGCATTAGGAACTACCTTTAATATGGTTGCAATACCTCCAAATTGAAATGTTTTCAACTGACCATCCTTCGCCCGGGTTCCCTCTGGGAAAATAACAGTGCTCCAATTGTTTTCTTTCATTCTACGACCAAGTTTGATGATTTCGGAAATGGCCTGTTTGTTATCTTTTCGGTTAATGTTTGCCCCACCACCTAAACGCAGGTTAATGGATATGGATGGAATACCTTTGGTAAGCTCAATTTTAGAGATAAATTTTGCGCTGTGTTTTCTTAAAAACCAAATTAACGAAGGGATATCGTACATGCTCTGGTGGTTCGCAGCAAAAATAATTGGTCTATCTGTCGGTAAATCGTATTCATTCTTAAAACTGATTGAATTGAATAGAAAGATCTGGCAGTAGGTTAGGAAAAAATTAAGGATATCTACCGAAACCTTATGCGCCTTATAGCCAAAAAGCTTAAAGCAAATCCATTGAATAGGGTGGAAGATACAAAGTGTTAATCCAAAGAAAATATAAAAAATAGGGCTTAAAATATATCCGAAAAGCTTGCTCATCTGGTTGATTGAATAGACGGCAAAGATAATAATAAATTATTCTGGTTCTTTGAAGATGTATCTTTCTTCGTATTCAATCTCAAACGTTTTTAAGAAACTGGTGTACTCCTCTAAAAAGCTCTTCTTTTTATGGTGCTGTTCCTGGTTTTGGATGTATTGAATAACTTGTTGAATATGGCTTTTTGAATAAGAGAATGCGCCATAACCTTCTTGCCAGGCAAATTTAACTTTACAAAATCTCTGATCGTTAATCCATTTTGAACTTTCTGTTTTTACATTCTGGATCAGGCTGGAAATGGATTGGTGCGGCCGCATACCAATAAAGATGTGAATATGATCCGGCATACAATTGATCTGGATCATTTTATGGTTATTTGACTGAAATATCCCTGTGATATATTTCAAAAGCCTTTCCTTCCAATCTTTATGAATTAATGAGGCCCGAAATTTAACGGCAAAAACAAACTGAATGTGTAATTGGGTATAGGTATTCGGCATAGCGTTCTAAATTTAAATCATAATCAAACGTTCCTACGGAACGAAAATTGCCATCTGCAATTTCTACCGAGGAAATGTCCATACTGGACATTAATAATTTTTAGGATGATTTAATATTTAGGGATTGCACTAGCAATTTAAAACAAATGACTCTATAGAACAAGTGCTGATGCAATATTTTGTAGTTATTAGGTAAATTTCATAGCAAACCGCCGTTAAAAGAATTAATAAGCAATAGTCATCTGAGACATTGTAATTTTTTAGGATGATTTAATATTTGGGGATTGTTTTAGCATTTAACATAAATAATTTTAACATTTAATCGTGCAATGTCCCATTGGGACATATGCTGGGTAGAAAAAAATATGCAATATTTTTTATGTTCCGTTAGGAACATTTGGTGGTTGCCACGGCTACAATTCGCCATTCAACATCATGAGTTTGGCTTTTAAGAACGCAGCTACACTCATCGAATCGGTAATCTCTCCATTCAGAACCATTTGATACGCTTCATCAAAAGACAATTTTTTAACCACAAGTTCCTCTGTTTCTTCAGGCATGGCGATACCTTGGATGAGATCGGTAGCAATGTAAATAATGCTGAGTTCATCACACACGGAGTTAGAAAGGTGCATTCTTTGAATTTCTTTCCAGTTTCTGGCGCTCATACCCGTTTCTTCTAACAGTTCCCGTCTGGCGCTTTCTAATGGCGCTTCATGAAATGGCCCACCACCTTCGGGAATTTCCCAACTGTAGGCATTAATCGCATATCGGTATTGGCCAACCAACCAGGTATTATAATTTTCATCTAAAGGAAGGATTCCGATGGCGCGATTTTTAAAATGAACGGTACCATAAATCCCTTGTCCCCCGGATGGATTAATTACCTGATGTTCGGTTAAACGAATCCAGTTGTTATCGTATTTTACCTCGCTCTCTAGCGTTTTCCAAGGGTTGATCTCTTCCATGCTGCAAGATAAGCAATATGATTTTATCTTACTGTGGTTTTGCAGGAGGCGGTGGCGGTGGAATTTTATTTACGGTAATCTTAGTGAAACGATAATTCAGGCTAAAGGTGAAATTCTGCGTGTTGTTGGTCGAATAATTCTCCAGTCTGAAATTCTGGCCTTCATTGTAAAAAGTATTGGTTCTGTTTCCTAAAATATCATTTATCGTTATGCGAAGGTTTAACCGGTTACCCAAAAAGACTTTCCTTGCCGAGAAATTAGAAGTCATAGAACCTTTGTTCCGGCCTTGTGCATTGGTATTGTTGGCATAGTTTAAGTTCGATTCGAAAGCCGTTTTTAGCGGTAACTGCATCGATAGGCCAATTGCTCCTCTAAAACTCAAACCATCACGGTTTAGGGAATTATTTAATTGCGATTTGTAATTACTTTGGATCACACTGAAATTTCCATTGGCCGATATCTTATTGGTAGGGCGATAATTCCCGATTAGGATAAGCGATAAAGAATTATTGGTGCCCACATTATCGTAAGTACTTTCAGATCTGGCTGTATTGGAGCCAGGAATTAAGGTGACTGTGCGGTAACGTTCTATAACCCCTTGACTGGTTGAATAAGAGAGCCGAGGGTTAAATGACCATTTCTGGCCAAAAGCCCCAAAGTTAATATCAAATTGATGGGTATAAGCTGGCGATAGATTAGGATTCCCGTAGGAGATATTCAAGGTATCAACATTATTTACCTGCGGATTCAAGGTATTTTCTCTTGGCCGGTTTACACGGATGCTATACGTAGCACCAATATTGTACCGTTTGCGGTAAAACCGATTTAAGGATAGGTTAGGGAAAACACTGAGGTAAGGCTTTACATTATAATTCTGCCCGGTGGATAAATCGAAAGCTACATCGGTAAGTTCAGCCCTAACTCCTGTTTTAACGCCCCAGCCAACCTTGCGATAGTTATAAGATGCATAGGCCGCGGCTATGTTTTCATTGTATAAAAACTGGTTCGATAATTTGTTATTACGCACAAACTGTTGCGTTGCAAAATTAAAATTCTCGATTAACAAGTCGTTATCGTTCTTTCTGTAGTTAAAAGCCAAGCCGGTTTCAATGCGGTCGCGTTTATTGAATATTGGTTTTTCGTAATCCAAGGTTATGTTTAATCCCCTGTTTCCGGTGTTATTATTGTTTTGCTGTATAGTTGGGGCTGATGTGCTTGGCTGTGCATAAGTGGTGCTATAATCCCTAAAATCGGTACTCTTGTTGGTGTTGAAATTTAATCCTAATGATATTTTACCTCCGCTGGTATCAGTCTGAAGATCGTAATCGGCATTAAAAACAAAGTTATTACTATTGCCTTTACCTGTATTATGCTGATTGCGAAGACGGTTTTCTATCCGTTCTTCACTTAAGTAATGAAGATCGGTTGTAGCATTTGAATTCGAATTATTGAGGTTGTAATTGGTTGATAAGCGTAAACTTTGTTTCGGATTAATGGTCCAGTCTAAACCCATTCTAAAATTCCCACCATTGTTATGATTTCGATAAGCCCCATATTGGTCATAATAGAAAGTTGTGTCAGGAAAAAAGTTTTCGCGGAAGTTGTGGCTGTTACCCTTCCCAACATTATAACGATAAGCTGCGCTTCCATTTATAGCATAAGATTTTCCGCGGTAAGATGCATTTGCGTTAGTATTACCGTTGCCCTGCAATCCGCTCGAAACACCCACGTTACCGTTAAAGCCAACCTTAAAGCCTTTTTTCATTACAATGTTGATGATGCCTTCCCCATCCCCGCTATATTTAGATGGTGGGTTAGTGAGGACTTCTATCTTATCAATGGCATCAGAAGGAAGTACATTTAGCAGGTCGGAGATATTTGAGGTCATATAGTCTGAGGGCTTACCATCAATAAAAATCCTGGTATTTCTCTTTCCTGCGATGGTCGCATTGCCATCAATATCTACCTGCACCATCGGTACGTTTTTTAATACATCTGTTGCGGTACTACCTTCGGCTAATAGTGTTGAGCCAACATTATAAGTAACACCATCAGCTCCAAATTCGATAGGTGGTTTTTGGACGGTAATGGTTACTTCCTGCAAAGAATTTTGCTCGGAGCTTAGCTTCAATGCGCCAAGGTTTTTATCGAAATCTTTTTCTGTAATGGCTATTCCATTTACTTTTAATGAGGCATAACCAACAAAACTTACCCTAATGCTATAATTTCCTGTTTTTAGATTTTTAACGCTAAAATGGCCATCCTCATCCGTGGCAGATGTAACTATAGGTTGTTCAGATCCATCGATATAAACAGATATTACGGCCGATGGGATAGATAATCCACCAACTTCTTCAACCACTTTTCCGCTGATTACACCTTTCTCTACAGCAAGCGCAGCAAAGGCGTTGAGTAAAATTAATAGCGTAAAGCAAAGCTTAGGTAAAAGTTTTTCCAATATCTGATTAGTTAAAAAAAGGTGCTTAGAAATATTTTTCTAAGCACCTTCGGTTATTAAAATGATCCCTCATCAGGACGGTTGTCCTGCTGATCGTCTTTCTTCTTTTTTGCTCCCGTAAATGTTGATTTTCCAAACCGGTAAGAGAACGTTAAGTTACCCATTGTTCCCTGCATTTGTCGTTCAAAATCAACAATTGTTGCTTTATCTTCGGTGGTCATGCTCCATCTTCTGGTGTTAAATACATCTCTAACATTGAAACTTAAAGATGCTTTTTTGTTCGGGAAATCGTATTTGGCTCCACCGTCGATTCCGTACATGGCATTACGTTTTCCCTGTGCCATCACTTCTGGTGCTCTGTAATCGCCGCGTACCTGTAGCGATACATTTTTTGCAACAGTTAAATTTCCGGTTAGGTTGGCATTCCAGCTAAAGCCACTGCTCGAAGGAATGTCAAACCGTGCATCACCAGCAAACTTTGCTTGGTACAAGTTTACGTTGGTGGTAAAATTTAAAGCTTTAATCAGATCGAAACGACCAATTAACTCTAAACCACTATTGATTTGATTTGTTAAATTTTGAGGGGTTGAAGTAATGATTCCATTAACTGGCGTACTTCTTACCCGTTGAATTACATCATTGGTTTGGCGGAAATACAAACTCGAAGTTAAGGTTACTTTTTTCCAGTATTTACTGTAGCCCAATTCGAAAGAATGTACATCCTCTGGCAATAAATTCGGGTTACCACCTCTATAGTTTAAAGGATCCGAAACATCCAGAAATGGATTGGTATCCCAAGGGCGGGGGCGGTTTACACGGCGTGTATAACTCAATTGAAGCTGGTTGTCGCCTTTAAATTTTTGCGTTAAGAAAACACTGGGATAAATCCTTTTGTAGTGGATATTTCCTTCTGCTGTAGTTAACACATTGTTTGTATAGCCTTCTAAATGTGTGTCTAAACGCGCATCTTCCCCTCTTAATCCAATTTGATAACCAAAATCTTTAATCTGGTTTTGGTAATTGAAATAAAGTGCGTGCACCTGATCTTTACTATCGAAACCGTTAATTAATTTATTATTACTGACATAAATATTCGTATTGGTAGGAATCGAATCTGCGTATTGATCATTGTTTCCTAAGCGGATCTGGCTACGGTAACCAACTTCAATTTTACCCGCTTTACCAACAGGTAGTGCATAATCAGTCTGGATGTTGTAATTGGTATTATTACCGGTATTAAATACACGTTGTAAACTTAAAGTTTCATCAATCGGCACACCATTTCGGTTAGTGGTATTGGTGCTGTAAGTTTGGTCGTTGTTGTTTGTACCATACGAATAACCAAAGTTGAAGGTTAACTCTTCTTTCGGTTTTTTAAACTTCTGTACGTAATCTAAATTCAGGTCATAACTTTTTCCATAACCGTCATTATTATTGGTTCTGTTGCTTAATAAGACAGGTGACTGGTTTGCACTTAACTGTCTAATATCAAGCAGCTCGTTACGCTCATTTTCTCTTGAGTTAAAACCGCCCGATAGGCTGATTACGCTTTTTGGTGCCAAATAATAATCTAAACCAGCTTTAGCATTGTGTCCTCTGTCTAAAGAATTAGAAACTGTATTCTGATTTGCGAAAGCTGTAGAACTGCTTGGTGTTTTGTAGGTAATATCCTGGAAACCGCCACCCAAACGGTTACCATAGCGATAGCCATAGTTCCCATAAAGATTTACTTTGCTATTCTGAAAACTTAAATTAGTGTTGGCATTATAGTTATCACGGTTACCTGCAGTTAGTGCAACTGAACCGTTAAAGCCCAGTTTCGTATTCTTCTTCAGTACAATGTTGATGATACCTGATTGACCTTCTGCATCATATTTAGCCGATGGGTTAGTAATTACCTCAACACTTTCGATAGAGCTCGCAGGGATCGACTGAAGGATCTGCGCTACATTACCGCCAGCAATTAAAGATGGTTTTCCATCAATTAACACTTTAACACCTGTAGAGCCACGTAAGCTCACATTGCCATCCATATCGGTAGAAACAGAAGGAACATTCTGTAATAAATCGCCTGCCGAACCGCCCTCGCTGATTACACTCTGATCTACAGCGAAAATCTTTTTGTCGATACCCATTTGCATGCCTTGTTTTTGGCCTGTTACGGTAATTTCGCTCAGCACATTTCCTTTTGAAGGATTCATTTTAATCTCGCCAAAGTTTAAGGCTCCAGTTGTCGCGGTAATAGCCACATTGTCTCTAACCATGGTTTGGTAGCCAACAAAACTTATTTTGAAGGTGAAAGTTCCGGCAGGGATATCGGCCATTACAAAAGCACCGTTTACATCGGTTTGCACAATTTTTGCGTTTTTGGCCGTAGCCTTATCAATTAAAATTGCGGTAGCAAACGGAATGGTTTCTTGTGTTTTTGCATCTTTAAGTACTCCGGTAATTTTTGCCTTTCCACTTGTTTGCGCAAAAAGGCTAAATGATAAGCTTAAAAGTAAAAGGGTAATCTGTATTGTTCTTGATTGTAAAAGTCTCATTAAAAATAAAATTTCGTGTTTTTTATAAAGGGAGACAAAGTAACGGCAACTAAGTTTAATTAAGGAGCCGTAACTATTTTATTACAGCCATTTTATAGTAATATTTTTGTGGGTTAATTGGCAATTAACTGTTCTTAACTAGCAGTCATCAGTTTTACGAAAACTATAAAAGAATATTACAATCGAACAATTTGCAAAATGTTACTTTTGTTTATTATGAATAGGATATTAATTGTTGATGATTTGCACCCTGCATTTAAAGAGCAGGCCATTGCTATGGGTTACCAGGTTGATGATGAACCGCAGATTACCCGTCAACAAACATTAGATAAAATAAAGGATTATACCGGCATTGCTGTCCGGACGAAATTTAGAATTGATGCGGAGCTTTTTGCTGCTGCGCCGAATTTAAAATTTGTGGCCAGGGCAGGGGCAGGGTTGGATAACATAGACGATAAGATTGCCTTCGAAAGAAATATCGAACTGATTAATGCGCCTGAGGGCAATTGCGATGCTGTTGGCGAACATGCTACAGGCCTGCTATTATCATTGATGAACAACTTCCGTAGGGCCGATATGGAGATTAGAAACGGGGTATGGGATAGGGAAGGTAACCGTGGTTACGAATTGAAAGGTAAAAAGGTGGGGATTATTGGTTATGGCTTTATGGGACAAAGTTTTGCTAAGAAACTGGCGGGTTTCGAGGTTGATGTAATGGCCTATGATAAATATAAAACCGGTTTTTCTGATGCATTTGCCCGCGAGGTAAGTATGGAAGAAATTGTGAAACACAGCGATGTACTGAGCTTACATATTCCCCTAACAGCAGAAACCAAACAGATGGTTGATGAAGAGTATTTCTTCCACTTTAAAAAGCCTATTTTCTTTATCAATACAGCCAGGGGCGAAATTGTTAACACACAGGCAGTGCTAAATGCGATTAAAAGCGGAAAGATTTTAGGTGCCGGACTGGATGTGCTGCAAACAGAAAAATTCCCGGCATTGGGCGAGCAGGTTTGGTACGATGAACTAAAAAACAGCGAAAAAGTAATTCTAACGCCACATGTTGGTGGCTGGACTTTCGATTCTTACCGTAAAATTTCGGAGGTTTTGGCTGAGAAGTTAAGTGGACTTAGTTTTTAATTTAAAGGAGGCTGTATCATAAATATAGAATGGTCATCCTGAGCCTGTCGAAGGACCTGTTTAAATTCCTCGATAAGCGTTCGACAAGCTCAACGTGACAAGTTCGAATGATATCACAACTTATGATGCAGGCTCCCGTCGCTAAAATTAATATTTTATGACGCATACAGCTATTCAGTCCAAAGATTATATTAAAAACATCGATTTCGAATATGTTGAAACATACTCTTTTCAATAGCAGGCCTACTATTCAGATTCCACTAGAAATACTGTGGCAATACCTTGGTATGATAACCGCATAACTGATCTGAATGGTAACCTTGATAGCTCTTCGGAAAAGATTAGTTCCTTCCGGCATAATAGTCAGGATATGATTAAGTTAAATCACATTTTAGAAACCGAGGTTGCAAACTTACCTTCTTGGATGTGTCTACCTATTTACAGGGATGCAATCATATTTTATAATAAGACCGGAGAAATTGTTTCTGCGCTTAATGTATGTTTCGAATGCTCATACATGGAGGATGATAAAGGGATTAATATTAATGCGGACGAATCTACTTACGGCTTGCTAAAGTCCTTCTTAATGTCAAAAGGGCATAAAATTAGGGCATAATTTTTTCTAAAATATTTCTTGTGTTAAAATTGTTTCTTGAGATTAAGATATTTAAACATTCTTAGTTAAAAGGCTTAAAAAGTAGATTAATCCTGATAATATTTTCTTAAATTGGCTATACAATCTAACCAATTTTATCATGCCGAAAGATCATTTATATACAACTACAGTTACTTGGACGGGCAATAAAGGCTCGGGTACAATGGATTACCGTTCGTACGATCGCGATTATGTAATTTCAGTAAAAGGCAAAGCCGATATTTCTGGATCGTCTGATTCTGCTTTTCTGGGCGATAAATCTAAATATAATCCCGAAGACCTGTTATTGGCTTCCATATCCAGTTGCCATATGCTCTGGTATTTGCATTTATGCTCTAAAAACGAGATCGTGGTAATCGATTATAAAGATGAGGCAGTAGGTACCATGGAAGAATCGGCTGATGGAAGTGGCCGTTTTAGAGAAGTTACCCTGCATCCGCAGGTTTTAATCGCTGATAAAGCACATTACGAACTTGCAGCTTCGCTGCATCATGAAGCAAATAAAATGTGTTTTATTGCCAATTCATTAAATTTTCCGGTAAAACACGAACCTACTTGTAAAGCAGAAAACGGTTAACAGTTTTCAGTCCACAATTTTCAATTGGCAGTTAACCACAAGCTGTTAACTGCCAACTGAGAACGGGATTATTTGCTTTCCCAAACATTATCTTTCGGCGTAGCATCTACATAAATGCCATTATCTAAACCAATCGATTTTACTTTTTTAGTAGTGTTAAGCACTATGTTCACCTCTTTTTGATTCGTTTTCCAAACCAAAGGTGTTTTGTGGATGGTGTCTGCTTTTCCATCGGTATAAGTAACCACCACATTAAATGGAATGGCAAAACCACCTACATTTTTAATGGTTACCGTCGATTTTCCTTTTGCTGGTGTAACCTTGGTAATGGCTAAATCAAGATAGTTGTTGGTGAAAAACCAGTTCTGGAAAAACCAGTTTAAATTTTGCCCGGATCCTGCATTCATCGAGTTAAAATAATCCCATGGAATAGGGTGTTTACCATTCCAGTTGCCCATATAGGTATGAAGTGCTTTTTTAAATAGCTCATCACCCAACATATCTTTTAGCGCCAGATAAGATAATGAAGCCTTTCCGTAGGAGTTATTCCCATACCCCGAACCCGAAACCTGATCAGACATCGAAATTACGGGCTGATCTTCTTCTGTCGATTTATCATTGATATATTTATTTACCCTAAAGTTTTTGTAAAACTTATCAGCTGCCTCTTTACCGTGTTCTGCAATACCGATTAAATATTCGAATGTTGTGGCCCAACCTTCATCCATATAAGCATAACGGGTTTCGTTAATGCCCATATAAAAAGGGAAGTAAGTATGTGCTACTTCGTGGTCCTGAACCAATTGTGCAAAAACAGGATCGCCAAATTGAGAATCGTTAACCATCATTGGGTACTCCATATCAGCAAAACCTTGAAAAGCAATGGTTTTGGCATAAGGATAGGGGATGCCCGGCCAATTGTTCGAGAACCAATCTAAAGCATTAAGGTTGTATTTAACCGAATTGATAAAATCTGTTCCGGTAGTTGGGTTGTAGGCCGCCTGGGCACTTGCGCGGCGATTGGTCTTTTTATCTACAATTACACTTGCGCCATCCCAAACATAATGGTTGCTCAAAGCAAAAGTAACATCGGTAATGTGCTTTACGGCAAATTTCCAGGTATTCCAGTCTTTTTGCTGGGTTACTTTGCCATCTTTCATTTCTTGCTCAGTAGCGATATGAATGACCTCATCTCCATTGTACGATTTTTTTAAACGTGCAGAAATTTCTGGTTGTAATACTTCATCAGGATTCAGGAAATCGCCTGTTGCATAAACTACATAGTTTTTAGGCGCTCTGATTGCGAATTCGTAATCATTAAAGTCGTTGTAAAATTCGGCTCTATCGGTATGTGGAATGCGGTCCCAACCGTTATAATCATCAAATACAGAGATGCGAGGATAACTATAAGCCACAAAAAATGAGTTTGGATCAATCTGTCCCTCTCGTCCACTTTCTTTTGATAGGGGGTAATCCCACTCTATTTTAACCGCAATTTTCGATTTTGGAAGCAAGGGTTTGTTCAGTTTTACATTGCCAACTGTTCCCCAGTTTTTGCTATCTACTTTATACGTTTCGCCATCAACAGAGAAAGAACTGATATTTAAGCCTGTGCTCAAAAAATCTTCACTTACCGCACCACCCCTCGGTGAGGTTGGTTTGTGCAGGTTGTTTACAAAGCGAATGGCTAAAGTTCTTAAAGTATCAGTGCTGTTGTTGCTGTACAAAATTTCTTCTTTACCACTTACCACTTTGGTTTCGGCATCAACCTTAATGTCCATGTTATATTTACCATGGTTTTGCCAATAATTAGCTCCTGGCTTTCCACTCATTGAACGGGTGCCCTTAGCATATGCTGCTTTTATGTTCCTGGGCATATAAAGTTCTTGGGCGGAAACAGTATAGCCACCCAAACAAATGAGTAGGGCAATAGATAATAACTTTTTCATTTTTACGAATAATTTTAGCTAAAAATAGAACTAATGATCGAATTTTGGATAAGTGTATAAATGAATGTTACCATTGTGGTGATTCTGGTATATAATTATGATAAGGAACGAATGTATTTTTCTTTATTTTAAGGGTTAATTAGTACTTCAAATTGACCTTGAGCGTCATAAAAGGTTAAAATATTGGTCACAACTTAATTTTTTATTTGCTTTTGTAATTTCCACATTTTATCTTCGTTATAATTGAAGCAAGACTATGTAGCAAACCAACTATATAGTCTTGTTTGTTTTTTATAGCGTTTGAATAAAATTAATAGAGCAATGACAGAGGTAACATACTACACCCAAGAGGGGTTAGATAAATTAAAAGAGGAAGTTCATTATTTAACAACCACCGGTCGTCAGCTAATATCTAAAGCAATTGCAGAGGCAAGAGATAAAGGTGATTTATCGGAGAATGCAGAATACGATGCTGCTAAAGAAGCGCAAGGTTTGCATGAAGCGAAAATTTCAAAATTAAAGAATACGTTGGCAAACGCACGTTTAATTGATGAGTCTAAATTAGATTTGTCGAAAGTACTTGCGTTATCGATTGTTAAAATAAAGAATGTTAAAAACGGTGCTACCATGACTTACCAGTTGGTAGCTGAAACAGAAGCAGATTTAAAAACAGGAAAAATTTCTGTTAAATCGCCAATTGCACAAGGTTTGTTAGGTAAATCGGTAGGCGAATTCGCCGAAATCGAGGTGCCGGCAGGTAAAATGCAGTTCGAAGTGCTAGAAATATCGAGATAAGGCAGAAGGCGGAGGGTTTAAGGCTTAAGGTCTGTTCTCCGCTATAAATTCCTAAACCTTACACCCTACACCTTTTAACCTTCCACCTTATGACTATCTTTTCAAAAATTGTTGCTGGCGAAATCCCTGCACATGTTGTTGCTGAAACCGTAGAATATTTAGCGTTTTTAGACGTTCAGCCTTTAACGGCAGGACACGTTTTGGTTATTCCGAAAATTGAAACCGATTATATCTTCGATATGGAGGAAGATCTGTATGTTGGCCTTTGGATGTTTGCCAAGATTGTAGCGAAAGGTGTAAAAATAGCGTTTCCTTGCAAAAAAGTAGGCGTTTCGGTTATTGGCCTGGAAGTTCCGCATGCACATATTCATTTAATTCCGATGAATAGTGTAAGCGATATGAATTTTAGCAAAGAAAAATTGAAACCAACCAATGAAGAACTAGCTGAGGCAGCTGAAAAAATTAAACAAGCCTTACTAGAAGTATAAAAAAGGCCGGCTGTGAAAACACCAGCCGACCATTCTACCCGCCTAACCCAAATATTTTTATGGCGCTGGAGCAACTGTAGCATTTAGCTGTAATACCGGCCAAGTTAAACCTGGCCCTTTTCCAATTACGATGCCCAGGTTATCGCCTCTTTTTACATCTGATATCCAGTAATACAAAGGCCATCCTTTATAGGTTAATTGTTTTTTGTTAACTGTTGCCACGGTAATTACGCCAACATCAGCTTTAGTAACAGCCGAAGGCACACTAAGCACTTCAGATTCGTACACCGGCCAAATACCTTCTTGTGTAGCGCTTTTTGTATAGGTATTTACACCATTTTTATCTGGCGCAAAAGCATACAAAGTACGCCCTTTGCTATCGGTTAAGTAAATGGTTTTGCCATCGCCAACAGCATAGGTGCTGGTATAATTGATATTGTTCGCAGTTAGTTGTGCATTGGCCAGCATCAATGAATAATCGGGTTTAGCCACAAACCATATTCCACCAACACCATCGCCCTTAATATCTCCTTTTGCAACGTCGCTAACAAAGTAATAAAGTGGATAACCACGGTAAGTGCTTTGTTTACGGCCATCAGCACGGGTAACCTCTCCAACTTCTGCTTTGTTCAGGTTTAAATCAGTACTGGCATCGGCTGAGAAGTAAAGTGGCCAGGTGGTTTCGCAACCGCCGATGCAGGTTGGCGTACCTGCGGCATCAGATGCAAAAAAGTATAAAGTTTTACCGTCTTTATCAGTTAATACCGTCCCGAACTTGGCATCTGTTGCCAATTGAATCCCTTTTTTGTTAGATTCAGGCGGAGTTGTAGGTTCGTCCGAACTACTTTTTTTACAGGCACTAAATACCACGGCTATATACAATACAGCCAATAGGTTTCTTTTTAAGTAGATTAGCATAAGATTTTTGTTTTTAGTTTTAACTTTAATCATTAATATGCTGCTATTACGCCGTCTGGTTGTAAATGGTTGCTTGTTGAAAGGAGAATTTTAGTATAACCGAACAAATGATAATTACTTTAAAGAAAATGCTTTTTTGAGGCAACCTTTTGTAATTTCCTGCCGTAATGTATTTTGAAAGGAGAACCTGTGACCGCTAGCCGCGATAGTGAAGATATTATACAAAAGTATATTCAAGGGTGCATTAGAAATGAAAGGGATAGTCAAAAAGCGCTATACAAACATTTCTATAGCTTTGCTATGGGTATTTGTTTGCGTTATGCAAACGATCGGTTGGATGCTGCAGGAATACTGAACGATGGCTTTTTTAAAGCCTTTAAGAACATTAGTAAATATGAGCCCAGCAAGGCTTTTTTACCCTGGCTTGGTCGTATCATAACCAATACAGCTATCGATTATTATCGTGCTAATCTAAAATTTGCTGATCACGTAGATATTCTGGATCATGAAAATATTGCGCAGGTAAGTTCTGTCTATGATAAGTTGGCTTACCACGATTTACTGGCACTGGTGCAAAAGCTGAGCGCGGGTTACCGTACCGTTTTTAACCTTTTTGCCATAGATGGATATACGCATGAAGAAATTGCCGAAATGCTTGGGATATCGGTAGGTACATCAAAGTCTAACCTATTTAAGGCAAGGCAAAAATTACAGGAAATGTTAAAAGCTACGGAGACGAAAACTTACCAGGTGAGGAATTCGGAAGTAGACAGGAACCTTTTACAGGTGAGGTTAAACACAAATATGCAATGAAAGAGGGAAAAGATATAGATAAATTATTTAAGGATGGATTGGAAAATCCCGACCTTCCTTTTAATGATTTAGATTGGGATAATCTGGAGGAGAGATTGCATCCAACACCTAAAAGGAGGGTAGTGCCGTTAATTTGGTTAACTGCTGTAGCTGCAGTAGCCGCAATGTTGCTGGTGGTGTTTTTATTGGTTAAGCCGAACGATAATCTGCCTAAAAACAATTCACTGGTAAAAACGGATACAAATACAAACAAAAAAGAGAACAAGAAGCCTTTAGATAATAAGGCAGATTTAATCGAAAAGTCAACCAACAATGATTCGTTAGTCAAGGATAGGGAAGAAAGTTTATTGACAGAAAATAATAAAGGAGCGGAAGATAGCAAAGATCAAAAAATAATCAGAACAGGATTCGTCCACGAAATTTTTCCAAAAGTTATTGAGAAAGATAATAGTAGTAATAACCTTTTAGCGGATGTGATTTATAATCCAGACATAAAAGCTGAAACCAAGCTTGTAGAATTTGAAAAACAGAATCTTGTAGCTGATCCTGTTCGAGGCAAAATGCCAAGAATTAAAGACCCAATTTTTAAGAAAAAACCAAGATTTGTATTGAGTATTCTGGCTGCGCCAGATTTAACCAGTGTGCAAAAATCAGGCAAAAGTAGTTTAAGTGGCAGTTTTGGGGTAGAAGCTACCCTTTTCTTAACCAAGAAATTAAGTGTTACTACCGGGGCAGCTTACGCTAAGAAAATCTACGACTCAGATTTTAACCAATACAAGCCTAACAGCAATTATGTTTTTAAGGTAAGCCCAGCAAATATTCACGCCAATTGCGATGTAATTGATATTCCAATTAATGTGAACTATAAGGTTTTTGACGGGCGTAAAAATTCGATTTCAGTAAGTACTGGTTTATCCAGTTATTTAATGTTGAAAGAGAAATACAATTATTCTTATAATGGAGCTTATCAAGGTCCTCAAAGTTACGAAGTCAGGAACGAGAATCAGCATTATTTAGGTATAGCCAATGTTGGTGTAGAGTTTCAGCACAAAATAAATAATAAATTAAGCATCAGCGCTAAACCATTTATGAAAATTCCTTTAACAGATATTGGCTATGGAAACTCTAAACTATCATCAACAGGTGTGGCGGTTTCGGTAAATATGAATTTGTTCAGGAAAGGAAATTAAGTTTTCTAATCTTAATTGATCCAAGGATTACTTTTTGCTGAGCGGATGCTGATCAGGCAAAGGCACAAAGCCAGTTTCACCTGGAACAGGTTTAAAGCTTTGTTCCAGCCATTTAGTTTTGGCCTTTTCAATCAGTTCTTTATCAGAGGCAACAAAGTTCCAGTAAATAAAACGTTCTTCAGGAAAAGGGTCACCTCCGAAAATATAAACCGTGGTGTTTTCGTGCATGGTAAATTCGCATAGTTTGGCATCGTTGGCAATTAAAATTAAACGCGGCTCAAAAATATTCCCCTCACTTTCAATTGCACCCTCTAAAATATAAAGTGCACTTTCTCCAAACAGGTAATCGCCAATGTTTAGCTTTTGCTGCTTGGTACTTTTCAATTCTAAAAAATATAGCGGACTGTATACCGGAACCGGGGATTTATAGCCAAAAGCTTCTCCTGCGATTAATTTAAAACCTACACCATCTTCTGTCCAGCTTGGAATGTCCGCCCCTTCAACATGGCAAAACTCAGGGTCCATTTGTTCCAAATCTTTAGGTAAAGCTACCCAGATTTGTAAGCCATGGAGCATTTTATCGGTATGGCGAAGATGTTCGGGGGTTCTTTCCGAATGTACAATGCCGCTGCCAGAAGTCATCCAGTTTACCTGCCCGGGTTTAATTACAATATCCGAGCCCAAACTGTCTTTATGCGTAATCTCACCTTCGAATAAAAAAGTTAAGGTAGATAAACCGATATGTGGATGAGGTGGAACGTCGAGATTTTCATGATCGCTCATTGCAGCAGGGCCCATATGGTCGATAAAAGAAAAAGGGCCAACCATCCGTTTCTCTCTGAAAGGCAGTAACCTGCCAACCATAAAATTGCCAATATTTGCTGGTCTTTCTTCGATAATGAGTTTAATATTCGACATGGATAATCAATTTTTTGATGAGGTGAATTTAAGGAAAATTATCGTCAATGGCAGATTGTTTAGTAATATCTGGTGCCATGAAAAAAAGGCTTAGTTTGTTTTGGAAAGCAATAACAGAAGCTTTTAGGTTATTGTAGTCCCGCTCCCGCTTCTGCCAATTTGAAGAAAATCGGCATCTCGCTTTGATCGGGTTTAGGTGGCAACGGCATTGCTACTGTCAGAAGTGAAATAAACCCGACCGACAGCGTTATCCTGATTTTTTCTATCAGGATTAAGCAAAGGGCGGGACTGGCGCAACCGAAGAACCACAGGCATTGCTTTTCAAACTATTAAGAAAATTTCCGTGCCCTCTGTGCTTCCGTGGCAGAAAAATTTCTAAACTTAATGCCATGGTAACATCTGACGGTGCGGGAAAGCTGTTTGAAACGCAGTCCGGTACTTTCAGAAAGGGAGATCTTTAACCTTACTTAGATTTCTCGGCTGCGTTTTACTTCGCTCGAAATGACGGAATTATTGTAACAAAAAAGCATCCCTTTCGAGATGCCTTTCTAAACTTAAAAAGAAAAAATATGGTGTTATACCAATTCCATTAAAGCTTCTTTGCTAAAGCCCTTCAGTTCTTCTGTAAGGTTGTTTTTAATTTTCTCTGCCCAGTTCGGATCTGCTAAAAGCGGGCGGCCAACTGCTACTAAATCGAAATCGCCGCGGTCCATTCTGCGTACCAGTTCATCTAATGAGCTCGGCTGTGAACTCTGGCCTGCGAAAGCGCCAAAGAAATCGCCATCTAAACCAACTGAACCTACTGAGATTGTAGCTTTTCCGGTTACTTTTTTAGCCCAACCTGCAAAATTTAAGTCAGAACCTTCAAATTCAGGCTCCCAGAAACGGCGTTGCGAACAATGAAAAATATCAATTCCGGCTTCGGCCAATGGCGTTAACCACTGTTCCATTTCCTGCTCGTTTTTGGCCAGTTTAAAATCGTAGGCAGCAGGTTTAAATTGTGATAAGCGGATAATTAAGGCGAAATCTTCTCCAACCCTTTTACGTACTTCTTTAATTACTTCAACACCAAAACGGGTACGTTCAGCTAAGGTTTTACCGCCATAAATATCGGTACGGTTGTTTGTACTGTCCCAAAAAAACTGATCGATCAGGTATTGGTGTGCACCATGTATTTCAACAGTGTCAAAACCCAAAGTTTTGGCATCTGCTGCCGCCTGGCCAAAAGCCGCAATGGTATCTGCAATGGCTGCATCAGTCATCGGTACGCCGTTTTCGAAACCTGGTTTGTTTAAGCTTGATGGACCTTCGAAGGGTGTGCTTGGTAACCAGCCAGATGCATGGTTGTCCATAATACCCTGGTGCCAGATCTGTGGTCCCATTTTACCACCGGCCTGGTGTACACTTTTAATTACGTTCTCCCAGCCTGCCAAAGCTTCGGTACCGTAAAAATGTGGAATGTTAGGATCGGCAGAAGAAGATGGACGGTTAATTACGGTTCCTTCTGATAAAATTAAACCCACTTCGCCAGCAGCTCTTTTTGCGTAATAGCTAGCCACATCGGCTGTTGGCACGCCACCCGGAGAAAATGACCGCGTCATTGGGGCCATTACTATTCTATTTTTGATATTTAATGTTTTAAGGCTAAAAGGCCTGAATAAACTATCTGTGTTCATATATTTCTAAATTATAATTCGGTATTGATGATTTCGCTTAATTTTTCTAAACCTTCTTTATTGCGTTTGTAATAAGTCCATTGGCCTAAGCGTGTTGAACTGATTAAATCGGCGCGCTGTAAAATAGACAGGTATTCGGAAATGGTACTTTGCGATAAACCACTTTTAAGCTGAATCTGCCCAACGCAAACACCTACATTTTCAAAATCGGCATTGGGCTGTTCCGGAAAATGTAACTCAGGCGCTTTTAACCAGCCTAAAATCTGTAAACGTGTTTTGTTCGAAAGGGCTTTAAATATTTCTACCTGATCCATGATGCAAATGTATATCGACTTTTCCCGATATTCCAATTAAAAGAATAAAATTTACAATCGGATGTAAAACATGCAGATGGATTAAAATGAAGTATGGTGCGCACTGAAAGATTATTCGTCGCATATTATTGACAGATTTTAAAGAACGGTCGTCATTCTCGCGCAGGCGGGAATCTTAATGCAACATACAAACTCTACCGAAGTGTTACGATTATCTTCGATGAGCACTTCGTGGTTCCCAATCAAGTTGGGAATGACGTATCGATGCGAATAGTCGTTGAGTTTCTAAAAAAAACTGAGTTTTTGGAATGACTGAGATAATGTCTTCTGTGCTTCCGTGGCTAAGATTGACCTGAGAGAAAAAATAGCTAAAAAAGAACGGGGATAAATCATACCGACCTATCCCCGTCATCTAAATTAACGCTCTCATATATATAAACAACCAAAAAGGTGATTTATTATATTTGATGTAAAATATTTTTTTATTTTTTTGCTGCCGGCTTTTTTGCTGCTGCTTTTGCTTTCTTTTCAACTACTGGAATCTCTTCGATTGCTTCTGCTTTTTTCTTTACAGGTGCCTTAGCTTTTTTAACTTCTACAGTTGGTTTTTCAGTTGCTTCAGCTTTCTTTTTAGCAGGTGCTTTTGCTTTTTTAACCTCGGCAGGTACTTCTTCAGCTACAGCTTCTTTCTTCTTAGCCGGAGCCTTAGCTTTTTTAACTTCGGTAACCGGAGCTTCAACAACAGGTTCTTCTTTAACCGCTACTGCTTTCGGAGCATGATCTTGTTGAAGATAGTTGGCCAGGATCTGTCGTAAATATACCTCTGGTTTAGGCATATTAATGATGCTTCCGGGTTCTTTATCCTGAGATTGTTTAATGTAAGCCGATTTAATTTTGCCCCAATCTTTAGAGTAAAGTCTGATAAACATCTCTACAAATTGTTCGTCTGTATATTTTTTAGGCAACCTACCCAGCACTGCCTGAATTTTTTCTTCTTTTTTATGTAATACCGCCATCGATTTTATTTTGTACAAAGATAGCCGAATTTTATCATTATCAGTTTTTTGCTTTTTTCAGCAAAATGGATGGTCTAGCAGCTCAAATTTGGCGGCCTAAAGTGAGGTCGCCATTTCGGCTTCAACCGATTCGGTTTTTCTGTTTTTAACCAACCGTTCGCGATGTTTTAACCCCCAATCCCTTAGTTCATCAATAACTCTTTCAAGCGATTCACTATAAGGGGTAAGCTCGTAAGTTACGGTAACCGGGATGGTAGAAAATACTTTCCGGATCACAAATTCATTTAATTCTAAATCTTTAAGCTCTTTTGATAATATTTTGGGCGTAATTTCTCCAAGTGATTTTTGGATCTCATTAAAACGCAATGGTCCTTCTTGCAAAGAAATAATCAACGGAAGCTTCCATTTACCATTTAACACATAGAGTGCATCCTTTACCGCATTTAAACTTGCGGTACAGGTTTCTAGATTACGGTGTTCTTTTCTTGGTCCCATAGTACAAAGGTATAAGCTTTCGTAAAGGATAGCACTATCCTTTGGGATACTAGTATCATTTAGATAGTAAACCGTCTAAGTTTGACCGCAGTATAACAAACGGCTACTTTTTCCATCCTTTCTTCATCTTTTTATAAGCCTTTTTACTAATTTTTGATTTCTTCTTAGACCTCGATTTCCCTTTCTTCTTTCGGGCATTAATATTGTTTACCAATGAATTTTTAACACCGAGCTTATTCTTTTTTCCGCTTTTCTTTTTCTTATTTTTTCCTTTTTTCTTTTCTTTTGCCATAACCCAAGTATTTACTAATTAATTAACAGCAGATTGTACTTAAAAGTTCTGATAAACCAATTGAGCTTTTTAACAAAGTAAATTGAGCCTTAAAGCAAAACTTTGCCTCGATTATCAGCCTACCTTTGATTCTATAAAATTTAGAAAAATGAAAAAAGTATGGTTTATAACAGGTAGTTCCCGTGGATTGGGTCGCGACCTAACAGCACAAGTATTGGCAAAAGGCGATTTAGTTGCAGCAACAGCAAGAAATACAGCAGCTTTAAAAGATTTTTTAGAAAAATACCCTGATCAGATTTTTCCGATCACTTTAGATGTTACCGATTACGATCAGGTGTATCTGGCAGTAGAATCGGCTGTAGCCCATTTTGGTAAAATAGATGTTTTGGTTAACAATGCCGGTTTTGGTATTGTTGGTGCAGCAGAAGCTTTTACCGAAGAACAGGTGCGCAGTCAGTTGGAAACAAATTTGTATGCACCGATCGAAATTACGAGAGCTGTATTGCCATTTATGCGTAAGCAACGTTCGGGTAGAATTCTTCAAATCAGCTCGATAGGCGGGCGGGTAGGTAATGCCGGAGTAAGCATTTACCAGGCTGCAAAGTTTGGGTTGAGCGGCTTTAGCGAAGCTCTGGCAAAAGAAGTAGCAGATTTAGGAATTTATGTAACTAGTGTAGAACCTGGCGGTTTTCGTACCGATTGGGCTGGTGCCTCAATGTCATATGCACCTCGCGTTGAAGGGTACGAATCTACTGTAGAAAAACGTTCAGATTTTTTCCAGAGCGGTAACTTTATACCGATGGGCGATCCGCAAAAAGCAGCGAAAGCCATGCTGGTGCTGGTAGAGAATCCTGAACCACCGGTACATTTGGTGTTTGGAAGTGAAGCCATTGGAATGCTTAAACATGCCGATGCTACCAGAACTGCCGAAATGGAGAAATGGATGGAGGTAAGTTTATCAACAGATCATGATGAGGCTGAGAACTTTTTGGCAACTGATCTGGGAAGATCTTTTACAAAGAAATAATTGGTTGCATTGTCATTTCTAGCGGAGTGCAGCGCAGTCGAGAAATTTTTTAAAGATCCATTCATATTTGGCGATACGTCATTCCCAACTTGATTGGGAACCACGAAGTGCTCATCGAAGATAATCTTAATGCCATTACCAAGGCTTATTTGCATTAAGATCCCGGTCTGCACGGGGATGACGATGTCTCGCCATAAATCCATAAATTTGATCAAGATGTCAAATCAAATCAAACGCCCAAATATCCTGTATTCCTGCTATGCGCAAAAAAGCAGTGAGGGCGAACAGTTTATTCCCGATCATTCGCTGGGACTGGTTATTGCGGGTACATCTGAAATTTTTATCGGAGGAGAGAAATTCGTGTTTTCGGATGGTGATTTTCGTTTTTTCAGGCGAAATCAATTGGCCCGGTATACCAAATACCCGCCAGCAGGAGGAGAGTTTAAGTCGATTAGCATAAACATCGACCAGGATATTCTGCATAGCATCAGCAATGAATATGATCTGCACATGCAAAAGCCTAATCAGGATATTAAAGGTCTGGCGTTAGCGGCCAACGGCCTTTTGAAGAATTATATCGATTCGATATGGCCATATATAGACGGAAATAATGCGTTTAATCAGGCTTTGATCGATTTAAAAGTTAAAGAAGCGGTAATGATTTTATTGCAGACCAACCCAATATTAAAAGATGTGCTTTTTGATTTTTCGGAACCTGGAAAAATTGATTTGGAAGCCTATATGAACGCCAATTATAAGTTCAATGTAGATATTAACCGTTTTGCTTATTTAACAGGAAGAAGTTTGGCCACATTTAAAAGAGATTTTGAGAAGATCTTTAACCTTTCGCCCAACCGCTGGCTGCAGAAAAAGCGCTTGAATGATGCCTATTATCTCCTAACGGAAAAAGGCTGGAAATCATCAGATGTTTATCTCGAAGTTGGTTTTAAAGACCTGTCGCATTTCTCTTTCGCTTTTAAAAAAGCTTATGGCATGGCGCCATCCAGGGTAGGTGTTTAGTTACGCTGCTTTCAAAATATAAAAGCCCTGCATTTAGCAGGGCTTTTAAAAAAAATAGTTATTAAACTTTTTTTGGAGGAAGATCGAAGGCTATTGCCTCATGCTCAAAATGGCCGTTATGTGCACCATCGCAAAAAGGCTTGTTTTTTGATAAACCACAACGGCAGATCGAAAGTACTTCTCTGCCCTGTAAGCCATATGTATTCCCGTTTCTATCTACAATTTCGAAATCGCCCTCAATTTTAACAGAGCCGTTATTGTTAATGGTAAGTTTTGTTTTAGACATGTATGTGTTAGTTTAATACAAAACTAAAGCATTGAAGTGGTAATTTCTGAATGGTTTTCTATTTAGAAACATTCTCTTCTTGGACTAAGCCTCTTTTTTAATGACGTAGGCAATCATGTCTGTCCTGATTTCGAAACCCAATTTATGATAAAGTTTAATGGCACCTTCATTATCATTTCTAACATGTAAAAACGGTATTTCCGAACGGAGCAATATTCTTTTAATCTGTTCTTGTAAAATCTTAAAAGCATAACCTTTGCCTGAATGATCGGGATGAGTGCAAACTGCACTTACTTCACGGTAAGGGCTGGGATTGAACCGGTGCCCGGCCATAGCGGCCAATTTCCCACCAACAAATATGCCTGTGTAATTACTCAGTTCGATGGTTTTGGCCAGAAAAGGCCCTGGTTTGGTCAGCTCTACGAGGTCGATCATTTCTGTAACATGTTCCAGATCAAGGTCTGTTATTCCAGTTGCATCTGCCATTGGTACTTCTTTGCCCCAGAAAACAAATTGAAACATGTTGATTTGGGTTAACAATTTCCATTTCTTGGGTATTTCGACAGGTGTTTTGGAGAAAAATACGAAAAGGCTCTCTGCAGGACTGATCTGATAAAGGGTGTTTAGATTTTCCTGTGAATTATCTTTTAAGCCGGCAAATGCGGTGATATATTCATGATAATATTTTACCTCATTATGGCCTTTTGCAATATGGCTATGTCCAGATGTTAAGGCATAATAAATTGGATTATCCAATACGTGTTCCATCCGGCAAAGATATTAAATGCTAAATCAGGGGGAGGTAATTTTATCTAAATGAGTTAAATCTTGACTCATAATTTCTTAGAAATTTCAGTCTCTGAGCGAACTAAATCTTTCATAAGCAAATAATCATCTTCGGAAAGGCCGAGGTCTTTCGCGATTTTCGAAATTAGACTATATATCTTATTGTCAATTTCTATATCATACTCATACAATTGTGTTATAACTGTGTCGTAACATAGGCCATATTCATGATTAATTAAAAAATCATTTGCATTGTCTAGATCACGCTGAGGTAAACCCAGTATTTTAGCCTCCTCAATTAATGCTACTAATTTCTTTTTCATATACCTACAGTTAATTTTTATGCAGATTAGCTTAAGACATTAATTATTTAAAAAAGTTTCAACCAGGTGTGCCGTAATCTCAATTGTTTTATCGCTTACATCCGGATTAAGGTTTTCGCCGATCATAGCGCCATGCACACCAGGTAAAATAACCAGTTGCGCATTTGCAATTAATCTCGACATTTTAACCACATGTTCGGACTTGATCACGTCTTTATCTGCCACCATTAAAAGCGTATCGGCGGTAATTTCCCTCAAGTCATCATCGCTTAGGTCGGTAAAATCGAGCATGCGCTGTTTGTCTTTTTCGAACATCGTCTGCAATGCGTTTTGATCTGGATTTACTGCTAAAAAAGCTGTTTTAAGGGGCTCCGGCATATGGTTGATGGTTGCATCGCCAAAACCATTATAAAAGCCATCAATTAAGCCTTCGCGTTGGTAATTGGCTGAAATGACAATGATTTTATTCACCACAGCTGGATGGTGTACTGCAATATGCAAGGTTGTTGTTCCGCCATTGCTGAAACCTAGAAAATTGGCTCTTGTTATTTTTAGCTGATGTAATAAAGTGATCACATCCTTCGCATCCTGCTCAAAAGATTCTGCCTGGTCACGGTCGCTTGTACGTCCGTGTGCCTGAAGTTCAACAGCGATCACCTGACCAGATTTTGCCAAAAAAGGAATAAATCTGCCAAATGTAGACTGAATGGTAGAACCACCACCATGTATCATTACCAGTGGGATTTCTCCTTCACCGTAAATTTCGTAATACATATTGATGCCGTTTACCTTTTCGTGGCCTGCTTTTTTATATGTTTCCATCAGTCTTGGTTTTTAATATTTGCTGTACAAATCTAATTAAGCTATCGGAAAAACAGGTGCACATAACAGACAAGTTTAGGGCTTTTCTGGCCAGTTAATACCTTACTTCTTTAGTTTTTTTGCCTTTCTGATAAAAGCTTCCAGAAATTGATCAATGCCACTTGCTGCATAGCCAAGTAACCTAGAGTTTTCGCCCAGTTCGGAAGAAACTATTGTTGTTTTTTCTCTGATTTGAGTCATACAATAGGTATTTATTGCCTGTTGCATGGGTAAGGTAATGTATTGTTTAGCCCCGGCAATTTTGCCGCTTAAAATAATCAGTTCAGGGTTGAATAACTGGATCAGAACCGCTATTCCTTTGCCCATATGAGTGCCAACGTTGGAGAGGAGTTGAATGGCATATTGATCACCTTTATTTGCTGCTTTAATAATCAAGGCAGGCTCAATTCTCTCCAGTTCTTCATTCGAGAGGTTAGTAAGCATAGAATTTTTGCCCAATAAAATACCTTCTTTTGCCATTTCCGACAGCGCGTTTCCAGATGCAACGGTTTCGAGGCAGCCGTGTTTTCCGCAGTAACAGAGTGCGCCATTCTCTACAAAAGGCATATGGCCCAGTTCGCCTGAGAAACCGCAGGTGCCCTGCCTCAATTTTCCGTCCATGATAATACCTAAGCCTACACCCCAATCCATTAACAATACAAGTACATTTTTTTTGCCCTTAGCCATGCCGTGCGTAAATTCTGCCATTGATGAGCCATTCACATCATTTTGGATCACCACAGGTATATTCAGCATTTTTTCAAATGCGGCACTTAAAGGAATATTTTCATCATCGTTTAAGAAATAACTGTAGTTTTCTCCTTTTTCTGCATCAATTAAGCCAGGCATGCCAACACTACAGCCAATAAACTGCCTGTTTTTAATGCCTGCCGATTTTAAGATATCCTGAAGGTGGGTATGTAGGATACTGAAAAAATCAGTCCTGCTTTTTGAAATCGGCACTGAAATGGTTTTAACATCCAATACAAAATTATAGTTGTTATCAATAACGGCTATTTTAGTATGAAATAATTCAATGTCGATACAGAGAATCAGGATCTTTTTATCTTTTAAACGATAAAGGTCGGGTTTTCGCCCACCAATAGATAAGCCATATCCCTTCTTTTCTACCCAGCCCTCATCAATCAGGCCAGCCAGAAGTTTCAGAATGCTCGGTGTACTCATCTCCATGATCCCGCATAACGTAGATACCGAAGAGGCACCTAAATTAAAAAGGTATTTAATGAGCTTATGTTTTTGGATCGATTGCTTGTCGTTGGTGTCTGATGTTAGGTTATTTAATAGATTAAGATTCATGATGTTGATTGCACTATTTCGATAAATATAGATAACTTCTATTAAAAATTTATTAAAGTTTTTTTAATACGAAAAGAAATCAACGATGTTTTGTCTTTATAATAATTTCTTATTAATATTAACCTTGTAATTTTAATCTAACCAGATAGATAAACCGTACGTTCCGGCATCCTAATGCTTTTGGAACCAAACTATCGTATAAGTTTTTTTACAACACCGATAAACAAATGAAAACTAAAGAAGAACCACAAACAGAACAGCGCACCAGACGCGATTTTATCAAAAAATCTGCAATTGGCCTGGCAGCATTTACTATTGTACCAAGATATGTATTGGGCGGACAAGGATATCTTGCCCCAAGCGATAAGTTAACCAAAGCCGTAATAGGTGTTGGGGGAATGGGTAGAGGCCATTTTGGCTACGAGGGCACCCAGGTAGTAGCCATATGCGATGTTGATCAGAACCACCTTAAGCAAGCTGCGGCAATGTTAGATAAAGGTGTAAAAACATTTAGTGATTATAGAGAACTTATACAATTACCTGAGGTAGATATTGTACACATTGCCACCCCGCCACACTGGCATGGTATAATGGCTGTAGATGCCGCAAATGCAGGTAAAGATATCTGGTGCGAAAAACCAATGACCCATACGATAGGCGAAGGTAAAAGGGTAGTAGAGGCGGTAAAACAGCATGGTAGAATGTTTAGGTTAAATACTTGGTTTAGGTTTAAAGATACTTTTTACGGAATGGGCACAACTGTAAAACCGATTAAAAAATTGGTAGACAGTGGTATGCTGGGCTGGCCATTAAAAGTAACCGTAAGTAAACATACCGGCTACGACTGGAAATTTTACTGGGTGGGCAAAGATCATTTAGAGACTCAGCCTGTACCACCGGAATTAGATTATAATGCATGGTTAGGTCCTGCACCGTACAAACCTTACAATGCACACCGCGTTCACCAAACTTTTAGAGGTTATTGGGACTATGATGGTGGCGGATTGAGCGATATGGGACAACATTATATCGACCCGATACAATACTTTCTTGGTAAGGATGATACCAACCCAATTTCGGTGGAAGTTGATGCCCCACAACAACATACCGATGCAGTGGGCATTTGGCGCAGGATTACCTATACTTATGCCGATGGCTGCCAGATTATTTTAGATGGTGAAGGTAAAGATACCAATGTACCTTATATAGAAGGGCCAAAAGGTAAACTGTATCCGGGCTTTAAATCCGACATTCCTGATCTGGAACGTAAACTGGCACAATTCCCTGATCCTGATCCAGAGATTGTAGAATTTTCGGAATCGGTAAGGACCAGGAAAAAATTTGCTTTAAATGAAGAGAACGGACACCGCTCGTGCAACATTGTAAATATTGGTTTGGCTGCCCTGAGATTGGGAAGATCGTTAAAATTCGACCCGGTTAAGCAAGAATTCGTAGACGATGAGGCGGCTAACAGATTAATTAATCCCGTAATGCGTGCACCATTTTCTATTTAAAACATCCCAAAATATAAAACATCATGAACAAAAAAATATTATTGGTGCTGTTAGCCATTCTAATGCTTTCCAATGCATTATTTACGGTAAGGGCCCTGGCTCAAGATAAAAAAGACGAGAGAACCACAACCACACGTATTGCCGATTTACTGGCGCAGTTACCAGCCAGAAATGCTGCGCAACTAGAACGCAATATGAAAGAAGTAGCCGATTTGGGTGAAGAAGGTTACGTAGCCTTAATTAGTGGTTTAACCCCTTCTGAAAAAGGAAACAACGCCCTTATTGAGTATGCAGTAGGTGGTTTTACCGCTTATGCAACCAAAACCGGCCAACAGCACTTAAGAAGTATGGCCATCAGTGCCTATTGCAAAGCATTAGCTAAACTATCGGATAAACAGAATAAAGCATTTATTATCAGTCAGTTCGATTTAGTAGGAAATGATGCTGCAGTATCATGTTTAACAGATTACCTAACTGACGAGCAATTGGCAGATGAAGCATCGAGAGCACTGGCCAAAATTGGTACTGCCTCTGCTACAAATGCATTGGTTAGTGGTTTGGGTAAAGCAAATGGCAAAGCAAAAATTGCGATTGTAGAAGCATTGGGACATACTAATGCCAAAACAGCAGCTGCTGCCATTGTGCCGTTGGCTACTGGAACAGACAAAGTATTAACCAAAACTAGTTTGTATGCCTTAGCCAATATTGGCGATGCATCTGCAAAAGAAATTCTGGTAAAAGCTGCTGAACAAGCCGGTTATAAATACGACCAAACCAATGCAGTTGCGGCTTTGTTGGTTTATGCACAGAAAAATCTGGCAACAGATAAAACCGGAGTAGAAACAATAGCGAAAACAATATTAGAAAAAGCAACGGCCGATGATCAGGTAAATGAGCGTACTGCGGCCTTAAAATTACTTTCGGCAACACAGACCGATCAACAGGCACTGTTAGCTGCAATGACCGATAAGCAGTTCGAATTTCGTGCGGCTGCGGTTAAATTCGCTGCTGATGGCGTAAATGACACCAATAGTGCAGCCTGGGTAAGCCAGTTAAAAAAGGTGGATGACCCAACTCAGGTGTCTATTTTAGACATGCTGGGCAATAGCAAAGCAAAATCTGTATTGCCAGCCGTACTCAAACTAATTAAAAGCGACGATGAGCAGGTTAAACTGGCTGCAATTAACGCCGCTGTAAAACTTGGACAGGAAGCGGTTGTAGACGACTTGTTAAAGATAATGGGCAAAGGAGATGCAGCAGGTATTGCGGGTATTTCTAATGGTATTTTAAGAATAAAAGGCGAAAGTGTAGCCACTAAAGTTGGTGCTTATCTTCCGAAAGCTAAACCAGAAGTACAGGTTGCCTTAATTAATATTTTAGCTGCCCGCGCAGCAACAAGCCAAACCGAAGTTATTTATGCGGCATTAAACAGTAAAAAACCTGAAGTACGAAAAGCAGCATTCCTTTCATTACAACATGTTGCTACAGCAGAAAATAAAGCACAATTATTTGATCTTTTAAACAAAACAACCGATGCCAGCGAACTTACTGCTGTACAGGATGCCATTATTGCTACGGTAAAAGGATCAGCGGATAAAGAAGCACAAACCAATGCCATTCTTCAGCAAATGAGCAATACACCGGCTGATAAGAAATTGTTGTTTTATAAGGTGCTGGGCAGTTTAGGTGGCCAACAATCTTTAAAATCTGTGTCAGAAGCGTATGCTACAGGCGATGACGCCACTAAAAAAGCTGCAATTGAAGCACTTTCCTCATGGTCGGATGCAGGCTCAACGGATGCATTGATCAGCATTGCGCGTACCACCACCAATCCGGACTTTTTGAACCAGGCGATTGTGGGTTACTTAACTTTAGTAAGAAATACAAAGTACCCAGCTGAGCAACGTTTACTACTATTGCGCAATGCGATGGCAGTGGCTAAAACACCAGCACAACAACAGCAGATTCTTAAAGATACCGAACAGGCCAAATGTTTTAATGCGATTGTATTTGCAGGCCAGTATTTAGATAATGCTACTTTACAACAGGCTGCGGCAAACGCAGTGATGAATATTACCATGGCCGGAACTTACAATGGCGACATTGTAAAGGGCCTGTTAAATAAAACCATTGCCGTAATTACCGGAGGCGATGCCGGTTATCAGAAAGAGGGTATGCGTAAGTATATTTCTGAAATGAAAGCTGGCGAAGGCTTTGTTCAGGTTTTTAACGGCAAAGATTTATCCGGCTGGAAAGGACTTGTGGCCGATCCGATCAAAAGATCAAAAATGGATGAAAAAACCCTAGCGGAAGCGCAAACTAAAGCTGATGCCGAAGCAAAGGAAAGCTGGAAAGTAATCAACGGCGAACTACAGTTTCAAAGTCATGGCAATAACCTGGCTACCGTTAAAAAATATGGCGATTTTGAAATGCTGGTAGACTGGAAAATCATCGACGATAAAAAAGGAGAAGGCGATGCAGGAATTTACCTGCGCGGTACGCCACAGGTGCAGATCTGGGATCTTGCCCGCACAAAAGTGGGTGCCCAGGTTGGTTCTGGTGGTTTGTATAACAATCAAACGAACGAAAGTAAGCCGCTTAAAGTAGCCGATAACAAATTAGATGAGTGGAATACATTCAGAATCTTAATGAAAGGCGACCGTGTTACCGTTTATCTGAACGGACAATTGGTGACCGATAATGTGATTTTGGAGAATTATTGGGACAGAAGTTTGCCGATCTTTGCAGAAGAGCAGATCGAATTGCAGGCGCATGGATCGCCGGTGGCTTACCGCGATATCTATATCAAAGAAATTCCCCGTCCAAAACCTTTTGAGCTAAGTGCACAAGAGAAAAAAGAAGGTTATAAAGTATTGTTCGATGGAACCAATATGCACAGCTGGACAGGTAATACGACCGATTACGTTATTGAAGATGGAAACATCGCTATCCGACCAAAACCAGGTAAAGGATCAGGTGGTAACTTATTCACCAAAGAAGAATTCAGCGATTTTGTTTACCGTTTCGAATTTCAGCTCACTCCAGGTGCGAATAACGGTTTAGGAATCAGAGCTCCTTTAGAAGGTGATGCCGCTTACGTGGGTATGGAACTGCAGATACTGGATAATGATGCACCGATTTATAAAGACCTGAAAGCGTACCAGTACCATGGTTCAGTTTACGGCACTATTGCTGCAAAAAGAGGGTTTTTAAAGCCTACCGGAGAGTGGAACTATGAAGAAGTAATTGCCAATGGATCGAAGATCAAAGTAATTTTAAACGGCACCGTAATTTTAGATGGCGATATCGAACCATTTAAGAAAAACGGAACGCCAGACCATAAAGAGCACCCAGGTTTATTACGCGAAAGTGGACATATCGGTTTCTTAGGTCATGGTTCTCCTGTTCAGTTCCGCAACATCAGGATTAAAGATCTGAGCAAGAAAGCGTCAGCTCAAAAAGAAACTGATACAAAAGCTACAGGTAAAAAGAAATAAGTTAAATTTAGCATTATAACAGGTTGAATAATGATAGAAGATAAGGCAAATTCGAAAACAGAAAATTCGAGAAGAAACTTTATTAAAACAACAGCGCTTGCTGCCGCTGGATTTATGATTGTACCCCGCCATGTGTTGGGTGGGCCAGGTTTTCTGGCGCCAAGTGATCGTTTGCAATTGGCTGGAATAGGTGCGGGTGGAAAAGGAGAGGGCGATATTGCCAGTATTGTTAGGGGAGGAAAAACAGATGTTGCTTTTTTATGCGATGTAGATGATAGAAGAGCTGCAAATTCTCTAAAAAACTTCCCAAAGGCAAAATATTACAAAGATTATCGTGAGTTATTGGATAAAGAAGGCAAAAACATTGATGCCGTAACGGTATCAACACCCGATCATACCCACGCGCAAATTGCCATGGCAGCCATGCAATTGGGCAAACACGTGTATGTGCAAAAACCTTTAACGCACGATATTTATGAAGCCAGGATGTTAACCGAAGCCGCAAGCCGCTATAAAGTGGTTACGCAGATGGGTAATCAGGGTGCTTCGGGCGATGGTGTAAGAAGACTTCAGGAATGGTATGATGCAGGTAGGATAGGTAAAGTTCATACGGTTTACTGCTGGACTAATAGACCAGTATGGCCACAAGGAATTTCGTGGCCAAGCGGGAAAGCCGAAATACCGAAAGAACTTGATTGGGATTTGTGGTTGGGCAGTGCTCCATACAAAGAATATGTAAACAAACTGGTTCCCTTCAACTGGAGGGGATGGTGGGATTATGGTACCGGTGCCATTGGCGATATGGGCTGCCACTTGGTAGAGCCTCCTGTTAGGGTTTTAGGCCTCGATACCCCAATTAGCGTTGAATGCAGTGTAGGTAGTGTATATGTTGATGAATTTAAACGTGCCTATTTACCAGAAAGCTGTCCGCCATCAAGCCATGTAATTTTAACCTTTGCCAAAACGCCAAAAACCAAACACGAAGTTCAGGTGCATTGGATGGATGGAGGCATTAAACCAGAGCGCCCGGAAGAGTTGGGACCTAATGAAAGTTTCGGCGATAACGGAGTGCTTTTTATCGGTACAAAAGGTAAAATGATCTGCGAAACCTATGGCAAAAATCCAAAGTTATTGCCTCTGTCGCGCAACGAATCAGATAGAACGAAAATCACTATTCCGCGTATCGCTAATCAGGAAGAAGGCCATTATACGCAATTTGCCGAAGCCGCGATTGCCGGTTATGGGAAAATGGAGCTGAGTTCGCCCTTTGAAATTGCCGGACCACTTACCGAAACTTTATTAATTGCCAATTTGGCCATTAGGGGCACAGATGTGCAGCGCAGAGATGCAACAGGTAAAATCACTTACCCGGGCAGAGATATCAAAATGCTTTGGGACAAAGTAAATATGAAGGTGACCAATTTTGACGAGGTAAATCAATTTGTGAAACGCGAATACCGAAAAGGCTGGACATTGGGTGTTTAAGATTTAGTATGTCGAAAGAAAATAAGAATTTAAAGGTATTAGTAGTGGGCTGTGGTAATATGGGTGCGTCCCATGCCACAGCTTATCACACCTTACCCGGTTTTGAAATTTGCGGATTGGTTTCTACAGGTAAAAGCAAAGAAAAACTTAACAAAAAATTGGGCGGAAAATATGATCTGTATACTGATTTTTACGAAGCACTTGAAATAACCAAACCCGGTGCCGTTTGCATTTCTACCTATCCCGATACACACGAAGCTTATGCTATAAAATCTTTCGAAAGCGGCTGCCATGTGTTTATCGAAAAGCCATTGGCAGATAGTGTAGAAGGTGCAATAAAGGTGGCAGAAGCTGCTAAAAAAGCGAATAGAAAATTATTGGTGGGTTATATCCTCCGCTATCATCCTTCATGGGAGAAATTTACAGCACTCGCTCAGGAAATGGGAAAACCTTTGGTGATGCGCATGAACCTGAACCAACAGAGTCATGGCCCCAAATGGACGGTGCACCGTAACCTGATGAAAAGTTTAAGTCCCATTGTCGATTGTGCCGTGCATTATATCGATATTATGTGCCAAATGACCCGATCGAAGCCTGTACAGGTGAGTGCCATTGGAGCCAGGCTTACTGATGATATCCCGGAATGGAATTACAATTACGGGCAGTTGCAGATCCGTTTCGAAGATGGCTCTATCGGTTGGTACGAAGCTGGCTGGGGCCCGATGGTGAGCGATAACGCTTTTTTTATTAAGGATGTTTTTGGCCCAAAGGGATCAGTATCTATCACGGCCAAAAAAGCAGGTGCAGCCGGAAACTCTGATAACATTGATGCGCATACCAAAACTGAATCGATTAAAATACATCATGCCGATTTAGATGCCAATGATGAATTTAGCAAGGCCGATGAATGGGTAGATCTTACCGATGAGCCCGATCATCAGGAACTGTGCAACCGCGAGCAACGTTATTTCTTAAAAGCGATTACCGAAGATATCGATTTAACCGATGCTACAGAAGATGCGATAAACAGCTTGAGGATTGCTTTTGCCTGCGACGAATCGGTAAAAACCGGTGAAATGATCAGGTTAGATTAAAATTCTTACTCGTCATTTCGACTGAAACGTAGTGTAACGGAGAAATCTTTGAACCAGATTTAAAAGATTTCTCGGCTTCGCTCGAAATGACGGCACTATTTTGTATGTACCTTCAAAAGGTATTCCCCAAGTCTTTCCATATTTTTCTTTTGCCCTTCCTCGGCCTTACGCAATTAACTGTCGTTTAGCACGCCGTAAATAAGTGAGGTTTTTCTTACTTATTTTTAATCTAAATTGCTTTGATTCAGATTTGTTTTTTTTCTATAATTACAAAATGAAATTTAAACTATTAATTCTCTCAATTCTTGTTTCTTCGTCTATTCAGGCACAAACAAATTTGAACCCAGGTTGGGAATATTTTTTTAAAAACAACCGGACAGCCGCACGCGATTTTTTTACCAAGGCAGCACTTAAGCCTGCATTTTCAGATGAAGCAAATGTTGCGCTCTCTATGATGACTGAAATGGACCGGCCAGCCAAAGAAGGTTTTAACTATTTAAATAAATTATCCAATACCTCCAAAAACCCACAACCATACCTTGTTGCACTTTGGAGCGATTTACCTAATAACGCTTCAAGGATAAAAACGGCCGACCAGTTAGAGTTTTATAAAAAACTGGCAACTAGAAAAGATGTTGATGGCACCATTAATGCATTGGCCTACGCGTCGTTAGGTTCTCATTTCGAAGAGAAAAAACAATACACTGAAGCTGATCAGCATTTCAGTAAGATTGGCGAAATCGAAAATTGGTTAATCACAGGCGAGTATGAAAACATTTCGACCAGTGGTTTCGATAAACAGTACGATGATGTTTTAGCCCACCCAGAACTTAATTATGTTTTTACAGGGAAAAAGAACCGAAAGTTTACCTGGAGAACAGTTCCATATGTACGGCACGATAAATGGTTCGATTTTACGTATTATAACACCTACGAAAATGCATTACAATTTGCCCAAACATTTGTTAATGCACCCGCAAGTACAATGGCACAGTTAAGAATCGGTGTATCCGGATCGGTAAAGGTTTGGGTAAATGATCAGCTTTTAATCAGCGAGTCTGAAGAAAGAAATAACGACCTTGATGCATACATTGTTCCAGTTAAATTAAACCAGGGCTACAACCGTGTTTTGGTGCAGATAGGCGAAAGTTATGCTGGCCGATCAAATTTTATGTTGCGGTTAACTGATGCCAACGGAATGCCATTAAACAATCTTTCTACTACGAGCACGCCGCAGGCCTATTCAAAAGAGACGAGTGCGGCTCCTGCTCAGCTAAAACCAGTTGGATTTAAATATTTTGAAGATGCCCTAAAAGCAAAACCACAGAGCTATTTAAACCAGTTAATGATGGCTAAGCTTTATTTGCGTTTAGGAAATGTGTTCGATGCAAGGTTGATCCTGGAGAAACTTAAAAAACGTTTTCCTGAAAGTACCTATCTCAACCTGATGATGATAGAACTGTTTGTTAAAGCCGATAATAGAACTGGCATCGAAACCCTGAGAGAGGAAATAAAAACACACGATCCAGAATGTTCGCTAGCCCTTGAACTCGTATATACCGAGCATTTTCAACAGAATGATTATGTGCGTGCAAAGGAAGTTCTTGCTAAGCTGGAGAAAATTTATGGTGAGGATGAGGCCGTATTGATGAAAAAACTGAATATACTCGGCCAGGAGAAAAAACAACCTGAAATTATTGACTTGGTGGAGAAAATTTATCCTCAATATTTAAGTTCAGCAGATATTGTCAATTTAAAATACCTTATCGAGGTGCAGATTAGAAAGAACCCTAAGGCGATTGATATTTTGCAAAAATACATTGATGAAAATAACGATTATAAGGCTGCTAAATATGTAGCAAAGCTACATTTGGATAAAGGAGAAACCGATGCGGGTATCGATATTTACAAAAGAGAATTAGCGAACGATCCGATCGGATTTTCCATCTACACTGACCTAGCAGGCATTTATTATCAGTTGCAACAATATGATGAGGCAGAAAAATTATATTTAAAAGTACTCGAGATCGATCCTAACAACGCATTTGTGTATTCTCAGTTGGGTACGCTGTATAATGCAAATAAACAGAAAGAGAAAAGTATTAAGGCATACGAAAAGAGTTTACAGATCGATCCAAATAATTACACGGTTATCCAGTTATTAAGAACACTTCAGGATAAAAAAGCGGTATTTGATTATTTTGATAAACCCGATGTTAAAGTGATGGTTAGCAAGGCGCCATCTAAAACCGAATATCCCGATGGGCAGGTTGTTGTTTTGAACAATGAAGTACAGAAAGTTGTTTATGAAAACGGCGGATCAGAAGAGAAACACTATTTTACTGCAAAAATACTAACCCAAAAAGGGCTTGAAAGTTTTAAAGAATATGCTATTCCTTATAACAACGACCAGAATTATGCTGTAGAAATAGCTGAGGTAATAAAAGCCAATGGAACAAAAGTGCCCGCCGAAGCCAATAACAGTGAGCTGGTATTTACAAACCTCGAAATTGGCGATGTGATTAATATCCGCTACAAAATCGAAAATTTCCATGTTGGGGCAATGTCTACCCACTTTTGGGATGCTTTCTATTTTAGCGATGGTTTGGATAATCTTAATATTAAATATTCATTGTTAATCCACCGCGATAAAGCTTTCAAATATGTTTTTTCACAGCAGGATATTGCACCAGTTAAAACGGCTAAAGATGAGTTTGACCTATATGTATGGGAAAAGAATAAACAGGAAGCTTTAAGGTACGAGGATAAAATGCCTCCAATGGATGATGTTACCAACATGCTGTATTTATCATCTATTCCCGACTGGAAATTTATTGCAGATTGGTACGATAATATTGCATCGGCTAAAGCGCGGAGCAGTTATGAAATAAAAACAGTAGTAAATGATTTGTTTGCTGGTAAAAGTAATTTGGATGATTTAACTAAAATCAAGATGATTTATAATTACATCATAACCAACATCGCATACAGCTCCGTATCGTTTAGGCAAAGTGGTATTATTCCTCAAAATCCATCCACAGTTATTAATACAAGAATTGGCGATTGTAAAGATGTATCTACGCTTTTTGTGAGTATGTGCAAAGAAGCTGGAATTACAGCAACACTGGCTCTGGCAAACACCAGAGATCGTGGGCAAAATACACTATTGCTACCTAGTATCGAATTTAATCACTGTATTGCCAAATCTACAATAGGAGGGAAAGATTACTGGGTAGAGCTTACTTCCGGAACATTGCCTTTTAATACTTTCAGTAATACTTTCCTGGGATCTAATATTCTCGAAATTAATAAAATGGGCACAGCTTTAACCAAATTTAATCCTGGTATAAGAGGAAGAAATATGATGGGCTACAAAACCGAGGTTAAGCTTGAAAATGCCGATATGACGGTTAAGGAAACCAATTGGAATACCGGATCGATGTCTAGTTATATCAGAAGTGTTTTTAACGATTTGAGCAGTACAGATCAAATCAAGAAAATGAAGGAAGATTTAACCAGTATCTATCCGGAAAACGAGATTTATAACCTTAGTTTTACCAACCTCAATACCTCAAAATCTATTTCAGATACCGTGGGAACAACTTGTTCGTACAAATTGCTAAATGTAAGCAAAAGTGTAGCAGGCATGTCGATATTCTCTATTCCCTGGTCAAACAAGTCGTATGCAACAGCCTTACAGGTGGTTGCGCCTCGGAAATTTGGTATCGATCTCACTCAATTATTTGGTGTTGATGAGTCTAATCAGGAATTATCATTAGAACTTCCAACAGGTAAAGCCATAGTTCAGCCTTTTAAAGCTGTTCAACTGAGTAATGATTTTGTTGATTTTAAAATAGAAAGCGTACAACAAGGGAATAAACTCGTTTTAAAGCGGAGTTTTGCATTGAAGAAAGATTATGTTCCTTTAGATAAGATCGATCAGTTTAAGGCTTTTTATAAAGAAATGGCTGAGGCTGATGATCAGCAACTGGCTATGAAGTAAGAACAACTTAGAGAGCTTGTGTCATAAACGTATTTTATCCTTAGATTTTTGTCATGTTGAGCTTGTCGAAACACATAAAAGCATATTTAACAAAGTCCTTCGACAGGCTCAACATGACAAATTCCATATTTATGATGCAAGCTCTTTATTATTGAAGAGCAGCCAGCTACTTAGGCACTACGGTTTATAAAACTTATTGAATTAGTGACTTATTGAAGGGTAAGAGGTTCACATTATCGAAAAAATCATCCCTGTTTTCAAAATTTCTATCACGATAAAAGATAAAAAAGGAAGCCAGAAAATTCAAACTTAATTGGATTAGTGCATGCAGAACTTATTCAAATGTTGGAAATCATTTTGTTATCAATAATTTTCACTTAAATAATTTTCAGTAAAAACACAAAACCCGCTAACACATAAATTGTTAGCGGGTTTTCGTAGCCCGTAGGGGAATAACCTAGTTATTTTAACCTATTGGTTTTCAATTTCTTTAATGGTTTTTGGTTTTCTACGCACCGAATTACTCACCATTATCTTGATACAAATTAACTCTGAATCTTACAAAGTAAAGATACAATTTTCACTAAAATGAATCAAGATTTTTATTTATTAAATATTCCTAATCTAAAAACGAGAAAAGTATATCTGTTTTGACTACATAAGACGCTTTGGTAGAAAGATATCTTGATATCCATTTCGAGATGAGTCGTCGAGATAAAGCCAACAGATAGGTTTGTCGTTTATTGCAGTTCATTACTCCAGCGATGACCTTGTCAATTATTTGATAATTTTAAAATTATTGTATACTTGCTCAATAAATTTTTCTTTTATCTAAATCCGAACAATCTCAATGGAAAAACCAATACTAGGACTGGAAAACCAGTTGGCCAGGTTTAAAAAACACCTCACTCCGGCCTACAATAAACGCATACTTTTTTCAGGTCCATTTGGCAGTGGTAAATCTTACTTTTTATCGGAATTTTTCGGTGATCAAGAATGTGACTTTCTAAGTGTTAAACTAAGTCCAATCAACTACAGTGTAGCAGCCAATCAGGACATCTTTGAACTGATCAAACACGATCTTTTATTGGAACTTACCGAATCTTTCTTAGATGAAATAGCGCTTGAAAAAGAAGATGTAAGCCTTATTGTTGCCGGAAAAACCTGGGTAGACTCCAAGCTCGACATTTTTCCTTTTTTAGGGGTTTTGAGCGAGATCAATTTCGGATCTGAAATACCTGGTAAGATAGTAAATGAGCTGAGATCTGTAATTGCGGGAATCCGCGAACATCAAAAGTCGATTTCGGTCGACGAACAAGAACAGATCATCCAATATCTATCCAAGGGAAGCAGTCAAGTGGGGTCGATCCGGGAAATGGACGGGGTAACCGGAAGTATCAGGGATTTTATATCCAGAATAAAAGACAAACGCCCAACCAAACCAATCGTGCTGATCATTGATGATCTGGACAGGCTGGACCCAGAACATATCTTTCGTTTGTTCAACGTATTTACTGCCCATGATGACAGTAGGACAGATGAAAACAAATTCGGTTTCGATAAAGTGATTTTTGTCTGTGACCTTGACAATATCCATCACATTTTCACACATAAATACGGCCCCAAAGTGGACTTTGATGGTTACATTTCCAAGTTTTATTCCAGTGAGGTTTTCAGCTATGACCTCAGGGACACACTCATCAGTTCCCTTACGGATTTTTATCTTAAAACACTTTACACGACCGCTGGACATACCACACTGCCGGCATCGAACGCCATCTATAGGTTTCAGAAAGAAGATCTCGGAAGTACATTCAGTTCGATTCTGACAGCAATGATCAATAAACACATTGTCAAGATCAGAAACCTCACCAAGATCTCCCTTTTTGAACCAAGCAACCATCTTCTTAAGTTTTCAGGCGGCGTTCAACGTTTTGCAGACCGGTTCCCCATGTTGTGCCTAGTACAGGGCCTGCAACAACTGTTTCCAAGGACCGAAGACCTCATTTATCACCTGAACACACTTTCGCAGAGTTACCCATCGGACTATTCCGAGGATGAAAAAAACAATATCAATTCCAGGGCGGAACTCCTGATCATTGCATGGAGCGCACCTTTCATCCCCTCCAACACAAACATATTGGCCGTAGAAAGAGGGGATAAAGGGGACCATATTGCCGCTGTCAACAATGAAAACGGCAAAAAGCTCATGTTCAGTTACAAAACAGATTGGGACGGGAATTTGGAAATACCAGACATCTGGATGGACGGCAGCATCTCCCGGCACCAGCCCAAGAGAATGAATCCATACTTTTTCCTGCTTCAGGGCCTGGATGCCGCCCGGAAAAAGGGCTATCTCGTCAACTCTTAAACCGGCAAAAGCCGATACGCCAATAAACAAGTAAAATACCCCCAGCACAAAAAACATAAACTTGCTACTCAATGGAGCTTAAATCACTAATAGTAGAATACCTGATCATCATCAAACAAGAGGGATCCTTTTGCAACAGTGACCGTGCATTTTTAAACTTCCTCTGCGTGGATAGCAGCATAACCATATCCACGAGACAAAAACTGCTAGAGGTAGCGCTCAAAAAAAACAATAAGTTAAGCGTTCAATATACCCTGGATTCAGATCTTGTACCATCTGGAAAAGAAAGGTATTTTAAGCTTACACTTCTGTCAAAGGAACCTGAAAAAGTCAGCGACTTTGACGCACTCACCAAACTCCTTGAAAAGATTATATCCAAACTCCATCCAGAAATAAGCATTAATGTCCTTTGGAACGACATCTCCAGACTATATGCGATCGAGGGCTATGCCCTGATCAACGAAGTCGAAAATCTGCTCAGGAGACTGATTGCAAGTTTCATGCTCACCAAAGTCGGTTTTGACTACCCCAAATACCATATTCCCAGCGAAGTAGGTAACCGGGATCAGGAACGCAAATCCAATTATACAGACTACCTGCACCAGACCTATTTCAGCGACCTGAAAACAATCCTCTTCGAAGGACAGAGAGAAGTTGATTTTAGGAACATTGGGGAAATCCAAAGGTTCGTCGAACGGCATATCTCCGAGGGCAAAACAGAAATCAAGGTAGCAGATATCCAGGGTGTAATCTCCAGGTCACTGTGGGAGAAACATTTTTCCCAAGACACCGACTACAGGAAAGACCATCTCGAAGCCGATCTGGAAACATTGAATAAATTACGCAATGAAATTGCCCACAACCGCCATATCTCCAGAGAGACGCTCGGCAAAATAAAGTCGCTTTCAAGCAAAATCATTAAGGCCCTAAAGCTCGAAATTGCCCAACTTGACAACAAAAAGCTCAGCAGCGAAGAAATTAACTTTCAGATCGATACACAAAACAAGATCTTAAGCACAGGAAATAGTTTCATGCGGGGACGTCTCACGGAAAAAGCAGTTATGGAATGGTACCAAAAGCAATTTAATTCTGGACGTATCGTAATGACTGAAGACTACGACCGTGGTATGGACTTCCTGGTAGAACTCGATTCAGCCAAATCGCTGGCTGTGGAGGTAAAAACCTTCTCGGTCAAAAGGCTAAAACCTTATTTGAATGAAATCATCCGTCGTGGAGTACTACCAAATATTCCTGATGTTTTGTCCAGATATTCGGAGTTTCATCTGGTGATTAGTTTCACAGATTTAGAAGAAAAACTCGATCTCACATTGCTAACAGAATTAAAAGAAAGGCTATCTAGCATTAGTGCCAACACCTTTCTTATTTTGGGTTGCCTTGATGAAAATGGTGTTTTTCAAACAATAAACTTTCAGGGATTTAGCTAGCATAACGCGATGGATAGAATTGGTTTCAGAGCAATATCCCATTGCCAAACTGTAGACATTTTACATAGCCTTAATGAAAAACTTGCCTTGCTTCTCAGGCAGAAAAACCCAAATCTTAATCCCCAGTCAGACTTGAAACCCCATAATCCATTTCTCCGATTGTGTCAAAAAGCCTGGACTCGATATCGGCAAGCCCAATACTTCCGCCCTTAAAATCAAGATATAGCGAAAGGAGCTGCGCTGTAGTCATCAAACAAAGTCCCATACGCCTACAATAGGGCAACATCTGATCAGGAAATACCCGCTCTGTACGTTCGTTAAGCCGCTTTCCCCTAAAACCGTTGATAATCAAAATCCCTTTCGGTTCCGAGCCATTTTCAATGTGATAAGTGCTGACCCATTTCATCAGCTGGGCAGCATGCCCCTCACCCGCAGACCCTTTCACCCCTTTAACCTCGATCACCGCCACAAGCCCCGAAGATTCCACAATCAAATCATCCCGGTTATGCCCCGATGGAAGAACATTAAAACCAAGCTCCAAAAAAACAAATTCCACCATCGCCTCCAGGGCCTTGCCACTTTCAGTCAAAAGCTGCTTAAGCTGTTTATACTGCTTTAACTTAGCCTGCTGCTGCGCAATAGCCTCCTCAATTTGGCTTTTTTCATCAAGTAGCTTATCCAACCCATTCAGCTCCTTCTTTTCATCACCAATCAGCAGCACCTCACACCATTTTGGCAGTTCAAGCTCCTGCGGCACACGCACCCTTTCAGACAAATCATTAGTCAAAATAACAGTTGAAAGCATTGCCCTATAAACACTTCCTTCAAACTCACCATAATCTTCACCACTTATGCCCAGCTTTGGCAGAAGAACGACCAATCCCTTACCTTTGGGTACCGCAACAGAAACTACCTGATGCGTATTTTTAACCTTTGCAATAGCAGAACCAGTATATCTGGTAAAAGAAAATTCATACGAACAATCCCAAGCCTGGAAATAGCTTTCGAAATCCGCTTCGGGAAAGATCAGATTGTCACCCCTCATCACCTGCATAGCGAAATCCTCTCTATTCAGGAGAACAAACTCAAAAAAATCAAATGGCACTTCCACGACCTTACCATCATCTCCCTCGACAGTGAATTTGAGTATCCAGTCGCTCTCCATCTGAACAAACAGGTTGCCTCCATTTTCGGTATACTGCTGTAATTGTGCAGTCCGCTCCGAGATTTTTTTCTGGATTTCCGCAAAATCCTCCTTTTTTAAATGCCGACGTCCCGAAAGGTCGTTATCTGCGAGTATTTGATCCAGCTCAAGCTTCAAAGCATTCGCGCTGATGAATATCACATCCGCATCCAAAAAATAATAATCAGAAAAATAGGCCGCCTGCGGCACGTAATCGGGAAGAAAAAGATTCCCTATCTCAATAATTTTCACGCTAGTCTAGAAATTTGGTGAAAGATAGGCATTTTTGATTTTAGTGATATTAAAAGCAATCAAGCCGGCGCACGAGATGTATATTTCTGGCAAACTGGTTCTTGTCACATCAGCAAAGGGTTCCTTTTCTTGGTCCAATGACGTGATTCCCAGCTTGAAAAGGCTCAGCATACAGCTATAGATCTAATCATGTATCGTATCATTTCTAGGTTTTCGCCAAAAGCTACGAATAATCGCAAAATTGATAACCTTTCCGTAGGGAAATAGACAGGTAAGAAAAACTTTAGTGCTGTTGATGTATTGGTTGTCAATATTTAGAGCTGGTCAACTGTACCTGAATTAATTTACTCAATATGCCGAAACGTTTTGGTCGCTCCAAGGGAAATCTCCAAATATTTCGTAGAGCTAAAATAAACTGAAATATTAATTATATTATTAATATATCACATTACTTCGAATCTATTATCGGAACCAAATTGTGAGTGCTGCAAAATCTCAATCGTTTATCTTCTCTGGAATTACATGATATTCTTACAAGGAATGAGGTTCGGGGGGGAGACAGTCCTCAACTACCAGCAGAAAACATATTATTGCTATGGAAGGATTTTATGGCATCTTTTGACTTTCTCAATTGAGAATTGCTCCTTTAGGGTTTGCCAGCCTTGAGATCTACATAAATAATTTAGCTAATGAGTATAATCAAAGATCATTAAAAAGACTATTTATTTTTTAATAGAAACTAGTAAATCACCTGCTTGGACTTCTAGATAGGAAGCGATTTCAAACAATCTTTTTATTGAAGGTTGAGCAGAGTTTGTGCACCAACTAGAAACAGTTTCTGGGGCTATCTTTAAAGCATCAGCCAAATCTTTATTTGTCTTTCCCTTTTCGGCTAGTACCGACTTGATGCGATTATAGATTGTCTTACTCATTACAGCTGTAGTAAAACAAATATAAGATTCGGAAAATTATCAATTGGTTTAAAAAAATAACGTAATAAGTCAATTAATTATATTTTTAAATTATTTAATTTTGCTTTTACATTATTAATGTTTAAATTTGAAAAAAATGATAATAAATTAAAGTTATACTTTTGCAATCCGAGAACTAGAAGGATTGCATACGAGCCTCGCAGCTAAATCTGGTAAATTTAATCTCAGCGAGCGTAAGTGTAGCATTGCCACCCTATACAAAATAGGGCTGGTGCTCGCTTATGTCTGTTGTTGAGATCCATTCCGAAAGGTTTGGCGGTTTACCAGAACCATGCTGCAACGTACTAGGTGAGTTACCAGCCCTTTTTTAATCTGGTAAATCATGAGTTGAGGCTTATTTGATAAAAATTAAATAAGGCCAGCATGCAATCAACAAGGGTTTCAGCTATACCAAATCAGAAAAAATATTTCACCAGATTCAAAGAAGGTGATGAGAAAGGGTTCGAGTTTTTCTATAATCGCTTATATTCCTCTGTATACTTCTATGGCTTTAAGTACATCAAAGATGATATCAGTGCGGACTGCATCGTAAGTGAAGCTTTCCTCAGGCTCTGGTTATGCCGGAAAAATATTACCTGTCCCGAGCACATCGAAACCTTCTTGAGAAAAGTTACTGCTGACGGTTGCAGGGCATATTATAAAACTAATGCCAACAGTTTCCAGCACGGCATGTTGAGACTGGATGCAATCGAAGATTATCAGGATTTTATTGGTGGTTACAATCCGGATTACGATTTGGAAACTGATGTCGTTTATTACCACGAGCCTGGGGATGAAGAAAAGAAGCAATGGGAGAGGATAGAGGCCGTTCTACCAAACCTCAGCTCCGACCAACAGCTTTTTATCCGCCTGTGCCTCAAATATTCATTTGATTACCCGCGCATGGCCTGGCATATCGGCGGCATTTCCGATTACCAGGTAGCAAGAAAGGTTGAGCGTACGCTTGAATGCCTGAAAGCAGTTATCTATGATACAGGGAAATTCAATGAACTGGAAAAGACCAGCAGGTTCGGTTTCGAGGGCGAGGTCAGCGCGGAAGAATCCAAAATCCTCACCATGCGCTATGAACTACAGTACAGCTTCAGTGAGATTGCAGAAGCATTAAACCTTGACCAGGGCCATATACAGCGGGCGTTCGCCGCCGCTTCGCTCAGGATCAAAAAAAACAGGACCAAATAATATGGAAAACAGTACGATGATCGTAACCCGTAAGATACAGCTTCGGATCGATTCCGTTGATAAGGAAATGGTAAAGGAGACAATCGGACAGCTTTACGGTTGGCAGACGATTTGCTACCGGGCGGCCAACATGATCATGAGCCACCAGTTTATACAGGAACGGGTGAAGGACTTTTTCTACCTGACCGAAGAGATCAAACTAAAGATTGCCGATATTAAAAAGGAAGAAAACGGAATACTGGAATGCGCTCGGGAAAGCACCACTTACCGTTTACTATCCGGTCATTTCAAGGGGCAGATACCAATGAACATCCTGGGAAATCTCAACCATACCCTGATCTCCTATTTTAATAAGGAAAAAGATGCCTACTGGAAAGGGGAAAAGTCGCTCCGGAACTATAAACACAATATCCCCATGCCCTTCGGCGCAGAGATCATCTGCAGACTTTCAAGGACGGCCGACAATCGCGATTTTACCTTCAGGCTTTTCCAGATCCCGTTCAGGACATACCTCGGGAAGGACAGGTCGGGCAAAAAGAAGATATTCGAGCGGATGCTCAACGGTACGTTAAAGCTCCGTGCAAGCCAGATACAGCTGGACAAGGGAAAGATATTCCTGCTCGCCTCCGTACAGATGGAAAAAGAACAGCATGAGCTGGACCCCGCTGTTATCGCCGAGGCGTCACTTTCCATCGAACATCCGGTAACGGTAAAGGTCGGGAAGTATGAGCGGGTGATAGGCAACAGGGAAGAGTTCCTCCACCGCAGGCTGGCCATACAGGCTGCGGTCAACAGGGTCAAAAAGGCCGTTCCATTCAACAGCGGCGGACACGGGAGGAAACGGAAGATGAAAAGTGTGGAGGATTACAGGCATATGGAAAAGCGTTATGTCGACCAGAAGCTGCACGTGTACAGCAGGATGCTCATCGATTTCTGCGTGAAACACGGCGCGGCAACACTGCTTCTTCTTAACCAGGAGGAAAAAGAGGAAATGGCAAAGGAAGACCATTACCTGCTACAGAACTGGAGCTACTACAACCTGAAGGAAAAAATCAGCTATAAGGCAGCACTGGCCGGTATACAGGTCATCATCGAATAATAATAAAGAGGTTATTTGCAGGACCGTAGGGTGAGACAGCGACGTCCTCACAAGCCCGAATACTGGGCATTGCAAAGGCGGATTTCATGTAAGAACAGGGAGAGTGATATCGATGGTATTGCCGTCTCCGGATAAGAGAGCCGTTGGTAAGTTACCAGAGTTCGGGACGCCACGGCGCTAACGGGATCTGTTTAAAGGGAAAGCCATCTTGAATGTACCAAAGCGGGTATAGGTGGTAATAAAATAAAAAATGAGGTTATTTGCAGAACCGTAGGGTGGGACATTTCTGTGCTCACGAGCCTAAAAACAAGGCATGCAATGGCGTGCTTCGTGTCAGCGTTTGATAACGCTACACTAAGATGCCTGAAAGATAATGTTGTGGGACGGTCATTGGTTGAACCGTAAACTCCATAGGTATACGTTGAGCCGATCTGTATCCGGAAGACCTATCTCCGTATATGCGAAAAGCAGGAACAGCGGGGGACAGGCGGGGAGGGGTTCTGCAGGCCGCAAGTGCGCGGTGGGAAATTTTAAGATATCCGAGCGGTTTTATCTGCCCAACCCCTGACTTTGCCCAAGCCGTTTTTTTCTTTTTCTTTTTTGTGATGCCCCAATTGAACTGTACTCCTGAACAGAGGGGTAAACGGGCTCCATCATAACCTCCATAAGGCCGGAAAGCCTTTCTCCGGCAATCTTCAACATCTGGTCTGCGGAGCTGAAAACTCCAGCTGCAATTTCCCCGGCTAGTGCGTTTACCATCTGGTTTGGGCTGCTGCGCTGTGCTGGGCCCATTTCCAATAGCATCAGCTGCTCCTTCTGCCCAATGCTGCCGTTCTTGAGGATATTGGAATAGGAAAATGTTTCATCCAGTTTCCTGTCGAATGCAAATACTTCGTCAAAAAGTGTTTCACCCGACTGTTTGAATGCCGTGCGGTCAAACTGTCCCAGCTTTTTTGAGTGCCCGGTATTTTTTCCCCTGGAAGTGTTCATCGGACTGAGTTTGATCTTATCTGATGCGTCCTTGCGGCTGACGATGATCTGGATGTGCATCTGCCTGCCAGCCTTAATTTCGCCACGTTTTTTCTCCCCGCGGATCACTTTTCTATCCCTAAAGGTATAATACCTGTTATGTTCTATTTTTCCGAACCATAAAAGGTCTTTGGCCGAGCTGATCCCGTTGCGCTTAAAGTTCCGGGCATAACTGTCCATGATTTTTTCCGTGAACAGCTTTAGCTGCTCTTTCATCCCTTCCTCCCCGTATTGCTTAAGAAGGTATTTCAGCTCCTTCTGGCTTGGACTGATATTGATCAGGAAGAACTTTGAATCCGTTTTGCACAGCTTTGCGGTATTGTTGTCAATGGCATTCCTGACCTCATAAGGTTCAATGGCCTGCGATCCATGGTTGAACCAATATTCAGTTCCATCCGGCCCGCCAAGCCTGTTTTCCTTTTCAAGGTAACTGACCAGTTCCCTGCTACTTCCCTTATTGTTTGCGGTAGCGCTGTCGGTTATATTGATGTACATATTAGAGGAGCCCGGTCTGTTTGCGGAAACGGGCAGCAAGTTCTTCCTTATCCCTTGATGAGCTCATCATACCCAAGGCATCCCGCTCCCTGATATAGCTGTTGAGGATGAACAGGAACTTTTCCTTGAGCCGTTCTTTGGTCTCGGTTAAGCCTGCAATCCCTGCTACGGCTGCGGTCAGCGCGGTGAGCGTTTTTGCCTGGTCAAGCTGGTTTGAAATAACCAGTTTATTATGCTGTAAAATCTGTCGATCAAAACATTCTCTGATCTCCTTTAAACTTTCGGCCATCCTCAGTCCATCCCTTCTGATCGGGATCAGCAGGTCTTTTTCCTGCATTCTTATAAACCCGATATATTCTTTCTGCCCTTTGAGTATCGTATTTTTTAAAAGTTCATCATTGAGGTCAAGCGGATCTTTTTTGCTGCGGTAGAAATAATCAAGCATCTGCGAGAAAATCTGCCGCTTGGGCCTGCCGAGTTTCAGGGCAATCTTTTCAAATTTGGTATCATCCTGAACCGAATACTTTACCGTTCTCAAAATCTCTTTCATGGCATCTGATTTTTAAAAGGCAGGATCGTTCCCAAAAAGAAAGGTGACTTCACTGGCGGTAATGGGGTCATAGCTGGGCCTGTAGCTGATGAAACCCTTTTCGACAAGTTCCCTCATGCATTTATGATAGGTAAAAAAGGAGCGGATCGCGGACAGCTGCATCAGTTCCCGCCGGGTCACCCTAAAAGAATTCTGCGCGCCCTGCAACCTACAGCATAATACCATTGCAGCAAACAGACTTGTGTGCGTTGGCAGTATTTTATCGCTGTTCCCGCACCTTTTCAAAAAATCCCGCTGTACCAGATCAGTGTCAATCATAACTTTTCCCCCTTTTCCAGTAACCTTTCAAGATCGGCATAGGAATAATAATGAATACCGCCTATTTTCCGGAACGGGATAGTTCCCTTGATCCGCAGGGACTGTAATGTTCCCGGCGAGATATGCAGCAGTTCCCTTACCTGTACGCTCCGTAGCCAGCGGTTTTGCGAAATATCCTTTGTGCCTGTAAGGTTTAATTTCTTCAGTTCTGAAAAAAGTTCGGACTTGAATAGGGCAAGATCCTCTTTGGTAATCAAATCGAGTGTAGTCATAAGTTTAATATTTTGAAGAGGTATCGGTTTCAATAACCTCAACGGTTTAAGATGATTTAAAGTTAGTGAAGGCATCAGCTAGGTTATGGGTACTCCTTAGGGACTACCTATGTTTTTAAATTGGATAAATCCAGTGTGTTGCATGAAATTTACCCAGGCATTCCTATTGAAATTCCTTTTTCGTGCTTGATAGCGCTTTAACAATAGCAGAGAACCCCTGGAGGGTTCTATTAACCCCGTTTGCAGCGCATACGGCAAGCAAAGTAGGGCTCTGCCCAACTTCCGCTTGCTCCTTTTCCCGAAGAAGGAAAAGGACTTTTCTACAATGTGCCTACCCATCATGGTTCGCTATTATTCTCCAACAAGGTAACACGGCTGGCAAGGTTCGGATGGTACGACGGTTCGTATTCGATAAGGCCGTTTGCGATCAGCTCGCTTATGCATTTGTGGTAGGTCGCATAGGAACGGATGGCCGAATGTTTTATCAATTCCCGCCTTGAAACCCGAAACGGATTTTGGCGGGATGCCTTATCGTAGTACATGAGTATTGCCGAATATAGGCTAAGGTGCGATTGACGGAAACGCCTATTCCCGCTGGCAAGCTTTAGGACACTGGCCAGTTGTGCTGCCGTTTCCATTACGAATTTCCGATTTCGCCCAACAACTGTTCGATGTCCGCATGTGCATAATAGAATATGCCACCGATCTTTTCATAGGGAAGTATCCCCTTGATTCGAAGGTTTTGCAAAGTGCCAGATGAAATCTTCAATAGCTTCCTTACCTCAGAACTTCTAAGGAATTGTTTAGTGGTTACCGTTTCATTCGTTCTGATGGTCTGTTTGATCTCCTCTATAAGTTCGGACTTGAACCTGTGGAGCTCTTCTCTTGTTAAGATCTCGATCTGCATAGTGCCTCCGTTTTTAAGTTTATGGAAGCAAAATTGTAGTAGCGTTAAAAAAAGCAATATGGTAGTGCTGCAGAGCGGCAGATGAAAAACTACAACTATTCGAGATTAGTGTGGTAATGCAAGGATGAAAAATGACTAAGTAAAAGTGATGGATTTTAATTAAGTTTGAATATTCAGCTTATAAAAAAGTTGGATATGATAAACCAAAGCTGTAGGAATCTAAATTATCACTCTTAAAAATAGATCTTCCCAAACAGTGTTTGAAACAATATTACTAATTCAAGTAAAATTAATTACATGGATTAGAATTGTATTTAGAGCAAAGTAATAAACCAATTGCCGATGAACTTGGAAGAACAGGTACGTAGTTATAAGGACAGATTGAGAATTTTTCTAATTCTGTTTTACTTCAGTGAAAATTACTCTTCAACAGAACATCCTGAACATAAAAGAAACTTTAAGAGTGAAGTTCGGATTCAAAAAATCGATTTTTTAATAAGAAATCCAGATTATCTGGCCTATGAATTATTGACTCTCGCTGCTGCTGAACCATTAAAGAAACCTGAAATTAAAGCAATTGTTAAATCAATATTTAATAGCTCAGAACCTCAGCTACGTAGAATGGAAATGGAACGTTTCTTTTTTGGTGCTTATGAGGATATTGATGACGTTATCGGATTTCTAAAGAGCATCGATTTTATTGACTTCACTAGCAAGAAAAGTACTGATCTGAAAACAATAGAAAAACAATATTTTGTAACTGAGTTTGGAATCAACAAGGTCAATTCTGCATTGAGTAACCTGCAAGCATTGAATTGGTATGTTAGAAGGTGTGAACTCATAAAAAAATATTTCGGCGACCTTTCTGGTTCTCAATTAAAAGTGTCACAATATAAAATTGAGGAATACAAAAATGCATCCTTCAAAACGTTCATCGGTGATATTTCTGAGACAGTAAAAACAAATTTTTTCAACATGTTTAACGAGCGATTATGAGTTTTGATTATAAAAATTTTGTAAACAGTCTTCAAAAGGAATTTGAAAGTGATTTTAACTCTGAAGAGATAAAAGAGATATTGGATTTAGATACTGAGCTGACGCAGGATACGCCATTATCAACAGGAAAAAGGTTAGAGGTAAATTATATCGCTTTTACAGGAAAAAAAGTTACCGAGGAAGAACAGGAATATTCTGATCAGGAGATTGACTATACCCAAGAAGTCCATTCAGGAGTCAATATGTGGGTTGCTGACAATTTAAAAGGAAAATCCAGTATCTTCAAAATCGTAAAATTTGCCTTAACTGGACAGGATAGCCTGAAGCCGAACATATCCAAATGGATAAAGCATATTCTTTTGATATTCAGTATCAATGACAAAAGATTTACTGTTTACATCAACAAAGAAAAAAAAGGAATTCAGGCGGCGCTGTATAACAAAGAATTTAGGGGCTATCCAAACGAGGGCGAATATGAAGATGAAAAACTATTTTCCTCAACATCCAAGGATGAGTTTCAATCTCAATTGGAGGATTTTTTCTTTAACCAGTTCGATTATTACTCACTTCGCTGGACTCAGAAGTCTTCAGCTAAAGATAGTGATGATCTCCTGGAAGCTGGGGCTAGCTGGTTGACATATTTTAAATCGATCTTTTTGGAATCAAAGGATTCGGGTGATCTAATGTATGGAGCTCAAGGCACAAAGGTATTCCAAATGTTACTAGGCTTGCATTTAACTTCGCCAATAAACAAACTATCGGTAGCTAAGGACAAAATGCTCCATTTGAAAGGAAAGCAACAATCTTTTGCAACAACACAAATCAGCGATATCCAAACCGAAAAATCTGGTTTGGAGGATGAACTTGCTGAGCTCAATCAAAAATTCTCCGCAATAACTCGAGCTGAGCAGCAAACAGCAAATACTGCCCCGTTGATCGACGAATATGATACTTTGGTTAAAGAAATGGCAGATGAAAACTCTAGGATGTTACAGCTCAATGAATCTTTACAGGTAAACAGGAGAAACAAGAGTAAAGTTGAAGGGCGAAAACATTATTTAGAGGACGAATTAAGAAGGCTTGGCAAAGAGGTTATTAAGATCGAAAAACAACAGACAGATATAAAAGAATACCTTGAGATCGGGGTGTTTTTTTCAAATCTAGATGTTAAAACATGTCCTAGTTGTAGTCATACCGTAACCAAAGAAAAGAAGCAAAATGCAGCGAGCACCCATCATTGTGCCTTGTGTACTGATGACATTTCTAACGATGAACATGAAGTAGACACCACAAATCTGAACATCAAACTCGCTGAATTGAACCAATTACAGCAGAGTATTGAATCAGGTATCGTTGAACAGAGAAATGAACTCGAAGAGTTAAGAAAGCAATCTAATGAATTATATGGTGAAAGTATAAAGTTGGAACAGCAGCACGCAGGACTAAAGGATACTTCAACAATAAATTCAAGATTAGAAGAATTGCAAAATACAATTACAGAAGAACGGAAAAAAATAAGGCCACGCGACTCTGAAAAAAATGAGATAATTGAAAAAAAAGCAGTACTATCGTTTAGAATCAATCAGTTAACAGCGTTGCCAAAACCCTTAGGAGATCCAAAAATCGAGCAAAAAATACAGGTACTTATCAAGGCAATTGCAGAACTGAATAGGATAAGATATGAAGAGGGTCAATCTGTACTCAAAAAATTATCAGATCTTATGACCAATGAGGTTCAGGCTCTTGGATTAAAAATATCAGAAATCAGTATCAATGATCGTTTTGACATCAAGTATAAACAAGATGGTGATTTTCTATCATTCTCTGAAATTGCAGAGGGAGAGCAGTTACGTGCAAAATTGGCATTCTATCTGAGCTTAATCCAACTTGATATTGAATACAACTACGGGCGTCATTCTCGCTTTCTTATCATCGATAGTCCAGGTAAAGAAGAAGGTGATAAAAACTATTTGGAAGGCCTTTCAAAACTAATCAAAGAATTGGAGAGCCGTTTTGGTGACAAATTGCAGATATTGGTTGGTACTGCAGAACGTACTTTAGAAAATACAGTAACACATCAAAATGTATTCCCTTCTCAAACGTTTGTTTTTTAATGGCCAATATTGTGCACAACTATAACTATATGTCTGTCCCCGAAAGGATGGGATTTATGTCGGTGGATTTCTTTACGCAGATACAAAGGGCTGATGTGCAGCAGTTAAATGGTTTTCTTTTAGGCATCATTTCTGATCAGAAAGAAAATTCATATGTTAAAGGACTTGCCATTGATCGCCTTATGGATTTGGTATTTTTGGGTACAATCAAGTGTAGACAGGCGCTTAGCATTCTAATAGACAATTGGTCATTGGATGAAGTGCATCTAAATGTTAAAAGAATTAAATCGCTATACTTTCTCTATGAGCATAGTAGTCAGGAAATTGAAACACTTTTAATACAATACCTATCGAATGATGAGGCAGAACTTTCTGCCGAAGCTTCATTCCATTTAGGACTGATCAATATGCAAAAAGGTTTGCTATCTCTGGATCAATCCACCTCGATCTATTCGTTGGAAAAAAGTAAGGCGGAATTTTTATCAGCAAGTCAAATTATTGAAAACCGTGTAGATGCCAATATATTCAGTAAAATAATATCGCTCACTCTTGACATCCTTAAAAATGTCACGGATTCTTTGGTCAATGGGTTAAAAGAAATAGGAGATCTTTTATTTAAAATCGAAGGGTTTTCATTTAATTTCAGAAATGGGCCATTTTATACAGGTTTTTATAGGGTGCTTCAAGGACTAGCGAATATATCAGTTCAAAATCCTAGGAGCTGGTTGGACTACAGGTTAGAATTATCAAACTTGTTCCAACAATATGCACTCATCCAAAATCAAGAAATCAAAGACCGTTTGCAACTGAGCAGCCTATCGGGTTCTTTTTTGGAAAAACTCAATACCGCTTTTTTTGATCCATTTTTCACTCTCAATTTTTCTGCTGATAAATCGAGAATTTCTAGTAGACTGATCGAAGTTGATCAAAATAGCCCAGAAGCTATCTTTTTAAACAAGCTATTGGCTTTATCTGGCGACGAAGTAAAAAAAAAAGCAGATAATGAAGCTTTAAAAAAAGAACTGATGAAATTATTTTCTCCTGTAGGTGAGGATACAATTAATAGTCTCTTACTACAATTTTCTGACTTAGATATACAAGCGCGACTCTTCAAGGTTTTTGAAATACTATCAAAACCATCTGCTGTGCAATTGGACGACGTAATTATAAGGTGCTGTCTAATGCTGCAAAGTATGCGTTCTTATTATGGAAATTGTCTTGAAGACGACAGAAATACCATAATCGCTAATTTATTAGAAAGCGCTGGTTATCTCCTTAAAGATCAAACCAGAAGAAGCATAACCCAAACAGGCAAGTCAGCCGGTGAAATTGATGTTTTTATTGAGGATATAAACCACAATCCCATATCTATAATCGAAGCGCTGAATCTTTCTTCTGTAGATAAAAGCTACATTGAATTACATATAGATAAAATATTTACCTACGATGCCAACGGACTTAAAGACAACTATGTGATCGTATATTCGACGGCCGCGAATTTTGGTTCATTTTATAATCGCTATCGAGATTTTGTTAAATCTCATATTTTTAAATACCCCCTAAAGAGCCTAAAAGAAAATACGCAATTGCCCTACGCTGAATTAAAAAGCTTTACGGTTGTACACGAGCGGAATTCAATGGAGATTAATATGCACCATATTGTAATAAACCTTCTTTTTAATTAAAACCATTAAATATTCAACTAAATACATCTAAACGAGAATCTTGAAACTAATAAGAGGTTCTCAGATAACATATTCGTATGAATTGTTCTGGCCATCTGCTCAGGTAGCTTTTTTAGTAGGCCCTTTATAGAATTTGATTCCAGTTTCTCTATGAAATCGTACAGTACCATGTCTGTTGATGCTTCAAGAGCAACAATAAATTCTTTGGTTTCCCTTGGAAAGCCCACAACAATAGCGAGTAAAAGCATTGTCGGCAAATAATCATTTTTCGAGTGAACAGTACTGATCTTATAGCTTCTGTGTGCTTTTATAATTCGATATATATTTATATACCGCTTTATCTTTCTAGGGGTATGTCCAAATAAAAATGCCATATCTTGCATCGCCTTTATCTCATCTAAACTTACGGTAACACGTTCTTCTACTTCAACCTCAAGCTCGTCTTGACTACTAATAGGGCTCATCATATCCTTTAATTGCGATACAAGTTCCTTTTTGTCATTGGGATCTTCAATATTTTGATCCGGATTATTTGATTCAATAATTTCAGCAATAGGCTTTTCTTCCTTAAACTCATTACTCGCTTCAAAATTTTCTAGGTTAAGCTGAGGCTCAATTATTTCAATATCTTTCTCAGTAAGATAATGTATTAGTTTCCTTCTTCCACTATCATTAGTGGTTTTTATTGCAAATGGAATTTGGAATATCTTCTCTAAATAATCAAAAGAGGTAATGGCATAAACTTGATTTTCAGTGGTACAAGAGTTTTTGTCATCATCAGCAAAATGTTTATACTTTTCCTGAAGTGAATAATCTAACCATCTTGAATCAACACCTACCACGACTATAAACAGTTCAAAAGCTAAAAGAAGATGAATAGCTTCCAAAGTCTTAATCACAACATCAGTACTGCATCTATCCAAATCGTCAATATAGAGTACAATTCTATCAATTTGGAAACGTTCACCATTTGCATATTTAGTTTGATCAACCGCTTTCTGTTGCTTAAATAACCTATTTAGCTGAGTGAAATCTTTTCGTATCCTAGAAATAATGCCTAGCTCACCCCCATAGCCTTCTTCTGCTGATTTACCAGCCAAAAAATTTGCTATTAAACGGCCAGAACCGATATCTTCAATTTGCTCTTCAAGTCTTGTCTTCGCCAGTTTTTTATTTTCTAGTTCTTCTTTATAGACATTCTGTTGCAAAACCATTTCGTTAATTTCGTTTTGAAGCTTTAGAATATCTTCAGTTTCAGAATATTCAAGTTGATCAGCACGGTTTTGTATCGACTGTTTAAGGCTTTTCATTCTGTTGAACGATTTTCTTAACGTTCTAAGGTGAGGCTTAAGCCAATCAAAGCTCTTAAGAAATGCTAGAAATGAACCAACGATTGAAATAAGATAACTTACTGCCTTAGCAATATAATTGTTAAATGGTGTGAAAAACAATAGATAACCACAAATGACCAATAGGGAAACGATTAGGCTAACCTTCCACCAACTTCCTTTTTGATCCGTAAGAATAGAATAAGCCTCTTTTAATCTCTTCCAATCAGTATCGATTACAGCCAACCTAGTATCGATGTCATTGATGTCACTGATAAATTCTTTAGTGGGCTCTTCTTGCTTTATTTTTCTAATAATAGCCTGAATTGCTGGTTCTTTGATAACAACCCCGATAATATCATGGGCAGTTAGCATAGTAAGCTTATCTTTCTTGTCCTGAAGCGTCTGTTCTAAAGCTGCTTTATTCTGCTCAATTTTTGTGACCTCCATAGCAGCTTGGTCAACTTCATCCTGTTTTTCGGTAATCGCGATCGTTGCTAAATCTAATTTGGCATACAGCTCTTTGACAGATTCCTCATCAAACTTAGTATCCTGAGCAAAATGGTTTAATTCTTCAAATATATGGGTTACTAGACTTGCCCATAAATTTCCGTCTGAATAATGCCAAGCGTTGAACTTGACTTGAACTATATTCTTTAAATACCTTGAGCCTTTCTTTCCACTGAGCGTATTAATTCGTTCACAAAGTTTTTCCATGAAAAAACTTTTCCGGCTCCCCACTCACCGAAAAGACCAATTGCCAATGGCGGTGTCACTTTCTCCAGAGCTATCACCGCTGCAAAAGAATTGATGTCATTTTGGAAATCAAGTTGGTCTAAAGTCTGGTCAAAGCCTAGATCACCAGCAAAACTAGCATCCTTGTCATGTTCAGATGCAGGCCTTGCGCCAATGATCTTTGTTCCTAAGATTGAATTAAATTGATCCTCTGAAATTTTAAAGAGGCGCTCTGAGTGGTCGGGATCAAGTTTATCCGCAAATTCAATTTGATCTTTAAAATGGATAAGTGGTATTGCAGGAGATATTTGCTCGGTGACTTTAAGGGTCACACCCTCACCATGTTGCTGGTCAAAATTTATTGTTTGAATAACCTCAAACACACACATGATGGCATTATATTCTTGAAAAACAAATCCGATCGCCTTGTCGTTCAATTTTAGATCCTTAAAAAGATCGTAATCAACACGCCTGTTCCCTTGAAGATCGTGAGTGTGAAACCTTGATGTATAACCGGGTATCAATTCAGAAATAATCCAGGTGGCTGAGTTAATCTTTAAAAAATAATGATTATGTTGATTGCTGTCTAACGTTTCCTTCGGTATCGTTTCAACAATCTTAACAATTTCCTTACTTACATTATTCTGTAATAATTTTGGATTTTCCTCCGCCTTTTTCCAAAACTCTTGTATCAAGGGAAATACAGGGAGGATTAAAGGGGTAAATCCTAATATTGTTGCTGATGAGAGGTTTACAAGCAAATTTTTTAAATATAATTGCTCTTCCCGCGAAAGCGTTTGATCAGAATTTTTAATTTCTGGTCTTACCCAAGCATTAATCTGTCGGGAAGCAATATCTGCTAAATTTTCTAATGAAACATATTTTTCAACTCTAGTGCTAGGTATATTATACATATAGTCAGGCACGGGAACATCCCCTATGAACATTGGAATGAAAAATTTTCCTTTTTTTCTTGAAAGTTCTGCTCTATCTTTTAATGCAGATGTAAAGTCTTTTGAAGATAATGCGTCACCTGTTAGTAAGAACAGATATCCATCAGCCATTTCCTCAGTCTCCTTTATAAATTCGACAAGATCTTCTTCAGGAAGGTCTTCTTCATGTGAAAGAATTGCAAAATTATCCAGCCTTTCTTTGATGGATTCAACGAGGTTAAAATTTAGTCTGTGGTAAGCAATGAATAATCTAGTAACATTCATTTGTTAAGGTGTTGAGAGTTAAGGGAATTATTCCTGAGATTATCCCCATAAATTATTTGTCTAAAAATTCTATAAAATCCTCAAATGCACCAAGAACAGTTTTCTCATCATTTGGATCGTTAACATCTATCTGTTTGGTAGTGTACTTTATTTCAGTTTCGATAATGATCTTTAAAATACCCTCTTTCCTGAAATGCTTTGAAAGTAGCCTCCATTCCAAATCTAAGTTTGTTGCATTGGGTGCTGGCTTAACAAAAATATCGCTGGAATAAAATTCATTATTACCTACAAGAATATTCGAGTGTGGTTCTAGTTCGCCTGACATATCAACTTCATTTAGATAAGTTGTTGGTCTCGTTAACTGACCTGTGCTAATTAAAGCCCTAATGTCATCAGTAATATTGTCCTTTGAAATGCTGTCAACTTCCCCTATGACCCTGAAATCAAGTTTGTAATCTTCCAGAGCCTGTGTACCGGTATTATGTATTCGGATGCGAAAACTAACATAGCTAAGATTTCTCTTTGCCCTACGCATACTACTAACAACTGCCGCCTCATAATTCTTATTAGCTAAATTCACCATACCCCATAACCCAGAAATATCCATCATCTTATTGGTCTCAGAGGCGTAATTTTTTATATATGTGGTAACATGTTGTTTAAACTTGGGTTTTAAGGTAATTTGACATTCACCATTTCCAAAAGTAACATTCACATCTTTTGAACTCCGGAAATTATGATTATCTACGTAGTACGCATAAGTTTCCCTGCACTCAAAAATGAGATCTACTATATCTTCCCAGCTATACAAATGGACTTCAAAGAGATCCGCTTCCAGGTGCTCAAGGTTCTTCTTTCTGAAAAATGCTTTTATTCGCTGTAGTGGCGAAATAGAGCTTTTTCAGCTTAGGTTCAAAGCCTTTAGCTTTCTCAATTTCGACAATAACCTCTTCTTCAGTTATCTTTTTGTTCGCATACTCATCTTTGCCTTTACACTGTATTCCATAATAGAATTTTTCTCCACGGGGATTGCCGTATACATCGACGCCATGTTGCTCCTGTCCCGAGCGTCCATTCTTTTTAATTTCTTCGCATTTCCATATCTCTCCCCATAATTTCTTACAAAGTGTTTCAAAGTCCTGCCAGTTTTGAGGTTTGGGTAATGATTTTGGAGCTTGCATGCCGATTAATATTTTAGATTAGCAAATCCTGCAACAAGAAATCCAATACTCATTCCTCCGAACAATGCCTCAAAAGAGGCGACAACCCTTAAAAACCCCTCAGGTGTAAAATCTCCATACCCTAGTGTTGTAAAGGTAATCGTGCTATAATAGAAAGAATCAGATAAAGTTGCTTTCGTTTGGCTACCAGGCATATTCAGTAATTCCTGATTGGAATAAAAAACCAACGCACAAATTAAAATTATTGCTAAAGAACAGCCAATTACCCTAAAAGGCCTTCGCCCATACCCCCAATAGATATTATTTAGCCATGAGGAAATGTACTGGTATACAGCAACTGAAATGGCTTTTACTAGTAACCTATTTTTTTTAAGCCTAGAAAGCTGAAACCTCGAATTTACTCGCTGCGCGAATATGTTATTAAGTAGTGCTTCTCGTTCAAGATCCTTTTCTTTCAGAAAGTATATAATTGCATTTTTATCATCCCCTTGATCTGCATACACCTTTTTCAGTGCTTGATAAGTAGACAAAAAACTGAGTTCATTAATATGTTGTGCTTCTACTTCTGATATAAAAGTACTGTCTAAAATGGCATTAAATCCTCCGCCGATGATATTGATCATACTAAGTCTTGAATTTGAGATTTTACCAGTAATATGTGTTCGATAAAAATTCCACTGAGCAATGTTTGAATTAGTCACACGAATGTTTATTACTGACGAATTGCTAAATTCGACTAGTGGATATTCTAAATCAATGCATGTCATGTCATCAACTATACTGTTGTCGAATTTTAAAACTTGTCCACCAGAGGAAATCTGACCTTTTAATGCTAAAAAAGAGGCATTTACAAACTCAAAATATTTAGGGTTTATTAATCCAAAACCGTTTTTGGAAACTTCAATTCCCCCAACCTTTAACAACTCTAGCTCATCCAGAATAAAAACTTTAATGTCTTTTGATCTGATGTTCGATGCACTCGTAAATCTAAAAAGGTGATTATTGTCATTTTTTGGATGTGCAGCTATTTTCTTCTGATTACACCAATCAACGTAACCAGTAAACTCTTTAACCAAAATAAATGATTCAGGCTTACCCCACATAGTACTAACCTTGTCCGAAAGATTGGCGAAGCTTAGAAAAGTGGCTTTTTCGTTGTCACCCTTTTTATGGAAAATATATTTCTGCTTATCAGAATCTTTTATATCCTTTAAACCTATACAGTTACTGATCCCATACTTGATCAGGAATGTATCATCAATTTCAAATTCGTTCTTCCACTCGTTAAACTGATTAAGTTTTTCATTGAAATACTTCAGAATTCTGGGAAAGTCATACTTAACCCTCCATGCATAAAAAGTTTGAGGCTTAATTTTCCAAATCTCTTCTGGTGTTAAAGTTTGTTTCTCTAGAATAGCCTTATATTCTGCTTCATCCTGCATTTTTTCCATTTCATAATAGAAATTCCGCATATATTTTCTGGCTTCGTCGGGTCCTATTCCGAGTTCATCAAAAATTGGTTTTGCAGAAACCATTTTAGGCTTCCTTTGTTCAGAGTTTTTCTTTGGCATGAGGACGGTAATTTCGAATAAATTTACACTATTATTTTTTATCTTTTTTGAAAAGGCTAAAAGTAAGAAGCTCAGGTCTACTTTTAAAAGCCAGCTCATGTAGTTATAGTTATAAACTTGTAATGCCACCACTATTGCTCTATAAATTATGTAAACAATACTTATCCAAAATTGGCCTATTTAAGTACTGTTATCAAACCGATATCTTTATTTGAAGAATCGAGCCGCTAACTTGTAATCTTCAAAAGATATGCTTAAATTTATAACATTGCAATTGCAACTAAAAAATACACACGAAAAGGTGAGCGATTAGGTGAGTCGCTTTTAAAAACCTCCCAGATAGCTTTTAAACGCTCAATATCGAACCAAGTTCACATCCCAGCGGGGTTTAAGTACCTCAGTTTAAAAAAGGTAATCTATTGCAAATTTGAAATATTCTCCACAACTAGATATTCTAAAATGTTAAAAGCCACAAAAGTTTTTGCGGCTTTTAACATTTACTCTGAAAGCTAAATTAAAGTTTAATTACTACTGTACCGTTGTTTAAGCTTACCCATATCATGGCTGACCTTGGTATCAAGAACTTTTGCATAGTGCTGAGTAGTTTTTAAGGCACTATGCCCAAGTATTTTGCTAACTGTCTCGATCGGAACCCCATTCGAAAGAGTTATTGTTGTAGCAAATGTATGCCTGGCCAAGTGAAATGTCAAATGTTTATCTATACCACAAACATCCGCTATCTCTTTCAAGTAAGCATTCGTTTTCTGGTTGCTTAATACTGGCAATGCCAAACCTCTGTTTTCGCATTCAGGATTGTGCTTATAGCGATTTAATATTTCAACGGCATTTGGTAAAATTGGTATATGGGATGACGTGTCAGTTTTTTGTCTCTTAGTAAATATCCATTTTTCGCCATCTACTCCTATGGCTATTTCAGTGCGTTTTAGTTTTTTAACATCAGCATAGGATAATCCTGTAAAGCAACAGAAAATGAAAATATCCCGAACTTGTTGTAACCTTCCTATAGTGAATTCTTTAGTTATGATCTTATCTACTTCCTTTTGGGTTAAATAGATGCGTTCTTTGGCTTTTGCTGTGGATTTATAGGCTATGAAGGGAGCCTGTTTTAGCCAGCCATTCGCTATACAGTGATTAACGATCTTTTTAAGGTGTTTAATATATTTTGCGGCAGAAACATCGCTACACTTACAATCTGCCCGTAAGTAATGTTCGAAATTGTTAATGAAGGCATAATTAAGTTCGCTTATCTGAATATCATCTTGGGTATACTGTTTTCGAATGAAATCTGTTAAGTGTTTTTCAGATGTAATGTAGCCTTTTAATGTATTGACTTCAAAGCCATTTCCGATTAATTCCTTTATCCTCGAATTATGTTCTGCAAATAACCTCATCAGATATTTGCTTTTTTGTGATTTGCCTATAAACTGTCCTTGCAAACTCGCTGCTGTAACCTGTTGCCCTGTGTCGAGTAAAGCCTGATGGGCCATTCTCATCTTATTTTGTAAGCTATCTAGATAGTTATTGAGGGTTCTGACGTCTTCCTTTGTGCCAATGGCACGCCCTGCAGAACTATTCCATTTGTCGGATTCGCATTCACGACCAATAGACATTTTTGCCCGTTTACCATCTACGGTAATGCGCAGATAAATGGCCTTTGGGCCTCCTTTGTAGACTTTTTGCTTTCTTAGATAATAAAGCAGATGGAAATTACCTTTCATAATTACTTACTTAGAGTGAAACAAAAGTAAGACAGCAGCTTTTCCGTATCAAGATGTTTAACAACTGAACATCTTGATGTTCAGTTTGTTATTGAGAATTCGGTGCGTAGGCTTTTTCATTCTAGATACGCACCGAAATACACACTTTTTTATTGCGATTTGATGTATATTTTAGGTTTTTGATATCAATAAAAAACCCTGCAAATGTTTGATTTGCAGGGTTTTGACATCATTTGATATTGATTTTTGTAGCCCGTAGGGGAATCGAACCCCTGTTTCCAGAATGAAAATCTGGCGTCCTCACCCCTAGACGAACGGGCCATTAAATATTAGAGTGTCTTTCAACTCCTTTGGTAGCGGGGACACGACTCGAACGTGCGACCTTCGGGTTATGAGCCCGACGAGCTACCAACTGCTCCACCCCGCACTCTCATGTATTTTTAAGGGAAATACCAA
>Ga0182006_1000183_pt1 | contig 65112 bp, 57 predicted proteins | sample Sormic07211104_1_FD_123022 | JGI IMG/M metagenome (GOLD analysis project Ga0182006, IMG submission 123022) | Rhizosphere microbial communities from Sorghum bicolor, Mead, Nebraska, USA - 072115-104_1 MetaG | ecosystem: Host-associated > Plants > Roots > Rhizosphere | place: USA: Nebraska...
AACAACTTCATTTAAAAGTGCGTAGGAACGCTCCTGAAGTCGAGCTTAACAGGCATCGGGCAACCGGTTGAAGCAATGCGTCAGCTAAAACTTTCAAGCAACAACGGATACATGGAAGCCACCAGCAACAAGGCCATGCCCCAGTTGAACAGGCGTAGCCAGCGGCGATCGCGCAGCACATTGCGCAACAGCGTGCCACAACCGGCCCACACACCGACGCTCGGCAGGTTGATCAGAGCGAAGACCGCGGCAATCACAATCACATTGGTGAAATAGCCCTGCATCGGCGTGTAGGTGCTGATGGCACCGATGGCCATGATCCAGGCCTTGGGGTTGACCCATTGAAACGCCGCCGCGCCCAAATAACTGATCGGCTTGCCCTCGCCCTGCTCACCCTCGGCGACCGGCCCGGAATGCGCAATCTTCCAGGCCAGGTACAGCAAATACGCCGCGCCGACATAACGCAGCACGGTGTAAAGCAGTGGATAGGTTTGAAACACCGTGCCCAGGCCGAAACCGACGGCCACCACCAACACGAAGAAGCCGCAGGTAATGCCCAGCATGTGAGGGATGGTGCGGCTAAAGCCGAAATTCACGCCCGAGGCCAGCAACATGGTGTTGTTCGGACCGGGGGTGATCGAGGTGACAAGAGCGAACAGGGCAAAGCCCAGCAGAAGGTCGAGCGAGAGCATGGGGGGCAGTCCATCAGAGTCAGTCAGGTGTTGACCCTATCGCACGCCTTGAGGGAAACCCATGGACAGTTGCGTGAAAGTTAGAGCAGCACAGTTGTCGCTCAGCTTTGGCGACCGTGCATCTGTACTGTGCGCTCGGCGTTCATCTCGCCTTGCTTGTCAAAACTGATCGATTTGGTCGGCTGGCCGAGCAATTCGGCTTTCTTCGCGTGGTACTCCTCGAAGGACAAGCCCCGACGGTTCAAGGCTTCCAGCGCCAGTTCCCGGGTTTCTTCAGCGGTGTAGGGGCGTAGTTCCGGTGAAACATGACTGGCACATCCGGCGAGGACGGAAACGGCGAGCAACAGAAAAGTAGTGAGTAGAGTTTTCATTTCGAAAGTCCGGATAGCTGGGTTCGGGGCAATGAACACAGGCTACCGACGCGCCCCGACGGGCAGAAATCAATGCTCTCGATAGTGGGTATCGGGAATTGGTGAACTGGCAGTGAACAAGCGTCGCGCCACAGAGAACCTGTCGATCCAGGTTCTTACCGCTGATGCACCAAAATTGCAGTGCGGCGCGTTGTCGTGACTGCGGCTACTCGTCGGGCACTCAGTTGTGGCGAAGGGGTTGACCTATAGTTATCCGACCGGAAAACGGCGAAGGAACACCTTAACTCCACAACAATAAAGGGAGAACCGTCATGAGCGTCAAACCTATTCCAGAGGGTTATCACAGCATCACCCCTTATCTGGGCATTCAGAAAGCTGCCGAAGCCATCGACTTCTACAAGAAAGCCTTTGGCGCCACCGAAGTCATGCGCCTGGCCATGCCCGACGGCGGCATCGGGCACGCCGAACTGCGTATCGGCGATAGCCCGATCATGCTGGGCACACCCTGTGACCAAGGGCCCTTGAGCAACCCGGACAAATCGCCGTCCGTGGGCCTGCATTTGTATGTGAACGACGTGGACAAGTCCTATAAACAGGCCATCGATGCCGGTGCCACGGTGGTGTCCGAGGTCAAGGATCAGTTTTATGGCGACCGCACGGGGACCTTGAAGGATCCCTATGGGCATGTGTGGTTTCTGGCCACGCGCAAGGAGGATCTGACGCAGGAACAGATCGAACAGCGGGCGAAGGAGATGTTCAAGCAGGGTTGATAGCTTCGGTATGTGATCAGCCCCCATCGCGAGCAGGCTCGCGATGGGGGCATCACATTCAACATCAATATTGGCTGTTCCCACACAGCGCAGAAACACGAAACATTTACTTTCATATCCCCTTTCGGGATTTCCGATGCTCATACGTCTTATTTAGATGCAGCCGGTCGCGTAGGCAAAAGCCACGACCGGGCCTTTCATGGACCTCAACGCTGGGAAGCCCGCAGCAGAGGTCCTCTCATCGAAACAAGACCTTTAATCATGTCGAAGAAATCCCGCTCAAAACTCTGGTTTCTGGTCCATAGCTGGCTGGCCCTGCCCATCTGGTTCTTTGTATTGATCGTCTGTGTGACCGGCACATTGGCGGTGGTCAGTCAGGAAATCGTCTGGCTGGCCAACCCGCAAATGCGCGCCAGCCCGCCTTCGGACGACGCGCCGCTGCTCAGCTATGACCAGATCATCGCCGCCATCAAAAAGGCCGAGCCCCAAACGCTGGTCGAAAGTATCAACCGTCCCGACGAGTCGCATTTCGCCCTGGACGTGAAGGTCAGCTACCCGGACGGACGCTCGGTGACGGTCTATGTGAACCCCTACAGCGGGGCGATTCAGGGCACCGCTCCACCCTTCAACTTCCAGGCCTTCACTCGCGCGCTGCATGGCTGGTGGCTGGTGCCATTCACCAACGGCTACAGCTGGGGCTGGTATCTGGTGTCGTTCCTCGGCTTGCCGATGCTGGCTTCACTGGTGACGGGGCTCGTGGTCTACAAACGGTTCTGGAAAGGCTTCTTGCGACCGACCCTGCGCATTCGTCATGGCGCGCGGATTTTCTGGGGCGACTTTCACCGGCTCAGCGGCATCTGGTCGATCTGGTTCATTGCGGTGATTTCCGTCACCAGCACCTGGTTCATGATTGAAGCGATCCTGTCCGATAACCACATTTCGATTTCCACCGCGCCGGTCGCCCCCGTCGTCCCGCGTGAGAGCGTGCCGCTCACCGTCGATGGCGCACCGGCGCCGATGATCAGCCTGGAAAGCGCGATCCGCGAGGCCAAGGAACGCATTCCTGGCCTGGAAGACAGCTCTGTCAGCCTCCCCGCCAATGCCTATAGCCATCTTTTGGTGAGCGGGCGCAGTTGGTACCCGTTGATCTACCAGAGCGCCGAGGTCAACCCTTACACCGGTGACATTTCCACCACGCGCCTGCTGTCGGATCGTTCGGGTCTGGAGCTGGTGACCGAATCCATGCGTCCGCTGCACACCGGCGATTTCGGCGGTATTTGGATCAAGCTGATCTGGTTCTTCTTCGGCCTGATCCTGAGCATGATGGTCCTCAGCGGCCTGTTGATCTGGACCAAACGCACCGCCCTGGCCACGGCCAATGCGCTCAAGCGCAACAACAAGCGTCCACGGGCTGCGCTGACCGGCCAACCGGCCCCGGCCATGAGCCGCGAAGCCACGGAGGGCAGCCGATGAGCCAGGTCGCAGCAGAAAAACCACGCTCGCCGCTAAGCCGCTTCTGGCACACATGGCGTTTCCACATCAACGTGCTGCTGTTGCTGGTGCCGCTGGGGTTCATGCCCAAATACTTCGCCGACGCAGCGCTGTTTCGCGGAGACACCGGCCTGGGTGAGCGTGAAGTCGGTGAAATTCAGGTCGGCCCCTGGAGCCTGCGCCTGGCTGAATTGCGCAACGCAGCCCCGGTATCCGATGGCCCGGCCGGCTACTTGAAGTCCTTCAATGCTGCGCTCTGCGACAGTTGTCGCGATCAGGTCAAGGCGACTTACCTGCGCATTGGCAAACCGCGCAGCCTGCGCGCCGCCGGGGTGATTTTCTTCGGCACGCCCTACCACATGGGCGCCGCGCTGCCGGTACCCGAAAAGACCAAAAACGACGCTGAACTGTGGATCACCATGGAAGGCTGGGACGGCGCCATGCATCAAGCCTCCATCCCCCTGAGCCAGGCGTCCCCGGCCACCGTCGCATGGCTGAACAGACAAGGAGGCAAACCATGACCAGCGTTTTTCGCCCCGTTTTACTGGTGCTCTGCACCGTCTTCAGCACCAGCGCCCTGGCCCACAACCCGATGTGCGAGTGCAAGGCCATCGACGCCGAACAGATCCGTTGCACCGGTGGTTTCTCCGACGGCAGCGGCGCGCCGGGCGTGACCCTGGATGTGATCGGCTACGACGAAACCATTCTGGTGCCAGGCAAGCTCGGCGCCGATTCGACCCTGACGTTCAAGAAGCCCGGCGCTGAATTCTACGTGCTGTTCGACGCCGGTCCCGGCCACGTGGTCGAGATCGACCAAGCCGACATCGAGGCGCCCTGAGCATGAGCACGCCAACCACCCAAGTGGTGCGCCCGGCCGGAGCCGGCCATGAAACCCTCTATGTGTTGCTGTTGTGCCTGATGATCCTGGCGGTGGCCGGCTCGGTAGTTGCCTGGCGCGGCGAGTCCCGGGAAGTGAGCAGCGTCGGCAGCCATCAACTGGATGCCCGCCGCGACCTGAGCGCATCCGAGCAAGGTATTTACGCAGACCTGCGGGTCACGCTGGATGAAATCCACCTGTTGCGCGAGGAACAACAAGCACTGCCCACACCCGCCACCCTAGCCGATGAAGGTTTCGCGCCGTTTGCCCGGGATGCCAGTTCTGTCAGCCGAGGCGGTCATGCCTGGCAATTGCTGGACGCCAAGGCGTATTTCGGCCAGAGCCAGGCACCCACCGTGGCCGGCTCATTCCTGATGCGTTTGACTGCTGACGACGATGCGCCAGACGTCTGGCTCAACCGCTCCAAAGCCCTCGCGCGCCCGGCTGATCTGACTGAGGCCGCGCTGGAAAGCGCCGGCTGGCAGCAGATCGTCGCGCAATTCGATGCCGGGGTCACCCGCCAGCATCGGCACTGAACCCTCGCCCTCACCCGAGAGAAGACCGCTTTCCCATGCCTAGTTCATCTCAACGTCGTTTTTTGCGCCTGCTGCTGGTCGGCCTGCTTGCCTGTTTGCTGACGCCTCTGGCCAGTGCCGACGAAGCCAAGCGCCTGCGCATCGGCATCACCCTGCACCCTTATTACAGCTACGTGGCCAATATCGTCGGCGACAAGGCCGAAGTGGTGCCGTTGATCCCGGCCGGTTTCAACCCGCACGCCTATGAGCCCCGCGCCGAGGACATCAAACGCATCAGCGGGCTCGACGTAATCGTGCTCAACGGTGTGGGCCATGACGACTTCGCCGACCGCATGATCGCCGCCAGCGAAACCCCGAATATCAAAGTGATCGAAGCCAACGAAAACGTGCCGCTGCTGGCCGCCACCGGTGTCGCCGCTCGCGGTGCCGGTAAAGTGGTCAACCCGCACACGTTCTTGTCGATCAGCGCTTCGATTGCCCAGGTCAACAACATTGCCCGCGAGTTGGGCAAGCTCGACCCGGCCAACGCTAAAACCTACACCCAGAATGCCCGCGCCTACGGTAAGCGCCTGCGGCAGATGCGCGCCGATGCCCTGGCCAAACTGACCCAGGCGCCGAACGCCGAGCTGCGCGTGGCCACGGTCCATGCCGCCTACGACTATCTGCTGCGCGAGTTCGGCCTGGAAGTCACTGCCGTGGTCGAGCCGGCCCACGGCATCGAACCCAGCCCCAGCCAACTGAAAAAGACCATCGATCAACTGCGGGAGCTGGACGTGAAAGTGATCTTCTCGGAGATGGATTTCCCGTCCACTTACGTCGAAACCATCCAGCGCGAATCGGGGGTGAAGCTGTATCCGCTGTCGCACATTTCCTATGGCGAATACACCGCCGACAAGTACGAAAAGGAAATGACCGGCAACCTCAATACCGTGGTTCGGGCGATTCAGGAGTCTGGCGCATGACCGCTCAAGAAACCCTGACCGTACAAAGCGCCGGCCCGACCCTCGACTTCGCCGAAGTCAGCCTGACGCTGGGGCGCACGACCATCCTCGACAACGTAACTTTTCAGGTCCGGCCCGGCAGCGTGCATGCCCTGGTTGGCCCCAACGGTGGCGGCAAGAGTTCGCTGATCAAGACCCTGCTCGGGCAGATGCCGCATCAGGGCCGTTTGAGCCTGCAATGGCCCGACGAACCGGGGACGATCGGCTACGTGCCGCAAGCGCTGGAGTTTGATCGCGGTTTGCCGATGACCGTCGACGACTTCATGGCGGCCATGTGTCAGCGACGTCCAGCGTTCCTCGGTTTGAGCAAGCATTACGCAACAGCCATTGGCGAGGCGCTGGAACGGGTCGGCATGCAGGACAAACGCAAACGGCGCATGGGCGCGTTGTCCGGCGGCGAACGCCAGCGGGTTTTGTTGGCCCAAGGGCTGATTCCGGCGCCGCAATTGCTGGTGCTCGACGAACCGATGTCGGCCCTCGACGAGGCTGGCATTCAAGTGTTCGAACGGCTGCTGGGCGATTGGCGCCAGAGCGGCATCACCGTGCTGTGGATCGAGCATGATCTGGAAGCGGTCGGGCGTCTGGCGGACCGGGTCACCGGGCTCAATCGCCGGGTGTTGTTCGATGCCACGCCGAAACAGGCGCTGACCCCGGAGCGACTGCTGACCCTGTTCTCGACCCATCCCCGGAGCGCTGCCTGATGAGTTATGAAGCCTTTCGTTTGATGGTCCAGGGTTGGGCCTCGCAAGGTTACCTGCCGGAAGCGCTGGCCTATGGATTTGTGGTCAACGCCCTGCTCGCTGGATTACTGATCGGCCCGGTGCTGGGCGGTTTGGGCACGCTGGTGGTGGTCAAGCGCTTCGCGTTTTTTTCCGAAGCGGTGGGTCACGCGGCGTTGACTGGCGTGGCCATCGGCATTCTGCTCGGTGAACCTTACACCGGGCCTTATGGCAGCCTGTTCGGTTACTGCCTGCTGTTCGGGATTTTGCTGAACTACCTGCGCAACCGCACGGGTCTGGCGCCGGATACATTGATCGGCGTGTTTCTGTCGGTGTCGTTGGCGCTGGGCGCGAGCCTGCTGTTGATTCTGGCGGGCAAGATCAATGTGCACATTCTGGAAAACGTGCTGTTCGGCTCGGTACTGACGGTCAACGGCAACGACCTGCTGGTGTTGGCTATCGTCGGCTCGCTGGTCATGGCACTGGCCCTGCCGCTGTACAACCGCATCATGCTCGCCAGTTTCAACCCGCAACTGGCGGCGGTACGTGGCGTGGCGGTGAAAACCCTGGACTACCTGTTCGTGATCCTGGTGACGCTGATCACGGTGGCAGCGGTGAAAGTCATCGGCGCGATTCTGGTCGGCGCCCTGCTGGTGATTCCAGCGGCGGCCGCGCGGTTGCTCAGCCAGTCGTTGAAGGGTTTTTTCTGGTGTTCGGTGCTGATTGCCACGGTGAGCACCTTGTGCGGAATTCTCGCGCCGATTGTCTTTGACCTGCCCATCCCGTCCGGTGCCGCGATCATTCTGGTGGCCGGTATCGCCTTCGCCCTGGCCGCGATCGCTCGCGGCATCCTCCCCAGCCTGAAAGGGAACCTCGGATAAATGTGCTTTTCTCTGCGTCAACTGACCCTGGCATTGACCTTCACATTGCCCCTGTGCGGTCTGGCCAATACTTGCGCTGCGGCGGACAGCGCCAAACCGCTGCACGTGCTGGCGTCCTTGCCGATCACCTATGGTCTGGGCGAAGTGTTGCTCAAAGGCACCGAAATCAAACTGGAACGGGCCGCGCCGGACAATCTCCCCGGCAGCCGACAGACCGCCTATTTCACCGGTCGTGGCGCTCCGGCGCTGGCCAAGCTGGCGACCGACGCCGATGCCGTGATTGGTCTGCGTTCCCTGTGGGCGGATGATCCGCTGTACCCGATATCCCGGCGCAGCAATATTCGTATCGTCGAAGTCGACGCCGCCCGCCCGGTGGACGGCGCCCTTCCCGGCATCGCCGTGCAGCCCGGCAGCAAGGTCGACGGGTTGAACAGCCAGCCGTGGCTTTCCAGCAACAACATGGGGCGCATGGCAGACGTGATGGCGGCGGACCTGGTGCGCCTGGCGCCGGCGGCCAAACCGACCATCGAGGCCAATCTGGCAGCGCTCAAGCAGCGCCTGCTCAAGCTCAGTGCCGACAGCGAAGCGCGGCTGGCCAGTGCCGATAACCTGAGCGTGATGAGCCTGAGCGATCATTTCGGCTACCTGATCGGCGGCCTCAACCTGGAGCTGATCGGCCTCGATGCACGGCCGGATGCCGAGTGGACGCCTGAAGCGCTCAAGCAGTTGAGTGCGACGCTCAAGGACCATGACGTGGCGGTGGTGTTGCATCATCGACAGCCGTCGGAGGCGGTGAAAGCGGCGATCTCGCAGGCAGGCAGTCGGTTGGTGGTGTTGAGTGTCGATGCGGCGGATCCGGTGGCCGAGCTGGAAGGGAATGTGGATCAAGTGATCAAGGGGTTGAGCGGGGCATAACGTCAGTTAAACCCGCGATGGCAGCCGCGCAGACAACAGAGATTTCAAACGTGAAAAACCCGCTGACCGTCACCGGTTCAGCGGGTTTCTTTTTGCGCGGCGACTCAGTGAGCCACGGCCGCCTGCTCTTCCATTTTCTGGCGCAGGCTCAGTGGACGCATGTCAGTCCAGACCTCTTCGATGTAGGCCAGGCATTCCTTTTTCAGGCCGCTCTTGCCCACGGTGCGCCAGCCTTGTGGCACGGCTTTGTAGTCGGGCCAGATCGAGTATTGCTCTTCGTGGTTGACCACGACCTGAAAGAGGATGTCCTCGCGGTCGAATACTGACGTCATGCTGTCTCTCCATCGCTATAGGGTGGGCTGCACACCGCGCGCAGCCGTTATGTAGAAGGAACGTTAAAGGCGCTGAAAAATTTAGAGGCTGGCGACGGCTGCGGCCATGGCCCTGCCGAAAATGTCGGATACCCGATCGATTTCGGCAGCGGTGATCACCAACGGCGGCAGGAAACGCACGACACCGCCATGACGCCCGCCCAGCTCGAGGATTAACCCACGCTTGAGACATTCGCGCTGCACCAACGACGCCAGACGACCGAATACCGGTGGATGGCCTTGAGCGTCCGGCGCACCAGCCGGGTCGACCAATTCGACACCCAGCATCAAGCCACGTCCGCGAATGTCGCCCAGCTGCGGGAAGTCCCGCTGCAGGATGTGCAGGTGTTCGCTCAAGCGCTCGCCCATGGTGGCGGCGTGCTCGCAAACCTTGTGCTCGGTCAGGTAGCGCATCACCGCAGAGCCTGCGGCCATGGCCATCTGATTACCGCGGAAGGTTCCGGCATGGGCGCCCGGCAGCCAGGTGTCGAGCCATTCGCGATAGACCACCACCGCCAGCGGCAGGCTGCCGCCGATGGCCTTGGACATCACCACCACGTCCGGAATGATTCCGGCGTGCTCGAAGGCGAACATCTTGCCGGTGCGGGCAAAGCCGCTCTGAATCTCATCGACGATCAGCGCCACGCCGGCCTGCTCGGTGATGCGCCGCAAACCGCGCAGCCAGTCGAGATCGGCCGGAATCACCCCGCCCTCGCCCTGCACCACTTCGACGATCACCGCAGCCGGCAGTTGCACGCCAGCCTCTGGATCGTTCAGCAGGTTCTCCAGGTAATTCAGGTTGACCTGCACTCCCTGCGCGCCACCGAGACCGAACGGGCAACGGTAATCGTAGGGATACGGCATGAACTGCACGCCATTGCCGAGCAAGGCACCCAACGGCTTTTTCGGTCCCAGACTGCCCATCAGGCTCAGCGCGCCCTGACTCATGCCGTGGTAACCGCCCTGGAACGACAAGACGGTGCTGCGCTCGGTGGCGGTACGCACCAGCTTCAGCGCGGCTTCCACGGCATCGGTGCCGGTGGGGCCACAGAACTGAATCTTCGCTTCAGCGGCCAATGCCGGCGGCAGCAGGCCGAACAGGTCCTGGACAAACCGGTCCTTGACCGGCGTGGTCAGGTCGAGGGTGTGCAGCGGCAGTTCATCGCTCAGCACTTGCTGGATCGCTTCGATCACCACCGGATGGTTGTGCCCCAGGGCCAGGGTCCCGGCACCGGCCAGGCAATCGATGAAACAACGGCCTTCGACGTCTTCGACATAAATGCCCTTGGCACGCTTGAGTGCCAGGGGTATGCGTCGCGGGTAGCTGCGGGCGTTCGATTCCTGTTGGCTCTGACGGGCCAGCAGCGGCGATTCGTTGAACTGATAAAGCGTCTCGGCAGGCGTCGGGGCAATCCGGGCCGGCTGATCTTCGATAAGGCTGGTAGCGACTGACATCTCTCGACCCCTGTTGATAGTGACCAAAACTGCACACCGGGCAGGTGCGCATTCCGTTCACGGGGCGCACTTGCAGGTTTTCCTGTTCTGGAAACGCATCAAGGGCTCGAGGATTTAGACCCTCGATCAGCTTTCTATGAAGGTGGTGGCAGCGCCTTGTGCATGGGAATGGCGTGGAGCCCCGCCACCGTGAAAGCTTCAGCGCAAGCCCGGTAACCCAGGCGGTGGTAAAACGCTTCGCCGGTGCGCGGGCTGTTGAGACGTGCCTGGGGCAAACCCTGAGCAATCAACCACGTCTCCAGATCATGCACCAACGCTTGTCCGGCGCCCCGTCGAAACCATTCCGGTTGCACGTAACAAAACGCAACCTTGCCGCTGATCGCCGCCATGGCGACGCCGACCGGTTTGTCTTGCAACAGAGCGATGTTCAGGTACAACCGCGGGTCGTTCAGCCAGGGCTGCACGTGTTCGATGGTTTTGTTGTGGGTCCAGGTGGCGACGGTTCGCGGGTCGTTACGGTGGTCGAGCGCGCAGCCGACGCGAATGGAGCGCTCGACGATCCGGCTGATGATGCCGGCGTCGGCAGACGTTGCCTTGCAGATGTGTATCGATGCAGTCATGGCGCTGTTACCTCAATCCATTGAGTCAAAGCTGCCGGGGACGATAACGCCGTGGGGGCCGGGAGGCCAACGGAGAGACGTTACATTTGGTGTGCGACAACATAGACACCCTGTGGGAGCGGTGTCTGTTAGACAGGTTGCAACGGCATCGTCAATTCAACCCGCAGGCCATCCGGCCGGCTGTCGAAATGCAGGGTACAGCCGCAGCGCTGGACGATGGCCTGGACAATCGCCAGGCCGAGGCCGCAACCGGTGCTCTGGCCATTGCGCCAGAAGCGTTGGGTCAGGTGTTGCAAGTCGTCTTCGGCAATTCCCGGACCGTGGTCGCGCACCAGAAAGTGCACGCGATTGCCATTGGTTTCCAGGCTCAGCTCCACCGCCCTATCGCCCGGCGTGTGGCGCAGGGCGTTGTCGAGCAAGTTGCGTAATGCAGCAATCGACAGCACTGCGGGCATTTGCAGCGGCGCATCGGAGAATCTGGCCGGCACCTGAAACTTGATCCGCTGACGATCGCCGCTGGCGGCATCCTGAATCGCCAGTTTTGCCACCTGCTCAGCGCTGCACTGCACGCCATCATCGAACGACAAGCTGCCCTCGACACGCGCCAGCAGCAGCAATTGTTCAAGGGTACGGTGCAGACGGTCGGCGCCCTCTTCGGCCCGGGCCAGGGACTGATCCCGCGCGGCACCGTCGGTCATGCGCGCCACTTGCAGATGGGTTTTGATCGCAGTCAGCGGGCTACGCAATTCGTGCGCCGCATCACCGGTCAGGCGCCGTTCACGCTCGATGGTCTTGCCGATGCGCTGGAACAACTGATTCTGGGTTTCCAGCAGCGGTTGCAATTCGCTGGGCAAGGGCTGGATCTGCAATGGCTCCAGAGAATCGGCGCTACGCCGCATCAACGCATCGCGCATACGATTGAGCGGTGCCAGCCCCTGACCGATGCCGAGCCACAACAGGCACAGGCAGCCAAGCAGCGCCACGCCGACGGGCACCGAAGCCGCCAGCAGAATGGACATGTTCAGCGCTTCACGCTCGATCTGCCGGTCGGCGGTGGTGATGCGCACATCGCCCCGCGCCAGGGTGAAACTGCGCCATGGCGCGCCGTCGATAATCTGATCGTGGAAACCCATTTTCTCGGCTTCCAGCGCTTGCTCGGGGTTGCTGTGGCTGCGGGCCAGAATCTCGCCGCGCAACGAGCTGACCTGACAGGCCATGCCGCCGGGGATATTCAGTTGTTCAGCGCTGAAATGGGTGCCCTCGCCCTTGCTCGGCAATGCCGGCAGTTGCTCCAGTAACCCGGCGACCATCCGCGCCGAGGCAACCAGCCGCTGGTCGAGGGAAAACATCATCTGGTTGCGCAGATCGCTGAGCATCCAGGCGGCGGCCAGGGCCCAGATCAACGCAAATGCGGCGCCGAGGGTCAGGCTCAGGCGCAAACGCAGGCTCATCACTTCGATTCTTCTCCGCCATCGGCCGGCCCCAGGCGATAGCCCAGGCCACGCACCGTCTCGACAATGCCATTGCCGAGTTTACGCCGCAGGTGATGGATATGGACGTTAAGGGCGTTGCTTTCCAGCTCATCGTTGAAACCGTAGACGCTGTCTTTCAGTTGCTCGGTTGAGAGTACGCGACCACGGTTGTGCAGCAAGGCTTGCAACAGCGATTGCTCGCGACGGGAAAGGTCCACCGGCTGGCCGCCCAGCATGGTTTCGCGGCTGCTCGGATCGTAGGTCAAACGACCGTGCTCGATCAGGTTGACGCTGCGCCCCGCCACTCGTCGCAGCAAGGTGTGCAGGCGCGCTGCCAGTTCGCGCAGGTCAAAAGGCTTGAGCAAGTAATCGTCGGCCCCGGCCTGCAAACCGTCGACGCGATCGGTGACCGAATCCCGCGCCGTGAGAATCAACACCGGAATCTCCAGGCCACTGTGACGTAACTGCTGCAACAGCTTCAGGCCATCCTCATCGGGAAGGCCAAGGTCGAGCACCATGACATCGAACTCAGCCACCTTGAGCATCGCCCGGGCAGCCGACGCGGTGGCGACGTGCTCGACGGTCAGGCCTTGCGCGGTCAGGCCGGCAACAATTCCGCTGGCGATCAGCTCATCGTCTTCGCAAACCAGTACATGCATGGGAGCCCCCAGGACAAAAAAGCGAGTGAAGCAGCTGAGGATTAAGCCGCAATTATGGCAAGGCCCGCCGCTGACGAGAAGCAGCGCCTCCCTCGCAGGCGTCGCGACCGCTAAGCGACGAAGTTGAAAGTGAAGTTCGCTGTTAATCCATGGCCGAACGCCTGCGCACATGTCGTTTCAAACCGAAACATATTCCATCCTGAAAACATGACCACAGCGTAAAACATCACGCTACCCTAGCACGGCTCCACTCCAGGCCAATCATTACCTGGAAGAAAGTCATTTAAGACCCGAACCATACTTAATTATCTGAAAGGAATCAGATCATGCCGACACTTAAAAACATCGTGACCGTCGATTGGCGTTCCGGAAAAGACAAGATCTACTTCATCTTCAAAGACACCGATACTTATTCCCGCTTTGATATTCCCGATAACAAGGTCTCTGATGGATACCCCTGGCCTATTAAAGGAAACTGGGGGACGTTGGAAAACCACATGAAAAACCTGCGGTTTGGATTTACGACCACGGGCATAACGCTTGATCGTCCCATGGACTCTTCTGACCTCGATATCCTTTGGCTTTTCTATTACGAGCGCACTACGCCGATGGTCTGCGCCTACAATCAGGATACCGATGCGGTAATGCAGACCCGCAAGGTTGAAGACACTAAATGGAAGCTGCTGTTGCCTCACTTTGATCGAATCGTTGCAGGGACATGGTGGCAAGTAAGTCGCCCCTCACTCTTTCGATTCATCATGAATGACGGGAACTCCCTCTATCTGGATTTGGACGAGGATCCCAACCGGGACCGCGGCTATATCGGTGGCAAACTTGACGACGACCTCCCTCCTCCTGTTGTGACCCCGGTCCAGTCACTGAGGACAGAGCCCATTACAGAAGCTACCTGGCCCGGTCTTGCTCCCTATAAAGACCGGATCATTACAGCGGTGCAAAACGATCGGACTTTCGCTGACAGTTATTACTATATCTTTCTGACTGACAATCAGTTTCTGACTTATAACATTCCGAAAAATCGCCTGGTTTCCGGTCCGCATGCGGTTGATAGCCAATCCTGGCCAGGCCTGTTGCGCAACTGAAGTTTCAAGCCGTAGTGGCTACCTCCTGACGGGTCGAGCAGGCGGTACCGGCGGCGGTTAATCATCGGTTAATCGCCGCCACCCATTGTGCAGTCAACTTGCACAGGGATAAGGCTTACCCATGCGTCGACTGTTTCTATTTTTTGTTCTCTTGATCTCGGGTGTGGCCCAGGCAGGGATAAATCCGTTCGACACCAAACCTGAATTCTTGCCAGTGGAAAAGGCCTTTGCCTTTACCTCCGAACGCCTCGAATCAGGTGAAACACAGCTCTATTGGCAGATTACCGACGGTTATTACCTTTATCAGAAACGCCTGAATTTCGAGGGTTTGTCTGCGCAACAGCACCCGGTACTACCTGACGGCGAAGCACACAGCGATGAGTTCTTCGGCGAACAAGAGGTTTATCGCCAAGGCCTGGAGCTGAAGATTCCGGCGGGAGCCACCGGTCAGATCAAGGTGGGTTTCCAGGGGTGTGCCGATGCCGGTTTGTGTTATCCGCCGCAAACCCAGATCGTGGACCTGGGCGGCAAGGCTACTGCATCTGCGGCCAGCGAAGCGCCGGACCAAGCCTTGGCCAGCGGCCTGCAACAACGTGCGCTGGGCTGGAGCTTGTTGGTGTTCTTTGGTCTGGGCCTGTTGCTGGCCTTCACCCCTTGCTCGTTGCCGATGCTGCCGATTCTGGCGGGGTTGATCGTTGGCAGTGGTGCCACGCCCAAACGCGGTTTTGCCCTCGCCGGCAGTTATGTGATCAGCATGGCGCTGGTGTATGCGGCGATGGGTGTTCTGGCGGCGTCGCTTGGCGCGAACCTTCAAGCGCTGTTGCAGAATCCATGGCTGTTGGGCAGCTTTGCGGCGGTGTTCGTGCTGCTGGCCTTGCCGATGTTCGGTTTTTTTGAACTGCAATTGCCGGTGGCCGTGCGGGATCGGCTGGAACATGTTTCACGCAGCCAGCGCGGTGGCAACCTGATGGGCGCCGGTGTGCTTGGGGCCTTGTCCGGTCTGTTGGTGGGGCCGTGCATGACTGCCCCATTGGCCGGCGCCCTGCTCTATATCGCCCAGAGCGGCAATGCGCTGCACGGCGGGTTGATTCTGTTCGCCCTGGGCATCGGCATCGGTGTGCCGCTGTTGCTGCTGGTCACCGTCGGCAATCGCTTCCTGCCTAAACCTGGCGCCTGGATGAACCTGCTCAAGGGCGTGTTCGGTTTCCTGTTCCTCGCCACCGCGTTGCTGATGCTGCGCCCGGTGCTGGATGAATCGCTGTGGCTCGGTTTGTGCGGTGGTTTGCTGCTGATCGCCGCCTACAGCGCCTGGAAGCAGTCCCAGGGGTTTGGCCGCGTTGCCCACCTGTTCGGCGCCAGTTCGCTGCTCTTGGGTTTATGGGGCAGCCTGCTGGTGGTCGGTGCGGCGGGCGGCAGTGACGATCCGTATCAGCCGTTGCAGGTGTACAGCGCCGGTCGCACCGGCGCTGTCTCGCCGAGCGCTCACGATGCATTCACGACGATCAAGGAGCCCGCGGCCCTGCAACGTGAGCTCGACGCCGCCAAGGCCCAGGGCCAATGGGTGCTGCTGGACTACTACGCCGACTGGTGTGTGTCGTGCAAAGTCATGGAAAAACAGGTCTTCGGCAAACCCCAGGTGCTGGATGCGCTGAGCGATGTGCGCTTGCTACGGCTGGACGTCACCGCCGACAATGCCGCCAGCCGCGAACTGCTCGGCCGTTATAAAGTGCCGGGGCCGCCGAGCCTGTTGTGGATCGGCACCGACGGCGAAGAGCGTCGCAGCCAGCGCATCACCGGCGAGGTCGATGCCGGCACTTTCCTGCAACGCTGGACCACCACCCGAGACGCTCGTTAATGCTGACCTTTACCCTCGGCACCTTTGCCATCGCGCTTAACCACTTGCTGCTGATCAGTGCCCTGGCGCTGGCGACGTTTGTCGGCTGGCGGGTGGCCAAGCGTGGCGGCGAGAACCCGGAATCGGTGCTGTTCAGCCTGTTCCTGTTGGGCATGTTGGCGGCCCGGGTCGGCTTCGTGATTGCCTACTGGGCACAGTATCGCAACGATCCGTGGCAGATCATCGACCTGCGCGACGGTGGTTTTCTCGCCTGGCCGGGGGTGGTCGTGCTCTTGCTGGCTGCGTTGTACCGAGGCTGGCGTCAACCGGGCCTGCGTCGGCCATTGGGCTTTGGCGTGGCCAGCGGTCTGGCGTTCTGGCTGCTGGCGAGTTTCTCCCTGAGTATTTACGAACAAGGCACGCGCCTGCCGCAGATCACCCTGCGCAATGCCGCCGGCCAGACCATCCAACTCAGCGATTACCAGGGTGGCCCGTTGGTCATCAACCTCTGGGCCACCTGGTGCCCGCCGTGCCGCCGGGAAATGCCGGTGCTGGAGAACGCCCAGCAACAGCGCCCGGACCTGACCTTCCTGTTCGTCAACCAGAGCGAAAGCATGCAGAGCGTCGCCACTTTCCTCGAAACCCAGGGCCTGAGCCTGACCAACGTGCTGTTCGATGGCAGCGGTCGATTGAGCCATGCCGTGGGTTCCATGGCATTGCCGACTACGCTGTTCTATAGCCCCAACGGGTATCTGTTGGGCAGTCACCTGGGTGAGTTGTCGGAAGCCAGCCTGGCCCGCGCCCTGGAACACTTCGACACCCCGAACCCGGCCACCTCGGCCACGCCTTCAAGGAAATTGCCATGCTCCGCCTCCGCCTCCGCCACCTGCTGACACTGACCCTGGGTGCTGCCCTGCTACACCTGCCGTCGGTACAGGCCGAAGAACTGCCTGAAGCGATCAAGAAGATCGAAGCCAAGGGCGCCAAAATCGTCGGCACCTTCGACGCGCCCGATGGCCTGCGCGGTTACGCGGCGCAGTACCAGAACCGCGGTATGACGCTGTACCTGACCCCGGACGGCAAACATGTGCTGCTCGGCAATCTGTACGACGCCGACGGCAATGACCTGAGCAGCGCACCGTTGCAGAAACTGGTCTACGCGCCGATGGCCAAGGAAGTCTGGGGCAAGATGGAAGCAAGCAGCTGGATCGGTGACGGCAATAAGGACGCACCACGGGTCGTCTACCTGTTCAGCGACCCGAACTGCCCGTACTGCAACATGTTCTGGGAACAGGCACGGCCGTGGGTCCAGGCCGGCAAGGTGCAGCTGCGGCACATCATGGTCGGTATCATTCGCGAAGACAGCCCCGGCAAATCCGCCGCGCTGCTGGCCGCCAAGGACCCGCAGAAAGCCCTGGAAGAACACGAGAAATCCGGCAAGGGCAGCTCGCTCAAGGCCTTGAAGGACGTACCACCGGCGGTTCAGGCGAAACTGGCGGCGAACATGAAGTTGATGGAAGACCTGGAACTGGCCGCTACCCCGGCGATTTTCTACATGGATGAAAAGGGCCAGTTGCAACAACAGCAAGGCGCGCCGTCGCCGGACAAGTTGCTGAAGATTCTCGGGCCCAAATAAAGATCAAAAAATCGCAGCCTTCGCCCTACGCGCCTGTGGGCAATACCGAAGGCTGCGATCTTTTTAATCAAGCGCTACACGGATTTCTGTCGGCCAGAAACTTCAGCAGCGCCTCAGTGACAAACTCGGGGTTCTCCAGATTGGAGATATGCCCCGCCTCCGGCACCAGCACATACGGGCAACCGATCAACTCAGCCATTTCTCTGGTTTCCGACGGCGGCCGCGGTTTGTCCTGATCGCCACACATCAACAGTGTGGTTTCAGGGTTCAGCTGAGCCAGGCGCGGCAACAAATCATCACGACTAAACGTGATCCGTCCCATCGGCACAATGCTTTCACGCAGCCGGCTGACGGGTAATGCCGCCAGCCTGGCGCGGAAATCCTGATACAAAGCCGACTGCGGATCGATGCCCGGACGGAAGAAGATCGGCACAATAATGTCGAGCAGTTGCGGCGAGATCTCACCGCTGTCTTCGATCTGCTTGAACAGCGAGAAATAGTATTGGCGGGTCGGTTCCGGTTCGACGCCGACATAGGTGTCCATCAGCACCAGCCCGTTGAGCCGCTGCGGCGCCGACAGTGCCAGGCGAACGCCCCACATGCCACCGACCGAAAGACCGACCAGCGTGACGCGATCGATGTCCAGATGATCGAGTAATGCCAGTGCCTGACGCGCCACGTCATCCAGCGACGTCATGCCCTCGGGCATCCGCCCGGATTCGCCATGGCCCCAGAGGTCCAGTGCAATGACCCGATAGCGCTGCGACAGCGCCGCAATCTGCGGTGCCCACATGGCCTGGTCCCACAGGTAGCTCCCGGCCAGCAATACCGCCGGGCCCGTGCCTTGATCTATGTAGTGAAGCGCTTGTCCATCAACCGTTACGAAGGGCATCGACTGTCTCCCTGGTGAAATAGGATCCATTAAAAAACCACGGGAAGCCTGAGCCGCGTGGGCTCGGCAGTCAACCCGGATTAAAGGCCCTCCAGCTCCGCCATCAGGTCATTCAACCGATCCACCTTCTCCTCGGTAATGTCGCTCGCCGCCAACCCATCGATGTACTCGGCCAATTCCGCCACCGTGCTGCACTCGAACATCGCCCGCAGCGGCACGTTGCGTTGCAGGGCTTTTTGTACCCGCGAGGCAATTTGCGTGGCCAGCAGCGAATGCCCACCAAGTTCGAAGAAGTTGTCACGCACGCCAACCTTCTCGACCTTCAACACTTCGGCCCAGATATCCGCCAAGGTCTGCTCCAGCCCATTGCCCGGCGCCTGATAGTCCTGGCTCTGCAACTGGCCGATCTCCAGTGCCGGCAAGGCCTTGCGATCGAGTTTGCCGTTGGCGTTGAGCGGCAGCTTGTCGAGCCACAACCAATGCAGCGGCACCATGTATTCCGGCAACTCAGCACGCAGGCGCTGCTTGATCCGCTCCAGTCGTTCGTTCGGATTGAGCGCCGAATCCGCTGCCACCAGATAGCCGACCAGATGCTTGCCGTTGACGCCCTCCTGCACCCCGACCGCCACGTCGCGGACTTCCGGCTGTTCATGCAGACGCGCTTCGATTTCACCCAGCTCGATACGGTACCCGCGAATCTTCACTTGATGATCGATACGCCCGACGTATTCCAGCACGCCATCACTGCGCCGACGGGCCAGGTCACCGGTGCGATACAGGCGATCCCCGGGCGCACCGAACGGGTTCGGCACAAACACCTGCGCCGTGCGCAACGGATCGCTCACATAACCGCGCCCGACCCCGGTGCCGGCCACACACAACTCACCCACCGCCCCCAACGGCACCAGCTCCAGCGCGCCATCGAGCAAGTACAAACGGTTGTTGTCGGTCGGCGTACCGATCGGCAGATAACTGCCACGGGTCGAGGCCAGGTCGATGCGGAAGAACGCCACATCGTCCGAGCATTCCGCCGGGCCATAAGCGTTCACCAGCCCCGTCTGCGGGTAACGCAGCAACCATTGATGCGCCAGTTCCGGCGGCATCGCTTCACCGGTCGGCAACATCCAGCGCAGGCCATCGAGGCTCATGCAGTCCTGGGCGAGCATGCCCTGAATCAGCGACGGCACGCTTTCCAGCACGCTAATGCCCTGGCTCTGGACGTGGGCCAGCAAGCCTTGCGGATCATGGGCGATGCTGTTCGGCACGATGTCCACCCGAGCGCCGAACAACGGCGCCGCGAGGAACTGCCAGACCGAAATGTCGAAGCTTTGCGAGGCAGTCTGGGCGATCACATCGGCGTCACTCAGTTTCAGGTACGGCACCTTACTCAACTGGTTATTGAGCATGCCGCGCTGCTCGACCATCACGCCCTTCGGCAGGCCGGTGGAGCCTGAGGTGTAAATCACGTAGGCGAGGTTGTCCGGGCCGCTGTAAATACCCGGATTGGCCACCGAAACATCGCTCGCCTGCACGTCTTCCCAGACCAGCAATCGAGGCCGGTTGGCACATCCGAATTCCTCCAGCAGCGCGACGGCTTGTTCACGGCACGCCTGGGTGCAGACCAGCAACGGCGTGCGGCTCAGGTCGATGATGCGGCTTAGACGTTGACTCGGAAGGCCCGGGTCCAGCGGCAGGTAACCGGCACCGGCCTTGAAGCTGCCGATAATCATGCCCAGCAGATCGAGATTACGCTCGGCGAGCAGCGCCACCGGTTGATCGAGGCCGACGCCTGCAGCGATCAAGGCATGGCCGAGACGGTTGCTGCGCTGGTTCAACTCAACATAGCTGTGTTGCTGATCGAGATAACTGGCGGCAATCCGCTGTGGATGCCGGGCAACCTGCGCTTCGAACAATGAGACATAGCTCTGCTCCAGCGGATAATCGTGTTCGCTCTGGTTGCAGCCATGGATCAGGAAGTCCTGCTCCTCGACGCCCAGCAGCGGCAAATCGGCCATGTCACCGTGGAAGCCCTCGACCAGCGCCAGCAACAGGCGCTTGAACTCACCGAGCATGCGCTCGACGGTGGATTCGTCGAAATAGCGCTGGTCGTAGGACAGGTGCAAACCCAGGTCATCCCCCGGATAGCAGACCGCCGTCAACGGGAAGTTAGTGTGGGTGCGGCCCGAATCCGAAGTGGCATTGAGGCTTTGCGCACGGTCCAGCACCGAGACTTCCACCGGGGCATTTTCGAACACGAACAGGCTGTCGAACAGCGGCTGGCCTTTCGGCAACTCGCTGTTTTCCTGAATGCTCACCAGCGGCAGGTACTCGTATTCGCGCAGTTGCATGTTGCTGTCGAGCAGACCGCTGAGCCACTGACGAACGCTGCAGCGCTGATCGTCCTCGGGCATTTTCACCCGCAGGGCGATGCTGTTGATGAACAGCCCGACGGTGCGCTGCATCTCTGGCATGTCCACCGGACGCCCGGCCACCGTGACGCCGAACAGCACGTCGCGCTCACCGCTCAAGCGACGCAGCACCAACGCCCACGCCGCCTGGGCGAAGGTGTTGACGGTCAACTGATGGGCCTGGGCCAGTTCGCGCAATTGTGCGCCGTCCCGGGGATCAAGCCTTGTGTAACGGTCGCCGACGATCATGCCGCCGCTGTCGCCGGCATGTTCACGCAGGAACGGCCGGTCGCTCGGAATCGGCGTGGTGCGCTCGAAACCTTGCAGGTTCTGCCGCCACCACTGTCGCGCCTCGGCCAGGCTCTGGCGTTGCAGCCAGCCGATGTAATCGCGATAACGCGGCGGCACGGCCAGTTGCGCTTGCCGGCCTTCGCCGAGGGCGGTGTAGATTTCGAAGAAGTCGTTCATCAGCAGCGAACGGCACCAGGCATCGATGAGGATGTGGTGGTTGCTCATCATGAACCAGTAGCGCGCCGCGCCGACGCGGATCAAACGCAGATGGAACGGTGCCTGGTTGAGCAGATCGAACCCGGCCTCGCGCTCGCTTTTCAGCAGCGCCTGCAGCTTCGGCTCTTGCTCTGCTTCGGCAACCGCGCTCCAGTCCAGATACTCGATCGGCGTGCTGCCGGGTTTATGGATCACTTGCAGCATGTCTTCGCCGACGTTCCAGCAGAACGACGCGCGCAAGGCTTCGTGACGGGCGATCACCGCTTGCCAGGCCTGGGCGAAACGCACCGGGTCGAGCTCGCTGTTGATGCGGTAGCGGTCCTGCATGTAGTAGAGGCCGGTGCCCGGTTCGAGCAAGGTGTGCAGCAGCATGCCTTCCTGCATCGGGGTCAGCGGGTAGACGTCTTCGATCATCGCTGCCGGAACCGGCAGTGCGTCGAGTTGCGGCTGAGTCAGTTTGGCCAACGGGAAGTCCGACGGCGTCAGGCCGCCCGCGTTGTCGCTCAGGCAGTGCTGGATCAGGCTGTGCAATTCATCCAGATACGCCTGCGCCAGGTCGGTGATGGTTTGCCGGTCGTGGCGTTCGGCGCTGAAGGTCCAGCGCAGCACCAGTTCACCACCGTACACCTGACTGTCGATGCTCAGTTCGTTGGGCAGCGGCGCATGCGGATCATGGGCCGCGCCGACCGGCTCATCGAGCGGACGGAACAGCGCATCGCTGCCGAAGCTCTGGTCGAACTGGCCGAGGTAGTTGAAGGTGATCGGCGCCACCGGCAGCGCGGCCATGGTCTGCCGACACAGGCCATCGGCCAGGTAACGCAGCACGCCATACCCCAGGCCTTTATGCGGCACCGCGCGCAGTTGCTCCTTGATTACCTTGATCGACGCACCCTGCTCACTCACCGGAGTGAGGCGCAGTGGATAAGCACTGGTGAACCAGCCGACGGTGCGGGTCAGGTCAATCTCGTCGAACAGGGTTTCGCGGCCGTGGCCTTCGAGTTGAATCAACGCCGACCCATGACCGCTCCAGCGGCACAACACACGGGCCAACGCAGTCAGCAGTAAATCGTTGACTTGGGTGCGATAGGCCGCCGGCGCCTGTTGCAACAGTTGGCGGGTGCGCTCGCTGTCGAGGCGCACGCTGACGGTTTGTGCGTGACGATTCTGCTGCCCGCCCCGAGGCCGATCACACGGCAATTCAGCGCTTGGGCCGGCCAGTTGCGCCTGCCACCAGCTCAATTCTTCCCGCAAGGATTCGCTGCCGGCATAAGCCTGCAACCGTGCGGCCCAGTCCCTGAAGGCACTGGTTTTCGCTGGCAGTTTTACTGACTGCTCTGCGTCCAGTTGACGATAAACCGTTTGCAGATCGTCCAGCAGCACCCGCCACGACACCCCGTCAACCACCAAGTGGTGAATGGCAATGAACAACCGTTGTTGCCCCTCGGGATCATCGACCAGCAGCGCCCGCATCAGCGGCCCTTGCTCAAGGTCGAGGCTGCGCTGGGCATCGGCGAACAGCGCGGCGCACGCGTCCAGGGTCGGCACGTGTACCTGCCACAGCACAGCGGCATCGGAAACCGCCTGATGCTCGGCTTGCCAACGGCCGGCGACCTCAGTGAAACGCAGGCGCAAGGCGTCGTGCTGCTCGATCACCGCCAACAGCGCTTGCTCCAGGCGATGCGGCTCCAGCACCACGGTCGGTTCCAGCAGCAACGCCTGGTTCCAGTGTTGACGCTGCGGGATTTCGGTGTCGAAGAACCAGTGCTGAATGGGCGTCAGACGCGATTCACCCGTGAGCAAACCTTGTTCGGCGGTGACCTGCTCGGTACGAGTCGCCACCGCAGCCAACGTCTGCACGGTCTGGTGCTGGAACAGGTCGCGGGGGCTGAAGTGAATGCCCTGCTGCCGCGCACGGCTCACCACCTGGATCGACAGGATCGAATCGCCGCCCAGTTCGAAGAAGTTGTCGTTGAGGCCGACCTGTTGAACGTTGAGCACTTCACACCAGATGCCGGCCAGGATCATCTCAAGTTCGTTGCTCGGCGCCACGTATTGCTGACGATTCAACTCCGGGTCCGGTGCCGGCAGTGCGCGACGGTCGAGTTTGCCGTTGGCGGTCAGCGGCATGCTGGCCAGCAGGATCAAGTGCGTCGGCACCATGTAATCCGGCAACTGAGATTTGAGGTGCGCCTTCAGCGCTTCGCGCAGTGCAGTTTGCTGCGCTTCATCCTGCTCGGCCACGTTTGTAACCAGATAGCCCACCAGTTGCTTGCCGCTCGGCGCATCGAGCGCCAGCACGACCGCTTCACGGATCGATTCATGTTCCAGCAGTCGGGTTTCGATCTCGCCCAGTTCGATGCGAAAACCACGGATCTTCACTTGATGGTCAATGCGGCCGAGGTACTCGACCAGGCCATCGGCGCGCTGACGGACAAGGTCGCCGGTGCGGTACAAGCGTCCGCCGTTCGCGGCAAAAGGATCAGCGACAAAGCGTTCGGCGGTCATCCCCGGACGTTGGTGATAACCCTGCGCCAGACCGGCGCCGCCGACATACAACTCGCCGGTCGCGCCTTGCGGCAGCAACGCCAGATCGGCGTCGAGAATGTACGCCACCCGAGCGCCGATCACGCTGCCAATCGGCACACTGCCCAGCCCTTCTTCCAATTGCTCGGGGGCCAGGCTGGCGAGCGGCATGACCACAGTTTCGGTCGGGCCGTAAGCGTTGAAAAACAGGCTCGGTTTGAACGCCGCGCGAATCCGCTGCAAGTGTTCGCCAGTCAGGGCTTCGCCACCGGTGATGCACATGCGCACCGGCAGGGTTTCGCCCTGGGTCGCCAGCCATTGCGCCAACTGGCTGCCGTAGCTTGGGGTGAAGCCGAGGATGTTGATGTTGTGGCGACGAATCAGCCCGCAGATTTCCTGCGCGTCCCACTGGCCTTGAGCGCGAAGGACCACCTGCGCACCACTCAATAGCGGCACCAGCAGACGCTCGGTCGCGGCATCGAAGTTGATCGAATAGAAGTGCAACTCGCAATCATCGGGGCGCATGCCGAAACGCTCGATCACCGCGCGGCAATGCATGGCGATTTCACCGTGGGACACCACCACGCCTTTCGGTTTTCCGGTGGAGCCCGAGGTGTAAATCAGGTACGCCTGATGCTGCGGCATACTGATAAACGGCAGCTCGCTGGCCGGGTAATTGGCCAGGTCCGCGGCATCGTCTTCCAGGCACCAACGACCGACGCTGGCCGGCAATTCACCGAGTGCTGCGAACATCGCCGCATCGCTGAGCAACAAACCGATGCCGCTGTCTTCGATCATGTAGTGCAGGCGATCCAGCGGGTATTCCGGGTCCAGCGGCACATAGGCGCCGCCCGCCTTGAGGATTGCCAGCAAGCCGATGACCATCTCCAGCGAACGTTCCAACGCCAAGCCGACCCGCACGTGCGGCCCGACACCGCGCTCACGGAGCATCCAGGCCAGACGATTGGCGCGGCTGTCGAGCTCGGCGTAGCTCAGGGTTTGCCCGGCGAACGTCAGCGCCGGTGCGCCCATGCGCACCAGCGCCTGCTCAGCGAACAGCTGGTGGATGCATTGATCGAGGCGATGCTCACCCGGCTCGATGCCGAGGTTGTCGAGCAGGTTTTGCTGTTCAGTGGCGTCGAGCAACGGCAGTTCACTCAAGCGCTGTTGCGGATCGGCCAGCAACGCTTCCAGCAGATTGCGCCAGTGCCCGGCCATGCGCGCAATGCGCGGCTCGTCGAACAGATCGGTACTGTAAGTCAGGCAGCAACCCAGGCGATGGTCGAGGTCGGTGACTTCCAGGTTGAGGTCGAACTTGGTCGCTCGCGCATCGTTGGCCAGGTACTCGACGGTCATCCCGGCCAGGGTCCGGCGCTGCTGGAACTCCCAGCGCTGCACGTTGCACATCACCTGGAACAGCGGGTTGTACGCGGCGCTGCGCGGTGGCTGCAGGGCTTCGACCAAGTGATCGAACGGCAGGTCCTGATGGGACTGGCCTTCGATCACCGTGTGGCGAACCTGCTCGAACAACTCGCCCACGGACATCTGCCCGTCGAGCTGGCAACGCAGCACTTGGGTGTTGAGGAACGCGCCAATCAGCCCTTCGCTTTCCGGGCGAATGCGGTTGGCCACCGGCGCACCGATGCGCAGGTCGGTCTGGCCGCTGTAGCGGTAAAGCAGCACGGCCAGGGCGGCGGTCATGGTCATGAACAGGGTCAGGCCGTTGTCTGCGTTGAAGGCACGAACCCGCGCCGCGAGGTCATCGCTGAGGTCGAAGCGGAACAGTTCGCCCTGATGACTTTGCACCGGCGGACGCGGACGATCAGCCGGCAACTCCAGCAGCGGATGTTCGCGACCCAGTTGCGCAGTCCAGTAATCGAGCTGGCGCTGACGTTCGCCGGATTCCAGCCACTGACGCTGCCACACGCTGTAATCCAGGTACTGCACCGGCAAGGGTTGCAGCGGTGATTCGCGGTCATCGACGAACGCTTCGTAGAGCGCGCTGAGTTCCCGGGCGAAGATGTCCATCGCCCAGCCTTCGGTGACGATGTGGTGCAGGGTCAGCACCAGGTAATGTTCATGCTCGGCGGTCTTGACCAGGCAGGCGCGCAGCAACGGTCCGGTATCCAGATCGAAAGGCGTGTGCGCCTCGCTGTCGGCCAGTTGCTGGACTCGCTGCTCACGGGTATCGGCCGCCAGCGCGGAGAAATCCTTCCAGTCCATGCGTAGGCCGGTGTCCGGACGCACCTGTTGCCGGGCCACGCCGTCGATGCTCGGGAACGTCGTGCGCAAGGTTTCGTGACGCATGACCAATGCTTGCAGCGCCGCTTCGAAACGCCCGACATCCAGCACGCCACGCAAGCGCGCCATACCGCCGACGTTGTAGGCCGGGCTGTCCGGTTCCATCTGCCAGAGGAACCACATGCGTTGCTGGGAATAGGACAAGGGCACCGGTTGGCGGCGGTCGACCTTCTCGATCGGTGGCTGCCGGTTGGTTTTGCCGCTGGCCTGGATCAAGCGAACCTGTTCGGCAAACGCGCCCAGCTCACTGGCCTCGAACAGCGCCCGCAACGGTAACTCGACGTCGCAGGCCTGACGGGTACGGGAGATGATTTGCGTGGCCAGCAGCGAGTGGCCACCAAGGGCGAAGAAGTCGTCGCGCAGACCGATCTGCGTCTGGTCCAGCACTTCGCGCCAGATGCCGGCGATTTGTTGCTCAAGCGCCGTGACCGGTTCAACGTGTTCGCGAACTTGCCACTGCGGCTCCGGCAAGGCACGACGGTCGAGTTTGCCGCTCGGGCTCAGGGGCATTTTGTCCAGACGCATCAGTTGCGCCGGGACCATGTATTCCGGCAACTCGGCGGCCAGTGCGGCTTTCAGGCGTGCGGTTTGAGTGTCGAGGTCTTCAGTGGAATCAGTGGCGGTGTAGTAACCGATCAACTGCCCGCCGACCGCTGTTTCGCGCACCAGCACCACCGCTTGGGCGACGCCGGATTGTGCCAACAGCCGCGCTTCGATCTCTTGCGGCTCGACACGAAAACCGCGCAGCTTGACCTGCTGATCGAGACGACCGAGGTATTCGATCACGCCATCGGCGGTCCAGCGCGCACGGTCGCCGGTGCGGTACAGACGCGCGCCCTGCTCGCCCAGTGGATCGACCACGAAACGCTCAGCGGTCAGCCCCGGACGGCCCAGATAGCCCCGAGCCAAACCGATACCGCTGATGCACAGTTCACCCGGCACGCCGGCCGGCACCGGGTTGAGGTCACTGTCGAGCACCCGGCACAGCACGTTGCCCAATGGCCGGCCAATCGGCGAGCGCTCGCCATCGGCGGTTGTGCAGTGCCAGTGAGTGACGTTGATCGCGGTTTCGGTGGGGCCGTAGCGGTTGTGTAGTTGCACCGCCGGCAGTTGCGTCAGCAGGCGGTTGCGCAGTTCGACGGGCAAGGCTTCGCCGCCGCAGAACACCCGGCGCAGGCTGGTGCATTCGGCGGTCAGCGGTTCGTCGATGAACAGCGAAAGCAGCGGCGGCACAAAGTGCAGCGTGGTCACGCCGTATTGCTTGACCAGTTGTGCGATGCGGTGTGGATCGCGGTGTTCGCCGGGACCGGCGATCAGCAAGCGGCACCCGGTAATCAGCGGCCAGAAACACTCCCACACCGACACGTCAAAACTGATCGGGGCTTTTTGCATCAGCACGTCGGTATCGTTCAGGCGATAAGTGTTCTGCATCCATTGCAGACGTTCAGCGAGCGCTGCGTGCGTGTTGCCGACACCCTTGGGCTGGCCGGTGGAACCCGAGGTATAAATCACGTAGGCCAGGTTGTCGCCGTGCAGGTGCAAACCCGGTGCATGGCTTGGCCAGTTCTCCAGGTGCAGGGCGTCCATGGCAATCAGGCAGACGCCATCAGTGGCCGGCAAGCGGTCGAGCAATTCGGTTTGGGTCAGCAACAACTCGACGCCACTGTCGCGGAGCATGTAGGCCAGGCGCTCGGCCGGGTAATCCGGGTCCAGCGGCACATAAGCGCCGCCGGCCTTGATGATCGCCAGCAAACCGATCAGCAACTGCGGCGAACGTTCGGCGGCGATCGCCACGCACACGTCCGGGCCGACGCCTTTGTCGCGCAGGTAATGCGCCAGGCGGTTGGCCTGAGTATGCAGTTCGGCGAAGTCCAGGCTGCCGCCGTCCCACAGCAACGCGATGCGTTCCGGGGTCTGGCGTACTTGTTCGTTGAGCAGTTCCGGCAACCACTGCTGTGCCGGGTTGCACGGAGCAACGCTCCAGTCATTTTGCTGAGCCTGTTCGGCGGCGGTCAGCAGTTGCAGATCGCCGATCGCTTGTTGCGGACGCTCACAGACGGCTCGCAGCAGGTTGGCGAAATGCTCGGCCAGACGCTCGATGGTCGCCGCGTCAAACAACTCGCTGGCGTAGTCGAACGACAGGCTCAAGCGTCCGTTGCGGTCTTCTTCGCTGTGCAGTTGCAGGTCGAACTTGGCTTCGCGGCTGTGCCACGGCAGCTCTTCGGCGAGCAGCCCCGGCAGACGACGCAGAGCGCCGAGATCCCGTTGCTGATGGTTGAACATGACCTGGAACAAGCCTTGTTCGCGGGCCTGGGGGAAGGCCTCGAGCAGTTGCTCGAACGGCAAGTCCTGATGCGCTTGCGCACCCAAGGCGGCTTGACGGGTTTGCGCCAGCAACTCCACGAATGGCAGACGCGAATCCACTTCCGCACGCAGCACCTGGGTGTTGATGAAGAAGCCGATCAGCCCCTGGGTTTCCAGCCGTGGACGGTTGGCATTCGGCACGCCGATGCGGATGTCGCGCTGGCCGCTGTAGCGATGCAGCAGGCTCTGGAACGCCGCGAGCAACAGCATGAACGGCGTCGACTCATGAGCCTGGGCGGTCTGGCGAATGGCGTTGCTCAGGCTCGCGTCCAACCGCAGGGTGTGGCGGGCGGCGCTGTGGGTGTGTTGTGCCGAACGTGGGTGGTCGGTGGCCAGGCTCAGGGTCGGATGCTCATCACCCAACTGCTCTTTCCAGTAAGCGAGTTGCCGTTCGCCCTCCCCTTGCGCCAGCCACTGGCGCTGCCAACTGCCGTAGTCGGCGTATTGCGTCGGCAAGGCTGGAAGGCTGGCGGTCTGGCCTTGAGAGGCGGCCGTATACAGGCGCGAGAACTCCTCGATCAGCACGTTCAGCGACCAGCCATCGGCGATGATGTGGTGCATCGTCACCAGCAGTTGATGATCCTCATCATCGAGGCGCACCAGGGTCACCCACAGCAGCGGGCCGTTCTCCAGGTCGAACCGGGTGCGGGCTTCGTCCTCGCGGATTTGTTGCGCGCGGACTTCACGCTCGGCGGCCGGCACGTCGCTGATGTCGATCACTTGAAGATTGAATTCAGCGGCAGCATCGACCCGTTGCAGGGCCACACCGTCGCGCTCGAAAAACCGCGTGCGCAGGGATTCGTGACGTTCGATCAGTTGCTGGAAACTGGCGCGCAAGGCGTCTTCGTCCAGTTCGCCGCGCAGGCGCAAGGCGCCGGGAATGTTGTAGGCGCTGCTCTGCGGGTCGAGTTGCCAGGTGATCCACAAACGGTTTTGCGCCAGGGATTGCGGCATGGCGTCGTTGCGCGACAGCTGAGTGATCGCGCCTTGGGCGAGGCCGCCGTCCTGTTGTTGCCGGGCGACCGCGGCGGCGAACGCGCCGAGGGTTGGCGCTTCGAACAACAGACGCAGATTCAGCTCCAGAGCCAACGTTTCACGCAGGCGTGCGACCACTTGAGTAGCGGCGATGGAGTTACCGCCGAGCAGGAAGAAATGATCGTCGGCGTTGACTTGTTTGACCTGCAATTGCTCGCACCAGATCTGGCCGATCAGGGTTTGCAGTTCTGAACTCGACTCGCTGCTGCCTTCACTTTCGTTCGCTGCCGACGGGAAAACCGCATAGCTGTCGAGGCTGCCATCGGCCAGGCGATTGCGGCAGGCCGAACGTTGCAACTTGCCGCTGGAGGTCTTGGGCAGTGCCCCCGGATTGAGCAGCACCACCACGCTCGGCGCCTCCTGATACGCCTCGGCCACCGCTTGGCGGATGGCTTTGATCAGCGCCTCGGACGACAGGATTTTCTGCACGCTGCGGCTGATTTCCGCGGCAATGCCGATGCCTTCCTGACCCTCGAGATTGACCGCGAACGCGGCCACACGCCCCTTGCGCACCACCTCCACTTCGCGCTCGATGGTCTGCTCGATGTCCTGCGGATAGAGGTTGTGACCACGAACGATCAGCATGTCTTTCAGGCGCCCGGTGATGAACAGTTCACCGTCACGCAAAAAGCCCAGGTCGCCGGTGCGCAGCCAGGTGCGGCCCGCGTGCTGGACGAAGGTCTTGGCCGTGGCTTCAGGGTTGCGCCAGTAGCCATGGGCGATGCTCGGCCCGGCGGCCCAGACTTCACCGACCGCGTTGTCGGCGAGTTCTTCGAACGATACCGAATCGACAATCAGCACCGCATGATCCGGCTGGTTGATGCCGCAACTCATGACCGGACTGCCGTCGCCCGGTTCGGCGCGGTTTTGCGCCAAGGCCTGATCGTCCACGCGCAACGCCGGAATGCCCTGACCGCGCGGAGTGCCGGCAACGAACAGTGTCGCTTCCGCGAGGCCGTAAGAAGCCATGAAGCTGTCCGACGTAAAACCACAGGCCGAGAACTTCTCGGCGAAGCGTTCCAGGGTGTCGAGGCGAATCGGTTCGGAACCGGAATACGCCACGCGCCAGCCGCTCAAATCAATGCGCTCCAGAGCCGATTCGCTGACGCGCTCGCTGCACAGTCGATAGGCGAAGTCCGGCCCGCCACTGATGGTGCCGCCGTACTCGCTGATCGCTTCCAGCCAGCGCAACGGGCGACCGAGGAAGTACGCCGGCGACATCAACACGCACGGCACACCACTGAAAATCGGCTGCAGCAGACCACCGATCAGGCCCATGTCGTGGTACAGCGGCAGCCAGCTGACGATCACGTCATCAGGATTGAGGTCAATGCCAAAGCCGTGACGAATCAATCGTTCGTTGGCCACCAGGTTGCCGTGGCTGACTTGCACACCTTTAGGCAAAGCGGTGGAGCCGGAGGTGTATTGCAGGAAAGCGATGTGCTCGCCTTGCAGGTCCGGCGCAACCCAGCGTTCAGCCAGGGCGTTGTCGAGGGTGTCGACACATAGCAGCGGCGGCGCCCCGTTGATTTGCAACAAGGCGTCGCGCAGGTCGGCGCTGGTCAACAGCAGGCGCGGCTCGGCATCGCTGATGATCGACAGCAGGCGTTCCTGATGATGACGACGGGTCGATTCCGGCGGATAGGCCGGCACCGCGATCACCCCGGCGTACAGGCAACCAAAGAACGCCGCGACGTAATCCGGACCGCTGGGAAACAGCAGCACCGCGCGATCACCGAGCGACGCCTGGGCCTGCAACGCGCCGGCAATGGTTCGCGCCCGTTGGTCCAGCTCACGATAACTGAGCACCACAGCCTGATCCTGGGCTTCGGCAAGAAAACGCAAGGCCACCCGGTCCGGCGTCAGGGCCGCGCGGCGCTGGAGGGCTTGGACCAGTGTGCTGGGGAGTTCGAACGCGTCGGTCATGAGGTTTCCTGCCTGAATTCGGCTTGCAAGTGGAATCGGTTTTCGTACGTCACGCCCGTTCATGGGCATGCAGGACGCGGTCTTCGCCGACCGCGCAAGGCATTGGGAATGCTGTTCTGGCCGGGGCTTGCGCCCGCAGCCATTCACCAATGAGAACGGATGAGGTCTTGGAATAATTAGTCGCCGGGCTTGAGCGCCGGCAGGCTTGTGGCCGGTGGGTGAGTCAGCGTGTCGCCGTTCTCGGTCCGCACCGCAACGGAGCATTAATTCTCTTTCTCAATTGACAATCATTATCATTCAACATAATTTGTCGCTCGATATGTAGGACGGCTCCGACCCCCTTGTCGTCCCACGACCCTATTTGCAGCAAGGTGATTTCCAATGACGGAACAAGTATCCACAAGCAGGTGCGATTCACCGCTACTTCAGGCCTTCGTCGACAACCGAATGATTCTGGTCAAGATTGCCGCCCGCATTACCGGCTGCCGATCCCGCGCCGAAGACGTGGTGCAGGATGCGTTCTTCCGGTTGCAATCGGCGCCGCAGATCACCTCGTCCATCAAGGCGCAGCTCAGTTACCTGTTCCAGATCGTGCGCAACCTGGCGATCGATCACTACCGCAAGCAGGCGCTGGAGCAGAAGTATTCGGGCCCGGAAGAAGAAGGCCTGAACGTGGTGATCCAAGGCGCTTCGCCGGAAACCTCGCACATGAATTTCTCGACCCTGGAAAACATTGCCGATGCACTGACGGAGCTGCCCAGCCGCACCCGTTACGCCTTCGAGATGTACCGCCTGCACGGCGTGCCGCAAAAAGACATCGCCAAGGAACTGGGCGTCTCGCCGACCCTGGTGAACTTCATGATTCGTGATGCGCTGGTGCATTGCCGCAAGGTGTCGGGCAATCGTGCCGATACCTTCGCCCGTCGTTAAACGCTTCGCGGGCAAGCCTCGCTCCACAGGGAATATTGCCTGTCACTGTAGGAGCGAGCGGTGCGGCGATCCGACTTGCCCGCGAAGACTGACTCAAGCCAACGAACACCGATCAAAAAAACGCTCACGCCCCAGCACCATCAGCGCCGCGCGCTTGTGCGGGAAGTCGAACTCTTTCTCGCAGTGAAAACACTGATTATGCAGATGCCCGATCATCTTCGCGTTGTCGGCGCGAGGTTCGGCGACCACCCGTTGAGTGCGCGGATCATCGAGAAACAGGTAGTGCACCAGCGCCGATAACCAACTCGCCACCTTGTGCGGGCCACGGTGATCTTCCTCACCCACCAGCATGTGAATGCCACGGTCGTAATCGCCGGCGTCATAGAACGGCGCAATGCGATCTTCCTTGGCCCAGTAGGCTTCAAAGTAGGCAAACGGCTGATCATCGAAGCAACCGATCAGGGTCAAGGTGTGCGGGTCGGCTTCGAGTTTGCCGAGGTATTCCCGATGCTTCTCGAGGCTGCCCTCCTCCTGCCAGAAACTCGCGACCCGCGGGCTGTTCTGCCAGCGGTTGAAACGCGCCAGGTCATGCTCAATTTCTACCGTGCGCAAGGAGACCCACGCACCGAGCCGCGCATCGAAGCGTCGATAGACCTCACCACGGGGTTTCACCGCACGCAGGGGATGGCGCTTGCCGTCACTGATGACCATCTGCTGCGGATAGCTATCGGTCAACGACTCACCCAGCCAAGGCTGAGGCAATTGCCAGAACAGCGTGCGTTCACAGCGATATTGACCGTTGACGTCGGTCGCGATCAGCAACCCGCTGAGCAAGGCTTCAGTGGGCACTTGATCGAGGTGCCAGGTCAGACGCTGACACTGCGCATCACGGGCAAACAGCCAATAACAGGCCGCCCAGAATGCTTGACCGTCAGGACGGCCAAAGCACTCCTCCAGCCACAGATGCAACTCGGGCTCACGGGTCAGCCGCAGTTCGATCAGCGGCTGCCCTTCCAGACTGAGGCTCAGGCGACTTGCGGTTTCATCGGCTACAAGACGGTTGCCTGACGGCAAGGCCAGGGCGGTCAGGTCATTCAGATTGGACATGGGTCGGGCTCACGGTAATCGTCGACAGTTAACTGAGGTGACGTGAGCCGGACATGGAAATTTAACGAAAAATACCGCGAACCTTAATCAGCATTCGCGGTGGCATGCACAGCCTGGATCAGTTCCAGGCCATTGACGTTACGCAGGTGCTAGATCGACCTGACCCAGATTTCGCGGAAGGCATAGTCATTGCCGTTTCCGGTGGCGACATGGTTAACGATCTGCAACTCCATCTGTGATGCACTCGCGGTAAACGTGCCTTTGAGCGGAGCCCAGGCCATTGACGAAATTTCCGTCGCGGGGGCAATGACTTGCGCTCCGCTGTTGAGTGACAGCACCGGAACCGAATAGCTGTTGTTCCACCTGCGCACGGTCACCCCGAACTCATAGGACCGACCCACTTCCAGCCCCTGAAAGGTCTTTTTCAACACCGTGCCGGCAGAGTTGTTGGTGTAGGTGTTGTCGAATAATACGTAGATATCTCCATCTTTGGTGATGGTGAGATCCCGTGGATCAGTCGCAGCGTCGCCCCTCATCCAACCATTCCAGTTATTGGTACCGTCTGTTGCCGAGAAGGTCGTTGTATCGTCGAAAGGCGCCTGGACCTCAAGACACAATGTCGGGAACAGCACCGGGCCAGCACAACTGCCTCCATCCAGCGCCGCCTGAAAAACAAACGCGAGATGGCTCCCGTCTTTCAGATTCTGCAAAGACGCCCAGGCAATATTGCGACGCCAGCCCTCCTGGAACTCTTGTTGCGTGACGGGCTCGGCGTCGGCCACTCGCAGCATCACTGGCGAGCCGTCGGCTTGTTGACCGCAGACATGCAGCGTTGTCTTTTGATTAACCACCATGAATGGCCAACGCGCCACCTCGACCGTGACACCGGCCGAATCATCAGGTTTTTTCAGAACGAGTACATCGTTGACGGCTTGTGGCACCACAGGAGCGGGCACACAGGAGAGAGAAACCAACGCGGGGTTTGTCATGACAGAAATCCTTTCTGAATGAGCGCCAACCCCTCCATGGGGTCGGACACAGGAAAGGAGCTAAGACCACGTGAGGGGAAGCGTCTACTGTCAATTCGACCATTCGAACAGCAAAACATAAATACCAGATGAATGGTCGTCCGCCCCCCCCTGCCCCCGGAAACTCTATCTGTCAGTGCTTGCCCACCGGCACCAGGGCAATTTTGTAGGGATCGAAAATCTTCAGCATCTGGCCGTTGTTTCGCAGGCCTTGCAGCAACTTGCCGAATGCTTCCCCCGTAATCGGCGCCTCTGGACGAATCAGCGCGTAATGGTGATAGACCTGATCGATGCGTTGCGACACCAGCAACTGCTCGCCGACTTTTTCGTTGCGCAGCAGGTAATCGCTCAGATAAGAGCGTGTCACCAGGGCAATGTCCGCTCGCCCGCGCAGCACCATCAGCAGGTTGCTGTCGTGGGAATAGGTCAGCGTGGCGTTGTAAGTGTCGGCCAGGTACTTGGGATCGGCGTTGAAATTGGCAAACTCGTAGTGATAGCCGCTGTACAGCGCCAGGCGCTTGCTCGCCAGATCCTTGAAGTAGTTCTCATCGCGACCGGGTTGCTTCTGCGCGACAAAGATTTCTGCATCTTCCAGGCCCATGTCGACATCGGTATGCGGAATGTCCTTCCAGCCCCACTCCGGGTTCTCGAAAATCGCCATATCGACCCGGCCTTCCTTGAAGTCATTGAAACGCCGGGGAATCGAGGTGGGCACCAGCACAAACTGATAATCGGTTTGCAGCTGATTCAACGCTTCCACCAGTTGCGGCAGCAGACCGGTGTCGGCACCGGACTCCGGGCGCACGGTATAGGGTGGAAAATGGGCGGCCCCGACCCGCACCTGTTGCGCGGCCTGAGATGGCAACACCCAGCACACCGCAAGCGCCGCCAGCAAAAGCCGCGACGCCATTCGAATTGATGAAGACATCAAAACAGCACACTCCCCAAAAAAAATACTCACCAATGCATACAAACTAGGCTGTTTCGTCAACTTAGCCAGTTTCTTGCCGAGATAGACGGCTCTTACCGTTCTTCAAGCACCAAAATCAGCGCTTCATCGGCCAATTGATCGAGGTTCATACTGCCATCGGCGCGAAACCAGGTGGTGGTCCAGGAGAGTGCGCCCGTCAGGAAGCGGCGGGTGATGAACACGTCGCCCCGGATAAAACCGGCGTCCTTGGCTTCTCCCAGCACCTGCAGCCAGATGGCTTCATAAATATCGCGCAACGCCAGAACCTGCGCCTGACCTTCCTCAGACAGCGAACGCCACTCATACACCAGCACCGCCATGGCCTCGCCACTGCCGCCCATGATCGACTGCAATTCGCAGCGAATCAGCGCCAGCACCCGCTCGCGCACATTGCCGGCCTCGGCCAGCGCTGCACGCATCAACGCGGTGTTGTAGCGAATGGTCTCCTCCATCACTGCCCGCAGAATCTCGTCCTTGCTTTTGAAGTGATGAAAAATGCTGCCTGACTGAATGCCCACCGCACTGGCCAGGTCACGCACGGTGGTGCGTTCATAACCTTTGTTGCGAAACAGGTGAGCGGCCACTTGCAGCAGTTTGCCGCGGGCGCTGTCGGGGTCGGTCAATTGGCCGCTGTCGACCAATTCGCGCATCACCCTCAGGGCTTTTTGCTCGTCCACCCGTTCTCTCCTACAGTCGATCAATCAAATGCGCCGCTGCCCGTTAAAACAGCAGGGTTGCGCGGGCAATTTAAGCTGGCGGGGGCGACCAAGCAAGCGCTCGGGAAGAAGATAATCAAGGCGTTTACAAACCAAGCGCTTGCTTGGTAGTCTCGAAGCACTTCTGTCGCAGGTGGCTATGGAGTTGACTGTGCCTAAAACAATTCGCATCGGTTGTGCCAGTGCATTCTGGGGCGACACCTCGACCGCCGCCGCGCAACTGGTGGAGGGCGGGGGACTGGACTATCTGGTGTTCGATTATCTGGCCGAAATAACAATGTCGATCATGGCCGGGGCGCGGATGAAAGACCCCGCCACCGGCTACGCCAGCGACTTCATCGAAGTCCTCAACCCCCTCCTCGAGCAGCTCGCAAAACAACAGATCCGGGTGATCAGCAATGCCGGCGGGGTTAATCCACAGGCCTGCGCCGCAGCCCTGCAAGCGGCCTGCGACAAGGCCGGGGTGGCGCTGAAAATCGCCGTGCTGTCGGGTGACGACCTACAACCGCAGTTCAAACACCTGAGCAACCTGGGCATCCATGAGATGTTCAGTGGCGCACCCCTGCCGCCTATGTGCGTGTCGACCAACGCCTACCTCGGCGCACCGGGCATCGTCGAAGCCCTGCGCCTGGGCGCCGACGTTGTGATCACCGGGCGCGTAGTCGACAGCGCCGTGGTCAGCGCCGCGCTGATGCATGAGTTTGGCTGGTCGTGGCACGACTACGACAAACTCGCCCAAGCCGCATTGGCCGGGCATCTGATCGAATGTGGCGCCCAGTGCACCGGCGGTAATTTCACCGATTGGCACGACGTGCCCGACTACGAACACATCGGTTTTCCGATCGTCGAAGTCGGTGCCGACAGCCAGTTCATCGTCAGCAAACCCGACGGCTCCGGCGGCCTGGTCACGCCCCTGACGGTAGGCGAGCAGATGCTCTATGAAATCGGCGATCCGCAGGCCTATTTGCTGCCCGATGTGGTGTGCGATTTCAGTCAGGTCAAACTCGTGCAACAAGGCAAAAACGCGGTTCAGGTGCATGGCGCGAAAGGCTTGCCACCGACCGCTCAGTACAAGGTCAGCGCAACGTACCCGGACGGTTTCCGCTGCACCGCCAGTTGCCTGATCGCCGGGATCGATGCCGTGGCCAAGGCCCGACGGGTCAGCCAGGCGATCATCAACAAGACCTCGGAAATGTTTAACCAGCGCGGCTGGGCGCCCTACAGCGAGGTGAACATCGAACTGCTGGGCAGCGAAGCCACTTACGGCCCCCACGGCCAGCGCCAGGACAGCCGCGAAGTGGTGATCAAACTCGCCGTGCGCCATCCGAGCAAGCAGGCCTTGATTCTGTTCTCCCGGGAAATCGCTCAGGCTGCCACCGGTATGGCGCCTGGGCTGACGGGAATCGTCGGCGGGCGGCCGACGGTGTATCCGTTGATCCGGCTGTTTTCGTTCCTGATCGACAAAACCGCCTGCACCTTGGAGATCGACCTTGCCGGTGAGCGCCATCCGTGTGCCCTGCCCGCCCTCGATGCGCTCGACCCAGCTGACTTGCCGCTGCCGTTCGACCCACCCAAAGCCACAGAGCGTGCCGACGCCAGCGTGGCCTTGATCAAACTCGCCGTGGCGCGCTCCGGCGACAAGGGTAACCACAGCAACATCGGCGTCATGGCCCGCCACCCCGACTACCTGCCGTGGATCGCCGAAACACTGACACCCGAGGTGATGGTCGACTGGATGAGCCATGTCCTCGACCCGATTCACGGACGCGTCGAACGCTGGTATTTACCCGGCACTCAGAGCTTTAATTTTCTTCTGGAAAACGCACTCGGCGGCGGTGGCGTGGCCAGCCTGCGGATCGATCCGCAGGGCAAGGCGTTCGCCCAACAACTGTTGGAAATCCAGATTCCGGTGCCCCAGCGCATCGCCGATCAGTTCAATTAGAGGACTGTCGCCATGGCCTATGACTCGATTTTCAAACCCGACCTGTTCGCCGGCCAAACCATCATCGTCACCGGAGGCGGTAGCGGCATCGGTCGTTGCACCGCCCATGAGCTCGCGGCCCTCGGCGCGCAAGTGCTGCTGGTGGGACGCAATGCCGACAAATTGAAAAAGGTCAGCGCCGAAATCACCGAAGACGGCGGTAAAGCCAGTTGGCAGGTCTGCGATATCCGCAACGAAGACGCCGTCACGCAACTGGTCAGCGAGCTGATCCGCGAACACGGGCCGATTCATGGGTTGGTCAACAATGCTGGCGGGCAGTACCCGTCGCCGCTGGCGTCGATCAATCAGAAAGGTTTCGAAACCATCCTGCGCACCAACCTGGTGGGTGGTTTTCTGATGGCCCGGGAGGTGTTCAATCAGTCCATGAGCAAGCACGGCGGTGCCATCGTCAACATGCTCGCCGACATGTGGGGCGGCATGCCCGGCATGGGCCATTCGGGCGCGGCGCGCTCGGGCATGGACAACTTCACCAAGACCGCCGCGTTCGAATGGGGCTACGCCGGCGTGCGGGTCAACGCCGTCGCGCCGGGCTGGGTCGCGTCCAGCGGCATGGACACCTACGAAGGCGCGTTCCGGGCGGTGATTCCGACGCTGTGCGAACACGTGCCGCTCAAGCGCATCGGCACCGAATCGGAAATCAGCGCGGCGATTGTGTTCCTGCTCAGCCCGGCAGCGGCGTTTGTCAGCGGCAGCACGTTGCGCATCGACGGTGCCGCCAGCCTCGGCGGGCGGGCCTGGCCAATGCACAAGGCGCAGAACAGTCACTCGTACAACGGCTTTCACCGCGCCTATTTACCTGAAGTACTCAGGCCGGACGCCTCCAAACCAGACGAACCGAAGGACAAGGAATAACCATGCCGGTCATCCAGTCCCAGATAGACCCGTTCAGCGAACCATTCGCCCGCAACCGTGCGGCCATGCTGGCCGGCATCGAGCAGGTCCGCCAGCTCGAACAGAACCTGTTGAATAAAGCCACAGAAGCCAAACCGAGGTTCGACAAGCGCGGGCAATTGCTGCCCCGGGAGCGGCTGAACCTGCTGCTTGATCCCGGCGCGCCATTCCTCGAGCTGGCGAGCCTGGCCGGCTACAAGCTGCACGACGACAAGGACGGCAGCGCGGCCGGCGGCGGTTTGATCGCCGGGATCGGTTACGTATCCGGCGTGCGGGTGCTGGTGGTGGCGAACAACAGCGCGATCAAGGGCGGCACCATTTCCCCCAGCGGCCTGAAAAAGTCCCTGCGTCTGCAGCAGATCGCCATGGAAAACAAACTACCGGTGATCACCCTCGCCGAGAGCGGTGGCGCCAACCTCAACTATGCGGCGGAAATTTTCGTCGAAGGCGCGCGCAGCTTTGCCAATCAGGCGCGGATGTCGGCGATGGGCTTGCCGCAGATCACCGTGGTCCACGGCTCGGCCACGGCGGGCGGTGCTTACCAGCCAGGGTTGTCGGATTACGTGGTGGTGGTGCGCGGCAAGGCCAAGCTGTTTCTCGCCGGCCCCCCGCTGCTCAAGGCAGCCACCGGTGAAGTCGCCACCGACGAAGAACTGGGCGGTGCCGAGATGCATGCACAAACCGCCGGCACCGCCGAATACCTGGCCGAGAACGATGCCGATGGCGTGCGCCAGGTGCGCGAGATTGTCAGTCTGTTGCCGTGGAACGATCAGTTGCCGTGGTTACCGGAACGTCGGTGGGAAGAGCCCCTCTACCCCATCGACGAACTGCTGGGGCTGATCCCGGATGACCCGAAAAAACCTTACGACGTGCGTGAAATCATCGCGCGGGTTGCCGACGCTTCGAACTTCCTCGAATTCAAAAGCGAGTTCGATCAGCAGACGGTGTGCGGGCATTTGCAGATCCAGGGTCGAGCCTGCGGTTTCATCGGCAACAACGGCCCGATCACCCCCAAAGGCGCGAGCAAGGCCGCGCAGTTCATTCAACTCTGCGACCAGAGCCAGACGCCGCTGCTGTTTTTCCACAACACCACCGGCTTCATGGTCGGCACCGAGTCGGAACAGCAAGGCGTGATCAAGCACGGCGCGAAAATGATTCAAGCGGTGGCCAATGCCCGGGTGCCTAAACTGACAATCGTCGTCGGCGGTTCCTACGGTGCCGGCAATTACGCGATGTGCGGCCGCGGTCTCGACCCGCGCTTCATCTTCGCCTGGCCCAACAGCCGCACCGCGGTGATGGGCGGCGCCCAGGCCGGCAAAGTGCTGCGGATCGTCACCGAAGCCAAACAACTCAAGGACGGATTGGTGCCCGACCCAAAAATGCTCGACATGCTGGAACAGGTCACCGCGCAGAAACTCGATAGCCAGTCCACCGCGCTATATGGCAGCGCCAACCTGTGGGATGACGGGCTGATCGATCCACGGGATACCCGCACGTTGCTTGGATACTTGCTGGACATCTGCCATGAGGCCGAGGTTCGGGCGCTGCAACCCAACAGCTTTGGTGTCGCCCGCTTCTAAGGGCGATCAGGAGAACAATAAAAATGATCTTCACCCAGGAACACGAAGCACTGCGCCGCACCGTCCGCCAATTCGTCGATCATGAAATCAATCCCCACGTCGAGGAATGGGAAAAGGCCGGGCGCTTTCCGATCCATGAGATCTTCCGCAAGGCCGGCGAGCTCGGTTTGCTGGGGATTTCCAAACCGGAAAAATTCGGCGGAATGGGCCTCGATTACAGTTATTCGATTGTGGCGGCCGAAGAGTTCGGCACCATTCATTGCGGCGGCATTCCGATGTCCATCGGCGTGCAGACCGACATGTGCACCCCGGCCCTGGCGCGTTTCGGCTCCGATGAACTGCGCGAAGAATTCCTGCGGCCGGCGATCACCGGCGAGCAGGTCGGCTGCATCGGCGTTTCCGAAGTCGGCGCCGGCTCCGACGTCGCCGGGCTGAAAACCACCGCCCGCAAGGACGGCGACGACTACGTGATCAACGGCAGCAAGATGTGGATCACCAACTCGCCGAGCGCCGATTTCATCTGCCTGCTGGCCAACACCTCGGACGACAAACCGCACATCAACAAGTCGCTGATCATGGTGCCGATGAGCAGCCCCGGGATCAGCCTCAGCTCGCACCTGGACAAGCTCGGCATGCGCAGCTCGGAAACCGCCCAGGTGTTTTTCGATAACGTGCGCGTGCCGCAACGCAACCGCATCGGCCACGAAGGCGCGGGGTTCATGATGCAGATGCTGCAATTCCAGGAAGAGCGGCTGTTCGGCGCGGCGAACATGATCAAAGGCCTGGAGTACTGCGTAGACAGCACCATCGAGTACTGCAAGGAGCGCAAAACCTTCGGCAACGCGCTGATCGACAACCAGGTCATCCACTTTCGCCTGGCCGAGCTGCAAACCGAAATCGAATGCCTGCGGGCGCTGGTCTACCAGGCCACCGAGCAATACATCAAAGGCCAGGACGTCACCCGTCTGGCCTCCATGGCCAAACTCAAGGCCGGGCGACTGGGCCGGGAAGTCAGCGACAGTTGCCTGCAATACTGGGGCGGCATGGGCTTCATGTGGGACAACCCGGTGGCCAGGGCTTACCGCGATGTGCGGCTGGTATCGATTGGCGGCGGTGCCGACGAAATCATGCTGGGGATCATCTGCAAACTCATGGGCATCCTGCCGGGGAAAAACAAATGAGCACCCTCCCCACCTGTCAAACCCTGTTGCTCGGCCTGCATGACAGCGTGCTGCACATCACCCTCAATCGTCCCGAAAGCCGTAATGCCATGAGCTTGCAGATGGTCACCGAACTGCGTGCGGTGCTGGCGGCGGTTCGCGATGATCGGCAGATTCGTGCGCTAGTGATCGGCGGTGCCGGCGGGCATTTTTGTGCCGGTGCCGACATCAAGGACATGGCCAACGCCCGCGCTCAAGGCCAGCCCGCCTACCGCGATTTGAACCGTGCGTTCGGTGCGCTACTGCAAGAGGTGCAACGCGCGCCGCAAGTGGTGATGACGGTGCTGCAAGGTGCGGTGCTTGGCGGCGGCTTCGGCCTGGCTTGCGTCAGCGACATCGCGATGGCCGATCATCAGGCGCAGTTCGGCCTGCCGGAAACCAGCCTCGGCCTGTTGCCGGCGCAGATCGCGCCTTACGTGGTGCAACGCATCGGCCTGACCCAGGCCCGCCGACTGGCCCTGACCGCCGCACGCTTCGATGGCACCCAGGCGCGGCGCATGGGGCTGGTGCATTTTGTCGAACATGACCCACAAGCCTTGGCCGAACGCCTCGATGAGGTGCTGGCCCATGTGTTGTGTTGCGCACCGGGGGCGAACGCGGCGACCAAAAAGCTGTTGCTGGCGAGTGCCGGACAACCCTCGGATGATCTGCTGGATCAGGCAGCCGAGTGGTTCAGCGAAGCAGTGACCGGGGCTGAAGGGATCGAGGGGACGATGGCTTTTGTGCAGAAGCGCAAACCAGGGTGGTCCGTTTAAGAGCTTCGCGAGCAAGCCCTTACATTCACCGCAAAAAACCAAGGGAATAACCGATGCCCGCCCTCAAAAAAATCCTGATCGCCAACCGCGGTGAAATCGCCTGCCGTGTCCAGCGCACCGCGCAAGAGCTGGGCTACCGCACCGTCGCCGTATTCAGCGACGCCGACGCCGATGCGCTGCACGTGCAGATGGCCGACGAAGCCGTGAACATCGGCCCAGCCCCGGTGCAGCAGTCTTATCTGGACATCCCGGCCATCATCGACGCCGCCCGGCGCACCGGTGCCGATGCAATCCATCCCGGTTACGGCTTCCTCTCGGAAAACTCAGGCTTCGCCCTCGCCTGCCAACAAGCCGGCATCATCTTTATCGGTCCCAGCTCCGAAGCCATCGAGCTGATGGGCAGTAAACGGCTGTCGAAACTGGCCATGATCAAAGCCGGCGTGCCCTGCATCAAAGGCTATCAGGGCAGCGAACAGGACGACGCCACCCTGCGCCGCGAAGCCGAACGCATCGGCTATCCGCTGATGATCAAGGCCAGTGCCGGCGGTGGCGGTCGCGGCATGCGCCTGGTGCACAGCGCCGCCGAATTGCCGGAACAGCTCCGTAGCGCACGCTCCGAAGCGCTGCACGGGTTTGGCAGCGACGAATTGATCCTCGAACAAGCCTTGATCGATCCGCGTCACGTTGAAATTCAGGTGTTCGGCGACCAGCACGGCAACCTGATCCACCTCGGCGAGCGCGACTGTTCGATCCAGCGCCGCCACCAGAAAATCATCGAAGAAGCGCCCTGCCCGGCGATGACCACCGAGTTGCGCCAGGCCATGGGCGAGGCGGCGCTCAAGGCGGGTCGCGCGGTGAATTACGTGGGGGCTGGCACTGTGGAATTCCTGCTGGATGCTCACGGCCGGTTTTACTTCCTGGAGATGAACACCCGGTTGCAAGTGGAACACCCGGTGACTGAACTGATCACCGGCCTCGATCTGGTGGCCTGGCAATTACACATCGCCGAAGGGCAACCGCTGCCGCTACGACAGGAACAGGTGCAGCTCAACGGGCATGCCATGGAAGTGCGCCTGTACGCCGAAGATCCGGCCCAGGGATTTCTGCCGCAAACCGGTCGAATCGTGGCCTGGGAGCCAGCGATCCAGGGCAGCGTACGGATCGACCATGGCCTGATCGAAGGCCAGTCTGTCAGCCCGTTCTATGACCCGCTGCTGGGCAAGCTCATCGCCCACGGTGCCACCCGTGAAGAAGCCCGGCGCAAGTTGCTGCGGGCGGTACAGGACAGTGTGCTGCTGGGCGTGCAGAGCAATCAGCGCTTGCTCGCCAATCTGCTGGAACACCCCCAGTTCATCAGTGGCGAGTTCAGCACCGGGTTCATCCCCACGAACTTCGCCGACCATCCCTGCCTGCACCCTCATACGCCGAGCGCCGACGAGCTGGCCATCGCCGCGGTGCTTTTTTATCAAGCATCAGCGCAGGCCCACCCCGCCCCGCTGGCCGGTTGGCGCAACAATGCCAGCGTGCCTCTGCACTATCGGATCGGCCTGGAGGATCAGGCCTGGCCGGTCGAACTGCACGCTGAACCTGGCAAGCCCTACCGTGTTCAGGTTGGCGCCCGGCCCCTCGAACTGAAGGTCATCCAGTGCGACGGACGCTGGGCCACCCTGCAAATCGACGGCATCCGCCAACGCCATGCCTACCGCCTCGAAGCCGGGCAACTCTGGTTGTTCACGCGCCCCGGCAGCCTGCGACTGGTCGATCGGACCCGGGCGCTGGTCAGCGGCCAGGCCAGTGTCAGCTCCGGCACGCTCAAGGCGCCGATGGACGGGGCGATCGTCGACGTATTGGTCAGTGAGGGCAGCCCGGTCAGCAAAGGACAGCTGCTGGTGGTGCTTGAAGCGATGAAAATGGAGCATCCACTCAAATCGGGTATCGACGGCGTGCTCAAGCGCTTGCAGGTCAGGGTCGGCGACCAGGTAAAAAATCGTCAGATTCTGTTGGAGGTCGAATAAGCCGCTAGGCGGATCCGCCGGGTTTGGCTACGCTCAAGCCCTATCAGGATGCGGATACCAGGAAACCTGCAATGCCTCACTGGCTGGTCATTGATCTGGAAGCCACCACCGATGAGGGCGGCTGGCCAGTAACAGAAATGGAAATCATCGAAATCGGCGCCACCCTCGTGGACCGCAAAGGCCGGGAACTGGATCACTTCCAGTGCTTCGTGCGCCCGTTGCGTCGGCCCCTGTTGACCCCGTTTTGCCGCGAATTGACCCACATCACCCAGGCCAATGTCGATGCTGCCCAGCCCCTGAGCGACGTCTGGGTTTCGTTCGAACACTGGCTCGACCAACATCTCTCGAATCTGGAAGGCTGGGCCAGTTGGGGTGACTACGACCGCAAACAGCTGCTTCAGGAATGGCAGCGGCTGCAACTCGACAGCGCCCTGAACCGAGTGCCGCACATGAATCTCAAGCAACGTTTCGCCAAGGCCTGTCGACTGGAGCGCCCGCTGGGGCTTAATGGCGCCCTGCAACTGGCGGGCCTGCAGTTCAACGGTCAGCAGCATCGGGCGCTGGAGGATGCGCGCAATACCGCGCGCCTGTTGCCGCTGATTTTCCCCGCCAATCCTTGAGTGCAGGAGGTGACGCCTATCGACACCTTGTGCATACTGGCCGGCCCTTTTTAGCCCTTTTCGAGGAATCGCCCATGTTTAAAGTCAACGAGTACTTCGACGGCACCGTCAAGTCGATCGCCTTTGGCACCGCTGAAGGTCCGGCGACCATCGGCGTCATGGCACCGGGCGAATACGAATTCGGCACCAGCCAACGTGAAATCATGCACGTGGTGTCCGGCGCCCTGACCGTCAAACTGCCTGACAGCAGCGACTGGCAAACCTTCGCCGCCGGCAGCCAGTTCAACGTGCCCGCCAACAGCAAGTTCCAGCTGAAAGTGGCCGTCGACACCGCTTACCTGTGCGAATACCGCGGCTAACCCCCTAGGGTTTCACAGCGAAAAAAAATGCCCGTGTTCTTGGACACGGGCATTTTTTTTATCAGGGCTGCTATTCGAGGATCGTCACCGGCATGCCGACTTCGAGCCGACCGTTACCGTCATTGACCAGGTTCTGCCCGAACATCGCGCCGTCCTCTTGAGCCCGATATTGCTGCAAGGTCGCCAGAGGTTCGCGGTCGTCGCTACGTTCGCCGGTCTGCGGGTCGATGGTGGTCAGAATGCAACGTGAGCAGGACTTGACCACGCGGAACTCGACATCGCCAATGCGGATGCGCTTCCAGCCATCTTCGGCGAACGCCTCGCTGCCCTCGATCACCAGATTGGGCCGAAAGCGCAGCATCTCCAGCGGTCGCCCGACCCGTTGCGACAAGTCTTCCAGCGACGCCTGGCCAATCAGCAACAACGGAAAACCGTCGGCAAAAGCCACCTGATCGTCGTCCTTGCCGTAGCCGGCCTGGGTGGTCCGCGCACGATCGAGCGGCACATGCACCAGACGCGTCGGCTTGCCGATGAACTCACTGACCCAGGCAGCCGCAGCAATGCCGGCATCGGGCACGCGCAAGGTGTCGCGCCAGATGGTCACGCCACGCAGCTCTGCATCGCTGGCGGGCAAGGCGATATCGATCGGTGAATGGCCTTGGGCACTGAGGGTCAAGCCACCGCTTGCGTTCCACAACGCCGACAGCTGACTCATTTTCGCCTCCGCGCGCTGGGTCAGAAAACGCCCGCTGGCCTCGTCGACCAGCATCCAGCGCCGGTCGCCGTCCAGCCCCAGTTTGTCCAGGCTGACCTGATTCAAGGTCTCGCCCTTGCCGGATTTCAACGGAAAACGATAAAGCGCGCTCAGATGCATGGCCACAGCTCCCTGGTGGGCAAAAACGCCACCCTATACGAGCTTGATCGCCGAATCAAAGACCCTGTGGCGAGGGGGCTTGCCCCCGTTGGGCTGCACAGCAGCCCCAAACCCTGCCACCGCGTTTTTCCAGATCGTTATCAGGCCGGCACTTCGTCGAGCATCAGGCGCTGACGCACCACGTCGACGAGTTTGTCGGGCTGGAATTTGGAGAGGAAGTTGTCGCAGCCGACCTTCTTGACCATCGAGTCATTGAAGCTACCCGACAGCGAGGTGTGCAGGACTACATAAAGGCCGCGCAAACGGGGGTCGTTGCGTATCTCGGTGGTCAGGCGATAGCCGTCCATCTCCGGCATTTCCGCATCGGTGAAGATCATCAACAGCTTGTCAGTCATGTTCACACCGGTATCAGCCCAGGCCTTGAGCATGTTCAGCGCCTTCAAGCCATCACTGGCAATATGCATTTTCACGCCCAACTGACCCAAGGTGTCGCGCAATTGCGACAGAGCCACGTTCGAGTCATCCACCAGCAGCACTTCACGGCCACGGGCGCGCTCCAGAACCGGATCGTCGAGTTTGTCGCGAGAGACCTTGGCGTTGTACGGCACGATTTCGGCCAGGACTTTTTCGACGTCGATGATTTCCACCAGCTGATCGTCGACCTTGCTGATGGCGGTCAGGTAATGCTGGCGACCGGCGCTGGTCGGCGGCGGCAGAATGGCTTCCCAGTTCATATTGACGATGCGGTCCACGCCACCGACCAGAAATGCCTGCACCGAGCGGTTGTACTCGGTGACGATGATCGTACTGGTGGGGCTTGGCACCAGCGGACGCATGCCGATGGCCTGGGACAGGTCGATCACCGGCAGCGTCTGGCCACGCAGGTTGACCACGCCACAAACAAAGGGGTGGCGCTGCGGCATCAGGGTCAGCTTCGGCAGCTGCAGCACTTCCTGGACCTTGAAGACGTTGATCGCGAACAATTGCCGTCCGGCCAGCCGGAACATGAGAATTTCCAGGCGATTCTCACCCACCAGTTGCGTGCGTTGGTCTACCGTGTCGAGAATGCCGGCCATTAATGACTCCTGGGCTTGTTCTGATGAATTCACTAAAGAGAGTTATCGGCAGTTTTTGCCGAATCTTGACCCCCGGACAAAATGCCATGCCCAAGCATTGATGTCACATTAACATCATGCTTTACTGACCCCGTGAATTCATCTGCTTCATCCCTTGCGGCGCGACCTTGGTTTGCACGTTAGGTTCCCCTGTGTAAGGGATTCCCCTAGGCACAATCAGGCCCAACCTGATATTCGCAATATCCAATAGCCATTAATGTGACGCCATTCTCATTGCATGAACGGAGTCAGGCTTTTGTGTGCGATCGCAGGTCAGTGGCCATCCACTCTTTCGAGTTCCCCAGTCGGTGCCCAAGCCTGCCAGAGCGCGATCTCACCAAGGCATGGCAGCGCCGGGACACGTAAGGTTCTCGTCGACACACACGACATTCCCTCATCTGACATGACGTTGTGGAGATAAGCATGGCGAACAACCCTAAAGAGTGGGCCCAGCGGATTCCGGAGTTTCTCGTCGAGGCTGAAACACTCCTGGCCAAGTCCGAGGAGTGCCTGAGTCATTTGCAGTTGATCAGCAATGACAAGGACGCCATCGATTGCATGCTCAGCACCCTTCTCAAGCTGGCAAGCAAGGCCGATGCCTTGGCACTGGCAACGGTTTCGGAATTCTCGCTGCACATTCATGGATTGCTGAGCCACGCCCAGAATCACATGGACCTGCATGATCAGGCCCTGGATGCGCTCAAGGATTGCTTCACGTTAATGGCCTGGCAACTCGAACTCATCGACCAGACCACCGGTCAACTCGGCCTCGATGACAGTGAACAGACGTCCCTGATCGAAGCGTTTGCATTTCAAGTGGGACAAAGTCAGTTTCAGCCGCCCAGCCACTCCAAGCAGTTCAGGCTCGTTTCGTTCTCTGAACGGCAGGCTTAAATTCACCAACCCCGTGTTGCGCATTTTTTATTGTAATGATGCCGCCCTGTAACTTGACTGTGCGCATACCGCAATTGAATATTTCATACCCGTCGATGGCAGCTCGAAACAAATAGATACCCCCGCCCCGACTTCAGATAGTGCCTGCCAATAGAAACTAAACGCCTGGCACACTCGATATCTTTCGAAGATAAAAATCAAAAAGCTTTCCATTATGGAACTATCGTCCAAAAACGTTATTTCCTGAAGGTGCCTACCTATGTGCCGAACGCGACCAACGGTATCTTAAGTGGTATTATGCCGCCCATTCGTTGACGTCAATTAATGACAGAGTGCCCCTTGGCGCGAACAAGCTCATAACATTGAAGGCTTTATTTCGAGCATTGCACTGCCATCATTAAAGGCGACTCATACAACCTATTTTCAAACAGAGACCCGTCAGCCCTTATGACCGGTCTGCCCGCAGCGAACATCCATTGGCTCCATCCGCTATGTACGCCAGCCTCAAGTCAATCGCCCTGTGGCCACCCTCCCGAAAAAGCGCTCGCCGGTTCACGCTTTTCGTGTGCACCTGCTCGACGCTTGGCAGCCTGTTGGTCTACAGCTTGTCGATGCCTCTGCCGGTGAGTCTGCTGGTGCTCAATACTGCGGCGCTGACCTGCGTCTGGGTGGGGCATCGCCTCTCGCTCAAATCGATAAAGTTTCAGCCTCAAGAATTGGCCGACCGTCTGCTGGAAGTTCAGGAAAATGAACGTCACCGGCTCAGTCGGGAACTGCATGATGATATTGGCCAATTGCTGACCGCCGCAAAACTTCAGAGTGAATGGCTCAAACGTCGATTGCCTGAAGAACTGCAGGGTCAATGTTCGGTCCTCTGCGATACGCTGGACGAAACCCTGACCAAAGTTCGTGATGTATCAGCCATCCTGAACCCACGACAGTTGACCAGTCTCGGGCTGGAAGCCAGTCTGCGTGCACATTTACTCAGAACCCTGGCCAATACGTCCGTGAACTGGAGCCTGGAATGCCATCAACGTTTGACTGGCATACCGGAAGAAATGGCGGTGGCGGCCTTTCGCATCACTCAAGAGGCGGTTACCAATATGCTGCGCCATGCCGAAGCCAGGAATCTGTTGGTCCGCCTGCAACGTCTGCCCCAAGGCCTGACGTTGTTAATCAGTGACGATGGCCTGGGGTTCGAGCCAGCGGCAGACCCTGCTCGCGAGGGGCAACGCGGAATGGCCGGAATGTCGGAACGGATCGATCAGTTGGGCGGCACGCTGACCGTGACCAGCGAGCCGGGCAAAGGCACTCAAATCGAAGCACTCTTCCCCTGGGCGCCCCGTGCGCTGGAACGGGCCAGTACGAATAAGGTTATGCGTTGACTTGTAACTTACTTCTGGTGGACGACCACTCGCTTATCAGGGCTGGCGTGCGCGCTCTGGTGCTGGATATTCCCGGCTATGCGGTCATTGGGGAGGCCAGTGACGGCTCGCAGTTACTCGAGATGGTCGAGCAACTGTCCCCGGACATCATCCTGCTGGATATCTCCATGAGGAAAACCGGTGGCCTTGAAGCCTTGCAGCGACTCAAACGAGTACGTCCGCAGTGCAAAGTGCTCATCCTGTCGATGCACACCGACCCGGCGCTCATCATGCAAGCACTCGAATCCGGGGCTCATGGCTACCTGCTCAAAGACACCACGGCCACCGAGCTCGAACATGCCCTGGATGCCTTGCGCAATAACGAACGCTACCTGAGCCCGGCCATTGCCCACACCGTCATCAACCAGGCGCTGACCCGAACCCAGAAAAATCAGGCGCCAACCCAGGACTCGCACAACCTGACGGCACGCCAGCTGGAAATCCTGCGATTGATTGTTCGCGGAAAATCCACCCGGGAAATTGCCAATGGCTTGGGCCTGAGCATCAAGACTGTCGAAACCCACCGCTCGCAGATCATGAAACGCTTGCAGATCTACGATGTGGCCGGCCTGGTGTTGTTCGCCGTGCGCGAGCAATCATCAGTCTGGACGATTAGCCGGATTCGAGCCGCTCAGCAGCGGCGAGCCCTCGGGCAAATGCACCCGCAATGCCGCCGGCCGTGCCGAAAACCGCAGGCTATCGCCCTCCAGAGGCTCACCATCAAGGTTGATATAAAGGCCCTCCGATACTTTGATCTCGACCCATGGCAAGCGGGCTCGCACAAACATGTTGTCGATTCCGAAGCCATCGGTCAGCAGGTCTTTCAAGGTACCGACCACTTCCTGGGGCGCGGGCAAAATGCTGATATCCAGCAAACCATCGTCAGCCAGCGCCTGCGGGCACAACATATGACCACCGCCAGCCTGTCGGCCATTGCCGATGCCTAATGCCAACAACTCACCGGCCCAGTGAAAATCCGGCCCCTGCAACTCGCCATAGGCCGCATGCAACTCACTGAAGCGCGATAAACCGGTGAAGAGATAAGCCGCGCCGCCAAGAACTTTTTTCAGTTCCTCGGAAGTATTGGCCGTGACCTGACTGCCAAAGCCGCCCGTGGCCATGTTCAGAAAAACCTGCCCACCCACCTCCCCCAGATCAATGGCATGCGGGGCGGCCTCCAAAAGCTCCAGCGCTTGAGCGGGCTCCAGGGGCACACCCGCGGCGCGTGCAAAATCGTTGGCGGTGCCCAAGGGCAAAAGCACCAGGCTGGCCTGAGTCGAATGCGCCGCCATGGCTTCGGCGATATCACGCAAGGTGCCATCGCCGCCGCCGGCAATCAGCTGCGTATAGCCCGCCGTCAACGCTTCCCCCACCAGCCGCTGCGCATCACCAGCCTCCCAGGTCAGTCGAACAGCCAGTTCCCAACCTTGTTGGCGCTTGCCTTCGACAGCTGAACGGACCTGCTCATTGAGTGCCTGCTTGCCATGCAGAATCAACAGCGCCTTGCGCTCGTTCATTTTGATCACCCCCCTTTCCGAATCCGTATGGGAGATGTTGACCTCGCAGCCCCTCATAAAAGTCGCAAGGATTTCAATTATTTCCTGGGGAAGGACACTTGAGTCCTACAGAGCGGTATTTTTTCTTACAAAACCTGAGGAATCGGCTCAATTGACCCATCAGGGCAATTGGTACACCGTTGTGTCAGCGGTTATCAGTCATCACCAGTAAATTACACAGGGATGTGCAAACAATGAATGGAACCCCTTTAAGGTCCTCAAAAATCGTAAGTAATAACCGTATCGGCCACCTGAATGGTTTTAACGCAAGGAGCCAATTATTCCATGCAAAGCCATGACCTCAGACTACCGGTAACTCCGGTTGCGCCGTTCTCAGACAATCACGTCAATCAGCAGGCTGAATTCAAAAGCAGCGCAAAGCCCACCGGAGAAGTTGATATGGAACCTCGCGTCACTGAACTGGAGACACATCTCAAGTACATCCGCAGAGACCTGGATGAAGTCCGCGGCGACGTCAAATCCATCAAGCACAGGCTTGCCTATTCAGCTGGCGGAACAGCTGTGGTCCTGGGGCTTTTGAGCTGGATCTCCAATAGTCGCTTCGACCAGGTCGTGACACTTCTGGCAAATTAAGGAACGGTCATGCACGCAAGCCCCAACGCTTTCGACCGGGCTTGCGTGGCAGAACCAGGACCTGCATCAGCCCAGGACTTCACTCAACGGGATGAAGCTCACACTATCACCCTCGATCAGCGTACGGTCCTCCAGCACTTCAACCAGACCGTCCGCCCAGGCGGCACTGCGAAGTACGCCAGAGCTCTGATTCCTGTAGATGATTGCCCGGCCATTCTCCAGACGTCCGCGCAAGTACTCACGTCGGTTACCAGCCTTTGGCCAGACAAACCCTGCCGGTACCTGAAACTTCAGGGGTTCGATCTCTTTTACGCCTTGGCGGCGCAAGAGGTAGGGCCTCGCCAACAAAGCAAAAGTCACCAGGGTTGACGCCGGATTGCCGGGCAAACCAATGACAGGCACACCGCGAAAATGCCCGAACGTCAGCGGCTTGCCTGGCTTGATGGCAAGCTTCCACAGGGTCAACTCGCCCTCTTCCCGCAAGGCAATGCCCAGAAAGTCGGCTTCTCCCACCGATACGCCACCGGTGGAGAGAATCAGGTCGACATCCTTCAACTCGCCGAGACGGGCACGAGTGGTCGCTAAATCATCGGGAAGAATGCCAGCATCGATCACCTCACAGCCCAAGCGCTGCAACCAGCTGCAAAGCAACACTCGATTGCTGTTGTAGATCTGTCCCGGTCCAAGGGCCTGGCCCGGCTCAATCAGCTCATCCCCGGTAGACAAAACCGCAACACGAACCTTGCGAACCACATCCAATTCAGCGCATCCCAACGATGCCGCCAGCCCCTGTTCGATGGGCCCCAGGCGTGTACCGGCGGGCAAGATCAACTCACCGGCGGTGGTTTCCTGGCCTTGTGGACGGATGTTCTGCCCCGGCGTCATGGTCTCGGTGAAACGTACCCGCTCATCCGCCTGAACCTCGGCGTTCTCCTGCATCTCGACACAGTCGGCTCCCGCGGGCACAGGCGCGCCGGTGAAGATCCGCGCACAGGTCCCAGGCTTCAAGGGCTCCGGAGCCTGACCTGCAAAAATCTTCTGGCTGACCGGCAACGGTTCTCCCGTCCAGTCGGCGACGCGCAAGGCATACCCATCCATGGCACTGTTGGGCCAAGGCGGCAGATCAAGTGTCGAAACCAGATCAGCAGCCAGTACACGCCCCTGAACCTGCGCCAACGGCAAGCGTTGGTACTCATGAATTCTCGAGGCGTCGGCCATTTCCAGTAGCCGCGCGAGCGCTACCTCGACAGCCATCAGGCTGCCAGTCTTGCCTGGCTTACCCGCGGGATTCACAGGGTGCCGCCTGTTTCAGATGAGTCACGAAATTGCACGGACGGTGCCGGGAATCCAGTTGTTCGGCGAGAATACCGTCCCAACCGGTGCGCACCGCATTGGTCGAACCCGGCAAGCAGCAAACCAGCGTGCCATTGGCCAGACCGGCCAAGGCCCGGGACTGAACCGTGGAAGTACCGATATCCGCCACCGATATCTGCCGGAACAGTTCACCAAAACCATCGACCTGCTTATCCAGCAGGCAACTCACCGCTTCAGGCGTGCTGTCACGACCGGTAAACCCGGTACCGCCAGTGATCAGCACCACTTGCACGACTTCATCGGCAATCCAGTTGGCCACTTGCGCACGAATTTTGTAGAGATCATCTTTGAGCAATACACGGGCCGCCAGGTTATGACCGGCAGCGCTCAAGCGGTCGACGAAGACCTGGCCTGAGGTGTCGGTTTCCAGGGTACGGGTATCGCTGACAGTCAGCACCGCGATGTTGAGCGGTGCGAAAGGTACATCAGCCTTGGCTTTCATAGGCTCGTCCAGTTGTAGGAGAAACAGCCCGGTGTTATATCACAGCGCCTCATTTTTTCGCCGCCCCCATGGAGAAGTGCAATGACCTCGGATACACCTTTGGCGCCGTGCTCCATTTTGCTCCTGGCGGGTGGGCGTGGCCAACGCATGGGCGGTCAGGACAAGGGTTTGCTGGAATGGCACGGCGAGCCACTGATCGCGCATCTGCACCGCAAGACCCGTCTGCTGAGTGATGATCTGATCATCTCCTGCAACAGAAACCTGGAGAAATATGCGCCTTATGCGGATCAGCTGGTCCATGACGATGAAGGCGACTTTCCGGGACCATTGGCGGGTATTCGCGCTGGCCTGAAGGCCGCCCGCCACACGCACCTGCTGGTATTGCCCTGCGATGTGCCATGCATCGATGCGGCGCTGCTCCAGAACATGCGTGAAACTGCCGCGCAGCATCCGGACAAACCGCTGATGCTACGCCATGGAGAACACTGGGAACCTTTGCTGTGCATGATTCCCGTCGCTCTTTCAGGGGCTTTCGAGACGGCCTGGAACGAAGGCGAGCGCAGCCCGGGCAGACTGATGCGCAAATTGGGCGCCATGGCCCTGCAGTGCCCCGAGAACGACTCTCGCCTGGCCAACCTCAACACGCCGGAACTGTTAAGCACGCATCACACTGTGTCAGACTGATAATTGAAGGAACTTGCGCGTGTTGCATACGTCTCAAGCTCAGCAATCAAAAGATTTTCCATTCGGAGACACACCCATGACCCAACGGACCCTCGCCACTTTCATGCTCGCCCTGGGCCTTGCGACCCTCGCCGGTTGTGCATCGCCTTCAGTGATCACCTTGAATGACGGTCGAGAAATCCAGGCCGTCGACGCGCCTAAGTACGATAAAGAATCGGGCTTTTACGAGTTCGAACAGCTGGATGGCAAGCACACTCGCATCAACAAGGATCAGATTCGTACCGTTAAAGAGTTGTAATCTTTGCGGCGACCATCGGATACAGAAAAGCCCGCTTTTAAAGCGGGCTTTTTCGTGGCAGAAGAAAAACAGGATCGCCTATGATCACCACTCCAGAGTGATTGTGCTTTCGAACTCTCTTTCGTGCCCCGTAACCGGATCGACAAATCGCAACCCCTGGGCGAGCAGCTTCAAGGGATTGGCATAGTCGTCTTCAACATCCTTGAGCACCTGCGGATAGAACGGGTCATTGCAGATACCAGCCCCCAGGGCCGCCATGTGCACTCGCAACTGATGTTTCTTGCCTGTTACCGGGTAAAGCGCATAGCGCCAGAACTCACCGTTTTTTTCCCGGACCTCGACAGCCGTCTCGGTATTGCTGACGCCCGGACCTTCCTGCATGCGAAAGAACGGTTCGCCATCGATGAGTCGACTTTTATGAACCATCGGGAAGGTCAGTTCAGGCAATGCCCGGGCGATTGCTTCGTAGCGTTTTTCGATCTGGCGTGTAGGAAACAATGTCTGATACGCCGACCGACTCTGAGGATTGGCTGAGAACAGCACCAGCCCTGCCGTATGCCGGTCAATACGATGCAAAGGCACCAGATGCGGGTTATCCAGTCGCCGGATCAGTCGTCGCAGCAATGTCTGCTCCACATACTCCCCAGCCGGCGTCACCGGCAGGAAGTGCGGTTTGTCCGCCACCACCAGATGCTCGTCGGCATAGAGGATCGACTCCACCACCGGGATCGGTTTTTCGTCCGGTACTTCACGAAAATAATGAATCCGCAGACCTTCCTTGTAAGGTAGATCCAGGGCGATCGGCATGCCTTGTCCATCGAGGACACGACCGCGAGCAATTCTGTCCAGCCATTGCTCACGACCGATGGCGCTGAAGTGTTCGCACAGGCAATCGAATACGGTCTGCCACGGACCAGGCGGCAGATAGAGCGTGCTGGCCTGGTTGTGCGCAGCAGAAAACGATGAAGTGGACATACGAAAAACTCTAACCCTCAATGCAGGGCAGCATTATCCAACAGTGGCCGGAACGAACCTAGAAGAGAATCCTCAGGCCGGTATTGACTGCGTTCGAGCGGCCGCTTCGGTGAACTCCTTGAGCCAGCGCAGCACATCGACCGCTTCCCAGCGACCCGGATCATAGAGCGCATACAACAACCCCTGATAGCCCACGACATCGAGCTGCCGGTGATAACCCGCACGCTGGAACAAGGCTTCGATTTCGGCGAAACAGGTATTGAAATGCAGTTTGTTGAAAGGCGTTTTTCCTTCCGTGACCAGACCATCCAGACGCAACTCGAGAACCGCCTCGCGCACCACGTCCGCCGACATCCGGTTCACGCTGTTCTTCAATTGTTCGACATTGACCACATTTCATCCCTCTGACGTCCGGGATCATCTGCCCAAACCCGAACAGGGAGAAGCATGGCAGGCAATCCGAATAACTGTATAGACATACAGTAACCGAATAACCAACCTTTCGCCAACGAATGAAACGAGGATCGCGACAGGTGGGGCATCGCCAGCAGTGTCAGGACTCGCGCAGGAACGCCACCACCTGCTCGGCACTAAACGGCCAGCCCAGTTCAGCGCCGGTATCGACCCGACGCAACACCGGAATACGCAGGCTGTAGGCTTCGAACCAGGTTTCATCATCAGCGATATCCACCAGCTCCACCAACAGACCACGCTCGACAAACTCCATCAGCATGGCTTCGGCGACTTCACAAAGATGGCAACCAACGGTGCCGAACAGCTGACATTCAGGAGGCATGACGACAAGACCAAACGAAGTAAGCGCTCATTCTAGGCCCGCCATCAAACGCAGTCGAGCCGACGTCCGAGCAACGGTGACTTCAAGAGATTTCAGCAAAACTCTGACGCAAATCATTTGCGTCGCCGGTCATTTGCGCAATGCTCGCGTCTTTTTTGCCTCTACGCTTGAGTAGCCAGAACCCTCACCGGAGTTTTTTGTGTTTGCCAACTTGTTGATCATCCTCGCCTCCTCCCTGGTGGTGATTGCACTGTTCCAGCGCCTGCGTTTGCCACCGGTGCTGGGCTACTTGTGCGTAGGGCTGATGATCGGGCCGACAGCGTTCAACTGGGTGAATGAAAACGAAGATTTGCCCGATCTGGCCGAATTGGGCGTGGTGTTCCTGCTGTTCTCCCTGGGGCTTGAGTTTTCCCTGTCGAAGATGCTCGCACTGCGCCAGGTGGTGTTTGGCCTGGGCAGCCTGCAAGTGCTGGGGTCCGGGATCTTGCTGGGAGCTTTGCTGATGCTGTTCGGCATGCCGATCACACCAGCCCTGTTACTCGGCGCCGGTCTGGCGCTGTCGTCTACCGCCATTGTCAGCAAGGAGTTGAGCAGCCTCGGCGAAATATTCAGCCGTCACGGCCAGAATGCCATCGCCGTGCTGTTGTTCCAGGACGTGGTTGCGGTGTTGCTGCTGACGCTTGTGCCGGTGTTCGCCGGCAGCAGTGACCAGGCCTGGTATTGGGCGCTGCCGCTGACACTGGCCAAGACCCTGGTGCTGTTCGTCGGTTTGCTGCTGGTCAGTCGCTGGTTTCTGCCACGGCTGTTCCATGAAGTCGCCGCGGCCCGGTCCGCGGAGCTGTTCGTGCTGTTGGCACTGGTGATTGTTCTGCTGACGGCCTGGCTGACTCACCTACTCGGCCTCTCTCCTGCCCTGGGCGCCTTTCTCGCCGGCATGCTGCTGGGGGAAAGCCATTACCGACATCAGATCGAGGCCGATATCCGTCCGTTCCGCGATATTCTGCTCGGAGTATTCTTCGTCAGTATCGGCATGCTGATCGACTTGCGCCTGTTTGCCAGCCACGGCCTGCTGATTCTCGGTCTGACGTTGGGGTTGCTGCTGATCAAGGGCACCCTGGTCGCACTGCTGGTCAAATGGCGCGGCAGCGATGGCGAAACTGCATGGCGCAGCGGCCTGGCATTGGCCCAGGGGGGTGAGTTCTGTTTTGCCCTGATGGCGCAGATGCAACAGAACAAACTGATGCCCGCCGACCTCGGCGGCCTGCTGCTGGCGGCCACGTTCTGCTCGATGCTGGTAACGCCTTTACTTCTGCGCGCCGCTCCCCGCATCGCCATGCGTCTGCACCGCAAACCCAACAAAGCAGCCGAACTCGAAGAAATCAGCGCGCTCAATGCCGGCCTGCACAATCACGTGGTGATCTGTGGCTACGGCCGCGTCGGTCAATCCATCGGGCGTTTCCTGCGTCATGTTCAGCAACCGTACATCGCGTTGGACACCGATCCGGTGCGGGTCCAGGAAGCTGTGGTCAATGAAAGCAGTGTGCACTATGGCGACTCACGCCGCGGCGAGCTGCTGATCGCGATAGGGCTGGAGCGCGCAAGACTGTTGGTGGTTGCCGTGGACAAGACGGACATCGCCCTGCTGATTCTCAAGGAAGCACGGCGGTTCAACCCGACCGTGCCGATCCTGGTGCGCACCCGGGATGACAGCCAGTTGGCCGAGTTGAAGGCGGCCGGTGCCAGCGAAGTCGTACCCGAGTTGCTGGAGTCCAGCCTGATGCTCGCCTCCCACGCTCTGATCATGCTGGGCATACCCGGCCAGCAGGTGCAGGACCGGGTCGACCAGGTACGGCATGACCGCTATCGCCTGCTGCACGATTTATACCCTGGCGCCGACGATGAGGAACGCTGATTCAGTCCTGGCTCATGGCGCCGATCTTGTGCACCGACAAATCCGCGCCGTAATACTCTTCTTCCTGGCTCAGGCGCAAGCCATGGACGGCCTTGATCGCGCCATACACGGCAAAACCACCGGCCAGCGCCACGACTACCCCCAAAGAGGTGCCGATCAACTGGCTGATCAGGCTCACGCCCCCCAATCCACCCAAAGCGGTTTGCCCGAAAACGCCGCAAGCGATCCCGCCCCAGACACCACACAGCCCATGCAAAGGCCAGACACCCAGCACATCGTCGATACGCCATTTGCCTTGAGCCGCGGTAAAGCACCAGACAAACAGGCCCCCGGCGATGGCGCCGGTCACCAATGCGCCCACCGGGTGCATCAGATCCGAGCCGGCGCAGATCGCCACCAATCCAGCCAACGGGCCGTTATGCAGGAAGCCCGGGTCATTGCGCCCGACGATCAACGCCGCCACCGTGCCGCCGACCATGGCCATCAACGAATTCACCGCCACCAGCCCGCTGACCCCTTGCAGGGTCTGGGCGCTCATCACGTTGAAACCGAACCAGCCGACGATCAGGATCCACGACCCCAACGCCAGGAAGGGAATGCTCGACGGCGCGAATGCCACCAGTCGCCCGTCGCGATAACGACCTTGCCTAGGCCCCAGCAGCAACACCGCCGCGAGTGCCAGCCAGCCGCCCATGGCGTGAACCACCACGGAGCCGGCGAAGTCATGGAAACTGGCGCCGAAACGTGCCAGCAACCAGGCTTGCAGGCCGAAGTTGCCGTTCCAGACCACGCCCTCGAAGAAGGGGTAGATAAACGCCACGATCAGCGCCGTCGCGCACAACTGCGGGACGAACCGGGCGCGCTCGGCGATGCCTCCGGAAATGATCGCCGGTATCGCCGCGGCAAAGGTCAGCAGAAAGAAAAACTTCACCAACCCATAGCCATGGTCGGCGGTGATCACCGCCGCCGGTTGCATAAAACTGACCCCATAGGAAATCCAATAGCCTATAAAGAAGTAGGCCAGGGTCGAAATGGCGAAGTCACTGAGGATCTTCGACAAGGCGTTGACCTGATTCTTTTGGCGAACCGTGCCGACCTCAAGAAAGGCGAAACCGGCGTGCATGGCCAGAACCATGACCGCACCGATAAGGATGAACAACGTGTTGGAGCTATGGACCAGACTGTCCACAGCACTTTGCAGATTTTCCATGGATTGGCAGACCTGAAGGCTGAAAAAAGCACCAAAGCAGTTCGCGCAGATGGTCGGCGCACCAAGTTGCAGCCAATCCAGACCGCAACGCTGATCCGGATGAACCGCTTTGGCGCACAAGACCGCCGCCTCTGCGCGAGTTTTGATTGTTTGAGTTAGGGTTTTCCTGAAATCATGCCCGGCAACAGCGCAATAGCGCCGGCTGACGCACCACGACGTAGCAAAAGATGTACCAGTCATTTGTACTGAACCTTCGCGCAAGGCTCATACTCGAACGCTTCAGAAGCCACTTACGGAGATCACCAATGGCACGCATCAAGGCAAAGACTGCTCAAGAAATTCTGATGGAAGATTTTCAGACACTGGTCAGCGATACCGAACGGTTGCTGGAACACACCGCCTCCCTGGCCGGTGATCAGGCCGATGAGCTGCGCGAACAGATCCGCGACAGCCTGCTGCGTGCCCGGGAAACCCTGAAGCTGACCGAAGACGCCCTGCAAGAGCGCGGCAAAGCGGCTGTCGCCGCCACGGAAGATTACGTCCAGGCCAACCCATGGCAATCGGTCGGGATTGCAGCCGGCGTGGGTTTCCTGATTGGTCTGCTGGCCACTCGGCGCTGATATGGCGATCGATGAATCCGGCTCGTCCGCGACGGGCACCCGCTCTTCATCGCGGCGCCTGGGTGCCGCGTTTCTTGGATTGCTGCATAGCCATGTCGAACTGTTCGGCATCGAACTGCAGGAGCAAAAAGCACGTACCGTAAGCCTGTTGCTGTTTGCAGGCCTGACGCTGGTCTTTGCCTTGTTGTTGCTGGTGGGGTTGTCGACGCTGGTGTTGATCCTGTTCTGGGACACCTATCGCCTGGCGGCGATCATCGGGCTCTGTGTGTTCTACACCCTCGCTACGTTGTTCTGCGCGATGCGCTTGAGGGCGGCGATTTTCGATGAATCCTCACCCTTCCATGGCACCCTCGAGGAGCTGGCCAATGATCGGGAGCGTCTGTTGCCATGAGCATGCCTGAACTTCCCCGCAATAGTTCGCGAACGGAAATGCGCAAGGCACTGATCCGTCTGCGCATGGAAATGCATCGCCAGGAAATTCGCCACGAATCCCAACAACTGCTGCAGCCCCTGCAACGGGTGCGCGGCATGACACAAAGCCTGCAAGACGGCTTCGGCATCAAACACGCCCCGCTCTGGGGCATCGCCGCCGTGATCGGGTTGGGTTTTCTGACCGGCAAGGGTGCCAAGGGCGGCGGTATCGGCAGCCTGACCAAGCTGGTTAGTCTGGGCGCCGCACTAGGGCCGCTGATCAAGCTGGTCATGCAGAGCGCTTCGCGCAAACACTAATCAGTCTTGTCTGGCTGCATTCTTGCAATACCACCAGGATCAACCTCTTTATCGAGAGGTTGATCCTGCGTGCCTACCTGGGACCAGGTATTTATCCAGAACAACACCTTAATAAGGAGGCCTCGTGATCGACGGGCAACCGCTCGCCTGTTTTCAGCCATTCATCGATACCGCCACAGGCCGTATCGCGGGTGTCGAAGCGCTGGGCCGACTGCGCCAGGCCGATGGTCAACTGATCTCGGTAGGTGCGCTGTTCGCCGATCCGCGAACCCCGGCCATCGCCCTGCGACGTCTCGATCGCCAGATTCGCGACAACGCCCTGAGCCGTCTGCACGAAGCGCCCGCGGACTGGTTTCTCAGCCTGAACATCTCACCCCGCTGGATCAGCCGCTTGCGCCGGGACCAGGCACTGCCGAGCCTCAAGCAACTGAGCAGGCATGGTGTCGATGCACAGCGAATCGTCTTCGAGATCACCGAATTGGGCGGCGACAGCCAGCGTCTGGCTGAAGTCGTGGCCCGCTACCGGCAAGCCGGGGCGCGGATCGCCATCGATGATTTCGGTGCCGGTTACTCTCAACTCGATCGCGTGCTGGCCCTGCAACCGGACATTCTCAAGCTCGACATGCGGTTGTTCCAGGCCGCCGCACTGGGCGGTCCCAGCAGCGATGTGGTCAAGGCACTGGCGCAAATGGCAGAAAAAACCGGTTGCTGGATCATCGCCGAAGGCGTGGAAACCGAAGCTCAACTGAATTTTGCCCTGGAGTGCGGCTCACGCTACGTACAAGGCTTTCTGTTCGCCCGAGCGCAAGCGGATTTCTTCGCCACCGACGCCTTTGTCGAGCGCTTCGCGCAACTGCGCCAGCGTTACGTTCAGCAAAAGCTGACTGAACGCGCTCGCCTGATGATCATGCGCCAGCAACTCAGCGAACTGATGACCATCCTGCAAGCCTGGGCTCAAGCCTGCGCCCCCCTCAGCGCCTTGCCGCAACTGCAGGCGTTTCCCTGGCTGCTGCGTTTTTATCAGTGCGACCGCCACGGCACGCAACTGACCCCCAACCTGGAATGGCGCAACAACGGCTGGGAAGCCGATAGCCGCTACCTGGGCCATAACTGGTCATGGCGCCCCTATTTCTATCACTTGCTGGCCGAGGGTTGGGATGAGCGCCGTCTGACGCTTTCCAACACTTACCGCGACGCCACCAGCAATCAGTACTGCCTCACTGCGGGGCAGTTTTTCGATAACGGCGAACGGCTACTGCTCATCGATATCGACGCTGCGGGGTTGTAGTTCTCCTTGCAGGTACCGGCGCGAAACGGGAAGCTAGGGGTTCAGTCACCTGACGGAGAAACCAGCCTTGGATTGGCACACCCTGCTTACCCGCGAACGCCTCGGAAAACCTGTGCACAGCCCGGAAGAACTCGGCCGCAGTCCTTTCCATAAAGACCACGACCGGATCATTTTCTCAGGCGCGTTTCGCCGTCTCGGGCGCAAGACCCAGGTCCATCCGGTCTCCAGCAACGATCACATTCATACGCGCCTGACTCACTCGCTGGAAGTCAGCTGCGTCGGCCGTTCGCTGGGGATGCGCGTCGGTGAAACCATCCGCAGCGCGCTGCCCGACTGGTGTGAACCGAGCGACCTGGGGATGGTGGTGCAATCGGCTTGCCTGGCCCATGACATCGGCAACCCACCCTTCGGCCACTCCGGCGAAGACGCGATCCGCCACTGGTTCCAGCAGGCCGCCGGCCGTGGCTGGCTGGATGCCATGAGCGAAGCCGAACGCAACGACTTCCTCAACTTCGAAGGCAATGCCCAAGGTTTCCGGGTGCTCACCCAGCTTGAATACCATCAGTTCGAAGGAGGCACCCGGCTGACCTATGCCACCCTGGGCACCTACCTGAAATACCCGTGGACGGCCCGGCACGCCGACTCACTGGGCTACAAGAAGCACAAGTTCGGCTGCTACCAGAGTGAACTGCCGCTGCTGGAACAGATCGCTCATAAACTCGGCCTGCCCCAACTGGAAGAACAGCGCTGGGCGCGCCATCCGCTGGTGTATCTGATGGAGGCCGCCGACGACATCTGCTACGCGCTGATCGATCTGGAAGATGGCCTGGAGATGGAGCTGCTGGAGTACGCCGAAGTCGAGTCCCTGCTGCTGGACCTGGTGGGCGACGATCTCCCGGAAACCTATCGTCAGCTCGGTCCACAGGATTCGCGGCGGCGCAAACTGGCGATTCTGCGGGGCAAAGCCATCGAACACCTGACCAACGCAGCAGCCCGAGCCTTTGTCGAGCAACAGGACGCGTTGCTGTCCGGCACGCTACCGGGGGACCTTGTCGAACACATGCATGGCCCGGCCAAACGCTGTGTCTTGAATGCCAAGGACATGGCACGCAAAAAAATCTTCCAGGACAAGCGCAAGACGCTCCACGAAATCGGTGCCTACACCACCCTGGAAATCCTGCTCAATGCTTTTTGCGGCGCAGCACTGGAGCAGCACAACGGTCGTACGCCCTCCTTCAAGAACCGGCGCATACTCGACCTGTTGGGCAACAATGCACCCGACCCGCATGGCCCGTTGCACACCTCTTTCTTGCGCATGATTGATTTCATCGCTGGCATGACCGACAGCTATGCCGGTGAAATGGCGCTGGAAATGACCGGTCGTTCAAGCCACGGATAACAGCGCATCGATCAGCCGCGTCAGCGACGTCTGAACGGCTGATCGAATGTCTCGACATTCATCTGTATTTCAACATCGACAGAATCGCCCTACACCTTGTGCAGAGCTGACTGATCGATTGTTCGACCATCTCGCGAAACAATTGCACACCCACTGCTCGACAGATGACGCATGAAAACTCCTACGTTCAAACACGATTGGCACATATTGCTGGTGGAAGATCATCCGTTTCAGCTGAGAGCGGCTCAATACCTGCTCGAGAGTTACGGCTTCACCCAACTGACCACCACTGACAGTGCCGAAGGCGCCTTGCAACAAATGCTCAAAGCTGCGCAACCGTTCGATATTCTTCTGTGCGACCAATGCCTGCCCGACCTTCCCGGTCTTGATTTGATCGAGTTCGCCAGTCACCGGGGAATGATCAGACAGGCAATACTGCTGAGCAGCCTGACATCCGCCGAGCTGGAAAAACTTAAAACAGTAGCCTACGAACACGGACTTCCCTTGCTGGGTTACTTGATCAAGCCATTGAAACAATCAGATTTTAGAAACTTGTTGACCTTGGCCTCACAATAAAAAACACCAACTCTCACACACTAGAACCACATCCAAAACACAGATTAATACTTATAGCCAAACGCCTTCTAGCCTCTTGACTAAACTATCAAATTTTTAACCCTTCCTCATTCAAAACCTAGTTGACACGTAGTCCATTTCTTTTTCAGTTGTAGGACTTTTCCTATATTGCTGCTATCGGCTTGTCAGTTCATGCGCCCCCTCAACTACTGAGCTAAGGTGCGCGCTTTATTTGTGCACGTATGGGATTTGATTATGAACTCCGTTTTTATTGTCGACGATCACCCTGTCATCCGCCTTGCCGTTCGAATGCTGCTGGAACATGAAGGTTACAAAGTCGTCGGTGAAACTGACAATGGCGTCGATGCCATGCAAATGGTGCGCGAATGCATGCCCGACCTGATCATCCTCGACATCAGTATTCCCAAACTGGATGGGCTGGAAGTGCTCTCACGTTTCAACGCAATGAGCACACCATTAAAAACACTGGTGTTGACTGCACAATGCCCAAAACTTTTTGGTATTCGCTGCATGCAGTCAGGTGCATCAGGGTATGTATGCAAACAGGAAGAGCTCAGTGAACTGGTAAGCGCGATCAAAGCAGTATTATCAGGTTACAACTACTTCCCCAGCGAGGCCTTGAACCCAGTTCGTTGTGACGACGCACAGTGGGCAGACCTGGACTTGTTCAAATCCGTAAATGATCGAGAGTTGATGGTATTACAACTTTTTGCCCAAGGTCGCACCAACAAGGAAATTGCCAAGGGCATGTTCCTCAGCAACAAGACTGTCAGCACCTATAA